>Ga0307513_10007044_pt1 | contig 14624 bp, 7 predicted proteins | sample 15_EM_MG_FD_202174 | JGI IMG/M metagenome (GOLD analysis project Ga0307513, IMG submission 202174) | Populus trichocarpa ectomycorrhiza microbial communities from riparian zone in the Pacific Northwest, United States - 15_EM | ecosystem: Host-associated > Plants > Roots > Unclassified | place... | reverse complement strand
TTCTCATTTTCTCTTTCATTTTGATTTGAGAACCACTTTTAAATGATGATTATTTTTTAGTTACGCATTTAAATTTAAAGCTGATTTATCTATATATATATATTTTTATCTTTTGTATGAATGAACATTATTTTTTCAAATAATAAAATTTAATTTTTAAATAATATTTCTAATATATGCAGTTTTGCATGATGTTATTTTCTCATTTTATTTTATTTGATCAAAATAATTTGTATTTGTATTTCTATTATTGTTTACTCGAATAAAAAAATTTAGCAAATATAACTAGGTAAATATTATTTTTTGAAATTAAATATCTTGATTTACACTTGTTTCTTGATTTTTCAAGTTTTATTTTTAGGTATTGTCAATGACTTTTTATTTATTCATTCGTATATATAATTCTTGATTTACTTGATTACATGGATCCATAGATTTTTTTATTTAAATTTAAATCTTTTAAATTACATAAATGTATTAAAAAAATCTATATACATATATTTATAAAAATAAAAATATTTAATCGTAGCAAATCGCTGACTAATAAAAACCTAGAGGAGGAAGCTCACAAAGCAAGAAAAGAATAAAAAGGTACACATGTTTTCCTAGCCATTAAAGTTAAAATTTAAGGTCAGATTAAAGATAATTTGCTTTATTAGATTTAAGGATTTAGTCAAAGTTGATCGAGATTAATCATTTTTTAGGAAAATGGATTTTCTCTTTTAATAGAAAGATTATTATATTATCATTACCGTACCAAAAGTCAATAATTATCAAAACCGACGTTCTCCTAATTTCCTCCCCCCTCCCCTCCCTCCTCCTCCTCCTCCTCCTCCTCCCTCTAAAAGAAACACTTTAGATTCAGCTTTAAAATACCCAATGCGTTGATAAATAACCTGCAACAAGGTATTGCCCAGCCTTTTCTCTCTTTCCCGGTGTAATTCTTTTTGGGGATTTTCATTTATTTCTGCTCAAGATTACCTTTTATACTATATTAAAAAAAAAAAGACTGGCTAAATGCATGCTATCTTAAATTTAGAAAATGTTTCCGAGTTCCGAAAATGATTTTGAGCTCGTGGGATTTGCTTTTGCAACTTCTGTGTCTGTGTTCTTATAATCTGTTTGGTTTGTTTCACATTTTGAGCATGTTTTGTTATGCATATACCAACAAGAAAACAGGAAGAGCAGTGTAAAAGTAGATAAACTGTGGCTGATATGATGAGCAAAAGAAGGTCGGCTTAAGAATGTGAAATTTAGTTGATTTAACGACCCAGTTCTTGAAATCTGTTCTTGTGTGAAAATTTTTTTTGTTGGACTTGTAGAATGAGGAATTGCATAGTAGCATGGTGGGATTTTTTTTTCCAGAGAATTTGGATCACAACCTGGTGAATTGTGCAAGAGGAAGTGTGGTCTTTTTTTGGATTTTCTTGGTGACTTGGTGGGGATGTGAAGAAGTAAATGCATGTCTTTGATGGTTCTGTTCTGTGGGTTTGTTTTTGGAAAAGTTCATACTTTGCAACAGATCTGAGTTTGTGTTGACTTTATTGATTGTAGAGAATAAAATTTTGCCGTAAATTTAGATGAAAAAAACATTTTTTTTGTTGATCACTCTAATGATGTCTGACAAAAAAATGATTACTGGGAGACTTTTATTTTTCCTCGTTTTATAGCTCATATGCCTTTGGTTTATTTATTACTTTACATGTTATGTGTCTGAAAGGAAGCTTGTGTTAGAAAGAAAGATTAATACTGATAGGACATTAAATACTGGCAGGACCAAGGCATCTGCTTTTCTAGGGTGGAACTTCTGTTGTCATTAACATAAATGGACTCTGAAAGTTTTGGTGATTAATTTACCGAAGATTTTACATAGATTTTCAGAAGCAAGGTAAATATGATTAATGTTGAAGTTGGCTATGGTTTTATATTTGGTCCAGCGAGAAGAATGTGGTTCTTTTTTTCAAAGTGTGTCACTATTGTATTCAAGTGACGTTCTGACTCATATTTCCTTATTCTTACCTTTCCTTTTGATTTGTCAATCACACAGAAGAGCTATTTTATGCCAAGAAGTTGTTGTAGAAGCCTTGCTTCATTCCAAATAGCTATATCTTTTGATAAATCCCTGAAGGAACTTGTTAAAAAGGACTACTAGTCAGCAGTTAATGTGTTACTGCCGAAGGGAATGAGTATTCAGTTTAGAGCAAATGGAGGTAAATTCTGTAAGCTCCCACTCCAATGAGAAGCGATCATCAGAGCATTCCACATCCACCAATGGAGAACATATGAACACAGAAAAAGAGAAGAGTACATCTGTATTTGTTAATCATGGTGAGTCTCTTGCCTTGGTCACGAATGCCAGCAATTTCTCTAAATCTGTCCTTCCTTTTGGGATTTCTTTAAAGCAACTCACTTGGTGATTGTGCATTACAGCGATTTTTCTAGTCTTACATCTGCTGGTTTTTAGGGTCTTAATTTTTTAATTAGACGTGTTCTTAGAGATTTCTTTTGCTATATAAAAGATACACCTAATTCCAATTGAAGTTTCATGCTTTATAAGGAGAAGAGGACAAAAGAAGTGTATTATTCTACCATTGACATCACTGGAATAATCTGAATGAACGTCATTGATAATGTTCTGTACAAAATAATGCCTGGAAACTTTTGACTTTTTTTAAGTGTTGCTTCACATGGGTTTCTAAGTCATCCATTGAAGTCGGAGTTTCAAATAGTAAATACTTCTTTGGTTTTGCTTTTGTGATTGTTATGCATCTTTCTTTCCTTGTGCAAATCCCAGTAGCGAGCCTTTGTCTATTCATATTCATTCTTTTCTGTTTCTTTCAACGTGTAATTTTCTTTTCCATGAGTATAACGTGTCCAAATGCACTGTTTAGCTGCAATTGCATGGCACGAGAGCAGAAGAAAGTGGACAGGAAATCAATCTCGTCAGCCACAAAGAACGACCAAGGACCCAATTATAAGGTAATTGTCTGTAAAGCTTCTTGAGTGCTATGAGCTCTATTTCTGTGGTCCATGGTTTGTACCATCTATAAGCCTGGAACCTCCCTACTCTGAATAATTTGTATTTCGTGTTTTCAGGGTGCATATAGTAAATCTTGCCTCAGCAATTAATGAGGAAAAAATAAGAACGTTATTGCACTTCCTGATGGCAGACACTGAAAGTTTTGGAGAGTGAAATGAATTGTTGAACTGCATTTCACTGCCTGCTGCATTCAGCCAAGAATAATGCATGTGTCATCATGTAATTAAGTAGGGACCAGGGGCTATTCTTGTCCTTCCAAAACCTATGCGTAAAGAAATCAGAAATACACCATTGACACCTCCAAGAGAATATTCGTGCTTCCTAAGTAGGACTGACAGAAATACACCATTGACAGAAATTTAGGACTGACATAATTTTTTTTTAAGTGGCTTCATAAGTAGGACTTACAGAAATACACCATTGACACCTCCAAGAGAATGTTCGTGCTTCCTGCTTCCTATTTAGTTTGTGTATTACGTGGTTCATGATATCATATCATTGTTTCTGTCATTATTTTTGCCCATACACGCTGTGGTAACGTCTTCCTAGTTTGTTCATGTATTATGATGGTTCATGACAATTGACATGATTATATTGGTTATTAATCTTCATTTGTAATTACTCGTATTAGTGGTCTTGAGTCCTGACCTTGTTATGGTCCCACCTAAGAGGGAGCCAAGACGAGAGTTTAAGAAAATACAATCTTTTGAGCATTTTTGCATGACATGGTGCTTTTAAGATTCAAGCATGCATCCTTGGAGCCAATCGTGTTGATAGATGAAACATAACAGGAGAACTTTTCTTTGCAGCTGGTCAACAACCTATGAAGATTTGCTTTCTACTCAGGAGCCCTTCTCTGAGCCAATTCCTTTATCTGTAAGCTCTCTTCTGACAACCATTCTCACATTAAGTGAATTTTATGGTTTATTGGTTTTGAATCTTCTCTAGTGGTAGTGTGCATGAGCATGCGCTTGAAAGGTCACGGTTAAAGATTTTGGACTGGTGACTCTTTCTGATCTTTCAGAACGTTCCACTTCTAGTTTTCTTCTTAATTTCCTGTGCAGTTGTTGATCTCGGTTCAACTGATTGTTGAATTTTGCAGGAGATGGTAGATTTTTTAGTTGATATTTGGCATGATGAAGGCCTCTTTGATTAAATAATCAATGACAATGTTTTAATTCTAGCGCAATGGAGACTAATAGAAGGTCAAGCATACAGGAATTTCTGACAGCCTGAAAATGCAGCCTGATTTCTTGTAATTGATTCTTCCATGTAGAATATGATATGGAAAGGCTTCAATGTACCTGAAATTAATTCCTATTGGACTAGTCAGGGTTTTTTTTCCCAGCTTATCCTCACGGGGATTACAGATCCCAGATGTAATTTTACTTTCATTTGTAACAAACAACTTGTGTATTTATTCACTATGAAAACTATACTTCTTGGTAGCATTATCATCAGATACAGAATGATGCGCATCTTTGGTAGTCTGGCATTTCTATCCAATTTTATTATGATGCTATGTAAAATTGTTTCCGGTGTGTTTGAAAGTGTAGTTTCGGTTGTTTTTTAAAGTGTTTTTTTTTTATAAATATATTAAAATAATATTTATTTATTTTTAAAAAATTATTTTTGATATTAATACATCAAAATGATTTAAAAATATCAAAAAAATATTAATTTGAAGTAAAGAAAAAAATAAAATTTTTTTAATTTTTTTAAAAGTATTTCTAAAATGTAAAAATAAATATGACTTTAATATAATAATTGTGGTTTTATTTGTTATATTTAATATAATATAATCGAGATAGAAAAAAACATGGAGTACAAAAAATCATGACAGTAACCAAATAAGTTTTGTTTTGTATTTTTATCTTTTTAATTAAATAAGTTTTTTTTATTTTTATTATTTCAAAATAATAACTAATGTTATCTATAAAATTAATTGATAAAAGTATTTAATATTATCAATTGATTTAAAAAATATTTCAAATTTTGCTGGTTTTTTAATTCATTAAGTAGAAACAAAATTTATATTTGATTCTCAAAGAAATTCAAATTTTCTACGGTAAGACGAATAAGTACCAACCTATTCTATTATTTACCTCATGTTTGAATCCAGAGAATGAGAAAGTTTGGAGAAAGAAATCTTTGTGAATATACTAATTCATAAAGAAAATGATTTGTCGAAACTGAATTAATAAAATATTTGATTTTTATTTATTGAAGGCTCTGAAAAATAAAAATAAAAATATATAGAAAAGAAATTTGCCCATTCACTTCCTTGTTAAGAAAAGGAAGAAAATCCATCTTTAAGAAGAAAGAGAGAGGGAAGCTCTCTTCCAAAAAAGGCAACGCGGTTTATGGTACGACGTGTCGTTTTCCAGCTCTCTAACGACACCACGATTAATGTTGAAACACCTTACACGCTGACTGAACCGGAAACAAAAGGAAACAGAAAAGAAAAACATTCCCGGAGAACAAACACCAAAAAGAAAATTCAGCTTCGATCCTAAGCTATTATTCATAGACGGAGACTGATTGTTCTCCTGTTAAAGTTGAGGGCTTGAGAGAGAGGGATGGATAAATTCAAGAGCATGTTAAAACCGAAACCAAACCCACAACAGCAATTGAGGGATTGGCAGAGAAAACTACGTCAAGAGTGCCGTAACATTGAGCGGCAAATCAGAGGCAAGTTTCCAACTTTTCACTTTTTTTTCTATTGTGGGTTTTTTACAATTCTGAGTTTGGATTGATGGTTTGGTTTGTTTAGTGTGTTTGTAGTGAATCTGGGCTGAAAAAAATCGTGGGTTTATTGTGTCTTTAGATTTTAAAGGAGAAAGATTTCATCTTGGTTGATGGGAATTGTGGGTTTTGGGTTTTCTGAATCCTGAAGCTTGGATTGCTGGGTTTGTTGCATTTTGTATGGTGATGGCGACTTTGGGCTAAAAAACTTGGGGTTTTGTTATGGTTTTAGATGTGCAGAGAGAGGAGAAAAGTGTACATAAGGCAATTAAGGAGGCTGCCAAGAGAAATGACATGGGCTCAGCTAAGGTAAATTATCAAACTTCAGAGTTGATTTTACTCAATTTTTTATGAAATTGGTGCTGAATAAGATAAAATGAAAGATCTGTAATCTCGTGATTGTGAACTTGGAAAATCATTGAGGATTTTTAGGACATTCATGCATGATGGACTTAGATAGCTTGATTTTGTTGATCAGCATTTGTTCTAGAATCCCAGCTTCTCTGTGAGCTACCGAAACTAAAACTGCTAGTTGCTTTATGTGCTAGATCATGTGCATGGATCAATAATCCTGCTCTAGGGGATTTTAGATGTCTCTTTTGGTAGTTATGCTTCAAATTCTTCTATGTATCATAATAACTGAACTGGCAAAACTTTTTTAACTTTGAAGTGGAGCTTAGAGCTAGAAAGCCATGTGGATAATGTTGAAATCAAATCAAGTTTAGGTTGAAAGTTGAAACTAGTAATGTACTCAGACTTATCCTGCAAGTATGTTGAACTGAAAAAAAAAAAACCTCAGTAGTAGCTTATGTGCCTGCCTTTGGGTGAATCCTGGTTGAGCCATGAAAGATGCTAATTTCATGTCTTTTGTATGGCTTGCTGTATCATATTTTACATGCTCGTGAGTCTCCCTTTCCATCTATTATATTTCAGGCACTTGCAAAGGAGATTGTGATGTCGAGAAAAGCTGTGAACCGTCTTTATGAAAATAAGGCCCAACTGAATTCAATATCAATGCACCTCGGAGAAAGTGTTGGTAGGATTTTTTACTTGGCATGCATTTAAATTACTTAGTTTTAAGAATTTTTTCACCTGAAAGTCCTTTTATGAGAATGCTCTTTCCAAAGATATGGGAAAAGGTATGAAATAAGTTTCAAACTTCAACATTTTTATGGTAAGGAAAAATAGGTAAACCCTTGTTTTATTGTTGGACTTTGCCAAATTTCCATGGAAGCTTATTTTGCATTACAGATTTGATGTGGCAAGAGAGTCTTTAGTCATATGTCCATATTGGTCAGTTTTTGTCACTCTACTTCTGTGATCATGCTGCTATATTCTTGGTTGCTTGCATTTTACTTTCAAATTAATGGCTTGAACTATCTGAAATAATTTTTGTTTAAAAAAAAAATTAATATTGTTCCGTTTCATTGAGACTATTTCTTGAGGATTCACATGTTGGGTTTGATTCTCAGCAATTGCCCGTACTGTGGGTCATTTATCTAAAAGTGCTGAAGTCATGAAACTTGTCAATAACCTTATGAAAGCTCCAGAAATGGCTGCCACAATGCAAGAATTCAGCAGGGAAATGACAAAGGTTTGTTTCATCATTTCTTGAATTGTTTCAATGAAAAACCAACTAGTTTCACATTCTGTTTAACAGCTCATCAAAAATTCTACTAACATGCTGAGCCCATGATGGGATCTAATTAATGTTTGCAATCTTTTTTCTGAATTTTTTTTTCTGAATTTTTGTAGTAAAAAAAAGTCCCATGTGATCTCCAGCAGAAATTATGACTAAGAAACTTTGCTCCTATGAAAATACAATTATTTGTCATATGTAAACTGTAATTGCAAATTAATTTATGTAGTTTGGGAATCCTAGCAAATTAACTGAGCTCAAAGTTTATAATGTAGGAATGTAGAATGTTTTTCTAAGGATCCGTTCACCTATTTATCAAATAGGCTTGATGTTTGTTAGAGTGAGAGCGTTGGATGCAGTAGGTTCATAATGTCCACTAACAATGACATGTTTCAGGCTTTGAGCAACGTTTTATATTTACTTCTTCACCTATATTTTACGTTCTTGGCTTTTGGTTTGCACTTTGTAGGCTGGCGTTATTGAAGAAATGGTAACTGATGCTGTTGATTCAGCACTGGATTCTGAAGACATCGAAGAGGAAATTGAAGAAGAAGTTGATAAGGTCCTAACAGAAATAGCTGGTGAGACAGCTGCTCAGCTTCCTGAAGCTGTCAGAAAGGAAAGAGTAAGGGTACCTGCCCAAGAAGCAAGCACCTCACATGAAGTACGATTAACTTCGATCTAATTTTTTGCATACTTGGTTTGAGGAAGGTTGGACCTAACCTCATTGCAATGTTCACAGGAAGAAGCTATTGCAGAGGGTGTAGATGACGAGGAAGAACTAGAAGAGCTAAGGGCTCGGCTAGCCAAAGTCAGATCTTAGTTCGATGCATGCTTATTCACTGCATTTCCCTCGGTGTTTATTGAAGAAAAATGAATGAGATTAGAGGCCATTGACCTAGTTACCATAATTTTTGCAGAAAATGTATTTCTGCACTTGTCATATCAGTTTGTATAACAGTACTCCCACTTTGATTTTACCTCTACCTAAAACCCCTGGTATTCCTCAGACACCATTTATGTGTCGTGTAATGTATCGATGCTTCTCCTGTAGTTCACACCCAAGAACACGCTACTGCATAACATCATGTAATGATCCAAAAATACTTGGGAGAACTAGCACTCCCTGATGTCTCATTTTTCTACTAGTCCGGCGTCGCATGAGTCCATACAAAATGGCGAGTCCAATAATCACTCAACCAGGTCTTCTTCGGTCCGCTTGGAAAGACTCTATGGTGTGTAGTTTAGTCACTTGCCCTCTAATGGCTTCTTTCACAAGTCACCATGCGACGGCAAATAAGTGGAAAAATTTCAAGTATGCTGCTCTAATTTCCCAAGACCGTAGCTGGACTTTATCGTCTCTATCTGCGTACATTCATATATCGTACAAGTAATACCTGGGCAATTGCCATTATACTTATTTACTGTTCTTTTGTTTCTGATTTAATTATTAAAAAGAACTTGAAAAAAAAAAGGCAAGTCAGGAAATTTCATGGTGATTAAGTTATAACAAGGAGAGAGAAAAACATTAAAAGGAGAAGCATGAAAGAGGGAATTACAAAAATAATTTTTGAGTATGTACAAATATTTTTCTGTTTTTTATGGGATTAAATATAATCTTTCTATGTTTATTTAGTAATACTTTAAAACACGCGAGAAAATATCTTTCTCAACATCATTGTTCATAAAAAAACAAATTACAATGAACTAGTTTTTTAGTCTTTTTTTTTATTGCATCATCATTATAGCTTCAAATTGATGACTAATTAAAATATATTTGTTAAGGAATGATAAGATTAAAAAACAATGAACTAAAAAAAAAACAAGGTAAAAAAGAAAGGTTTTGCTAAAATTAGAGCTAAATGTACACTTTAATCCTCTAGCTTTTTAGATTATAAGCTTTTAATCCTTAATAATCTATGAAATTCAATTTTGGTTTCAAACTTTATTTTTCTTATTTTTTTGTCTCTATTTTGAGAGAGGAGAGAGAGAGTGGCTAAGTTCTAATGGTAGAAAGAAAAAGTCCCAGTTGAAACCGATTCCAACCACGAAAACCTAGTGATTTTGGCTTCAACATGTTTCTTTTTGTGAGTAAAGTTTATATAAAATGTTTTTTTTCTCTTAAACTTGCCTGAAATAGTGGATTTGAACCCGAAAATAATTTTAGTTTCAGGTTGATTGTGGGTTTTGAAGATAATTTTTTGTTTGTTAGAGGTTACAGATATATTTTACATGGTGTTTAGGGTGTTTTATGGTTTTTTCAAGTGAAAATATGATTTAAAAAGGGTTTCTTGATTGAAATATACTAACCTGGTTTTCAAATCATTAAGGGGTGGTTGTCCTTTAAAAAAAAATAAAAATAAAATAAGTCCCTGGCAAATGAGCTGCTCTAAATCCGCATGTCTGGGTTTTTTTATGGAGGCCTGGGAGCTTTGTGCTTTCCTAGCCCGAGAGACTAAGCTCTTCTTTTAATATATTACAATTGCATTTGTTTTTAAATTTTTCTTTCATGTTTTTTATATAATTTTATCACTTAACCTTGCAAAAGGTTTTAGCCAAAAATAGCTTTACTCACACCAGTTTCATGTTCTTTCCTTCAAAATATCTCTCCTTTTCCTTTATTTATTTATTTATTATTATTTGCCTTTGAAACCGTCACCGCCGCCCTTCCGCATCAAAATATTCCATTCCACTTTCTTCCATTACAAGCATAACTTGGATTGTTGCACCCAAAATGAATCGTCACCACTCACAGCTTTGACTTTTAAAGTTCCAACAAATCAACGATCATGATCTCCCATCTAAAAGAACTTGATCAGTGTACATTGGGACCCACATTTCTTAGTCAAGAAGAAGACAAGAACCATATGTTTTCTGGCGAAAAGAAAAATGAAAAAAGAAATAAATAGCAATGTCTTTATCCATCTGCTTTTTCATTGTTCATGTTTCTGTCAAAGGAGGTTATGCTCATATCTTCAATAATCTATTTACGAAGATACTTTCCAGGGTTGTTTTTTTTTTAAATGTATTTATCCAAAATTTTCTTTATTTACGAGTGCTATAAATTTAAGACATTAAATGTGGAGTTGAAAATAATAAGTCAGGTATTGTATTTATTTATAACTCCTTACAAGTATTTGATAATGTATTAATGATTATTTTTTAAGATATTTTTTATTTGAAAATACATTAAAATATATAAATATTTTTTATTTTTAAAAAATTATTTTTATATCAGCATATCAAAACAATAAAAAAAATAAAAAATATATTTTAAAAAAAATACAATCTCAACCACATTACTAAAGGCTGTATTACTTGGACTTCTGCAGAACTTTTCCATGATTTTCATCCATTATTTTAGCATGGTTCTAAATTTAGTTGAGATTTTTTTATAACATAACCTTGCAAAAGGTTTTAGCCAAAAATAGCTTTACTCACACCAGTCTCATGTTCTTTCCATCAAAATATCTCTCTTTTTCCTTTTCCTTTTTTTTTATTTGCCTTTGAAACTGTCACCACCGCCATTTCACTTCTATATTCCATCACACTTTCTTTCGTTTCAATATTACTCTATAAATATTTTTAAAAAATTAATTAAAAAAATAAAAATAAAAATAAATAAATTATGTTAACATGTTAAATTCATGATCCAGGTCATGAGACTAAAACAACCCAATAAAAAACAAGTTTAATGTTGAAGCACTCGTGACCCGAGTCATAAAACTGATATAACATCTTAAAAATAAATAAAAAAAACTTAATTTAACCATGGTTAAAATACCAAAACTAATGACCTTAATTGCGAGACTAAAATATTCTAATAAAAAGCAAATAAAAACATATTATAAAACTCAATTCTCAACCAATCCAGTATTAAATGATAAGATTTTAAAAAAAATCAATTAAATAAAAGATACAAAAAACAACTTGAGTTAATCCGTTAAACACTATTCTCGGGTTATGAGATCATGATAACCTAGTGAAAGGTAAATAAAACAAATCGTAAAGTTTAATTCTCAATTAAATCAATATTAAATGATAAAATAAAAAAATAAAAATCTAAGCCAACTGGGTTAACCTATCAAATCAGGTTAATCCATCAAATCTGAAATTCATATCACAAAAGTTAGATAACTAAAAAAAATATTAAATAATAAAATTGAAAAGAAAAACAAAACCTCATTCCAATAAATAATAATCTGTGAAAACTCCCTACCCCCTCTTTTCTAAGTTTATAGTTAATTTTTTAGAACGTAATCAAGGTTGTTAAAATCGTGACTTAACTTGTAAAATCATAACATGTATTTAACATGTTAAATCGGACTAAAAATTCGAAACCAATAAAATCAGACTTAACTCGTGCAAAATCGATAAAATCGATAAACTCGATCCGATTTTACGAGTTTACTAAATTTGTGATATGAACTAAGTCATGTCCAAATTTGACATTACAATGTCTACTGACTAGTTTTGCGATATTTGACATATCTTTCAAACCATTTATTGGATAAAACTGAAATTTTACAGTGAAATATTAGATACATGAAAATATATTATGGTAAATTTTCAGGTCAAGTGAAGTTAGGAAACATAATATGTTAGAGGGTCAAATTTAGTAAATTAATATTGTTAAATATGTCAAACAACACCTTCATGTACTTCTTGAGACATATCTAGAGTTATCGGTGAAATTTTGCTTCGATTAAAGTTGAGATAGAAACTAAACATCTGAAACTTTCTAACTATATATCATAGACCCAATAATTCATCAAAACGAGAGAGAACGACATGTTTAAAATCAGGAGAGAATGACATGTTTGAAATCATGATTCAAACTTGCCAAGAATATACAAAAATTGAAGATTCAGTCTACATGGAAGAATTTTAACATGAAGACTTTTTTATTATTCTTTTTTATTTATTTATTTAGTTTTAAATAATTATTTTTAATTTAATTTTTTTATAGCGCATTAGACATTGTTTAAAGGTTTATTTCATTATTGAATTCATGTTAATTAATTACTAATTTAAACTCATTAGTTTGCAATCCAAAATGGGTCTATCAAGATTTATTGTGATGAAAACAACCAGGTTGTCACTAGATTCATGTATGTTTCCTATCTTTTAGTGATTTTTCTGTATTGAGAAATTTTGTTCTAAGACTTTTTATTTCTCCATGTCATTAATTTATTAATTGATACTATTTATCTCTCTTATTTTATTTAGATCACTCATTGATTATAATATTATTGACTCATTTTATCAGATTTTAATGTAATTTAATTTATTGACTAGAATTATCAATGTATAATTAGTTTAAAAAAATTACTTATAATTTTCTGATTTTACAATCCAAATTTATATTGTATTTTTAATATCGTGTCAAAACAATATTTTAACAACCTTCAACGTAATCTTGCAAAAGATTTTAGCCAAACATAGCTTAACTCACACTAGTTTCATGTTCTTTCCATCAAAATACCTCTCTTTTTCCTTTATTTATTGCCTTTGAAACCGTCAGGTCCGTCACCACCGCCCTTCCATATTCCAGTCCACTTTCTTCCATTACAAGCATAACTTGGACTGTTGCACCCAAAATGAATCGTCACCATTCACAACTTTGACTTTTAAAGTTCTAATAAATCAACGATCATGATCTCCCATCTAAAAAGAACTTGATCAGTGTACATTGGGACCCGCATTTCTTAGTCAAAACTCCAGAAAGTCTCAGGCGTTTGGAACCTAACAAACCTTATTAAACCAAATCATCGTATTCTTTGCTAAATTCTTTTTTTAAAAGTAATTATTAAATTTTCATACATTCAACAGACCAACAAATAAAATTTCCAAAAAATGATTTCAGAAATATACCTGTAGTTAAAAAATTAATTATTAAATTTCCAAAATAATTTTCTTACAGATAAGATAACACACACAATAGCTCCTTGTATAAACACACAATCAACTTGCGTGCACATTTGTAACAGTGGACCCCTTCTCGCGTAATCAAAAATCCCTTCATCTTCCCGCCCGAAGCAAAAACGACACCACATCATATCATCACCAACAAAAACAACGACACGTTGTCTCCCTCACGTTTCCTTTGCTTCCCATGTATAAAAAACACAAGATGAGAATTCATCTTAGTCCTTGTATTTCTTAAGATATTACACTTATATACCTGTAGTTAAAAAATTTGTACAAACTCTGGATCCTCCAATTTGTTGGGTTATGCAAAAATATCATTGAATTTCTAACAACACAATGAAAGATTGTTTTCTCTATTTGTTCTAAGATAATTTCTAAGATAATTTATCTACGAACATGTAACTTGATTTATAGTATATAAAATAATATTATTTTATTCATCATTATTATTAGTCTAAATATGTATTTATTGAGAAAATAAAACCAAACCGAATGAAACTAGTGTTTTGTATTGTAATTTAATTTATTTTAATATATTTTTTATTTTAAAAAATATTAAATTAATGTTTGTAGGTGTTTTTTTGATATTCTAATGTGCTAATATTAAAAAAAATATATGAAAAAATTATTTTAATATATTTTTTATTGAAAAATATTTTTTAAAACTACCATGTATTATATTACCAAACACACAATTAATTAAATAAAAATAAACAAGATTATTCCTTAAAAAAAAGATGCGATATGAATTTAATCACTGATCATTTTTTTTATATCTCATGTGTGTATCAATTACAAATACAACTAAATTTATTTAATTATTGGACCAAGTATTGCAACGAAAGGGAAACTTAAAGCACTTTTCCACATAAGATTTTAATTGAAAATGAGCTGTAAGGACTAAAAATAACTTCAACCTAAGCATTCTCAACCAACATTCCTTAAGATGTTAACCCCTAAAATAAGACTTGTAGTTATGCCACGTGTCCCTCTTCAAAACGATCTACAGTACTCTTCTTCTATATAAGGTTCTCACCTTTGTCTCCCACTCATTCTTCAAGAACCTCGAAAATGGAGAACCTTAATTTCATTTCTCTCTTTCTCCTCTCACTTATCGCGATATCTCACGCGAGTTTATCAGGCAATGCTTATCTCAGTCTCGGGAAGTCAAATTTCCCGTCTGTGCAAGCAGAGAAGCTGATAAGGGAGCTGAATTTGTTTCCAAATTCAGAAGTCAACGTGATCGATGGTGGTGATGATGGTGTTAGT
>Ga0307513_10007043_pt1 | contig 14627 bp, 11 predicted proteins | sample 15_EM_MG_FD_202174 | JGI IMG/M metagenome (GOLD analysis project Ga0307513, IMG submission 202174) | Populus trichocarpa ectomycorrhiza microbial communities from riparian zone in the Pacific Northwest, United States - 15_EM | ecosystem: Host-associated > Plants > Roots > Unclassified | place... | reverse complement strand
GTAGGGCGCGCGGCGCGCGATCACCCGGCACTCCATCGGGGAGAGGTCCTGCGCCTCGTCGATCACGACATGGCCGTATCCCTCGGGGTGTTCGATCAGGCCGGCGACCTCGTCGAGGAGGACCAGGTCGGCGGCCGACCAGCGCGCCGACTTCCATGACCTCGGCGGACGCGCCCACCGCACCGCCCGCTGCTCCTCCGCCCCCAGCAGCCCCTCGGCGGCCCGCGCCAACGCCCGCTCGTCGCCCAGGAGTTCGGCCACCACTTCCTCCGGACGCACCCTCGGCCACACCGCCTCCACATACGCCCCGACCGGCCGCGCCCGCTCGATCCGCCGCACCCAGCCGTTCGACTGCGCCCCCGCCCGCCGCTCCGCCTCCCGCTGGATACGGGCCACCACCCGCGTCCGTACCCGCTCGCGCCCCACGCCGTACGGCGGCTCCTCGGCCCGTACGCCCGCCACGATCCGCGCCAGCTCCGCCGCCGGGACCCGCCAGCGGTAGGAATCGTCGGGTACCTCAAGGGCATCAAGGGAGTTGGCGTGCCCCTCGGGCCCATGGGTCGCCACGCGTGCGTACAGCGCCCGGCGCAGCACCTCCGCCATCCGCGCGTCGTGCTTCACGACGGCCGCCCGCTCGTCGTCCTCCGCCCGCACCGGCCGGCCCGGTCCCGCGATCTCGTCCGTGACCGTGGACTGCCGGACGCCCGTCTCGCCGAGGGCGGGCAGCACCTCCGAGATGTACGACAGGAACGTGCGGTTGGGCCCGAGGATCAACAGGCCGCCGCGCTGGACGCGTTGGGGGTGGGTGTAGAGGAGGTACGCGGCCCGGTGCAGCCCGACGGCCGTCTTGCCGGTGCCCGGGGCACCCTGCACGCAGACAGAGACGCCGAGACCGGCCCGTACGAGGTCGTCCTGCTCGGGCTGGATCGTCGCGGCGATGTCCCGCATGGGCCCGACCCGGGGCCGAGCGATCTCCCGCGCGACCAGACCGCCCACGCCGTCCCCACCCACCAACTCCCCTTCTCCCGCGCCCACTTCCGCGTCCGTGAGGTGCTCGTCCTCCAGTCCGGTCAGGTCGGCGGAGTCCCCCGTACTGCCGGGCGCCCAGCCGAACCGCCGTCGTACGGCCACGCCCTGCGGATCGCGGGCGCTCGCCTGGTAGAAGGCCCGGGAGACAGGGGCCCGCCAGTCCACGACGAGGGGCGGGCGGGTCGGATGCTCGGAGATCCGCAGTCGCCCGATGTGATAGCTCGCGCCACGGTGGTCACCCCCGCCGTCCCCGTCGCCGAAGTCCAACCGGCCGAAGAACAACGGCCCTTCGGGCAGTTCGCCCAACTCCTTCGCCTTGCTGCGCAGTTGGTACCCGAGTACTTCCGCGTCCGCCCCGGAGGCGGAGACGTCCTCGCCGGTGACGACATGCTCCCGGGCGCCGTCGATCATCGCGGCGAGGGCGGCACGACAGCTGTCGTGATGGGCACGTTCGCGGCGCAGGGAGTCGCGGAGCGGGGAGTCGGGTGACGTCATTCCAGCAAGCCTACCGAAATAACGTAACCGGGTTAAACATTTTACTCAGTCAGGTTGGTCAGGCCCATGTCCCGCAGCCACGGCAGCCCCGCCTCCAGCTGCCCGAACGCCTCCTCCGCCGCCACGACCGCGTCCCCCCGCACCGCGTCCACCGTCTCCCCCGCCGCTATCCGCCGCCAGTTCTCCTGCGCGAGGATCCGCTGTACGGCGATGATCTGCCCGGCCGCGAGCCGCGCCGCCAGGGTGCCGCCCAGAGCGCCGGCGAGTGCGGCCTCCGACCGCTGCTGGTACTCGTACGCCCGGGCGACCAGCGACGGGGTGCCGTAGAGCAGGCCGTGGAAGGCGAGCACCCCGGGGTCGCCGTTGAGGCCGGTGACCGGGTCCTCGCGGCTCAGCCCGTCGAGGAACTGCCGGCGCAGCGCGTCGACCGGCGAGACGCCCGTGCCCGCGCCCACCCCCGCACGGGCCGCCCGTACCACCCGCGCCGCCTCGTCCTCGTGGTCCGCGAAGCGGTGCAGGACGAGGTCCTCCTTGGCCGGGAAGTACCGGAACAGCGTCGGTTTCGAGATCCCGGCCGCGGCGGCGACCTCCGCGACGGACACCGCGTCGAACCCCTTCGCGAGGAAGAGCCCGATCGCGATGTCGGACACGTTCTGGTACGTCTGCCGCTTCTTGCGCTCACGCAGCCCGATCTCTGCCATGGAAGGGAGAGTACGCACTCCGGGGACCCACGCGTCCAGCCCCCAGGACGCCCTCCCGCCGCAGAGCAGCGGCCCTAGCCCCGCGCCCGTGCCAGGAGCGGATTCTCCGTGGAAGCGGACCGGGCCGGCAGGCCCAGCGCGGCCGTGGCCGACGCCAGCGTCATCGCGTACGAGTCGACCGCCCGGCGGACGTTCGGGGCGTCCAGAGCAGCGCCGGTGACCAGGCGGTCCAGGTCGATGTAGGCGGATCGTACGATCTCGATGTCCCGGTAGACGCGCCAGTCCCGTTGCCAGTTGTCGGTGTACTCGGGGGGCAGCGCGCCCGACCACCGGCGGAACATGCGCTCGCGGATCTCCGAGCGGGTCGGCGTGAGGTGCATGTGCCGGACCAGGTCGTAGAGCGGGTCGCCGACCACCGCCATCTCCCAGTCGATGATGGTCAACGCCATCGGGTCGTCCCGGCGTACGAGGTTCCACGGGTTCAAGTCGCCGTGCAGCAGGGCCGGTTCACGGTCGCTCACCTCGTGCCGGCCCAGGATCTCGCGCAGCCGGGCGGCGTGGGGCAGGCCGAGCGCCCCGGCCAGTTGCCGGGACTCGCGCGGCAGGTCCTCCACCAGGGAGACGAGTTGCTCGCTCAGCCAGCTGTAGAAGCGCCCCCCGCCCGCCATCGGATCGAGCACCTTGTAGTCCACGCCCGTCAGCGCGCGGAGCTGGTCGACGAGCGCGTCCGCCTCGTGCGGGAGCAGGCCGTGCACCGGATGGCCGGGGGCCCGGTCGAGGTCCCGAGGCCCGGCGTACGTGTGGATCGCGAAGCGTTCCTTGCGGTAACTGGTGCCCAGGGCGAGGACCCGCGGCACCGCCACGTCGACGCCCGACCGCTCGATGGCCCGGAGCACGGCGTGCTCGCTGAGGAAACTGGGCTCACGCCGGTGGACCCTCGGCACCTGCCGTCTGACCACCACGGGAAAGTCGACGCCCTCGACCCGGACCACCGAGTTGAGGTGCGCGGTCCCCTTGAACACCCGGTTGGCCGGCGCCGCGCCCTCGGCGTGCAGGGCACGCTGCACGGCGGCGTGCGGGAAATCGGCGTGCTCCGGGACCCGTCGGTCCGGTTCCCAGCCGATCGGGGTGCGGGAGGCCGCGTCCCGCCGGGACGACGACATCTGCCAGCGGTACAGGATCTGCTCGATCACCGCGTCGCTCGGCACATCGGCCAGCCGCAGCGGCTCGGCCGCCCCCGCCAGCGCCTCGCTCACGGCGGCCGTCGCCCCGTCCAGGCGCCCCTGGTCGAACGATTCCTCCAGCGACCTCGCCGCCCGCATGACGTCCGGGAACACGGACTGCGCCCGCTCGAAGGCGACGTAGTGCGGCAGGTCCCGGTGCAGGCCGTTGACGGCGGCGGGCCTGGTCACCTGCATGGCCTCGGCCCAGGCGTCCACCACCTCGCCCCACTGGAAGTCCGGGTACTTCATGCGTACGAGGTGGATCGCGAGGTCGTGCAGAGGGTCCCCGTAGGTGGCCAGCTCCCAGTCGACGGAGGCCAGCGAGGAGGGGTCGTTGTGGCAGGTGACGATCACGTTGTCCCGGTGCAGGTCCCCGTGGAGCAGGCTGTAGGGACGGCGGGCCATCACCGGCACCCGCTGGGCCCACCGGATCAGCGCGTCCGCCGGGACCCCCAGAGCGACGAACAGCCCACCGTAGACAGCCCAATTGGACTGACGGATGTCACGGTCCGCGCGGTGCGCCAGCATGCGCAGGAAACTCTGGCCGTCCTTCGCGTTGCGCGGCAGACTGCTCGGCAGCGACTCCCTGCGCACCTGCGACACCTGGGACATCAGCTCCGCGAGCGCCTTGATCACCGGACCGCCGACCGGCTTGCCGTTCTCGCACACTTTGGAGAGCGGTACGCCGTCCACATAGCTGTGGACAGCGAAGCCGGGGCGCGAGACAAGGCACTTCGGCGCCCGGGGCACGACCTCCTGGACCGCGTGCAGAATCGCCGCCTCGCGCTCCCAGGTCCGGATCACGACGGGCAGCGCGTCGGGCCGCCGGACCCGTACGAGCACCGGCGCACCCGCCTCGCCGCCGGCCACGACACTCGCCACGTTCTCCGGCAGCGGGAGCACATGGTTGCGGTTGTGGTGGCCACCGCTCGCCACTCCCACCTCCGGCGCCCGCCGCACGAACGCGGACACGACGTCGGGCCGCTCACGGGTGGATCGTTCCCGGAGCGGGGGCCGGGGAACAGGGGGTGTGCCCACTGGCCGCTCCTGGTGGCTCGCGCGAGGTGACGAAGGGTAGGCAAACGCTATGGTCGAGATGCGTCCTGCACGACCAGAGCCCAGGCTTGTTAGCCACAACGAGTGGTCTGCCACTCATCCGGTTCAGGTCCGTCCGAGGCAGGCTTGTTCGCCTTCTCTTACGCGGCAACGAACGCGGTTTACTCACGCGGTGCGCAGATGCTACAGCACGGTTGCTACGGCGCTGTGTCCTGTCCCCGTTCCTCCGCCAGGCGTTCCCACATGGCGTTGAACCAGTCCTGCGCCTCCCGGACGAAGCGCGACCCCTGTGACGCAGGGTCACCATCCTTGACGAAGTGCGTCAGCGGGGCGCCGAGTCCCAGGACGTCGAGCGCCGGCACTTCAACACCGTTGTCCAGGACGACCGGCCGCTCTATCGGCACGTACAGGCCGTGCAGTGCCTCGACCCGGTTGACGAGGTACAGCTTCCAGGTCGGAGCGATGTCCACATGCCGGACCTCGAACTCGACCGTCGGCACCAACTGCTCGGCGCGCAGGTGCGTCGCCAGTGACTCCGAAGTGAGCGTATAGACGTCCAGAGTGACCTCCGGCCGTTCGAACGCCTCACTGATCAGCGCCCCCAGCGTCACGCCCACGCCCTGGCGGGATCTCGTCGACGGCTGGATTCCCGGCACCTTGACGACCCTGGAGCCGCTGCCCTGTCTGGATTCGATCCAGCCCTCGCTGTTCAGCTCCCTGAGGACCCGCTGCACGGTGTCACGGGAGACCTCGAACTCCGCCGCGAGATCACGCTGTGGCGGCAACCGCGACCCCAGCGGGTAGGTCCCGTCGGCCAGGCGGGCACGCAGCGCCCCCGCGAGGCGCCGGAACTCCCTGCCCCGGCCGTCAGCCGTCCGCTCCCCGGTCACAGGCTCGGCGTCCTGGGCGCACTGCTCCTGAGCATGGTCGTCGTGGGAATCCGGGTACGCCACAACGCCCTGGCCGTCGGAGCGGCCGTGGCGTTCGTGCTGATGATGACTCAGGCCTGATCCGCGCCGGTCCGGCTGCGGACCGCCCGCAGTACCGGCGCCAACGAATCCACAATCGTTTCCGCACCGGCTTCCTTGAGCGTCTTCTCCTTCTCCTCGTTACGCGCGTAGCCCAGGAACGGCACCCCGGCCTCATGTGCGGCGTAGTAGTCCGCGGGGCTGTCGCCGATCATCAGGGCCGCGGACGGGGCCGCGCCCACCGCGCTGAGGGCGCGGTTGAGGCAGTGCGGATGCGGCTTGAGGAGATGGAGGTCCTGCGTGCGGCCGTAGATGTGCGGCGTGAAGCACCTCATCAGGTTGCGAGCCTCGACGTAAGTGCGCACTGTTCTCGGGGAGTTGTTCGTGGTGATGGCAAGGCGGGCGCCGACCGCGTGCCAGGTCTGTATCAGGATGTCGGCGTAGGGCGTGGGCATTGCCTTGACCACCGCCCGAAGTTCCTCCTGGGTGAGGCGTTCCTCCAGCTCCGCCACCAGATCGCTGCCCGGGTGCCGGCGGTCGACGGCTCGTAGCAGCACCTGCGGGTCCAGGGATTCCAGTTCCCGATCCGTCAACAGGCCGTGCAGTCCCCGCCCTTCGAGCCAGTGCACCAGCTCGACCGCCACCTTGTCCGCCGCATGCCCCGCGAACAGCCGGCAGATCGGCCCGTCGAAGTCCCAGAGCACGACGCGTGCACTGGAGATCAGCTTCCTCAGATCCTCGGGCATGGGCGCGGTCACGGGATCGGACGCGGGCGCGGAGATCGCCCCTTCGGTCTGTGTCGTATCAGAGGTCACTAGGAGAGTGTCAGGTCCGAAGTGATGGTTTCCCAGAGGGCGTCGAACCACTTCTGGGATTGCTCGACGAACGCCGTGTCCCGTTCACCGGCACCCTTGCCGAACGAGAAGAGCAGCGACTCGGTGCCCAGGGTGTCGTACATGTCGAGTGTCCCGCTCTCCACCGCCTCCTCCCGGCGGGCGATCATGTAGTACGCGATCAGCGCCTCGGCGTCGTTGAGCAGGTACAGCTTCACCGGCGGGGTGAACGGCAGCGCCCGGAACGTCACTCGTACGTCGATGCCGTGCGAGGAGCGCAGGGCCAGCAGGTTATGCCGGAGCACATGTCCCTGGGCGTTGCGCTGGGCCAGCCAGCGCTGGTGGACCGGGGCCTCGGCGGCGTCGCCGGTGTCCTCGACGGGGACCGGGAACGCCAGCGTGATGTCCCGGGACGGCAGCAGGATGCGTACGTCGATCGACTCGGGGCGCAGGCGGCCTTCGTGGATCAGCCGGACCGGTTCGCCGACGGCCAGCATCAGGGTCTCCGCGGTGAGACAGGCCGCGTCGATGCGCACATGCGGCGCCGAGAACGCCTCCGTCAGCCGCGGCGCGAGCCCCACCATCGTCGGCTGGGGCCCTTCCCGGGGCAGGGTCATCTCGGCGACGCGCGGCGGGCTGCCCTTGCTGACGTTGGTGAGCAGCTGCTCGGAGTGCAGGATGCGCAGCGCCTCGCGTACGGCACCCCGCTCGACGCCGAACTCCTCGGCCAGCTCGGCCTGGGTGGGCAGCCGGTCGCCCGGCCGCAGGTCGCCGCTGCGGATGCGGTCACGCAGGGCGGCGGCGATCTCCTGGGGCGACTGTCTTCTGCTGCCGTTCACTGCCACGTTCTCCTGGGTCACGACCAAAACGCTACAACTTCGATCCATCTATGGGGAGTTGTTTGAAAGTTGTTTATGAGTAGTGGCCAAGTGGGGACAACATAGTCAGAGTTGGTTACCAACTTACCCAAGTTGGCGGAAGTTTTGCCTCCTTTCTGCCATCCCCGCGACACCGCCCTGAAGGAGGAACCACCATGCCCGCCATCGCCCTCCTCGCCGCCGTCTTCATCAGCGGCTTCCAGCAGTTCGTCAGCTGGCAGTACGGCACCTCCGGTGTCGTCGGTCTGCTCCTGCTCACCATAGGCATCAAGGCCCGGAACGCGACCATCAGCTCCATCGGGGCCGTCATACTCGCCCTGTTGGTCACGGGCCCCACCCTGTGACGCGTCGGTCGGCGAAGGTCAGCCGGTGAGCGTCAGCTCCGAACTGATCGTCTCCCACAGCGCGTTGAACCACAGGTGCGACTGCTCCACGAACGTCGTGTCCCGGAGTCCGGCGCCCTGCTCGAAGGCGAACAGCATCGACCGGACGCCCTCGGCGTCGTACATCTCCACCTGCTCGTGGTCGATCTCCGTCGCGCGCCTCTTCAGCGTGTAGTACGCGAAGAGCGCCTCCGACTCGTTGAGCAGATACAGCTTCACCGGTGGCGTGAACGGGAGGGCCCGGAAGGAGACCCGCACGTCGATACCGTGCGTGGCACGCAGGGCCAGCAGATTGTGCCGGAGCACCTGCCCCTGGGCGTTGCGCTGCGCCAGCCAGCGGCGCTGTAGCAGGCCGGTGGCCTCGGACCCGGCCGGGGAGCCGTCCGCCAGGGCCACGGGCGCCGGCCACGCGAGGTCGATGTCCCGGCTCGGCAGCAGCACCCGGACGTCGATTCTGGCCGGATTCAGTCGCCCGGTGTGGATCTGCCGCAGCGGCTCACCGATGGCGAGGGTGAGCGACACGGCCGTCAGACACAGGGCGTCGACGGCGACGTGCGGCGCCGCGAAGGCCGCCTCGATACGGGGCGCGAGAGCGACGGTGGTGGGCAGCGGCGGGGCGGCGGAGCCGGTCAGCGCCGGTCCGGGAGCGGGGGCGACCCTCGCCGGGCTGCCCTTGGTGACGTCGGTCAGCAGCCGCTCGGAATACAGGATGCGCAACGCCTCGCGTACGGCACCCCGCTCGACGCCGAACTCCTCGGCCAGCCTCGCCTGAGTGGGCATGCGCTGGCCGGGCCGCAGCGCACCGGTCCTGATCCGGGTGCGCAGGGCGTCTGCCACCTCGCGGTGTGACCTCTGAGGCTCCACAACCAAACACTACAACTTCCCGCCATCTTTGGGCAGTTCAAGTGAAGGTGGTTATGAGACGCCTCCAAGTGGAGATAAGTACTGTGAAGTTGGCTACCAATGAACACCAATGACTACCAACTTCGGCAACATGGCCAGACCTTCCACAGGTTGGCTGCCGAACTCTTCTCCGGAGGGGAGCCTGGAGCTCGGCAGCCACCACGACCGGGAAACCCGGAAAGGGGGCCGCATCAGAATCAGCTCAACCAGCTCAATCGGATCAGAAGATGTCCGGGCACCAAGGGCGCCTGGACGTACGCAGCAGGGCGTCGGCCACTCGGGCGGCGCCCGCTCGTTCTTCCCGCACCCGCCCCAGCGCGGCGAGCCGCACCGCCGACTCGTCACCGAGCCACAGCGCCGCCAACTCCCGCACGTCAAGGGTGAGTTCGGCGGCGTCGCGCGTTCCGGGCGTACAGGAGCCGACCCCCTCGGCGGACACGTCCAGCCGGTACCGCCCGCCGGCGAACCCGTCCGCGTCGACGACGTCGAGGACGAGACCGCGACCACCCCCACCGCCATCGCCCGTCCCGTCGTACGGACGCGCCTCCAGAGCCCGTACGACATCCAGGAGCCGCACCCACAGCCAGTCCGCGTGTGCGGTGAGCCTGGCGGCGCGCGGGTCCGGCAGGAAGAAGGGGAGCAGGTCGTCCGGGGCGCGCCAGCCGGTCTTGACCTTGGTGATCCAGTCGATCGAGCAGAGGTACTGCCACAGGGCGCGCTCGGCGGCCGGGGTCGCGGCGATCAGCCAGTTCACGTCGGCGGTGTCCTGGGGCTGCTTGGCGTCCCACTTGTCGTCGGCCTCGTAGGAGACAAGCCCCTCGACCTCACCCTCCGCCGAACGGTAAACGGCGTAGAAGGGCTCGTCCCAGGAGCCCCCGAACCGCACCACGCCCGTGTTGACCTGCCACCAGCGCTCGTCACGGCTGACGGCACCCGGCTGCTGCCGCGCGAGCCGCGCGTGCAGTTCGGGTCCCAGTTTGCGTACGTCCTCGCCGTCCACGAGGTCGATACGGCCGCCGTCCGTCGGGCCCGCCCAGCGGGGGTCGAGGCCGGTGCGCGGTACGTCGATGGTCCACTCGGAGGTCCAGGTGGCGGGGCCGAAGCCGTACCGTCCGTAGATCGGGTACTCGGCGGCGATCAGGGTCGCGACGACGTCTCCGCGTTCCTTCGCGGCGGCGAGGTCCTGGGCCATCATGCGGGTGAGGATGCCTCGGCGGCGGTGGGTGGGGGAGACGGTGACGTTCGAGATCGCGTCGGCGGGGACGGTGGCGCCGGCGCCGACGCTCAGTTCCTGCGGAAACGAGCGGAACGTCCCCACACACCGCCCGCCGTCGAACGCGCCGAGCGTCCGCCCCGGCAGGAAGCCCCCGCGGCGGGCCTCCAGCTCCACGTCGCTGACCTCGGGCGACCGAAGAAACCCGGTACTCAGGGCCCGGGTCCACTCCCGGAGTCCGTCTTCGCCGACGGGGCGTATGTCGATGGCGTCACGGGGGGTCATGGGGTCAGGCTAGGGGGAGCGTGGCGGGGGTGTCGTGCGGATTTTTCTCGCCCCCGCCGCCCCTACCCGTCCCATCCCGTTCCTGGGGGCTGCGCCCCCAGACCCCCGCTGTCGGCCTGAACGGCCTCGTCCTCAAACGCCGGACAGGCTAAAAAATCAAGCCCCGGCCGGCACCCTCCAGCGCGTTCAGCGCGAAAGGGGGGTGTGGGGGCGCAGCCCCCAGGGGATGGGAACGGGTAGGGGCGGCGGGGGCGAATATCACGAATACGTGGCCCTTGGGGATAAGGGTCGCCAGGCACTCGGTGTGGGCCACTACCCTGGTCTCGTGACCATTCGCCTGTACGACACCAGCGCCCGGCAGATTCGTGACTTCGCCCCGCTCACGCCGGGTTGTGTCTCGATCTACCTCTGTGGCGCCACGGTGCAGGCCGCCCCGCACATCGGGCACATCCGGTCGGGCCTCAACTTCGACATCCTGCGCCGGTGGTTCACGTACCGCGGGTACGACGTCACCTTCATCCGCAACGTCACCGACATCGACGACAAGATCATCAGGAAGGCCGCCGAACAGGGGCGCCCCTGGTGGTCCATCGGTTTCGAGAACGAACGCGCCTTCAACGACGGCTACGGCGCGCTCGGCTGCCTGCCCCCGACCTACGAGCCGCGTGCCACCGGGCACGTGACCGAGATGGTCGAGATGATGCGCGGGCTCATCGAACGCGGACACGCGTACGAGGCCGACGGGAACGTCTACTTCGACGTGCGCTCCTTCCCCGGGTACCTCCAGCTGTCCAACCAGGAACTCGACAACCTGCTCCAGCCCTCGGGGGACGGCGAGACCGGCAAGCGGGACCCACGCGACTTCGCCATGTGGAAGGCCGTCAAGCCGGGCGAGCCCAGCTGGGAGACGCCCTGGGGGCGGGGACGGCCCGGGTGGCATCTCGAGTGCTCCGCCATGGCTCATAAGTACCTGGGGACCGCCTTCGACATCCACGGTGGTGGGCTCGACCTGATCTTCCCCCACCACGAGAACGAGATCGCCCAGGCCAAGGCCTTCGGCGACGACTTCGCGTCGTACTGGGTGCACAACGCCTGGGTCACCATGAGCGGCGAGAAGATGTCGAAGTCCCTCGGCAACTCCGTCCTCGTGAGCGAGATGGTCAAGGCCTGGCGGCCCATCGTCCTGCGCTACTACCTCGGCACCCCGCACTACCGCTCGATGATCGAGTACAGCGAAGAGGCCCTGCGCGAGGCCGAGTCGGCGTTCGCCCGGATCGAGGGCTTCGTACAGCGCGTCGTCGAGAAGGCCGGGGGTGTCGTCGAGCCCGCCGCCGAGGTGCCGCCCGCCTTCGCCGAGGTCATGGACGACGACCTGGGCGTGCCGCAGGCCCTCGCCGTCGTGCACACCACCGTCAGGCAGGGCAACTCCGCCCTCGCCGCCGACGACAAGGAAGCCGCCGTGGCCCGCCTCGCCGAGGTGCGCGCCATGCTCGGCGTCCTCGGCCTCGACCCCCTCGACCCGCACTGGGCCGGGGACGGCGCGGACCGCGGCGAGGATCTGCACGGGGTCGTCGACAGCCTCGTACGACTTGTCCTCGATCAGCGTGAGGCGGCGCGCGGGCGCAAGGACTGGGGCACCGCCGACGCCATCCGCGACCAGCTCAACCAGTCGGGGCTCGTCATCGAGGACGGTCCGCAGGGGCCGCGCTGGACCCTCGGCCCGCGCTGAGAGCCTGAGCGTTTTCTTGATCGATTGTGCCGTCCGGGCGTCCGGGCGGCACACTTCATAGACGTACACACGCACGCCTTCACACAGACAGGTAGGTCATGGCCGCTAACAACCGCCGCATGTCCGGCAAGAAGGGCGCGCAGGTCGGCAGTGGCGGCCAGCGGCGCCGGGGGCTCGAGGGCAAGGGCCCGACGCCGCCCGCCGAGGCGCGCAAGGGGCACAAGAAGAACCGTATTGCCGGTGCCAAGGCCAAGCAGATCCAGCGGCGGCCCGCACCCAAGGGGCGCGGCGGGAAGGGCACCTCCGAACTCGTCGTCGGGCGCAACTCGGTCGTCGAGGCGCTCCGCGAGGGCGTGCCCGCCTCCATGCTCTACGTCCAGCAGTTCATCGACAACGACGAGCGCGTGCGTGAGGCACTCCAGCTGGCCGGTGAGCGCGGCGGCATCCATCTGATGGAGGCTCCTCGTCCCGAGCTGGACCGGATGACCAACGGGCTCAACCACCAGGGCCTCGTCCTCCAGGTCCCGCCCTACGAGTACGCCCACCCCGAGGACCTCGCCAACGCCGCCTACGACAGCGGCGTCGACCCGCTCATCGTCGTCCTCGACGGGGTCACCGACCCGCGCAACCTCGGCGCCGTCGTCCGCTCCGTCTCCGCGTTCGGCGGACACGGGGTCGTCGTGCCCGAGCGGCGCGCCGCCGGCATGACCGCCGGCGCCTGGAAGACCTCCGCCGGCGCCGCCGCCCGTACGCCCGTCGCCCGCGCCACCAATCTGACGCGCACCCTGGAGGCGTACCAGAAGGCCGGGATCGTCGTCGTCGGTCTCGCCGCCGACGGCGGGTCCGAGATCGGCGACCTGCCGGCCCTGGACGGCCCGGTCGTCATCGTCATCGGCAGCGAGGGCAAGGGGCTGTCCCGGCTGGTCGGGGAGACCTGCGACCACCTCGTACGGATCCCGATGCCCGGCGGCACGGAGTCCCTCAACGCCGGTGTCGCGGCCGGGATCGTGCTCTACGAAGCGGCCCGCCGACGCGCCTGAACACGCGTGCACGACGTCACCCGTACGGGCGGATCCGGCCGGGTGACGTGACCTTGACGCGGTCCGGACACATCCGCCAAGTCAAAGCAGTGTCCTAACCACACGTCACTCGGTTAGATGAGTGTGGACACCAGAACACCCCGCACACCCACGGGGGACCGCTCGTCGGGATACGACGACGCTCCCGCGCTGAGCATGGTGAAGGTGCCGAGCGATCCGGCGCAGGTCATCGTCAACCATGCGAGCTTCCGCGTGCAGTTGGGGGCCTCGACGCGGCGGGCGGCACCGTCGTCCCGCGTCGCCCGGCACCTCGGCGCTTCCGAGGACACGGCTCGCATCCCCGTCGTCGGCGCCGCCGGCGCCACGGCCGGCCGCCGCCGCCCGCCCGTCGTCTGGAGCGGGAAGTCCGCACCCGACGACACCGGCGCGCACCGGCTGCTCCAGGCCGTACGGGGCTCCAGCGTGCGCCACGGCGAACAGCCGCCGCCCGCCGACGCCGGAGCGACGCAGGTCATCCCCCGCATCGGCGACGACGACCTCGACTACGCCGGCAGCACCCTCGACCAGACCGTCGAGACGCCCATCGTCGGCAGCCAGCGCACCCACAGCCCCGACTCGGGCCGCCTGCTCCCCAACATGCGCACGGTCGGCAGCGCGTACGACGAGCCCGGCTACGGCCAACCCGGCCATGGGCACGGCGAGTTCGCCGACGACGGCTACGACGGTTACGACGACTACGAGCGGGACGCCGACGGCCGGCGCACCGGCGCCAAGCGCCACGCCAACGACCCCGTCCGGCACGCCTATTACCCCGGCCGCCGGATGAACCTCGGCGTCGTCCTGCTCCCGCTGCGCATCTTCCTCGGCTTCATCTCCATCTACGCCGGCATGGGCAAGCTCTGCGACCCCGTCTACTTCGACGGCGGCAAACGCGGCTCCATGATGAAGTGGCTCAACACCCTGCACCCCTGGGAAGTCGCCGAGCCACTACGGCAGTTCGCGCTCCAGCATCCCGTCGGCTCCGGCCTCGTCATCGCCTTCCTCCAGGTCATCGTGGGCGTCCTCACGGTCCTGGGGCTGTGGCAGCGGGTCGCCGCGGTCGGCGGCGCCCTGCTCTCCGCCGCGCTGCTCGTCACCGTCAGCTGGAAGAGCGTCCCCGTCTACGACGCCCCCGACATCATCTACCTCGCCGCCTGGTCGCCGCTGATCATCGCCGGCGCCCCCGTCTACTCCATCGACGGCCGCCTCGCGGGCAGCGCCTGGCGACGCCTCGGACCGCGTACGGACATCTGGGAGCTGCGCAGTTACGTCCTGCGGCGCGGCGCCCTCGTCACGGCCGTCGTCATCGGGCTCACCCTCCTCATCGGCTCGCTCCTCGGCGGCGCCGTCCGCGACGCCGACCGCGTGGTCGTACCCGGCCCCGGCGAGGCCCCGCGCAACGAACTCCCCGGCTCACCGCTCCCGGAGGAGTCCGGCGAGCGGCAGGCCTCGAAGAGCCCCTCGGCGGCCACCAAGTCGCCGACCCAGGACGCCACTTCGGCCAGTCCCACGACCGGCGAGGCCGCGACCACCCCCGAGGAGGCCCGCGAGAGCGGCAGCGTCACCGGAAGCCGGCCCAGCCAGACCCAGGGCAGCGACGGCGGCGGCCAGGCCCCGCCGCAGCAGACCACCCCGGTCCAGCAGGCGCCCAGCACCAGCGCCGGACCGTCCTCGTCGGGCGGCTCCACGGGCACCCCGGGCGGCACCAGCGGCGGCTCCACGGGCGGCAGCGGCAGCGGAGGCAGCGACGGCAGCACCGGCGGCTCCTCCACGGGGCAGCCGGGACTGGTGGGCGGCCTTCTCGGCTAGCAACAACCCGCCTGGGTACGGCGGTTACGGCAATGGGGTCCCG
>Ga0307513_10007042_pt1 | contig 14628 bp, 6 predicted proteins | sample 15_EM_MG_FD_202174 | JGI IMG/M metagenome (GOLD analysis project Ga0307513, IMG submission 202174) | Populus trichocarpa ectomycorrhiza microbial communities from riparian zone in the Pacific Northwest, United States - 15_EM | ecosystem: Host-associated > Plants > Roots > Unclassified | place... | reverse complement strand
AAAAAAAAAACATCTTTCGAGGAAACTAAAGAATTCTTAAGAGTATTATTTATTTTGAATAAATAAACAAAGAGGAACAAATGAGCTACTTGTAATTACATATAATTTGAATTCATTAAAGAAAAAAGGATTAAATTTAAATGAAGCATAATAAATATAAACGAATGTGTTAGTATATTAAATAGAAAAACAATTATAATAATGATTAGACAAGGGGAAAAAAGGTTGTTAATTTGAAAAGGAAAATTCAAGAAAAAAAAACCTATAAAAAGAAAAAGGAAAAGGAAAAAAGAAAAAGAAGAGATTCCGAAGAAGGTTCGGAAATTCAAAAAAGAGGTTCGGATAGATATTGGCGCTTAGCTTCAGGAAGCCGTTAGAACTCCAAACCTGCTCTCCATACATACGGTAATGTTTTCCTTCTATTGGCCCTCTCTCCTTTATTTCTCTTTCGTTTTCTTTGGACCAAACCAAAAACTTGATTCCACTCCCAAATTAAACACTTTCCCTTTTCGTTGATCCATTCCCTTCTCTTTATCTCTTTCTCTAATACTTTGAAACCATTTGATTTCTTGTATCAACTCTGTCTTGAAGATTTTTGGTTTCTTTTTCTTTTGCTCTAGAAACCAGTCTTGGACCCAAAAACACCATCCGCTTCACTTGCTTTTAATTTCTGTAGAAATCGCATTTTCTTCCATATCCTTTTATTGGGGTGTCAAAGAGGAGTTAGAAAAGCATGAAGGGAGACAGAATGGAAAAAAGATCATCATTTGGTAACATAATGAGGAGAAGGCTCTCTGATATTACCAACACTCAGTCACAATCCAAATTTGTTGGCCTCATAGAAGAACAGCCAAGGATTCCTGAATGTACTCAAGACTTAATTGATCAGCTTCTTCTGGTACGCATATCATTTTCTTTTTTCTTTTGGGTCATTTACTATGAATGCACATGCATATATGGGGATATGTCCTTAAGATTGTACGGGAAGAATTAGTCTGGTTGATTCGCAACCTAGTACTAGAATGTCCCTTGTCGGCGAGAAAATGAAAGAAATGAAATGGGTTGATTTCTTTTAGTGGTGCGGTAATCCTTTTTGTGGAATGAACCTTGCATTGAGTTGGCTTTTGTGTCTTTATTTTTTTTAGGTGAAACAGGAAAAGGCAGTGCTGCTGAAACTGGTAGAAGAGAGAAAGTATCCTTTGATTGCTTTATTTATTCTTTTGTTTGTTTAATTGCCTTTGTGTGTTTCTTTGTTTGTTTGGTTGTAGAGAAAGTAAATATGGGAAATTGGACAGGTAAGAAACCTTACTCATTTCACTATTTGGGATTTGGGATCTAAGAAAAAGATTGCACGTCTAACACAAACAACCAAATTTTGATGGATTTGGATTTTCTTAACTATGATTGAACAGTAAAATTATAGAATTGAGTGGAAATAAATTGCGGGATCTGCGAATGAATTATCAGAATTTGCAGTTGCAGAACTGGAATCTTGCTCAATCAAACAGCCAGATGTTAGCAGTATGTTTCTTCCATGCATCAATATTTAAAGCTAATCTCATTTGCAGTAGTATAATTTTGAGTGATATTTGATTGTATTCTTTCTTATTTAACAGGAGCTTAATTTAGGAAGAGAAAAGGTGAGTTTGTTTGAAACACCAACTGCTTGCCTTGAATTCTAGTCTTTTGTTTCCTTTGGTATGAGCCTGATTCAGGAACCGGTATTGTCATTTCAGCTGAAGGCACTGCAGCACGAAGTTGTATGCAAGGATGCCTTACATAAAGCTAGAAATCTAGAAGCTCAGGTTAGTTTCACTTTTCATCCTGCTATTCATCGTCAGAGTCCATTAAAATGGTTGAGTTTGAGATGCAGCAGAACACACACAACTCTGCATATTCTGTTTCATGGCATTGCATTATCGAGTGATACAGAAAGTGAAAACGAGTAGAATACTGTTTTAGGACTTTAATGAATTCAGGATAAAACCAATCTCATTAATAAATTCCGTAAATGCTTGTAACCCAAGAGTGGACTGGATACTATCCATCACAAGCTGTGGTTTAGAAATGCCTCGATGCTTGGCAAGAGTCATGCCTTCCCTGGTTTACTGCAATGTCTTCTGTTAATGTATATAATGTATATATTTGTTCCACATCGGTTAGAATGAGATAGACTAGACTATAAATAGAATACCTCTCTTGTAAACGAATCATACCATTCAATACAATCATGCTACAATTCTGTTAATGTATATATTTGAGGAACACTAATATAGTGGCTCTGATACTAAGTTGAATTTAAGAGAGGGAGGGAGGGAGACAATACAAAGAGAAAAGAATTGTATTGAATGATGTGATTTGTTTACAAGAGGTGTATCTAGTCTAGCCTAAGTGGAAGGTTTCTCCTTCTAATCGATGTGGGCAAACATATCATATACAGTGACAAGTATTGTTATCTTATAGTTACTTGTCCTGACATCTCTTATATTACTAGTCAATTCTTCTCTCCTCTTTGCACGCCCTATTATTTCTCCGTGACATCTCTTTGCCCACTCTTCACTTGAGCTTCTTGCCTACTCGGGCAGTTGACCCCATGATTGTAGATTCACAACTGGCTATTACTTCTTCCTTGGTGATTCTTTTATTTCTTGAGCAGCAAGAAGCAACTAGTTGTCACTCGATCCAGCACAGAATTCGAGAATTGCGCCTTTACTGATACAAATTGGGAACTTCTTTTGCTTCGATTGTTGCTTTAAGAGATGGGTGTCACTCATTTTACTTCCACTATCATCAGCTGTGATTATCAGAGTGCTATCTAGATTGTTCACAATGATATATTTCATTAACGCACAAAACATATTGAGATTGATTGTCACTTTGTGCATCACCATCTCACTCATAGCACCATTGGACTATTGTCAGTTTCTTTTGCTGGTTAAACTACTGATATCTTCACTAAGGTGCGTACTCCTGAATGTCTTCAGAATTTAGTTTCAAGCTCAAGTTGGTCTCCATTTTACCACCTTGAGTTTGTCCCATATCAGTTAGAACGAGAAACCTTCCCCTCAGGCTAGACTACTCTTTTGTAAACAAATCACACCATTCAATACAATTCTCTTCTCTTTATATTGTCTCACTCCCTCTCTTAAATTCAACTTCTTCTATGCAATTTCATGAGGGATTTTAATCCTTTTCAGCCACACGCTTCTTCTTCCGGTATGATAAACTTTGGCTTTATAGAAAAATTAATCTCTTCCTCCAATCATAGTCGCGTTGAACGGTTTTAAATCAACATGGACATATGCATTTGGAGCAAGTTTGACTCCAATTCAGTGACATTTCGAAACATATAGGAAAGGGATCAAGGGAACATATTTTAGTGCCAGACCTGAACTGGTTTTAATTGGATGAAAGTGTCCCTTAATGTCATTGACAATGAATCTTGTTGTTATGCAGGGAAAAGCAGACGTGAACTGTCAAAATGCTGTCTCCCAGGTGAGTCTCTTCAACTTTATGTGTGTCAACAAAATTGTTAAAACCATTCATAGCTTCTTACTTTTTTATCACTTGAGCACATTATACATTGTTGGTTCAAGGAAGTGGAAAAGATAGAAGAAGCAGAATGCTTGCCAGAAGCTAGCAATGATATCAAACCCTGTGGTCGCAGCGGAAGGCGCACAGGAAGAAGTCGATGTAAGCATTTTGACCTAAAATGGCTTCTGAATGCCAAGTAGTTTCTTTTGTTTCTCAATTGCTTGCGCAAGGTACTCAACTCTCAAATGACTTGCTGTGCAGCCATGGGCCCTTCTACAACAAATCGAAAAACTGCAGAAAAAGAGAAGACTGCTGAAACCAAAAGGTTAGTTCACTTCCACCAGTTTCTCAACAATCAAGTCTTAAATGCTAAATGGAAATGGGTCTTGAACGCGGTATTCCATTCTCCATGGGGCTAAAACCTTGCAAGTTTATGTAGAAAACCATTTTGTTAGGGTGATATTCTACTAACAAAAGGCTTGCTCCCTATATTCTAGTAATAAAAGGCTTGCTCCCTATATTAGAGATTAAGAACATTGAGAACATTAGAAGCAAGTTAACAAGAAAATGAGCACTTTGCCAAGTTCTTGAGCATTTTTTGGTGTTTCACCGTTCTGTATCACGCCACAATCGTTGTAATTGTACATTTTCGAAAGTACATTAACCTTGAAGCCTGCATTTCCCCTGTGCTGCAGGCGTTGTGTGCGAAGGCAATCTGCTAGGTTTAAATCCCAAGAGCGGGAACCTGCCGAGAAGTTATTCGAGATTGAGGTTGCCAAGTTTCCAGTTTCAAGAGATAAGTCAAAGAAAGAAAATGGTCTAACTTCATCTATCACGAAGGAAGAAACTTGTGGAGCAGGAAATGAAGCACAGGTATCGCTTAGATCTTCTATCGGAAGGCCATTGCGAAGAGCAGCCGAGAAGGTGCAATCCTACAAAGAAGTTCCGGTTAATGTAAAAATGCGCAGAGCAGAATTCACGAATGTACAACTTTGAGTATTCGAAGAGTTATTTTTATATTACATGTTTTCTAAATACAACATTGTGTAATCTATGGATGATTGTGGTTTGTGTTGTTGACTTGTTGTCCTATATATATATATATATTTTTTTTTTTAGTTTAACGTGGGTGTCCGGACCAGCTTGCGCGCACCTCGACTAATCCCACGGGCCCTTAAGTTAACGACCATGTAAGCCTCCAGTGGCCATCATATGAGCAACCACAAGGCTTGAACCTAAGATCATAGAAGGAGCAAACCTCTTGGTCCCAAACTCTTACCACTGGGCCATCACCTAGATGGTTTATATATTTATCATCATAGGTGGTTGTAAGTTCATGATTTTATTTTACTGCAAAGGGGTTTAAGAGATAACCAACCGTCTATGAGCACAACTCAACTAGCACAAGTGTTCTTTCTATATTGTCTGAATAACATTGTGTTAGTTTTTGCACGGTTTAAAAAAAATACTTTCCACTAAAATTACAAGAGAGATTTTATTGAGTAACATGTAATATATTATCAAATATATTATTAAAGAACCATCTCAATCTAATAATTTAAGCTGTTAGGTGAAGTTCTAAAATATGATTTATATTTTATTTTTCTAACATACTCTTTGAACTTGAAACTTGCAACGCTATCTTTTGCTTAAATTTTTTATCAAATAAATAAGGATGGTAAGATTCGAACTCGTAATCACTTGGTCATCAAGGCTCGATATTATGTCAAAGAACCATCTCGACCCAATAGCTTAAATTATTAGGTGAAGTCTTAAGATATGATTTATATTTTTCTCTAAAATATATATATATATATATATATATATATATATATATATAGACTAGGATCATAAAACCTAAACCATGAAAAATGAATTAATCAATAATATCCTGGGCATTTATGAAGCAAAATTCTTTAAAATTCATGGATATGCAGTGCAAACACACCATGGATGAATCTATGAAGGTCAGGGCCGTCACTTGAGTTTTAGGACGTGAAGTTCAAGCCCCCAAGCTGTATCAATGAAGACCAGATAAGAGGACAACAAGCCCATCCGATGAAATTAGACACCACACTGGATTTTTTGGGGAAAAGGTAGAGTGACCCAACTCTTCTTCACGCATGATTGCATTATCTGTTCATGTTCATAAACTTAGAGGTATACTAATATTAACATTTCTCATTTTGGTATTCCAACCTTCTCAATTAAGCACCTTCTTTAATCTTTCTTTTCTAATATGGTTTTATTTTTTAGTAAAAGTGCCCTCCAAACCAGTAATAAACAAAGATATCTTAAATTAAAATAAGTTTTTTTACTATGAAAAAAGGCTTTTAGTTAATGTATGCTGCCTAAGTATTGCAGCGAGATTATAAAATATATTATGGTTAATCAAGATTAATATATAAAATTATTAACATAAAATATATTATTTTAATATATTGACAGCAAGGGATACAGATGTGAGCTTGAAACCATAATAGGAATGACCTCATGCCATAAATGGTCTCAACATTCTTCACTTTAATCACCGAAATTCTTCTAGTAACTAACTGTATCAGATTGGACTAGCTCTTACCAAATTCTTCATAGTAAATTAAACCGTGTGGGTCCCCTCTTCTTCCTACTTTCCTTCCCCTGTATTTTCAACCTTTTTTCACTATATTTTATATCAGTTCTAGCCGGTCTAGAGGAGTAGTTTATGAGTGTTTTTTATTTAAAAATATATTAAAATAATAATTTTTTAATTTTTAGTTTTAACGTATTAAAACAATTTAAAAATATTAAAAAAATATTAAAAAAAATTCAAAATTTAATAAAAACAAATCGGTTCAACTAAAGCCCCAAACGGGCCTTTAAAATCTAATCCGAGACAAGACCTGAGTCGAGAGGGTCATTAAGGGTCAATCTGGTTGCCCCATAAGTTTTTTTTTTAAGCAAAATAATATTGTTTTAAAAATTATTATTTTTTAAAAAAGAAAGAGTTAAAAAATTGTTGGTAAGATTTTGCCCAAGTCACTTGATGAATACATATTTTTTACTAGGTGAATCAAGTTTTTTTTTAAATTTTTTTAATGTATATCACCTCAAACCCTGAGTCGACCAGGTCTTAAACCGACCTATTGGACTAGAATAGTTTTTAAAATAATGGATTGTATGTTAGGTATTTTATTTATTTATTTTTGAATCTAGTCTTAGCTTGTCAACTCAGTATAATCGAGTTAGAAAAATCTAGTAACTATGCACGAGTTAGAAAAAGAAGGATGCTAGAACTGGAGCTATTGACTACTTAACTTCTAATAGCCAAATATTCGTTTCTTGCAATTGAAAATAACTTCCATTTAACTTTCTGTTAATGTGATGCATGCCACCAACATAAATTTTGCTACGTGTCACTCTCTCACCGAATGCTGCCTCCAAATCCCCATAAAAATGGGGAAGAAAATTTAAAGAGGGATCTCTGATTTTTTTTTCAATGGTGACATGTAATAAATTTAAAATTATTATATATTGTGATAATAGTTATTTAATAGTATTTTTAAATTGTTTTTTACTTGAAAATATATTGAAATATATTTTTTTTTTATTTTTTAAAATTTATTTTTAACATCAGCACGTTAAAACGATCTGAAAACACCAAAATAATATTAATTTAAAATACAAAAATATTAAAAAAAAAACATTTTTAAAATACAAAAAAAAACGAGCTCTTATTATCTTATAGCAACGCGATTTATTGCATCTGAGTTTTATCTATTAAAAAACTAAAACATTGTTTTGCAAAACAATACCTTAATATTATCATCATATGTATGAAATAAATTTATTAAAACAGTTAATGTGAATTGTTTAGATGAAGGGTGAGCAATTAATGAACAATTAAGTAAATTTCGAGCCTAAAAATGGATGAATAATTATTTGTTATAATTGGACGATTTGACAACTTTGTAAGACGAGTCTGGAAATTTCAAACCGTGACCATGGGTCCAAGTAGCTGTATAGAGGAATAAGGTGAGGGAGGGACGTGGCAGAGCCTAAATAATATATAATTAAGTAGTAGAACCCAAGTAATCAACCATCCTCACATGCTTCGAAGGAATAAAAGATGAAACGGACAAAGTAGTGCGTCGTTTTATCAGACTTCGAGACCCCAAAACCGCGTCCAGTCATAATCACGGGTTATTAGCTTAAGACTTTTTAGTTTCTTTTAATTTAAGATTTTAAATCCAAGGGAGGAAGTCTACTATTTTGTTCTAGGATTGAGCTTCTTATCCTCATCATGTGCACACCTAAATTACAATACCATCTAGTAATGATTATTTGATTTATCGATTCAAATAAACAAGTATTATATATATATATATATATATATATATAAAATATTGTAAATTTTTCACCTTTTGTCATGAAAAACCATTCTAAACGTTTTTGGTTATTAATAACTAAATGTGGACTCTACATAAAATCTATCTTAAGAAACTCTAAATCTAATTTCCCTTTTTCTTTTCCAAATTATTAGCAATTTCTTCTCTAGAAGGTTTGTCATCAATAATCCTATAGAAACTCTAAATCTAGTTTCTTTTTATTTTCTTTCTATATTATTTGCAATTTATGTTCAAATAACCCGGTGTGTGTTTGATATTGTGATATCTTTTATAGTTACAGTTTGAAAAAGTATATGTTTAAGAAAAATATTTTTAGTTACAGTTTAAAAAAAAATATATTTGGTTAAAATTACAGTGAATGCAAAATAAATGAAAAGTAGGTTTACATGTATGAAAAACGATTATATTAGCTTTTACAAAACCGATGTACAAAACGCAATTATAGATGGAGCCCGGTGCAAAAGGTAAGATCTATTTAGCTAACCAAGTAGTTTTTTTTTCTCGATAGTTAGGTAAAAAACAGAAGTTGTCACTGTATCAAACGGTATCGTAATTAGCACTACTCTTATAGCTATAAAAAGACATTTACGACCTATCTCTTGCCCCAAATTAACTGCTTAAAAGAACACCTAAAGAGTAGAGGGAATATATATATGTGTAGGAAATGTTATAATGATAAAGATGGTAGTAGTGTGATTAAAATATAAACTTGGGTTGGAGAAAGCTTTAACTTTAGTGGAGCGACCGATTGGTGCTTGGGATTCCAAAGATCTCTAAGAACATGATATGATTAAGGATGGAATTGACGACTCACCTAAAGACTTAAAAGGAGAGAGCCCCTACATTTGATTCTCTTTTCTCCATTTATTTGTTTTCTTGGCCCCACACGGTTAATCAAAGTTGGCATCCATGATTCTCTTCTAGGTCCCTCCCGACAGTTATTAGCCGTTAAGACCCCACCTCGATCGATCCGTAGACCAAACCACTCCTCCAAGCTAGCTCTATGCCTCTATGCCTCTATGTATGTATCTAAGAGAATATATTTTTTATTTATTTGGTTTCTGTATTTTTATGTAAAATAATTGGTAGATATTAAATTACTATCTACCTATCAAATAATCCAGGGACATTCTAGCCTTGATGTGACCTACAATGATAAGTAGATCGTGTTCATTCCAAATTGTTCTTATGTTATGAGCAATCAGATTGATTTGATTTGCAATTAGTTTTATATATGGTTAGCATGTTAAATCTTGATCTGCTATCAGATTTGCAAGATCTGTTCCATCACATTCACACAGCATTATTTACTCGGTGGACGAGTGCGTGAAATGACCTTAGTTTTTACTTTATATATTTATATATATGTTTATTTCATTATGCAAGTTAAATTTATTTACTTCTAACCTTCCTCGCCAACCCTAGAATTTAATATCAAGTAATGAGCTCTCTTTTATGGTATCAAGTTTAGGACCAAGAGGTTTGTTTTCTCTGTGGTCTCAGGTTCGAGTCTTGTGGTTGCTCATATGATGACAACTGGAGGCTTACATGGTCGTTAACTTCAGGGCCCGTGGGATTAGTCGAGGTGCGCGCAAGCTGGCCCACCCACGTTAAACTAAAAAAAGATTGTTCGAAAATTATTTTTGATATCAGTACATTAAAATAATATAAAAACATTAAAAAATTAATTTTAAATAAAAAAAATTAAATTTTAAAGAAACACAGTTTCTGCCGCGTTTCTAAACGCTAGTTATATCAACCAACATTTCATACTAACTTGCCATCATCCTTGAACTTGAAAGAGTAGGTTTATACAAAGCAAGAGCCTAATTAATTAAGATATCTACAAATTCTATATAGCTTTTGAAAGAATCAATTCTCTCAACTGTCCGAAAAGAAATTCGTTATTTCTTTTCAGAAAACTCCATTGTTTCTTTACGAAGTTCGTTATAGCTTTAAGACTCCCCTGAGATGCAAATGCCTGTAACACCATGAGTGTGTTCTATCCAAGATTCTAGACATAGAACCTTTAGCTAAGATATTGCAAGGGCCATCTTTGAATTATTTTTTTTAAGCATAAAGTTGCTAGAATCGTTAAACATTTGATAAAACAAACTATTGAGTGACCCAATATGCTCAGTTATATAATTATGGAAGCGACCACGTATGTCTTGATAAGGTTTTTTTTTTTTTTTTCCAATTAATTAATGCAGATCTTATCCACGCCAGGAAAAATCCTGCTAAACCTAGTTTTGGCCGACCAGATATTTCAAGAGCACTCTAAATTTCCAACCTTAATGGAGAACCATATTCATTTGCATCATTTTTGTTCATGCAGTTGCCTACATCTAGTGGTGCCTCGGAGGCTTATGTTGGGTTCAACTTATAATTAGTAGTGTAGCTCAAGATAGAATTTTGGTGTCCATGTTGCCAACCAGATCATGGTCTCTTGGATATGACTTACTGAACGTTTAATGTTGGCCTACATTATACTATATATCGGTAACAAAAGGATAATATGTCCCGCAAAAATGCCAAGAATTCATTATATAAAAGTACAAACTAGTTTACATCTTGATGTTGTGCTGTGGGTCGTCTGGATAAAAAAAAAATTAAAATATAATAAAAGATATTTAGTTAGCATAAAATTATTTGGTATTTTTATTAAGCCCGACTCATCAGGTTAGCTTTGAAATCTTTTTATCCGACTCTTTATTTAATCTGGATTTAAAACTAAACTGCGTGGGAGTTGTATTGATGTAACCTAGATAACTTGACCGGCTTAAAAGCATCCCGGTCGATTGGTAAAAAAAGTCAGAGGATGAGATTGAAATAAAAACAACCTCTCAATCCAATTTCTCGTCTAACCCAAGTTTAAAATTAAATCACGTGGGAGTTGTCATAACGTGGCCCGGTTAACTTGACTGATTCAAAAACAACCTAACCGACCAATAAAAAAAAGTATGAGGGTGAAATTGACACTAAAAAAACCTCTCAACCTGACTTATTGGTTAGCTTTGTTTTAAAATTAAACCATATAGAATTACCATGATGTAATTCAGTTTATTTGACTAGTCTAAAAAAACCCTAACAACTTAAAAGTTATTAAAGGTGAAATTAAAGAAAACAAAGAAATTAAAAATAAAATAAAAAACTGAATTACAAAAGAAAAACTTCACTGATTGTACAACAGTGAAACTCAATGATCACTCTCAAGTTTTTTTTCACTAAAGAAGTAATCGCACTTAAATATATTCATTAGTATACTGGATGGATATGCTAGATAAAGATGATCCTACAATGATGTATCTTGTCTCCTCTTTTTGCATGTCGAGGTTACTTTCTTGAAGACTTCTACACTCTTCAGGGACTAGGAGCAAACTCTAAGAGAGGATCGTGGTTATGTAGAGCTACTGAGCTAGGCATGTTATATATAATATTCATTTATTAAAGTAATGATTCTAATAATTAACAAGTATCATGACATGTTTACTATCATTATGACCATCATCATGATTATGATTATTAATATTAATATTAATATTAATATTAATATTATCATCTTATAACATGTCTGAGAGTTGAGGCACCGCCCCGCCATGGTGCCACATATTCTCTTAGGTTTAACTTTTTGACTTTTATTGATCAAGAAGGATTTGGGTATTAGAGTAGAGATAAACATCTAAACCTCACCATCTTTTTTGGATTTATAGACGCAATTAGAATAATATCAAGCAATTGTATTCCTACCATTTTAATATATATTAGGATCAATTAATTAATTTAATTTTTAATTTAAGAGTTTAAATTTGAAAAATATGATCCAATATGAATAATGTAAATTTAACAAATATGATCGAATATGAAAAGACATCGATCCAATTAGGAGATAATTTAAATAATTATAAATAAATAAAATACTATATTGATAGAAATTACTTACAGTATATATTTTAAAAAATTATTATGTTGATTATATTCTACTTTCAAACAACAATGTTCATTGTGAATTAGTTGAGTAACAAATATAATTTGATGCAAACGCCTTTCTCAATTATTTAAAAACCAAATTCAAAGTTTTTCTATACAAAACCATTTTTTTTCATTTTTAATAATTTATTAACATTTTGAATATTTACTTTGCAATCTATCTGTAATTAAAAAAAAATAATAAAATGGTCAAGTCAACATGACTAAACTGCAAAACTTGTGACTCGGGTCATGAGACAAAAAAAACTCCATATAAAATAAATTAAAATAAATTATGATGTTCAATTCTCAATCAACTCAACTTTGAAGGATGAAGTTAAAAAAAAAAAAACCACTTGATTCAACTCACCAAACCCGTGATCCAAGTCATTAAACTTAGATAACCTCATAGAATCTAAATCGAAAAAAATATGAAGCATAATTTTCAATCAATCTAATATTGAAGGATGAAATTGAAAAAACATTTCAATTAAAAAAATGACAAAAAAAACTTGAGTTAACTACCCTAATCTGTGACCTGGGTTATAAGACCATGATAACCCTATAAAAAACAAATATAAACAAATTATATAAAGCTCAATTCCCAATTAATCAAATGCTGAAGGATTAAATTGAAAAAAAATAAAAAAAAATAAAAAAAAATCCAAATCAACCCGGGTTAACTTGTCAAACCTGAGTTAAGAGATCGGGATAGCTCCATATAAAAAAATAAAAAAAATTATAAATTTTAATTTCCAATTAACCCAATATTAAATGATAAAATTGAAAAAAAAATATTCAATTAAAAAAAAAGAAAAAAACCTGAGTAAACCTGACTAACCCGCAAGATACGAGACTCAGGTCATGAGACCATGATAATCCTAAATAAAAAAAAATATAAAGTTCAATTTTCAATCAATCTAAAGTTAAGAAAAAAGTTAATTAAAAAGTAAAAAATAAATAAATTGAGTCAACATGACTAAACTGCAAAACTCGTGACTCGGGTCATGAGACCAAGATAACTCTATATAAAATCAAATAAAAATAAATTATAAATTTTAATACCCAATAAATCCAATTTTGAATTATGAAATTAAAGCAAAAAAAATAATCTAAGTTTAAAATAAAAACAAAAGTTGAAAAATTTGAGTATCAAAATGTAAAATTCTCTGTTTTAGGATCAAAGCGTAAAAGACTTTGGCATTTCACTATTTATTGTTACAATAAAATATCAAAGACTTTTTGTATATGTTAATATATATATCCCGAGTCTCAAACTCATTCATAACTATTAGAAATATAAATTATTAATTTTTAAATTTTACTTAATAACTTCAGTTTTTAAATTGAGATAATTGTTTTATAAGATATCAGAATTTAAATAAAAAAATGAATATGAGCTTAAATTTCATTAACTCTATTCTCTGTAATTAAATTAATTAAACTATGTAAAAGATAGTAAGGCTCTGATGTAAATTTTAACTTTAAAAGATTTTTACTTGAAAAGATGTGCTAAAAAATAACATAAAATCATTTATTGAGTTAACTTAAGACTTTAAATTTTTGAATTGAAATGATTATTTGATAATAATAAAAGAATCTTAGTTTTTATTATAATGAAACATATATATAGAAGTTCTTTTATATTTATAAGCCATCCTTTAAATATGTCAGAAAAATAAAATAAAAATATCTTTAAAATTATTGAAAAAAAGAGTTAATATTGATAGATGTACAAAGTCACTAAAAAATACCATGTATTATTAAATAAAAACAACTTTCTAGGCACAAATGATTTGAATGTTCTAAAATTGTAACTAGCCTCAATTATTATAATTACTATTTTGCCCAAAGATGCACATTCATTATTATTTTTTTGAAACTATCAAATTATCTCACAAGCAGAAGCATGTGTCTTTAACAATTTCGTCACATTTTATTTGTAAGAGTGCTTCCTTTGACAAAATTGAAGTATCAATGCCAGTTGGATTCAAAATTGTAGACTTTTCTAACTGATTTGATAAGTGGAAAGTAATATGTAATTATAAATAAAAGATACTTCACATGGAAATGAAAATGCCCATTATGATAACTTAGAATATAATTCAAGAGGTGTAGCTTAACTGGTTAAACCCTGAGTTTGTTTTTCAGAGATTACCAGTTCGAGTACCACAAATCTCAGAGCTACTGGAAGTTTACATAGTTAACTTCAGGACATTGGGAGATTAAAACTGATTCGAACATCCATAATTAAAAAAAAAAACACCCTTAAAATACACATAATCCTTGTTCTTGGAACGATTCACGATTGAGTAATACTTATGAAACTAAACCCTTTAAAGAAAAAATGCCAAATTTCATACCAAAATCATGGCATGTTTAGCTTAATAAGGGATTATCTTTATCTTATCTTATTTTAGTTTGATTTAAACATTAAAAAAATCATGTTTTTTTTTCCGTTCTTAGTAATCTTTATCTTATCTCGAGACATAAACTAAATGCTCTAGCTTTGTGAAAACTTGGAAAAAAGAGCATGGCATGTTTAATTTAATAAGGGATTATCTTGTAAAAGGGCGAGTCTTAAATTAGTCAAACAAGCCTCCTTTCCCACAAGGAGGACTTTCTTGTTCATAAGGGGTCCAATCCCTTTCTTTGGACATATATTGGTGGGAAAAATTTGGTTAGTACCAGCTCCTTTTTCTGACCATTTAAACTATATATATATATATATATATATATA
>Ga0307513_10007041_pt1 | contig 14628 bp, 15 predicted proteins | sample 15_EM_MG_FD_202174 | JGI IMG/M metagenome (GOLD analysis project Ga0307513, IMG submission 202174) | Populus trichocarpa ectomycorrhiza microbial communities from riparian zone in the Pacific Northwest, United States - 15_EM | ecosystem: Host-associated > Plants > Roots > Unclassified | place... | reverse complement strand
GTGGGACACGTCTCGGTTGGCCAGCGAGTGGGATGAGCGCCGGACGGATATACTCCAGACGGACCACAATAAGAGCCTTGCTACCACCATTGAACTCTCGCTCTCCTCCCATATGTTTCAAGAACTCGGACCTGAAGCTCGGGGCCTCCTTGGAGTCATTGCCTTCTTCCCTCAAGGGGTTGGTGAGAAGAACCTTGATTGGCTATTCCCTACAATTCCGGACAGGAAGAACATGTTCGACAAATTCTGTGTCCTTTCTCTGACATACCAGAGCGAGGGCTTCATCACAATGCTGGCACCACTTCGGGACCACCTTCGCCCCAAAGATCCAAATTCATCTCCACTCCTTTGCATGACCAAAGACTATTACTTCGATCGATTGTCGGTTGATATTGATCCTGACGAGCCCGGATTCGGAGAAACACGGTGGATTGTATCGGAGGATGTGAATGTCGAGCATCTACTCGATGTCTTCACAACAATTGATGCAGACTCACACGATGTCTGGGACGCTTGCTCACTCTTCGTACACTACCTCTACTGGCACAAACCACGGCTCACAGCGCTGGGACCAAGAATCATGGACCTCCCGGACGACCACCCCCACAAGCCATCATGTTTGGTCCGGCTCTCACGGTTGTTTGGAGAGATTGGAAATCATACAGAACACAAACGGGTCCTCACCCATGCTTTGGACCTCTGGAGAGAGCGGGGGAATGACCATCAGGTTGGTCAAGCATTGAGGGACCTGACCGACGCAAACCGATTGTTGGGCCTTTATAAGGAGGGAGTACAATGTGCAGAAGAAGCGTTGAAAATTTACGAACAGCTTGGCAACACAGCACAACAAGCACATTGTTTGAAAGAGCTTGCTTGGGTGTTGTATGATGACGGGCAGTTCGCCGCCGCGGAAGAAGCTGCATCCCGCGCCATTGATCTCTCCCCGGAGGAAGGCGGTGAATCTCAGGTCTCCGATTGTCACCATGCTCTTGGCAGTATATATCAATCCAAGGGCGAGATAGAGAGGGCCATCCACCATTACGAGACAGCCCTAAAAATCGCATCTTCTTTCGGCTGGGACGATCGGCAGTTTTTGGTTCATTGCTCCCTGGGACGGCTTTTCTCCGACCAACACAGGTTCGACGACGCAAACGGTCACATTGGATACGCCAAGTCGCACACGGTCAATAGTGCATACTACCTGGCTATTGCGATGGACCTGCAGGCCCAAGTTTGGTATGAACAAGATAGGTTTGACGAGGCGAAATCCGAGGCATTGTGCGCCGCCGATGGGTTTGAGAAGCTCGGGGCCACAGAGCGTGCGGAAGTCACTAGGAAGCTCCTCCAACGGATTGAAGCGGCAGCGGACAAAGGCAAGCCCCTGGAAATGGCGCTGCTTCTGACACGGACTGACTTTCCATTCTCAGCTCAGGGAACCAAATGAGAACATCGGCAGTTGTCTCGATTCCCTCGAATAAAATTCTTCCACGAGTCACCGGCATCCTGTCCCCTCGCCCCATTCTCCATCGTGTTCCTCTGATGGAATAATAAGATTGCGTGTGCACCTTGTTGATTGTGACGACCATAGGCTGAGACTCCTCTCAAGCTTAGGCCGCGAACACGGTTCTCTTTACCAAATGGGTTTGTTTGCACGAAGCGTACGATGGCAGAACAGCCACCAATCTCTAGGAGTAGAGTTGATCAGAGTCAAGCGATCTACAAGGATGAGAACTCAGCCCGATATCCATGCATCGAATAACTTGAAGAAGGGTTGAAGGTTGAAGGTTGATTGAGATTTGGTCTGCATGCGGGCGTGTCGAGGCCCAGAAATATGCGACGTGTTGGGGAAAGTATGGGACAGAATTTTCGAAGCCAATTCGTCCTGCTCATTTGTTGCCAAACGCTACCGAGACAAGTTATCCAGGAAGGGGATTCGAGCCGGCCATGAAAGCCTCCCCTCCAGACCAACCACTTGTCCCTCGCCCGTTTCACGGCGATGTGACGGGTCCAACGAAAGTGGTTGAATATTGAGATCGTTAAAAAGCAAGTTCCACAGCAGTCATACGTTGCTTCTCCTCCTCACTGCCCTCCCTCGCGCCTGCCATGCCGACAACCCCCCCTTTCCCCGAAGGCGCACCGCCATTATATACCCTGGTTTTGCCCAGTCTTAATGCGACCATCGTGGTTCCGGTCCTAATCATTGCCCTCGCGGTAATTGCTCTATCGTGCCTTTCGTCTGCCATGAACCGGCTGCAAGGACGCCTCGTCTCGACCACGGACTGGCTGTTCAGGTGGAAGTCACATGGTCTCCCTGTGTTCCTCGCAAGGCGGGAGGCGGGGGTCGGAGAGGTCGTGGGGAACCTTGCCAAGATACCCGATGGGTAGGGTTCCGTTTCGCCTCTAGGTTATTGCACGTTCACTGATTGCTTCGTGTACCTTGATAGGCCGAAGGGTGGTCCCAGCTGTCAGGTGGAGCCCGGACAAGCCAGCAACCTTGCCGAGACTACTGATGAGTAGGGTTTCGTTTCGTTTCCGAACTATCTCGTATTCACCAGCTGTGCAGGTGCATCGTGAATGTGATGCTCGCCCAGAGGGCAGCTCAAGCGTCGACCTTCCCCTGGTTCACACCTGATGTTCGCAAGGCAGTGGCCGAAGCAGACGAGAGTATGAAGAAATTGGACAAGCAAATCCTGGCGGTGGGTCTTTCTGCACGATGGGTCAAACGCGTAGGATCTGACGAAGGGTAGGTTTGGGCTGGTAACCCAAAGCTCAAGCAAGTTACCAATGAGGGTGAAGACAAGTCCCAGCTGACCGCCGGAACCGTAGCAGTCGAAATGAAGAGCATCCGTGTGTTGGGGGATCCGCAGAATGTCGTGCTGGGGCATGAAGGTCGCTGGTCTTCCTATAACATCGTTGCAGCGGTGCCGAGGCGCCAGTCCCCGGTTGGGCCGTCCCAGTTCTGAGTTTTCAAAAACCCGATCCCCCCGCGACCCCCCTCCTTCTCATTGATCAGTACACGTATCGGAAGACTCTGTATCCTAGGAATAAATTAACCACTGTCTGCGTAGACATTACGTTATAGAATTTCGAGTTCTGAGGTAAGCTAACACACGAGATCGGTGTCGTTTGTTGCATTCGACGTACGGCCGTATAAAGCTATATACCACGTATATAGACGATCCGCGGACAGGGATCAGACTTGAGAAACGAGAAATCGTTGTCACGGCCAGAACCTGGGGGATACATCTGGAAGGGTCATCTCCCATTCTAATGGAGGATTCCCAAAGCGAAAATGCACCACAGACGGATGGTGTAGCAAGCGGGGACGTCGATGGACAAAGCAAAGAGGGAAGCAGCTATGAAACAAAAAACAAAACCGCGTTTCCTACAACAACGCAACCAACCCCGCTCCGAAGACAACCCAAAAGAATATCCCTAACCCATTCACAACTCCCTCCCTGAAAGACGTGGTACCACTGGATGAAGCGCTTCCTTTACTCGTGCTCCTCATATTCTTTCGATCCTTCCCACTGTGTCCGTTCGAAGTTGCCAACACCTTCGGGTCGATCGTCGCGGTGTTGATCGTCCGGGTGTAAGCGGTGGTAGCGAACGTAACGGTGGTCCCGGGGGGTGTGGAGTCGGTGTAAGCCTTATCGTTCAAAAAGACGAGGGCGAAACCTGGTGCGGGGACTCTAATGGTACAAGTGTTGGTTCCAGCGTCGCAAGGAACCGTTACGACGTTCTCTTCGCCTTGGAGACGACCGTCCGACTTGAAGTTCGCGCCGAGGGTCTGACCAGCCCAAGTAAAGTTGGCCTTCGTCGTAACTTCATCCGCAAGGAGATATTTGACCCGAACGGAAGCCGGAGTGCCAGCGGGTTGACCAGTCTCACCACCACCGACTGAGATCGCAACGCTCAAGTCGTGGGCGCCGGATGGATCATTCAGGAAGTTGAAGAGGGCGACCCTCATCGGAGTACCGTTCTCGTAGATGGCGTAACCAGGGGTTGAAGGGTTCCCGTCGTTGACATTGAGCCAGAGAACCTGGGACTGGCCGCTCCTCCCCATGATCTCTGTCATGGCGAGAGTAGCGTAGTACATCGGACCTTTGCGGACAGCCAGTGAGTACGAGAGGCCAGCGGAGAATGCGACATTCACTCACCAACGGTCCATTGGCGGAAGGCGGTCTGGTTTGAGGGAGGGGCTAAGGAAGTGTCAGTAAGCAAAACGATGGTCACTTTTCGTTGGATGCGCACGAGTGAATGGCTGGAAACAACACGTCAAGATTTGGGACACCCAGACCAGGAGAACAACTGACATTATAGTAAACGTTCTGGCCACCAACGTGCCACAACGCTCCAGTAAAGTTACTCTGAGCCATCGTCAACCCATAGTCCAATCCCCAAAGGGCAGCAACAAAGGCATCAGAGATTCCTGGGAAACCACCACAAGATGCCGTGTTCGTCTCGAACATCATGAACGGCTTGCCCACCTCCTGAGCGATACGGGCAGTGTTCAAGTACTGTTGGAGAAGGTTGGCGCCAGTAGCATGTGTGAGATACATAGCAAGCATATCCTGGGGTTGACGAATCGGTCCACCGGTGTTGAAGATTGCGGCACAGTTATCGTTTGGATACCTAGAAATGACCTTAGCAGATGCTATGAGGAGAGCGAAGACTGAATTATACTTTTCGACGGTAATTATTCCCAAGGAGTCGGAGAATTCTTGCAAGAAGCCGGTATCGAAAACGTTCTCGGGAGTCCAGTCAGCGTTGACACTCGGCGCGATAATCTGCCCTTGAGTCCTGAGACCGTTTTCCCTCATCGTGTTGATGAGGTTGCCAATCTCCCCGTGGTAAGAGGCCGGTCCGTAATCCTGCAAACCAAGTGAACACCGGGTATCCATCTGGGTGACATGAGTGCGGGACTCACCGGCGGTCGGTTATTATGACGAACGAACAGATCGGGTTCGTTGCCGGCTTGGATGCCGAGAAGTCTGTCACCGAGAATTGCTTGGCCGTACCTGACGACGTCCAAGCGCCAATTGGTCGTATCGTTAAACGGGATTCCTTGAGTGGGTGGCATGAGTGGTCTTGGCATGCCCCTGAGGTCGAACAGGAACTCACCAAGAAACCAGTCGACGTCGACCAAACTGCTGATGTTGGACATCATGTACAGGATTTCTGGCGTGAAAATCAACGGTGGCGTTTGTGTCTTTGGAAGTATATCTCAGCATACAAAGAATAGAGGGGATCCCGTTGAGAACTCACAGGATTATAGACCCTGCTGTGGTCCTTCTCGAGAGTGATACCACCGGGAATAGAAGGAACGAGGACAGCAGTTTCCTGGGAGTTACCGCCCACGCGAATGTGAACCTTTCCAGCGCGCGCTTGCAAGTTTGCAATAAGGTTGAGGAAAGGAACCGCAAGCGTAGACCTGTGAAATACCACGTTAATCGTTAGGCATGTAGCGAATACAGGTAACATACCCATTAAAACCCACTGCACGATGTGACGGCCATATCCGAAATTTGTTGGCAAAACTCCGAAACGAATATCAAGACACTCACAAACGTGATTCGAGACGGACAACTCGACAGAGAAGCCAAGGAAAGCACCGTGGTGTCGGATAGATAGGCCAGGAATGTCCCCGCCCACAAGCTGAACCCCAAACTGAGTGTTGACTGGAGGGTCCGTCGGGGGAGCTGGTGGAATGAGGGTCCGTGGGTCATAAGCAGCCGAACCGGTGTAAGTTGCGGCAAGGTTGGTATCAGTCGATGTGGGTGTCTTGCCAAAGAGGGTCTCTTGGCCCTCTGGTATATAAAGCGTCACAGCGAGAGCATTGCAAACGAGTGAAAGGAAGGTCAGGGTGAGTATGCTCCACCCGGTCATGGTATAAGGAAGGTGAGAGGGAGAGGGAGGAAATTTGAATCGCGCATCGATGTCAAGTTGAGATGATATGGGACTGTCTGATTGTCTTGTCCTTGTCTGTCGCTACCCAAGCTGGCTTGTTGATGGGAAGGCAACCAATAGCGATGTCCGGGTAAGGAGTCTTGGACTTTTTCACCGTGACCGCCGCTTGTCTTCCCACGTCCCTCACCAGCAATCCTCGGATGTTCCCAACTCTCGCTAGCAAACACGGATTCTCCGGGCATCTTCTCCGTTTGAGAGTCAAGCCCGATCCGCGCGATTCCCGCTGACGAGAGACAGAGAATACGCCACGAAGTGGCATTTGGGGTTGCGGCTAGGGCAGGATAGGAAGCGAAAACATAGCGTATTAACGGGTGGTGGGGGATGTTTCCACGGCAGTCGGCTCAAAGTAGGGGCTCCCGAAGATTGAACCGAAATCTGGGGCGGGCGAATTTGAGCTGATGGATGTGGACGTGGAGGTGGTCTTGGCACCACATGCCAACCTGAGATCAGATCAACATGGACTTTGATCCATTTTCAACGCTAAGTCCGGGTTGTATCCATGAAGGGATCGGGTGGAAACCATGGCGGCAGCGCAGTACAACATAGTACTATGCGTTTCTCCCTTGTATGAGTTGTTCAGCTGAAGGCCTGTCCAGGTCCCAGGAGTTTGGATAGAGCTAACCACACGGAATCGGTGGTTGTCGAGGTCCCTCTGCGTCGGTGCCTGTACCGTAGCCGGGCGCCTTCTAGATCTCCCGCTTGGACTCCCTCATTGGGCTCGTCGACCAACTGGGCCTCTATCCTAGTCTCGTTTATTTGTCACCGTGATCTCTGAACCCGGCCTATAGACATTCGCGCTACTAGCGTACGGACTGTACTCCGTGGTGACATTTGATTGAAGTGCTAGCCAATCTTTCCCTGGTCGTTTTTACCTCTCTGCAGCACCACACGAAATTCTGGAGTCAGGCCTTCGATAATCAATCCTTCGTTCTAGGCTACCGGAAAATAAGCTACGTGGTTGGGGCACCCTCGCACACCACGGCATGCTGTCTGGAGTCGGCGGGTACTGGAGGGGGGTTTTCCGACACATCGCTTGTTCTGAACGAGTTATCATTGCCTGAATGGAAGGCGGAAAGTTACAGTCATCAGCATCACATCATACGAAAATCGCTTGTGACGAGAGGCTCGGACCGAACGATAGCTTGGCATTGAACACAGGGGAAAGATTCTCACCTTGAGTTCGAGGATTCCACCGTTCAGAGCTTCAAGTTGCATCTCCCGCCCGAGCCTTTCTTCGAGGCCGTGCATACAGCGTTCCCTGAGTTGGCGGATTTCCTCGTTCAGGGCTTGCTTTTCCTGTTCGAACCTTTTCACCAAGTCGCGCCTCTCATGTTCTACGCGGGAAAACGCCACCTTGTATACCTCTAGACTGCGTTTTGTTTCCTCCAGGAGTCGTTCCTGATGCTGAAACTTCGTAGTGATATGACATACGAGCATTTCTGCGGACCCTCATATCAGATAAGACAGACCACGGAAGCGGAAGCCATCAGAGCCCGATTCCATGGCGATAATTACCCTTGAATTCCTCAGGATATTGGTCACTGCAAAATTCTCCCATCAGAGAGAAATCACCGGAAACGCAGAGGGGAAAGGAACGTACATCAGCTGTTGAATCGTGGATTGGGTCACCACCGCGTCCAGTGTGAAGCTGACCGTGTAATATTCTCTGGTCTCGGAGGTTACTGGGCTTTGGGGCCTGGGATCCGGGAAGGGCTGGCGGTTTCAATGAATTTGAGTAGTCAGAACGCCAGTTGAATCGTGAAACGAACGTGGTAACACCATCTCCGTCGCGCGATTGCTGGGTTCGAGATTCGTAGAGGGGCAGAGAAGGGGTACAGGTGTAAGGAGCGTTGCGTGGAGGATCCCATAAATATCCCCCACAAGATGCCTCATGTCCACCACACCACGAACACATTGCGGGGCATTAATAGGGTCCCCCGGTCACCGAACGGGCGGCGGCGCTTGCAACACTTTCCCAAGGCGAGTAACATAAGAAGTAGCTGAGAATGGCGCGATGCCCTAGGAAGGAACAACGACATAGTTGGTGCCTTTCATACCTGGACCCAAATACATCAGGAAAAACACTCTTTAGAACCTTCCAGTTTAGATGCATCGCTGGGGGGTGGCAGTGACAGTGACACAACAACTTGGATCAAGTCGCTCGCGTGATCGAACAAACTAGACCCGAGCTGCGATATTACAGTGGACCCCTCCCCCAAACCACACTTTTTCCTCGGCTCCATCGGCATTCACCGTGTTTTCGGTGATCGGTAAGCCGGCAGAGTACCGAATCTCCAAGACGTGTGGCGCGATTATGTATGGCTATCGAGTACTGTGGGCTCATTTCGATGCCAGACAGTGCAGAACCCTGTGTTGCTCTCTTCGTGTGAGTTGTTTAGCTGAAGCCCTGTTTGGACGCCCACCACATGGGGCCGGCGTTTGCCGAGCGCCACTTTCCCTCTCCATTCCGTCTCCACTAAACCGCCACCAGGAGCCTACCAGTAACCACGGACGGGGGGTTTTCCAGACCTCGCCTTCGAGCTAATTGGTTCCACCGACGTGCCGCGCGGGGGGGTCCCACGAAACAGGTTTCCGTCTTTGCTCAGACCGAAGGGAACCACCCTTGGCCGGATCGCTTTCTGCATCCAAATCTCATTCCTAGTCTCATCTATCCGTCACTCCGCTACTAGCCTCTGAACGCGCGCGGCCTCTGAACTTGTACACTGTATATACAGACTACATACTCTTCGTGTTTCCAGATCTCCACTGTCCTATGTGAAATCTAAAACACAAGATCATTCAGTGATGACCAACTCGGAAAATCCGACCCCCTGCCGGCCGCATCCACTCGGTGGGCGGGGAGAGTTGCAGATAGGTTGCATTCTTTTGCCTCGCTCCAGGCCAGGCTGCTGGGGAATAAATTACGCGCTTTGTGCGCCCCCGCGTACCATTGCCTAAATGGAACACAGAAACGAACCCGTTAGCACCACTACTCCGCCACGCATGAAAACCACTTATAACGGGGAAGGTCCAAAGAAACAGCAGACGATATTTTGACGTTGGTGGAGAAAGCGCCTCACCTCGAGTCGTAGGATCTCATCGTTCAGGGCTCGCCTTTCCTGCTCGAACCTTTCCCTCAGGTCATCCATTTCACGGCTTGCATCGCAAAGTGCCATCTTGTGCGCTGCCAGTTCGGATTTCGTCACTTCTAGGTCGCCTCTCGTCTCCTCCAAAAGTTGCTCCCGGTACTGAAGTTGCTCGGTGACAAGTCTTACGAGCGCTTCTACGGGGACACTTATCAGTAAAGGTGGGATCACGGGGGCAGAGGGACCGTCGGAGCCAAATGTCGGGATCATGGTTACCTCTGAATTCTCCAAGAGGTTGGTTGCTGCGAAGGTTTTTCCTGTTAGAGGGATTACTCAAGACACAAGGCAGATAATAGCGTACATGAACTGTTGGATCGTGACAGATTGTGTTTCCACCGGGCCCGTAGTGGTGGAATCGACATCCACGGCGGGGACTCTGATCTCGGAAGTCATGACTGTCACTTGAGAGACGATCGGGATTTGAATGAATATCTGGGTGGTACGGATCCGATAAAGCTCGGTGGTACAATGCGAAGCCCTTTGCGGACGAATGGTAAACTAGGTGGGAGTACGAAGTTCCTCTCGGTTGTGTGGTTGCCGGGTTAGGGGTTCGCGGGAATGGTTTTATGTGTCCCAGAGGCAGAAGAGGATGGTGGGGCGCGAGGTTTGAAGAGGAGAGTGTGGCAGACCCAAATACCTTTACGAAACCTCATGCCCGCCACACTACGGGCACGTTGCGGGGGGCGTTAATAAGGTTCCCTAGTCATTGAACGGGGAGGTGGCGCTGGTAATCCATCCGATAGGACCATACAACCGCTTGTATATGGAAGGGAACCAAGTCTCACTCGTTCATGAGAGCTAAATCGGGACACGAAACGCCACCGGGGCCGATACAACGTTGACGCCCATGCCTGGTATGCGCCTGTTGAATTAGGTTCTTTTATCATGTCAGTACAGGTGGGTTCGGATTGTCGAAAATCGGATGCAAGGGCTACCACCTTATGGTTGGGATACGGAATGACATTTTCCCCAACAGAAGGATCACGCTATCCGCGCTGGCAGGACTGCGTTCATAAGCGGACCATCTGGATGTTTGGGTGCAGGGTGAAGGTGACACGGCCACCCGAATCAGGTTTGGTCAAGTTGCCAATAGATCCTGCTGGACCCTGTATTTTCTTTCGTCCCCTCGACCTTCGTTCGGCTCCTGCAACTACCGCCAACATCGGTGTTTACCACATTCTCTGACCACCTCCGGTTACCCGTGGTACCGCTAGAGGCCAGCAGAAGTGCCAAGCGTTCCAGGCGTGTCCGTCTCTCCGCACCGAACGTGCCGTGATTCTGGTCACAGGTTGCCGTACTGATGCTCTGCAAATCATCTGCTCACGTATGATGGATCCATCTGTAGAACGCCACATATTAAATGCATTCTGCGACGTTATGAACAACATGTGAATGTACGTGTCCCTATCGCTCTTGAGCCGGAATGTCAAGTATTTGACCATGGTGGTGAGTACATCTGTTGTCACGAACGGCTGAGCGGAAGTTCAGTTTACTTAGCTCATCTCACGCACCTCGGGTCCCTTAGGCATGCGTTGCAAGAACCGGCGCCCCACGGGCGCCCGGGAGAACAGAGTAGAGGACATCCAAGATTTCCGCAACAGTCATATTTGACACCCCATCCGCAAGTTCGATCCACTTCTGATTCCTAACCTTGGGATCAAGAATCCATGAGTTGGAACCGTCTCGGTGAACATGGTTATAACCGTAGTGATTCCCAAACTTGAACACATCGCCTAGCCCAGTGATTGCGTAAAGCATGGTCACTTGGTCCCATGAGCCCCCCGCAGTATCACACCCAGTGTTCCACCTGTATGCTGCTCGGAGAGGGGAGGCATCTGGAGAATCGAAGAGTCGGGATCCGGATGTGATGTTACCACCAAGGGAGGCCCCGGAGAACACCACAGACCCCGGCCAACTGTTTACGACATAAGCTGTCAACAGGGGAGAGGCGGCGGCAAAGTTGTACTCCTTTCCGCTGTGAGAGTGTTTAGCGCTATTATCCGGTGAGGGAGACAGAGTGCTAGTACCTTGGGTAGTCACCTCCCATCACGACCAATTCCTTGACTTTGGTGGCGACCAACTCTCTACCGGTCAGGTTACAATACATATCAGGCTCCGAACCAAGCAAGGCAGCAAGGTTGTCGAAGAAACCTATTGAAACAATCGTTATGGTACCCTCTTGTGCCTCGCCGAGGATTTGTCGATAGAGGTCAACAGGATTAGGGGCTTCAAGGGCATCTCGTAATACACGAGGGAAGTTGTAGGCAAGTTTGCTCGCGTATTCTCCCAGGCTACCGTATGCAGGTCAAAAATTTGCGGAAGGGCGTGAGCGGGGGTGGGGAAACCAACGAGAAAAATGTGTCGTCAAAGAAGGCATCTTCTATGACCGGCCTCATGGCTGCCACAGGGATCTCCCCGTTTCCATAATAGGTGTTGATAGCCTGTAGGGAAAATTAGACTTGCAGATGGGAAGATGTCTCGAAAAGAGGGCGTACGCTGACGGCGAGAGGGCCCCACTTGGAAGGGGTGTTGACCATCACCCCTACAATTTCCGCATTTCCGGCGTTGTGAAAAACGTTTGCGATAGCAAGGGCTCCGACGTCGTCTGCTGAAGAAAAAATGTCGGCGTCGATGATGAGTTTCTTCCGTTCGGCGTTGGCGAGAACGACGAGGGCAGCGAGGAGAGTGACAAGCAACATCGCCGTTTGCCTCTTGACATTGGACGCCCGGTTCGCGGGCTCGCAGACAGCCGATACACGTCATTTCCCCGCACTCTCTGTCGGTAGGCGGCGGTTGTGGTTCCAAAATTGGAAACAAGGAATGGAAAGATGTTGACCAAGTCTTTGCGGCAATTCCCGAGTGGGAGCTGGAATGTCGGGAAGTTACCACGATGCGACGCAGTAGAGCTTGAGCTGAGCGAACAGATCCTGGAATGCAGAGAGGTAGATCGCCGCGCAGGTAGCGGATGTGCATGATGCCCGACCGCCCTCTGTCCTCCGCTCGGGGCACGGAATTCTCAAGTAGACGTCGCGATGTATTTACGCAATTTCGATTGCAGTTGGTCGGGAAGCAGGGGTGGTCGCTACGTTTACGATAGCCTGGAGGCTTCAAACCACGTGGTTGAGAGCCCACCGTCGCGATGCGTTTCGCCAGCAAGGACCGCGGGTCTGTCGAGAGAGATGTACGCATCTAGGCCGAGGACGAGTCCAACTGGGGTCACGTCAGCCGAGCAAAAGATCGGTCGATCACATGCAGATCGACTTCAAGTTAGCCTGCTCCCGAAACATCGATGTCCCCGACGGAGGCGAGTTGACGGCCGGCGCACGTTGTTCCAGGAGCATTAAGGGGGTGGCAGAGTACGGAGAACAGCGACCGGACGCAGGTTTAACCCAAACAAAATGGCCGTGCAATGTGATGATCAGAATATCGGTCAAAGCGCCAGGGAGGAACCACGAGACGTAAAGGGCAACAAGGACTTGTATAAAACACCCACCGTCTTGTCCCCCGCTCCCGTTCCCTCTCCTCACACTCCCTCCTGACTATCTATTCCCGTCATGTACGGACTGTTCGCTCTTTCATCTTTACTTACCCTCGCGGCGGCTGCACCATCTCCGAGGCAAAATTCTGGAAAAGGTTCGTATCCATAACATGCCGAAGCATGTGATCACTCTCAAACCTTCTCCCCAGAGGTCATCATTCAACTCTTCCAATGGAACTGGGACTCGATTGCCAACGAATGCACAAACTTCATCGGTCCAGCCGGTGAGTGCCTTAATCACACCTAAGCTTATTCCGGCCGGCGCTGAATCCGCCATATAGGATACGGTTACGTCCAAGTGAATCCCGTCAATGAACATATCCAGGGTAGCCAGTGGTGGACCGACTACCAGGTCACCAGCTACATCCTCCAATCGAAACGCGGTAGCAGAGACCAATACAAAAACATGGTGGATATTTGCCACGCTGCTGGCGTCAAGGTCGTTGCTGGTGCGTCCTCACATTGGGGCAATATCCCACCCCACCCCTCCGTTCGCGATGGAGACTAATCGGATTTTCACGCTTGGTAGACGTCGTCTTCAACCACATGGCCGGTCTCGACAGCGGTACTGGTATTGCAGGGTCCAGTACGTTCCCATTTCAGAAGGAGGCAGCCATTCGGATCCTGACGATTACCGTCTAGGTTTCTCGCATTATGATTACCCTGGAATCTACCAGATCCAAGACTTCCACCACTGCGGTACTTCCGGAGACGACATCCAAGACTGGGGGGACCGTTTTCAAGTCCAGAACTGCGAACTCTCTAACCTTGCCGAGTGCGTTCCGTCTCTTCTAAACCTTACGCCTGTCGTAACCTCCCTCCCCCTTTCTTTTGTCTTGTAGCTTGGCAACAGAGAGTGGCTACGTACGAGGAAAGGTCGCTGCCCACGCCAACGAACTATTGAGTTTGGGTACTGATGGGTTCCGCATTGATGCCGCCAAACGTGAGGATGGGCGGTTCCGTCCCCTATCCCTTGCAGTGTCACTAACTAAGACCTATTCATAGACGTCCCCGTGGCTGATCTTCAGGCCATGTTCAGTAAATTCTCGAGGCAACCCGGCTACGTTACTCAGGAAGTACGAACCCGATCCATTCCACGATACAATTCCCAATTTACTCACCGCAATCCACTGTAGATTTACTACGGTGGTGGTGGAGGCGTCACTCCCGGAGAATACACCGGACTCGGACAGGTCCAAGCCTTCGAGTACGCCTTCGACCTCAAGACCGCATTCGGGACAGACGGAATCGCCTCTCTTCAGAACCCCGAGTCCCTAGGTTACTCCCCCAGCTCTAGCAGCGCTTCCAACACATTCGTCACCAATCACGATACGGAACGTAATGGCGAGACGCTGACAATCAACTCTCCAAACAACATGTACACCCTCGCTCACGTTTGGATCTTGGCTCATCCATGGGGCACTCCCACCGTTCTGTCCAGTTACCAGTTCAGTGGCAGCGACCAAGGCGCTCCGAACGGGAACTCTGGTACTTGCAGCGGAAACGCTGGAACTAACGGATGGAACTGCCAGCATCGTTGGACCGCCATTTCCGGAATGGTCGGGTTCAGGAACACCGTTCAGACGAACGCGATGACGAACTGGGTCTCTCCCACTTCTCAGCGCGTCGCGTTTGGACGCGGAAACGCTGGGTTTGTGGCGATAAATAACTCGGACCAGGATTGGAACTCGAGCTTCCAGACGAGCCTCCCGGCTGGCAGCTATTGCAACGTAATCGATGGTGTTAAGAGTGGTGGGGGTTGTTCAGGATCGACCGTTACCGTTGATTCCAGCGGGAAGTTTACCTTCAATGTCGCCAAGAGGAACGCCGTCGCCATCCACACCAATGCCAAGCTCTAAATACGAGGGAGCCCTTTGCCTTCACCTTATATACGTACATGACGGGTTACGCTTTTGCCTACACTGGCAGGTTCATCATGGACACATTTTATTTTATTCCGTTCCTAATTTCCAT
>Ga0307513_10007040_pt1 | contig 14629 bp, 6 predicted proteins | sample 15_EM_MG_FD_202174 | JGI IMG/M metagenome (GOLD analysis project Ga0307513, IMG submission 202174) | Populus trichocarpa ectomycorrhiza microbial communities from riparian zone in the Pacific Northwest, United States - 15_EM | ecosystem: Host-associated > Plants > Roots > Unclassified | place... | reverse complement strand
AGGAAGAATACCTACAAATAGTACAAGGAATTATACAAAGCCAAGACCCAGAAACGGTCTTGTCCCAATCCAGCTCATCTGGCTCAACATCTCCTGCCATTTCCCTCGGCAATGATAATGAAGATGACTGTTTTGGTATCCTGCCATCTATCACGCGATGTTAAAAAAAAAATATGGTATTACTATTTATCTGTTTACTATATATATATATATAGACACACACACACACACACACACACACCATTCTATGTATGTGTGTGTGCGTATTTCTTCTTATTATAATTAATTATAAAGGTTAACTGAAATAGAATATCCGGTTAAATGAAAAACACTTAATTTAATTAAAAAAAGGTATTATGGTAATTTTAGAGGAGAAAAAAGAGAGGGGTATAAAAGGCCATTAGCTTTCTTGGGAAGCGAAGATGGTTAGCCCTTGAAGGTTGTATGAAGGATCTTGCATATAGCATCATCATATTGGATGACAACCTCAAGGTTGCTATGCATGTATTAAACATGTTCTTATGGATATGCAAGACCATCATAGTTTTTCAAAGTTATCTTTGTGGAGATGTACTTTTTGGGGATAAGGGTGTGTAAGACTTGTCCACATAAAATTGATCTCTTTATTTAATGAAGACCATTGTAAACCCTCGGTTTTAAAGAAAATAAGAATAAGAATGGTGTGTGTGTGTGTGTGTCTATATATATATATATATATATATATATATATATATATATTTTGTGTGTGTGTGTGTGTTTCTTCTTATTATAATTAATTATAAAGGTTAACTGAAATAAAATATCCGGTTAAATGAAAAACACTTAATTTAATTAAAAAAAGGTATTATTGTAATTTTAGAGGAGAAAAAAGAGAGGGGTATAAAAGGCCATTAGCTTTCTTGGGAAGCGAAGATGATTGGCCATTGAGAAAGTAAAGAAGAAAGGAAATTTTTCATTTTTCTTGGAAACTCTCACTAAAAAACTTGGGAATGGGTAGATTAAAGTGTTGGGAGGAGGTTTTGAGTGATTAAACACCAAAAAAATTGAGTGAATTAAGAAAGTTTTTGGTGTTTAGGAGAGTCCTTGGAGTTTAAGAAGAAAACATAAAGAAAACTTGCATTCTCTTGCTTAATTGCTTGAGATTTCTGGTAATTTAGAAGTTATAATCATTTCTAACATGGTGGATTATGGTTTTGTTATGTAATGAGCTTGAATTAGTGTAGTAAACATTATGGAAATTAGGGTTTTAGTGCATTGAATAGTTTGAATGAATGTTATAAATGTTTATTGATGATTATTGACATGAAAAATTTATGGGTAAAGTGTAAATTGTAAGAAATTTGAAGAAGTTTTGCACCTCCCGGTTTCAGCCAACACAAATAATTAGAGGAATGAAATTTTTGAATTCAATTGATTAGAATATCTTGTTAGTAAATATTAATAAATATGTTTAATAGTATATAAGGATAAAATTACCCAAAATTTTAAAGAAATACCATGACCTTTATTTGATGAAGATTTTTGGCTAAAGAGGGGGAAATGTGACCTTTAGTTCAAACCTTGCATAAGTTTGAGTTATATTAGAGTAGATGAATTTGGCTAAGATAAATTAAATCGATACTTGTTAAAGGAAATCAAAAAAAAAAAGAAAAAAAAAGGGAAAGAAATAAGAAATAAAGGACTTTAATGAGATAATGGGAAATCATGGATAATTGAAAGAAGGTGCTTGTGTAGCTAGAATAAGGGTGTTGTACTAAGTTAAGTATTGATTTCATGACAATCTAATTAAGTTTCCAAAGTTATTAAGAGGATTAATAATATATTGGTCCTGTATTGACGGGTGACATTTCTGCACCTCGACCCCAGTACGGAACAGGAGCAAACATATCACGATTGACATATAGTTATATGCATCTTTTTAATTTTATTTATGAATAACTTGTAGTGTTAAATTATCAGCTCATTATATATTTAGATTATGTATTAAGTGTAAAAGAGTAAAAGAAGAAAGAAATGGAAGAAAAATGGACTTGAATAGCCATCTCGCTTAATGGGGGCTAATGATATCGATGAAATTTCATCGACATTGACATTTATTTGAATTTGATTATCTATTCCAATATTGAAAGGCTAATGATATCAATATGTTCATATTGATATTGGCAATACCACAATAAGATGATTGTTAAATATGACTTGATTAGCCAACCCAAGTATTGAGGGTTCATGAAATCATCGAGTTTGTGTTGGTGTCGACAAAACTACTACTTGATTAGCCATCCTTCCTTTGCGGTTCTTTTTCTTTGCTGGTTCTTTTTCCCTCTTCTTTTGCAGTGTCGTTTTCTAGGGTATTTATAGGGGACTTTCTTCCTCCCCAGCCCACGTCTCTTCCTTATCTCCCCGGGATTATGATTTTCATGAAGATAGGAATTAATCTTTGTGTTTTGGTAGGGCTGGGATGCCGGTATTTCAACTTTCCTTCCCTTCTTTACAGGCGGACTTTCAGCTCTAGAGGAAGAAGAAGAAGAAGAAGAATAGTGCATTGGAAACGACGTTGCAGGAACACGTGATGAGTGCGGTACAGTGATGTGCTAATTATAATCACAGCAACAGTAACAAATGAATTATATTGCAAAGTGGGAAGAGAAGAAAAAAGACTTACCTGGTTCAGGAGATGAAGACGTGATGGAGGACTGGCTAAAACTACTTTCTTCCCCTCTACCTCTATTCTTTGTGCGTTTCTCCTCTGGTCTTACTTTTCTTTGCTTTGTTTCTTTTTTCTTCTCTTGTTCTCCTTTTCTCCCTCAATGTTTGCCTAGTATTGTTGTGTTGCTCGTCCTATTCTTTGGTTTTCTTCCTTTCTCTTCAGTGTCTGTGTTGTTTATGTTTTTTTTTTCCTGTGTTGTTCTATGTTGGCTTGAGCCTACTCCTGGTTACTAGAGTTTTGAAGGAGATTCTACGGTCCCTTTCCTCCGTTTCACCCTGCCTTTGTTTTTTTTCTCTGGTTCGTCCTTGTTCTCTCTGTACTCGATCTCTCTCTGTTTTCTGCTTTGTATTATGGATCTCCTTCCTTTTTTTTTCTCCTCCTCCTTCTTTATGTCATTTATTCCCTCCTCTGTTCTGGGTTTTTTTTTTGTTTTTTCTTCCTTTTTTGTCTTTTTGTTTAGTTGATGGGATTAACTAGGTGAGGGGAAGTTGAAGTCCCTTGTTCCTCTCTAGCTCCTCTATGTTTTTTGGTTCTCCCCTTCCTGTTTTTCTTTGCTGGTTCTTTTTCCCTATTTCTTTACGGTGTCTCTCTTCTGAGGTATTTATAGGGGACTTTCTTGCTCCCCAGCCCACGTCTCTTTTATTGATAATCACGGCATGGAAGTTAGTCTTCTGCACGAATTCGGAAGTGAGATTCGGTCCTTATCTCCCCGGGATTATAATCTTCATAAAGATAGGAATTGATCTTTGTGTTTTGGTAGGACTGGGATGCTGGCATTTCAACTTTCCTTCCCTTCTTTGTAGGCGGACTTTCAGCTCCAGAGGAAGAAGAATAACAACAGTGCATGTGGAAACGATGTCGTCTTGGTCTGGGAATGACCATTTTCGATTTGGTCCTTGAAGTTTTGAAATTTTGCATTTAAGCCCCTGATCTTTTAATTTCAACTTTTAACCCCATTAAAATTAAATTAAAAATAAATGGGTCAAATTTAAGTTATAACATTTGTAATGAATTTTAGATAAAATATGTAAACCTTAATATTTGAATCTAAATTACGTAAAAGAAATTTGGATGATCATTCACTGTTACTTAACTATTTTGGAAAGTAATATTAGATATTTAGCTCTTTTAAACTCTCTAAATAGTTTTATTTTATTGTTGTGAAATTATGGTTAATGTAATTTAAATATATTATATATCGCCTTATCTTATTGTTATGAGATTATGCTTGAAAAAAATTATAATGGAATATAACTCGTCTTATTATGATAATAAGAAGTTATGCTTGAGATATTGATGTTGTGATGGTTGATTGATTCAAATGATTGGATCAAAGGTTGGAAATATATGTGTAGCATTAAATAGAATGATGTTGATAACTTAGGATGTTCCAAATATTGGAGAAACTCTACTGAAATTTTGTTAGAAATTTCTTAATGAGAATTTTCAATACATTTTTTAAAAAATCCATATTTTTCTCCTTCTCAAAAGTATTAAGTGTCTTGAAAGTTAAGGATGTTACAATTATAAACCTTATCATGGATGTATCTACAATACAAACTTCTCCCCGACTATTGTATAATAAGCTCTAGGGAGCTGGGAAATTCTAGCATGGAACGACATGATAGATAGCTAACTTCTATTATGTGGTGGCCAGAGAGATCATGTCTAGAGTGACCATTTACTGGGAGAGCTTCATGTCAACTAGAACAATCTCTAGAATGACTATGAGATCATTAAGGTGGAAAGCTCTTTAAGTCATCTTTTCCAACCTTCTCTGGATAATATAATTTTCTCCTAGCAAAGAGGACAACTTGTGTTTGAGAAATTGGGACTGAGAGAGCTACATCATGTGTTAAGACTTGTTAGGGTGGTAAGGACTAATGTTGCCTTTAGGACACCAACATGGATTGAGTAAGGTGTTGCACCTGATTGATGAATTGTTGAAACTCTGATGGATTAGACGTGTCAACAACTGCAGGGAGATTAGAGACATGTCCCATCTCAGAGGTATCTTGATTGTCTATCATTGATAACGATTAGGGACGTCAAAAACCAATTCAAGAAGAACATTTGATGGTTTTTTTATTAGTTCCCTATAGACGACACCAATTGATGATGTTCAAAAATCCAATATGCTTTGGAATGAGATTTTTAAGTGTTTGGATAGTGAGTAATCATGCGTTTAAGTTAATATTCTCTTCTCTAGAGTTTACAAAGTCAATGGTTGGTGATAGAAGGCCCAACACCTGTAAAATAGTCCCTATTGATAGGGTTTAGGGACTTTTTGATGATAAAGTTAGTGACTTTTAATAAAATATTACAATAAATAAGAGAATGTGCTTTAAGTTCTAAGAACAAGAATGTTTGTTCTTGTTTTGTATTATAAATGATCTAAGAATAAAGTATGAAAACTTAGAGAATGGAAATCACGAACCATTTACCTAGATGGTTCAGCGAGTATATATAGCCCCTAAATCTTGTCATGTTGCTTGAATGGAGAAGTTGAAGTGTCATTTTTTCCTGATAGCATTAATAAGAGATAAATATCTCTTACACAATATTAATGTTGATGAAAATATGCTAGACCCTTAGAAGATTTTTATACACCCAGACATGTAAATAGATGATTATTCTTGACTTTTAACATTTCATGTTAAAAGTTATAAGAATAAATAAACAAGACCTTGTGACCCAACATGTACTTGAAATGATGCCAAACCCAGGGATGATGTGTCTAGCAACTTGCTAGACTCATATGTACTTGAACCTAGCGCGTAGCTGAACCTAAGGATGTTGGGTTCAATAGCTCACCAGACCCACATGTACTTAGGCTTAGCATAGAACTGAACCCAGAGATATTGAGTTTGACAAATCTCTAGGCCTATATATACATGATCTCAACACAAAGTTGAACCCAAAGATTTTGGGCCTGGAAGCAAACGAGACTCGTGTTATATGGACTTGACATTGTGCCCAGCTTAGATATATTGGGTTATCACCCTGTCTTTAACCGTTTTAAACATAGGCTTAGGTAAACAATAACATGTATAAATTACGTTTGATACATCGAATATATGGATGAGAATTCATATGCGATGAGAATGACATTTTTGGAGCATGAACGAGTTTTAATCTCTTTAATGAAAGAATAGGTATCGAGTACAATTAGCAAAGTTTAAGTCAATGATTTTCGGAAACTTCGAATGAAACGAAAATTTGTTAATCCAACATAGAATATGGAGAAAAGACAGGCTACCTTTTGGTGTTCGTTCGTGGAGAATAAACTATCCGACAGTTTTCACAAGTTAAACAACAAGAAGTGATGTTTCATCTTCGAGACAGAACACTTGCATAAGCAACAAAGCTATTCATCCCGAAAACATTTATTTTGCATTATATAATGTCAACCATCGATGGTGTGAAGTGAAACCAAATGGTGGGTCCTACACATTAATTGTAGGAGAAACTGATATGGGATAAATATTTTTTTAAGATGATATCGTTGCTCATAAATATGCAAAAGCATCTACTAATAACACCGCTATCATCGTCTCAACAAGCTCTCAATGCCAAAGAGTTAAAAACTGAACACAATACCAGGAATTAGGGGTGATTATTTATTTGGTTTGTTTTCATTAAAAAAAAAATAATTGAATTGGTTTTTTTTAAAAAAATCGAAACCAAAACGAAACCGGTTCAAACCGACCGGTTTCAGTTCGGTTATTTTAGAACAAAAACTTGTTCAAACCGACCGGTTTTGGTTTGGTTATTTTAGAGCAAAAACCGGTTCAAACTGACCGGTTTCGGTTCGGTTATTTTAGAACAAAAACTTGTTCAAACCGACCGGTTTCGGTTCGGTTATTTTAGAGCAAAAACCGGTTCAAACCGACCCGTTCCGGTTCGGTTATTTTATATAAAAACCAAAAACTATATTATTTTTGGGGTTATTTTTATAATTTCTAATGGGTTTGGTTTTGGTGTAGCTCGGTTTTTTTTCAGTTTTTTTTTGTTTGGATTCGGTTTGATTTTTTCAATTTCAGGCTTATAAAACCAAATCAAACCGGTCAGTTTTTTTAAAATTCTAATCAGTCTAATTAGATTATTTTTTTACAATTCATTTTTTCAATTATATTTTAATTTAATTAATTTTTTAGTTTTTTTTTCACCTCTACCAAAAAATAAATAAATTATACAGTGTATCATGCAGGAAGTCCGGTTCAATCTTTGATAAGTCAAATCAAAATTGGTGGATCCTACTTCTTCGTCTTCATCATCATCATCTCATAAATAAGCAAAAGCACAAACTAACACCAATACCATTTTCTCAACTTGTGGAAATGAAAAGTGCGTTTTCATTGCCAGGGAGTTAAAAGACTAAAATTAATATAATACTGTTACAGGTATACATATCATCCTAGAAGCCTTGTTTCCAGTTCAATATTAGAACTCAGATCAAGTTTCCCAGATTTTAATACTCAACGTGTGAAGTCCGCAGAATGTTTAAAATGAGGGAGGAAAAAAAGACCAGGCCTTGAGTTTCTTCCCCTTGCCTTCAATGGAAGGGTTATTTTGGAAAGGTAGAAACTCTTTGCCGCTCATATGTTTTCTTAATGGCTCTGGAATCCCCACACCATCTTCCTTCTGGTAGTTCTCAAGGATGCAGCAAATGGTCCTCTCCGTTGCTGTAAGGGTAGAGTTCAACAAGTGACAATATTGCTTCTTTACCTGCTCTTCGCTCTGCAATCAAACATAAAGTAACCAATCAAAATCTTAGAAGCTGTTGAGGAATCAGATTATCATAAGCAATTTAGTTTTGGAAACTCAAACAGTTATCTTATCAGACAAGACACTTGTTCACCCTAGTATGGAAGCAACGCCAACATTTCTTTTACAAGTCAAGGCATTTCGGACTCCAATAGGATACGTTTTCATTTAAGTTGTAGCAATTTTTTAATACAGTAGTAGAACTCTAATTTCAACAATCTTTCCTATTTGAGTTTTTTAATTTTAGTTTTTTCCAGCTTAAACCCAGGTCAGTCTTTAAGAAAAACTTTTCACAAGTTCTACGTAGCTTCTGTGGCATTTTTTAATAACCTAAATCATAGAGCAGTGCAACTGGGATAAAAGTTCAAAAAAGTTCTGTAAAATTGACATAACTTGTAATAAAAAGACACATGAATAGAAAAGGCATTACCTTTTTCTGCCCATACCGAATTTCTAATCTTCTTGACTGGTAATCTGTGCAATTTGAACACGACACTAGCTCTCTGTAAGTATTGGAAGCAGGAAACCAGCCTTCCAAGTCATACTTCTTTGCAGCTGCGTCATTCAGAGCACCAGAAACTATTGCCACAACTTGATAGGGGATGTTGAGCTGTGTTTCAAAAGGAGGCAACTATTAGAACACTTCTTTTAAGCGAGTGAGCAAAGTGCATGTCTGTGTGTGCATGTTAGAGAGACCAAGAGATGGTAGGGAGTGGAATTGTAGTTAACTTTAGGTTCCAAATCACTTGTGCCATCTAGCAGGTTAAGAGAAGACCACTTGTACTTGTATTGGGGAGCAATTCACATATTCCCAAAAAAAAATGAGGGACGATATCATACCTCCTGGCAAAACTCCTCGGAGTTTTTGATCATTTCCTCGTGCATATCCCAAGAATCATTGCCATTTGGGCTGGTAATGCAGAATTGCTCTACTTTCTCAAACTGATGAACCCTAAAGATGCCGAGAGTATCACGACCATGTGCACCAGCCTCTTTACGGAAACAAGACGAGCACCCAGCATATCTGGGAAAACAAGAAATAAGTTAAGACGACAACAAACATGGTCATTTTGCCAATTAAAAATATTGGTCCTGAGACAGTTATTGTAACCTGATTGGTAACTGTGAGGGATGAATCCTTTGTGGAATTGCCAGACAGACAAAACAATCAACATACATGCTTTGTGCTTCCTTTTATTGGATTTGTCAGGATAGCATGATTAATAGTTTGAACTTCCTTTTCCCTTTCTTTTCTCTTTATTTTCTAGTTATTGAAGAAGGCGGGGAGGGTATAGAGAGTAAGAAATGAGCAGAAGGGGAGAAGAAAACAAGGTTTCATTGAGCACATAAAGCATTCCACTACTTCAACAACCCAAAGGTGAAAGACAAGGCACCGATGCACACCAAAAACATAACAGCCTTACACAGAAGCAAATAATAAATGCAAGAGATTAGTAAAATTTAACATAGATAAGTGCAGCGCAAAGTATAAGTATCCAGCACATCCAACCTGCAGGCCTTAAAATGTAACAGCGCGGATCACTCATAAACCATTTGTGGCATACTTGAGCAAAATCCCAATGCACATGGTGACCAGCAACTAGCATAATCAAACAAATGCATCACAACCAGACAATGACTATCATTAACGAGAGATTGGGCCCCCGATCCCAATAGAAAAATGAGTTACATGATTTGCAAATTATAGGCCTTGAATGCAGATGTTTGGGTTGTACCATTCATACAATATAAGGTACCTAGCATAATCCTAATGCATGCGGTGACCAGCAACAAGCATAACCACACAAATGCATCACAACAGACAATGACTATCATTAACAAGAGATTGGGCCCCTGATCCTAATAGAAAAATGAGTTACGTGATCTGCAAATTATAGGCATGAATGCAGATGTTGGAGTAGTACCACTCACACAATATAAGTTACCTAGCATAATCCAAACAGAAAATTTACAGAACCAAAACCTAAGGTAATGAAGAGAAATTAGAGGTTAAGAGATTAAGAAGTGAAGCAAAGTTACTCATAATCTGGATGTCGAGATTAAGAAGTGAAGTAAAGCAACTCATTATCTTGATGTCAACAACATGGTATTAAAAGGAGAGAATTGCGGCAGTTGCTCAATAACAAGGTTCTCTTCCTACTTTTTCTCATATACCTGAGATGCTTAGAATGTGGACTTTCAAGGAAAATGTTTATGCTGCTAGTATTTTATAAAACTCACCTTGTATAGTTCATCAAATTGTGATAATTGGGCACACTTTGCCATGACTTCTTTTCTCATAAAAAAAGGTGTCTGCAAAGCCGTGTACCCCCTCTTCTCCAATAATTCCAAGCCAAAGTTGATCAATGCTGATATAGAGAGTGTTTGACAGTATGGTAGCGGTTGCTTTTTAAATAACTTTTTGTGCCGAAATGCATGTCAATGATGTTTTTTTCAATTTTTAAAAATCATTTTTGACATCAGCACATCAAAACGATCCAAAACATACAAATCATATTAAATTTTAGCAAAAAAAAAAATTGAATTTTTTGGGAATGCGGTTTGCACCGCGTTCCCAAACGCAGTCTTAGTTGGACACCATCACCTTTGAGGTAGGAGCCTATACCTCCTGCTACATCATCAACTAATCATTTCAAGCACATCCAAATTAACATAAGCTTTTGATGCAAACCTCATGATTACATGGTTATGCAACCCACAATCAAGATTGAGAGATGATCCCAGAAAACCGAAAAAAGTCTAATAGGAGTGTGACATAATGAATACCTGCCCCAAGGCACCAACATAATTGGAATGAAGTAGAATGACGGCATGAAGCCAATTAATCTTCGATAAGTCAAATTCAGTTCGTTCAAGAACTGAAGAATGCAAGAATCACTCTCACGCGTTAAAACTGAAAAATTCAGAAGTAATATTCATCAATGGCTGCCGAAATTTTGGTTACATGAGTTTAAATAGTTCTTGAAAAATTAACCCTAATGGACCTCTTATGTGGACTTATATGAGGTCCACTCAAAACTGACCCAAAAACCTTAAACTGAAAAGCCCAGAAGCTGATTCAAATAAGCCTTAGATCTTAGCACATAACAAAGTTTTAATTAAGCCCAAACATGAAAGAAAATAATAAAAATAACTAATCTATCATTAAATAGCACCAGCCCTTCTTCCCTTGTGTAACTAGGATGAATAAGGAATCCCTATAAGAAAAGGATTCTGGAACATTAATAAATCATTGCCATTCTTAGAAATTATGTTTCAGCTCATTAAAGATTCTTGTGGAACTAGAAAATTCCCAAAACAAGCTGCCACATCCTTTTAGAAAAAGAATCATTGCCAAATAGAAAGTCCACACAGGTCATAAGGAAGTAAATAACAAAAATCATACAGTGTTCTGACCTATATCGTAAGTCCTTTCCGAACTCCGATTCACCTGAAAATTTACCCCAACATAGACAAATACATATGGAATCTTCTGGTAAAGTTTCAGCTCGATCCAAAGGTTGGATTTGACATCATGCTCAATAGCATAAAACTGGATGATATAAAATTTTACGCCAAAATCTGAATCTGACCTTGCTTAGGTCGTATCACAAGGCTGAACCGTATCATTCCCTCCCTCTTCAAGAAGATTCACCCTCGAATCTTGAATAGGATTAGTAGCGACCTCATTAGCCTCTTGTTTAAGCCTTCAGAATTCCCTTATTGCTAACACATTTCTCCAACAACATTATATGGAAGTAGTGACTGACAAGAATTTCAAAGAAGCACGTCGTACTAACCACTTGCATACATACTTTTGAATGATAACAACAACGACTCTCCTTTGTCTTTTAATTTTTTAGCGTTGCACCTCCTTTTCCCATAAAGCTTGAAGATCACAAAATAATCTTTTACACTTATCAATTTCTTGTTCTAAAACCCCCAAATCATGGCTTAGTTTTTTGAATCCTTGAGCTAGAATCCTCCTTCGTTCCCTCTCCCTTATTGAATACATGACACAAATAAAAAAAAATAAAAAGAAGAAGAAGACACAACAAGAATAGAGTTTATAACAGGATGAACACTAATTTAGACTTGAAATTACAAATTGGACTTTTGTTTGGACCAGAACCGATCGAAAACAAACAAAAGTGAAAATGATGAAAATGACTCAAACAACAACCAAATATCCCAAATATGATGATAATATACTAGCAAGAACAAAATCAACAGAAACAAAACAAGTTTTGAAAGATAACGCAAAACAGACTCGTTACGGCAAGACAAAACCCGATTCTAAAACCTAATGAAAACTCTATCCAAATGACCTCAAATTTAATATATAGCATTCGGATACCAAGAAAACAACAAATCTCATTTTATAGGTTGTTCTATTACATCTAGGTACCCAAACCCCTTGTATGATCAGTTTGCGGCAGAATTAAACCTTGAATTAAAACCTCAAGCAAACAATATAAAAATAATCCCAATTTTTATATATGTTGTGATCTCACCCCCAATAGACAAAAAATAAAGTTGCAATTGATTATGAGGTGATTTGCTTATAGTTCACTAAGAGTTGTGTTTATGCGGCAGAATTAAATCTCGAATTAAAACCTCAAGCAAACGATATCATAATAACCGTATATTTGATATATGATCTGATCTCACCCCCAAAAAACAGAATATGAAGTTTCAATTGATTCTGAGGTGGTTGGCTTATGGTTCACTAAGAGTTGTGTTTCTGCGGCAAAATTGAATCATCCTTCAAATTTAATCTAATCTCTCCCTCCCTCCCTCCCTCCCTCCCTCTCTCTCTAATTTTATATATATGCTACTGATATGATTAGAGACAGTACCAAAATGAAATATAACTTTTTTTTTTCTTAGATGACACAGACACAAAAAACAAAAATCACATAAGGATATGACCTTGTTTCGGAGCCTAACTCTGATACCAACTAATACAAACCTTGTGATCACGTGGTCATGTAACCCACAATCAAGATTGAGATCTGATCCCAAAAAGTCAAAAAAGATCTGATAGGAGTGTGACACAATGAAAACCTACCCCAAGGCACCAACACAATTGGAATGAAGTAGAATGACGCCACGAAGCCAGTTAATCTTTGATAAGTCAGATTCAGTTCGTTCAAGAACTAAAGAATACAAGAATCACTCTCACACGTTAAAACTGAAAAATTCAGAAGTAATATTCATGAATGGTTGCCGAAATTTTGGTTACATGAGTTTAAATAGTTCTTGAAAAATTAACCCTAATGGACCTCTTATGTGGACTTATATGAGGTCCACTCAAAACTGACCCAAAAACCCTAAACTGAAAAGCCCAGAAGCTGATCCAAACAAGCCTTAGATCCTAGCTTAAAATAAAGTTTTAATTAAGCCCAAAAATGAAAGAAAATAATAAAAATAACTAATCTGTCATTAAAAAGCACCAGCCATTCTTTCCTTGTGTAGCTAGGATGAATAAGGAATCTTTATAAGAAAATGATTCTGGAACATTAATGAATCGTTGCCACTCTTGGAAATTATATTTCAGCTCATTAAAGATTCTTGTGGAACTAGAAAATTCCTAAAATAAGCTGCTACATCCTTTTAGAAAAAAAGGATCCTTGTCAAATAGGAAGTCCACAGGTTAAAAGAAAGTAAATAACAAAATCTATATAGTATGTTCTAACATATATCGCAAGTCCTTTCTGAACCTGAAATTTACCCTAACATAGACAAATACCTATGGAATCTTTTGGTAAAGTTTCAGCTCGATCCAAAGGTTGGATTTGGCGTTATGCTCAATATTGTAAAACTAGACGGTAGAAAAGTTTACACCAAAATCCGAATCTGACCTTGCTTGGGTCGTATTTCAAGGCTGAACCGTATCAGCTTCACATGCTAAATTGTGAAACCATTATAAATTACTCTTCTTACATGCTAGAGATACCACTAAAGAGAAATTTGATTTTGATGTTTCATTATGACACGTAAACCAACATAATAGTTTCATCTACAATGAAAGTCCTTCAAGGTCGAGATGAAGAAAACAAGAACAAAAACCCAAATTCATATACTAGTGACCAACAGTTGAACCAAAAGGTTTAGAAAAACATGTAAGTTGAGATAATCAAGCTCCGTTCAGTAGGCTCAAGGACTTATAATAATTATACCGAACATCTATAAAATATAAACCTAGGACATTCGACCAACATAATAGGCAAAAATTCCCAATAACTAAACCCATATGCATGACATAAAACAAGAGACTAGGTAACATAAATTATAATTCATATGTTATCTAATCCAAAACCTAATGATGGTCATCTTGGCCATACCCTTGCATGCATATCAAATCAAATCCAAAGACAGACAACAATACGAAATGTCTATCTACCTTTCTTCAAGTCAGCAATTCCAAGAAGTTCAACAAGGTTAATATGATTCCTCAAATTCTTCTCCTCTCGTTTCTCCCCTGAAGCCCGAATCACCGAATTATTATCCTACATAACTGTAATACCCCCAAAGTTTCAAGCATTTTTATCTAGAATTCACGAAATATTTTTTTTTTGTTTCACCAGAACATTTCTCAATCAACAATATTTCACTTTCTCTAACATATCAATTCAAAAAATAATCATTTTGCTAAAATGAAGAAAGACAATTATCTTAACCATTATACACAAACCAAAGATTATAGATTTACTATACTTCCTTCAATCATATTTAATCTTTTAAGTACTATTGTTAAACAAATAATATTAACTAATATATATATATATATATATATATATATATGTATTAATGCAAATGTAAATGCTCTAATTGACCATGATTATCTTTTAAATTTTTATGCAGGTTCATTTCAATACCGCACATCCTAGTAGTTTTAGAGTCTACTTCTATTACCAGTAACTCTTTTGGATATGTAAATTGTTGATAATAACATTACATTTTGTATATTTTGAAGATTATAATATTGTGTATGTATGAACTTAAATGGACTAACTTATTTAACTTGTACTCTGTTGTGTAAATATTTTATAATTATAATGGTGATATATATATATATATATATATATATATATATATATATATATATATATATATACACTCTCAAAAAATTTCACATTTAATATAAAATGA
>Ga0307513_10007039_pt1 | contig 14631 bp, 7 predicted proteins | sample 15_EM_MG_FD_202174 | JGI IMG/M metagenome (GOLD analysis project Ga0307513, IMG submission 202174) | Populus trichocarpa ectomycorrhiza microbial communities from riparian zone in the Pacific Northwest, United States - 15_EM | ecosystem: Host-associated > Plants > Roots > Unclassified | place... | reverse complement strand
CCGGGGAGGAGGAAAAGAAGGTCCAGGTTGATTGAAGCCACCATGTTGTGAAGTGGTTGCGTTCGGTGTCATATAGCCATGTCCCGGCTGAGGTTGATGAATAAAGGAATTATGATGCCTTGATGGAATTTGAGGCCAATTTGGTTCATTTTGATTGATCCATGATGATGATGTTCCATCCAAACCTCCCATTGTTGTCTGTTTGTTTAACAATAAACAATTAGAAGATGCTCGAGATAAATCGATACACTAAACTTTTTGTATAATACAAACACTTGCTAATTCAATAGACATTGTAGCAAATTGGAGTAAGCATGAGTACTCACCATGGTTTCAGGAAATGAAGTTGGAAACTGAGTTGTACTATCGTTGATCACATTGTTCCATCCAAACCTCCCTTGATCATTGCCTTGGTTGACTGGAACCTCCGATGCCGGCCTGCTTCCATGGAATAATAGGATAAACTGAAGAATAACTAAATTGCAAGCAATCATCTTCTGATAAAATATGCTTAAGAATGACGTACGAGAGAAGCTCAGACATATTGAATGTATCATCTTCTGATTGAAAATCCAGCTGATCCCATGTCATGTTGTCAACCTCCTCCATAGAAGATGGTTGGAACCCTTCCATCTGACCAGAAAAGATCAGAAAAGACAAAAAAAACTGAGGTCTAAAAAGAACAGAAAGCACAGATCAGAAAAGAATATATATATCCCATTGTTGTCTGTTTGTTTAACAATAAACATTTTGAAGATGCTCGAGATAAATTGATACACGAAAACATAAAACTTTTTGATCCAATGGGTGATACAAACACTTGCTAATTCAATGGACATTGTAGCAAATTGGAGTAGGCATGAGTAATCACCATGGTTTGAGGAAATGAAGGTGGAAACAGAGTTGTTTGTTCAATACTATCGTTGATCACATTGTTATCCACCACCATGTTCTGTCCATCTTGATCGTTGCATAATATGGAGCTTTGGTTGCCTGAAACCTCCGGTGGCGACCTGCTTCCATAGTCAGTAATATTATTGTTTCTTGGGAATAATAGGATAAACTGAAGAATAACTAAATTGCAAGCAATCGTCTTCTGATAAAATATGCTTAAGAATGACGTACAAGAGAAGCTCAGACATGAATGCATCTTCTAGTGATTGAAGATCGAACGGATTCGATGTCACGTTGACATCATCCTCCATAGAAGATTGTGGGAACCCTTCCATCTGACCTCAAGTACAAGACGATTAGTATGTACTGAGGTGGAAAAAAAACAGAAAGCTCATATCAGAAAAGAATATATATATTAAAAAATAATTATGACTTGCTTATTTGTTAAAGAAATAAGGATGAAAAATAGGAAATATAAATGTTGTTGTTAATGATTTAACCCTTTGTATTTAAAGCTAAATTATCATACTCAAATTCTATCCTAAAACTCTAGAATGATAGATAGAAAGATGCAGAAGAGGATAACTGTTGAAGAAAGCAGGGGAAGGAAGGTAGAAGAGCTGATTGTTTTGACGGGGTGAACAAAAACCTCTTTCAAGTTTCAACTCCTTTATTCATAATTTGGGAAGCAAAACAAATGCAAGATTATTTTTGTTAACTACAAAAATCAATTCCCTCTATTTTAACCCTTAATTAGTTACACATTATAAAACACACGCAAAAAAAAAAATTAATAATAATAATAATAATAATAATAATAATAATAATAATAATAATAATAGGATATTGTTAATTCATTGAATCATTGTAAGAAAAAAAGAGTTGAAAAATATTGAATAAAAATAAATGGCAGTCCCATTAATTGGAAAAGAAAAGGGTGAATCTAAAATAAGGAGTTAAAAACAGCAAAGAATCTTGAAAAGACGAAAACAATGAATTCAGTATTAATTTAGTATGAACTCTCCACTAGGCATGGATTATAAAATCCGAGAAAAAGATCAATTTATTTATCATGGATTCCTTTAAAGATTCAAACCATAGTTACATATATACAAACAAAAACACCAACAAGATGAAGAAGATGAAGTACAAATAATTAACCTGGATTCAAGATGTTCTTCAAGCGCTGGTTTGATTGAGCAGTATTCAGCCAAAAAAAGAAGAAGAGAAATCACATAAATCTAGTTCACACTGGTTAGATGTGGAAAGGAAAAGAGGTAGAAGATGATGAGTACGTCCTGAGGATTAAAAGAGAAGAGAAATCACAGATCAGAGAAGATTATATGATTAGAAAACTAATAAAGTTGCAGTATACATAAATTATTGTTTTGGTTGATGTGGAAGGGAGTTGCTAGGAAGCAACCCACTACTTTACCTACCCAATTATGAAAGCTTAGAAGAAGATGCCTAGAAAATGTGATTAATAGCATGTGATTGTTTTTGTTTTTAGTTGTTTTTTTAAAAAGAAAAATAATTTTTTTTATGGTTTTGATATGTTAATATTAAAAATAAAAAAGATAAATCTAAAAAAATATTATTTTAATATATTTTCAAATAAAAAATATTTTTTAAAAATATTATATATCACAATTTTAAATTCAATCTAAAAATTAAAAAATAATTATTTAACATGAAACGAATCTGACTATGTAATAATAGGGAAAAAATTAGAAGACAAATTAAAGGTTTTCAGTCGATGCCATTACATATCTGTACACGCAGTCAAAGACTCCATCCTTACTTTTAATAAACAAAACCTCGTGCTAGTTTTGGGGGCCAGTGTTTTTCCGTGCTGGATTAATTTTTTTAAATATAAAAAAAAATGTTAAGAGTGAAAAAAGTGAAAAAAGTTTTTAAAAAATGATTAAAGGTACATGCACAGTCAAATAATTAATTAAAAAACAAATAAAAAAAATCAGTGAAAACACTATGAAGTCCATTATGAAATTCACAATCAAAAATATAAAAATAATAAAAAAACAAAAATAAATAAATAAATAAAAATTAAAAGTATTAGTTGATAACTAAATAGAAAAAAATTTAATACTGATGAATTAAATTAAATAAAAAGAAAAAAAACTAATGAAGAAAAAAAATCTAAAAAACTAATATTTGTAGGATATAAAATTACACGATAAAGTACACTCTCATATATTAAAGATATAAGGTATAAAAATACGATGCTAAAATTCAGACTTTAGAACGATTAAGATTTAACCGAATAAGATAAAGATTTTCTCATGAAAAGAGATCTGACTTGAACTTTAGAAATGACCAACGATTAGAAACCTGATTTAGAAAAAAACACTCAAACAACAATGCAGCTTACCTTATGTAGGATGCACTAGGATAATGCGTCTTCCCCTTGCACAACTAGTCTTTTATCCAGACTCTCGCAAACCATAGGTTCCTAGTGATTATAATATTAGGTGGCGACTCCTAAACATTAATCATAATTTTATGATTAAATCCAAAACGCTTTTCAACACAACACCTTACATAGAAGACACGACAGGAGCCTCCATTATTGCGTCGGCGCGCACCGCGCGACAATATCTTCCTTGTGGATGCTCTATGGTTGCTAAATTAAAACATCTTTTTTTATCTACAACTATGTGAAACTTTTTTAAAATAAAAATATTTTAAAATAACGTTATTATTTTAGTTTTTTTAAAATAAATACCATCGTTTTAGTTTTTATAAATAAATAATATGATGTTGTTTTGTTTTTTACTCCGGTTATTTAGTTAATATGCGAGTCAACCAATAAACTAAATTTTGGAATACGTCTCTTAACTATTCGTAAGCTTCCTATTCGTTCTTAGTAATCAAAATATTTCTTTTATTTTTAATATTAATACATTAAAAAAATATTAATATAATAATTTTTTTAAAATAAATAGATTTTTAAATGCACTCAAACATAATTCTAAGTACAAAAACAAATTATGTTTTGATTGCCGGACTAATAATCTTGGCAGTCCCGTTGTTGTTTGGACTTTGAGAACGATAAAACAAAAGAGTTAGAATAATTGGAAGTGTGAACAATTTGGCTGCCCATCACTGTATTAGCCATTCCTTTCCTTGCCTGTTCTCCTTCTTCTTCTTTTCTTCTTCTTCTTCTTCTTTTTCTTTTTTTTTTTCTCTGGCGCAAATGCCAACAAATACCCCTTTTTCTAAAGGAGGCAGCCCTCCTTTTTCATCACGTCTCCATGATCTCCGTGTGTCAAAAACCTAAATTATAGGACTTCTTTGGCAGCCACGTACATGCTTTAGGAGTTCTTTTTTCGAAATCCTCGTTAGAGGCTAATTTGTAGCCCTTTAAGATACCTTTCCAACGCGTCAAGAATCACATCAATCTGATATGTTAGTAGAATTTTGTGATTAAAATACTTAGGTGTATGGTTTCAAGAAAAAATTCTGATTAAATTAGCAATGTAATCCAGGCTGTTTCCAAGAAAAATAACATTACTACTTTTAGTGTATCCAGGCTGTTTCCAAGTGAATTTCACGACTCCTTATTCACCTCCACTAATCTCAAAAGTATTTACGTTAACTATCACATAAATTTTTAGTAATTTTAAAATTTATAGAATTTAAATTGATAATTTTTAAAAAATAAATTTAAAATCTAATCAGTTAAACTATACTTTTTAAAATTAACTCCTTCAAATTTGATTGGTTCTATAAACTTTGAAGTCAAACATAAAGACTAGTTTAAGAGTATATTAAAGTAAATAGAAATTCAATTAAAAAATATAAATTAATTTCTATTATTTCTATTCACATTTTAGCATTTTATTTCAATAATAGAGTATTTAGAGGTATTTGAGAGTGCACGATCAATTATTTTTCAAAATATTTTTTTGTTTAGCAATACATCAAAATAATATTTTATTATTTTTTAAAAAAAATTATTTTTAATATCAACACATCAAAACGATTTAAAAAAATAAAAAAATTAATTAAATTTAAAATAAAAAATTAATTTTTAAAAAATATTTTTAAAACATAAAAACAAACTAATAATACTTATTAAAATCACAGGAACGCAACAATCAGGCATTAGCTTCAAGCAACCAAAGGGAGCTTCACTGCAGTAGAACTAGAAAACTTCAACATAGCTTGATTTGCTATCCAATCTGCACACCAGTAGGATAGCAATTTCTTTTCAACACAATCATGTTTTTATTTATTATAAATATAAAATGAAGTTGAAGTGAAGTTGGGTCCAATCTTTAAATGGTCCAAACATTATAGAATATTCTAAAACGCGTGGGTTTTTCACTGTAGCAGCAGGTTCTTTTTTTTCGCTTTTGTTTCTTCTGTTTTTTACATATAATGTATCACTGTACACATAGTGCACAGTGAAACACTTGATTTTTTCTTTTCTTTTTTTTTCGTTTTTGTTTTCCTTTTTTTTTTTTCGCCTATGGGTTTTTTTTTTCTCTGTGTTTTTTTTCTTACACGGATCTCGGGTTTGACAGGTTAACCTGGTTTAACGAGTTAACCTGAATTTTTTTTGTTTTTTTTCCTTTTTAATTAATTTTTTTCGTTTGACCCATCGATTTTTTTTTCTATTTAGTTATCAAACTTTCATGACGCGAATCCCAGGTTTGATGGGTTAACCTGATTTGACGGGTTAACTTAGTTGATTCAGATTTTTTTTCTTTGTCCTCATTGGTAATATGCTTATGTCTTTTGTTTGTTTTTGTTTTTTTTTAATTAATTTTTTTCGTTTAGTTTAGGTTGTTAATGTTCACATTTTTTTCTATTTCGTTTAATGAATTTTTTTTTGTTTAATTTAGTTTGTTAATGTGAAAAAAAAAATTTATTTAGTTATCATACTTTCATGACACGGATCTCGGGTTTGACAGGTTAACCTGGTTTAACAAGTTAACCTGAATTTTTTTTGTTTTTTTTCCTTTTTAATCATTTTTTTTCGTTTAGTTTAGTTTGTTAATTTTTTTTCGTTTGACTCATCGATTTTTTTTTTTCTATTTAGTTATCAAACTTTCATGACGCAAATCCCAGGTTTGACTGGTTAACCTGATTTGACAGGTTAACTCAGTTGATTCAGATTTTTTTTCTTTTTCCTCATTAGTAACAGGCTTATGTCTTTTGTTTGTTTTTGTTTTTTTATTATTTTTAATTAATTTTTTTCGTTTAATTTAAGTTGTTAATGTTCAATTTTTTTTTCTATTTAGTTATCAGACTTTTATGACACGGATCCCGGGTTTGATAGGTAACCTGGTTTGACGGGTTAGCCCGGTTAATTCTGGGTTAACCCGTCACGAATCCAACGTTTGACGGGTTAACCCAATTAATTCAGATTTTTTTTCTTTTTCTTCATTAGTTTTTTTTCTTTCTATTGGTTTTTTTTAATTAATTTATTTAATTATCATACTTTTATGACATGACTTTGCAGCCAGATTCACATCCAAGGCTATTGGGTCTGGTATTAGAGCTAGACCTAGACCTACTGGGTCATACAAGTTTAATATTATTATTATTATTATAAATATTACTTTTGGGTCAGGCATTATAACCAAACCCAAGATTCTTGGATATAGCTTTGCAGAAAGGCCTAACACTTTTAGATCTTAGTTTGTTTTTTTTGTATTTTTTATATAAAAAAATTAACCCGTAGCATCGCGCGGGTTATGTGAGTAGTTATTGTTAGAATGCGAGAGTCCATTCTTAGAGGTTTTCAACACAATCATGCTTTTTTCCATGTAGCATGTGCCATGTCTCAAGCTTCTGTGATCCAAGAATCAGGCTATTGGGGTTTTATTAAATTAGCTGTCACTAAAAATAAAATAAAAGAAAAGAAAATCCTCTGTAAAGTAAAGGTAATTAATTACTCAATTAATCCCTAATTAAATTAGAAATTTCAGCGGTTATTGAATTAATGGGACCATTGAACTGGTGTTGATGAATAAGCCAAAAGTCCAAGAATCGAGTGGCCAAGATAGAAATTTACGTCATTTTGTTTGTTTGTCCAATAAGTTGCTGGTTTATATTGCAGTGGAAAATTAAACGTAGACCTAGCTTTTTGATGGTTAAAGTCTCCCCGTTGTGTCGTTCACGAAGGCCTTGGATGAGATTATAGAGCGAAAATATGGAGCATTCCTTAGAAATTTCAGTAAACACATGAATATTGGAAACAATAACATACTTTCCGTTTTAAAATGTTTTTTATTTAAAATAATAATTTTCAATTTTTTAAAATTTATTTCTGATAAAAAAATAATTTAAAAAAAAATCAAAGTTTTTGAAAAACGTGTGCTTTAACAATGACATATTAAATATGTGATTAATAGCATGTGATTGCTTTTGTTTTTAGTTGTTTTTTTTTTTAAAAAAAAGATAAATAGATTCTTTTAATGTTTTTTTTATTATTTTAATGTATTAATATGAAAAATAAAATAAATAAATTATTCATCATGAAGCGAATCTGATTACGTAACAATTACTAAAAGGGAAAAAATTAGAAGACAAGTCAAAGACTCCATCCTTACTTTTCAATCGGTGCTAGTTTTGGTGGCTAGTTGTTTTTCCGTGTTGTATTAATTTTTTTTAAAATACAAAAAAGAACGTTAAGAGTGAAAAACGTTTGTTGACAATATTATTAAAATCTCTTTATTTAGCTTTTTATCTAATTCAAATCTTTCATTAAACTATCAAAAACTATCTCAATTTAAATTAATTAATTTTATAAATTCAAGATTAACTTAAAAGACTAGTAAAACATGGCTTTACTTTTACAAAAACCTCTAGCTAAAAATATTTTTATAGATTCAGTATTTATTTGAGACTGTAATAATTCTATAGAAAACAAATAAAAATAAATTATGTAGTCAATTTCCAAACTTATCTGATATTGAAGGACAAAATTGAAAAAAAAATCAATTAAAAAAAATAAAAAATAAAAAATAAAAAAACATATTCGATCAGTGAGTAAATTTGTCAAACCTGTGAATCAGGTAAGTTGGACTAGCATATCAAACATATGAACAAGGTTATGGACTACAGTAGGATTATAATTTTTTTTTAATTTTTTTCTTATTTAATAATATGATAATAAATGTCACACCCGATATCGCGGAGGCCCTAAAAAATAATCTCTCGATTTATGGAAAAAAAACAGATTTCTGACATCTTGTTCTTTTAGAGGAAAAGTCTTGTTTAAGGAGTCGCCACCTAGTATTATGGTCACTAGGAACCCTAACTGGTCAATAGAGATTCTATGGTACGGGACTGGTTACGTAAAAGGAAATATATTATCACCCTTTAAACATTCTGCGTGAGGCAGACTGTATTGCTGATTTTATTTTAAATTGCTAAACATTTATTCGATTATGCTATGATGATTTGTTTATAATATTTCTGACTCTGACGCTAGTGAATATTCGATCTCGAATAATTCCAACTCTGGCATTGATAAAAATTCCACCATGAATAATTTCAACTCTGGCGTTGGTAAGAAATTTCCACCATAAATAATTCCAACTCTGGCGTTGGTAAAAATTCCACTACGAATAATTTCAACTCTGGCATTGGTAAAAATTCATAGCTATGAAAAAATCAGTATACTTTCTTTTTTATTCATGATCCTGACATCATTGAATAAGTAGATAAAAATACATTTTTTCTAAGACATGCAAAAATTTTTATTTCTACACTTTCTATTTTTTTTTTGTTTTTTTATATTTTTTTTGGGCTGGGCTAGACCTAGCGGCCCGGCCGGGTCACTGGCCCAAGCCAAGCCAGTGACCCGGCCGGCCCTTTGTTTTTTACCTGCAGGCGTGCGTGAACTGCTCACGCACGCCTGCTACAGAAACATGATAATTAAAATGAAAGGGGAGGGAAACACAGCTTACCTGTTGCTGTACTTGATGTGGTGACGGTAATGGAGGGCCGGCCGGTTAATGCAACTTTCCACTCCTGCGTTCCTTTTTTCTGGTCTGCTTTCTCTCTGCCTTTTTATTTCTGGTTTCCTTCTCCTTCTACCTCTCTCCTTTTGTCCCTCTCTATATATGCTTATCTCCCTGTCCTCTGCTTCTTCTTCTTCGTCTTCTGTCCTGTCTCTGGTTCTACCACATTCTTGGTGTCGTCCCCTTTCTTTTGTGATTCTTTGTTTTGCTGCCTCTGGTTCTGGAGGCTGGTTGCTGAAGACTGTGAAGACGATGGTCAATGCCAGTTCTCGTCTCTACGCTTTCGTCCGTTGGGTTGAGTTTGCGTCTCCTATGCTCCTGGTTTTTATATTCTATCACCTTCAGTTCTGAGATGAAGGGACAAAGACGATGGTGGGGCTGATCCTCGTCTCTGTGTCGTTCCTCTGCTTTTTCTCTGTTTCTCGGTTTCCTTGTTATTTTTTTCTGTCTTATTCGTTCTCTGTCCCCCCTCCTCTTTTCTTTCCTGTTCATCTGCTGTGCTCGATATTTATAGGCCAGAGAACGACCTTGCACCTCCTCGAGTCCATCGTGCACCGCTGGGATAGTCTCTATTAATGGCACATCGTGGGCGAAAGACGTTACTACGTTCTCCGCCGTTTCTGTTGAATCGGGATGGAGGAGATGAAATGTTAATGGCCCTTTGCATTTGGTCCTTGAAGTTTTGTAATCAAGCTCTTTGATAAATTGTAATTCGAACCTGTATTTTAGCACCATTTACAAAATGATCTTTGAATTTTAATTGCTTATAATTTTATCCCGAATCAACCCTAAACCTTAATATTTCTATAATTAAGCTCTTGATTTGGCTACCAAAACTAATCCAAAGTTTAATCAAATCCCAAAACTTCAAATTACATTTTCTTGGCTCAAATTTCAATTTAATTCTCATTTTAATCATTTCACACATTTTTTTTAAATAAAATAGAAGGAGTCAAAAATTGGGTTATGAACTGTCATAACTTAATTTTTAACCCTTTTATTTTAATTATTTTATAATCTTATAAAATAATTTTTTTAAATATTATTACCGACGTCTCTGTTCCGTCGGTAATAATATTTTTTATTACCAACGGATCTACCGATGGACAAAAAATTACTGATGAAAGACTCACCGGCGGAGCATTTTCGTCGGTAATTTCGTTGGTAAATTAATTACCGACGGAATATGTGTCTTAAGCCGAAAGAAAAATTCCGTCGGTAAAACTGTTAAATCTTGTAGTGTATTATGGCATAGAAATTTATTTATTATCCTGAGGTTTAATTAATTTTAATGTAATTTTTATAAGTATAATTAACAAAAAAAACATGTTATGTTAGAGAAGAACAAAAGTATTATTTATTTTAGAAATTGAAAAAACTCTAATTCTTTAGCTTTCTTGCAAATACTTTGCAAGTGAGTCGGTCAATGACAGCTTTTTCAATTCATATAAAGTAGAAACCACCAGGAAAACAGTCCTACGTAAATTTCAAGTGAACTTTCCAGACAATGCAAGGTAGCAATAGTAGAGTCAACTTATAAGTGGATTAATAAAATAATATATTCAAATCAAATCACCGAAGTCAGGGACCAATCTTTTTATATTTTTATTACACAGTAAAATTACTAATTTACCTTTATAATAATAATAAAAAAAACATTGTTTGGTTAACAGGGGCTTCATTGTCTTAAAAGAAAGCGAAAACACTAAAATACTAAACAGGCTACCAGGGTTTTTTCGTATTGTTCTAATGGTTTTTTCATGATTCTCAGTTTGCATGAGAGTTAAATCAGTCTTTTAATAAATAATATAAAAGAAAGAAAGAAAGAAAAAAGCTTGTGTGTGCTATGCACGTGATAGTGAGTGGACGTTGCCAACTCCTTTCATGCGATGACGCTCGACAACCAAATTTAAACAACCATCATTTATCCTGAAACGTCGTGTGGTGGCGCAGCTGATAGGATAGAGCGTGCAATTCGGTGGCTCAATGATGGCGGGTTTTCTTAATCACTCATTTTCTCTCTCTCTTGTTTTAGAGATTTATGCTTGATTTTCTAAAATTTAATTGTATCTTTTAATTTATATTTATTTTAATTTTAATATTTATTATTTATTATTTTGACTGTTATTTGTGTTGATCTTTATATTTTTTATATTTTTTTAATTTTATTATTTGGTATTTCATTTTATTTATTTAATTTTATTCTCATTCTTTTAATTATTATTTTTTAATTATTTTCTTAATTTATTTTTTTCTTTCAATTTTATTCCTCGAAAATTTTATTTTATTTAGTTTTTGTATTTAATTTTGATCTTCTTTCTTTTTATTTCTATTTTCTTTTCTTTTCTTAATTTATTTTATTTTTAATTTAATCTCTAATTATTTTCTTTCATTTTGTTTTTTTGTCAGATTTGGTCTTCATTATTTTGATTATTATTTGTTTGATTTTATGATTTTTTTTTATCATGTGGACTTTGCTTCATTATTTTTTGAGTTTGCCTTCTACGAGTTAATCACAGTCTCATTACCCGAATCACTAGTTTCAAATATTAACTCAATTTTTTTTAAGATCCTTTTATATATATTGATTTTAAAAAAAATTTCTTCATTTAACATTAGGTTATTAGGCCTTGAGCTTATTGACTTGTTTTGTCTTTTTTTTTTTTGAGTTGTTCTGATCTCATATTTCAAGTAGTGGATTAGTTGGGTTAACTTAAATTTTTTTTTTCTGGATTTTTTTAAATTAATTTTTTTCTCTTTAATCATTTGGAATTAAATTACAAGTCCTTGAGAGTTTTGTGATTTTTTTGTGAGGTTATCTTGGGTTTAGGTTATTTAAGTGTTTTTTTTATTAATTTAATTTTTTTATATTGTTTTTTAAAATTTTAATTTTTTTATGATCTCATTTTGTGTGCAATAAATTAGTTAAATTAACTTAAGTTGATTTGGATTTTTTTATTTAATATTTTTTTAATTTTTTTAATTTCATTCGGATTCAAATTATCTGATTTACGTTATCAAGCACAGCTGGCGGTGTAAAGCGTACCACCTTCCTCGTCATATATAAAAAACACAAGATCACTTTTAAGGAAAAAACAAATCTAAAAGGCGAGGACTCCCACGATTACTGAAGAGCACAAAAATCTAAAAGGCGAGGCCCCACACTTCCTGTCGACCACAAAAAATCTAAAGTTCAAATAGTTGAAAAACACACCTGGACTTTTGACCCGTCCCTTGCCTTCGCTTCATCATGCTAAATTGCTAATATTCCACGGGGATCAATTGGAGCCACCCTTAAGTTTTTTAAATAAAATTTAAGTCAATTGATTTATCTTTTAAATACATACTTTCATACTTCGTTTAATTCTTTTTTGGCTCTCATACTTGTTCTTATTTTCTTTTATATGCCCTTTTATCACTTTTTGGATAAAAATGCCTCCCAAACCATTAAAAAAAGTTTTAAAACTGATAAAATATTTTAAAGATATGAGGAAAATTATAAAAAAAAAAAATGGAAACTACCTTTTAAAAACTAAAAAATAAAAAAAACCCATGTCCACAAAGTCTTGTAATGAAAATGTCTATACAATAAAGTAAATTCTGCAAGACACATTTTTTAAAGTTTATCCATGGATGAATAAAGGATAGATGAAAGGATAGATGAAATCGAATAACTCAAAAGATTATCCATGGATGAATTGGCTGAAACAAAGGAAAATCTGTCGATTAAAAGATTAAGGAAACACAGATTTTTTACAGGCAATTCATGTTCTTCCACTAAATCATATCACCTAGACTGAAATTAATTGGATCAAAGGAACAATCCATGCCATATAAAATTGCAGATGGAAAGAACATTCGCTAGAATGAGGAGTATAAACAATGTTGGCGTCACAAGTTTGTTGCCGATATCATTTGCTGATTGACAAACACTTCATTTTAGCGACCGGTTCCTGAAATCCTTCGGGTATTATACGAGGCGCACTGTCTGCACTTGTGCCCAATAACGTGAAATGCGACATTGCTAGTGTTGTTGCAGTCATTGCAGAGGATGGTGACCTGTATAAACACCCAAGCGAATGAGAGAAAATCCCGCATCAAGGAATTTTCTTTCTGCACCAAGAACGGGACATGTATCCATGTTTATTTGTGGGCGTCTGGGTGTGTGGACGGACCGTCAGATGTAAATGTAATTATGATGAATGTTTACATGTCCTACCCAAATTCCCAAACTCAGGAAAAATTAGATGAGTTGCGCAGCCTACCAAACATTGTCCATGAATGAGCAAGCGTTCCAGCTTTCTCAGAAATGCATATGACTAGGATCCCTAAAATGCATTGATTAAATGACCCATTATTGACACAGTATTTACCATGAAGTTTCATTGAATTTCAAAACCGAGTCCAAGTCATATGAGTTTCAAAGCACCAATATGATAGACCAAATGAAGCTTCAAGAAACAGCTTTAGGGAAACATCAGTCAAGTGGGTAACCCATCCTCCACTATGAAGAATGCTACTTTTCAAAAGGCCTTATAATGCATATTTCCTTTTCTTTTGCCCGTTAATATCAATAAAGAAAGAATTGTTCATAATAAAGCATGTACAAAGAGTTAAAAACAGACAACCAGCTCTTCAGAATGAAATTGAGGGCGGTCCCAAACCACCCCTCTATTATTCAATCTTGTTTTTATCTTTCAGACATCAAAGGACAGACTACTTTAAAGAACTTTTGGTGACAGGTGACAGTTAGTATCAAGTCAGTTTAGAAGTTCTGGATACTTCCAATAATTGAAGGGTGGTCATTGCAGATTTGCAATAATCAAATTGAAACTGCAAAAAAAAGGACAAAGAGACTACCTCATACTGGTATTGCTCGGGCATTTGAACAGCCTCAATCTATCAAAAGAAACTTCCCCAATTATTGCAGAATACTACTTTATAGAAATTAAGCAGAAAAAGTTATAACCTATAGTAACTATAATTATCATCGAAGTTAAAGGCTTAAAGCAACCATTCAATATTCAAGCAAGATCTACATAAAAAAAAAAAACCTCTACACAACAGACACAGCTACATGCTAGAAAGAAAAAAAAAATTACTGCTCCCAGGTAACAATACATGTACAAGGCAACCAGCCAAGCTTTGTGATTCCAATCCAAACTACACCCAATAGAAATAGAAGCATCACTCCAAACCAGGCAAAGAGAGGGAGTACATGGGAGGAGAGGGAAGCTAGGTTTATTTGAAAAAGTTGTGGGCAAAAGGTATCATAAAGTCTATGGTGAGAGCCAGAATCAAGTCAATCAATCGCATGGCAGCATCAATCTTATCTTGTCCATTCAAATTACCTTTGACATTACAAGAGCTTGCTATGCTGTCCATTAACCATTCAATATCATTACTTGGCTGCATGAGATCAGCTCATATACAAGTTCACAAGATCTATAGTGCAGTCAATTAGCCATTGCTGTGTAGCAACCTTCTTTCCACCACACTAATATATCCAGGGTGCTGGATAACAACCTATTCTTCCAAGGCATGGCATATAAGCATGAACTATAGTTCAAATTTTTGCAACAATTCTGACAATTAAAGGGGGGAAATGTCATACCTCCTCATCTAGCATTTTCCAATATTCTGAGGTGTCCATCACTGTCTTGGAGCAGATTGGACAACGATACCTGGTAATCAAATTAAAAATGTTGTATACAAAACATAATCATTTGACTTGTTAAAA
>Ga0307513_10007038_pt1 | contig 14632 bp, 8 predicted proteins | sample 15_EM_MG_FD_202174 | JGI IMG/M metagenome (GOLD analysis project Ga0307513, IMG submission 202174) | Populus trichocarpa ectomycorrhiza microbial communities from riparian zone in the Pacific Northwest, United States - 15_EM | ecosystem: Host-associated > Plants > Roots > Unclassified | place... | reverse complement strand
GTCCGTGGTCGACTGGCGGTCGACCTCATTCCATGAGGACAAGCTATTCTCAGTCAGTCTCCTCTACAACACGCAATCGGGACTCTCGGCTCTGCCCCGAACCAGGGTGCTACTTCGCGCTTCTTGAACTTCTCCACAACGGAATCATGTCTTCGGACAGCGGCAACGGAGGCCAGCCACCCCTGAGTCAACAGATCATAGGCGCAATATTCTTTATCCTGCCCGTCGCTATTGTCGGCATCTTCCTCTTCTGGTGCTGGCGACGCTACCATCAACGGTATCAGGGGGCGCTCGACCTCTCCGTAAGAACACCACAGAGTATATCTCTAGCGTCCTTGCCTGAGCTACACTCCGTAAATATTCAACACGAAGACCGTGGGGTGAAAGTGCACTGGTCAGATATGAAGGTGAGAAGACGCCATACAGTCTGCTCGTGGGATTCTGAGTTTAACGTTACCCAACTTCGTGAGCCCGTGTTTGCTTCTTTCGTAACCAAATCGCCATTCGAGCAACTAGAATCGAGTTCAAGATCCAGTGTTCAAGTTGGCGTCTTAATCCGCATGCCTTCAAGGGGAACGATCAACACCTCAGAGTATACCCATCTACGGAGCGTAGTCCTGTTGGGTTCGACAAATTCTCTGCCCTTGCTAGACTAGGGCGCATGCCTTTCTTGGCACCAGTAAGCCCATCTTAACCCCGCAACATCCCGCATTGACAAGTTTATTCAGGTACCTTCTTCTACCTTGCTCTGTTTCCATCAGCTCTCATCCGAATCCTACCCATGCGCATGCGTGCCTACACTTCCAGTCAGCCATGGTTCGACACCTTCCTACCATTGGCCACATATGTCTACGACTCTTTGCTTCTCCACATTTGACTTGTCACAACCCTCATCGCGAGCGCCAGCGCACGGATCAATTTAGCCTACCCTTTACAAACAAGAGTTGCGCACATAACTCACGATCTCCTTGCTCTTCAACAACACTCCACAGTCTTTGGAGGTGGTCTGGGATCACAAGATGATGATATGAAGCATAATGAAGCGGATATTGTCATTTTCGTCTGGCTCGGAGGGCCATGTCGATTAGTGCATCGTATTCGGTATATTCGACGATGGTGCCGAAGAATGATAGCAATGTGGGGGCAAGAACAAATGCGCAGGATCCTTCGGAGATATCAAATAAGAGGCTACCCTTCGACCTTCCTGTAACGAGGTCATACCAGAAGACTTACAGACGCAAGGATACCCCGAAGGGATCTTCAAGGCACGCAACCCGTCACTCACCAAACGAGCTGAAGGTGCAAATCAGTACGTTCGCCTTCGATGGCTAGTTTGTTTACAAATTCAGACGGCCCCTCATCGCTTCGTGGGTTGAGTAGCTCCCTCCGCAAGTCCTCGACGTAGCCAGTGTTTATGGATGCACCAACCTCGGTGGGACACTTGCTCTCTCCATTGATTCAATACTTTAAGCGGAGTCACCACTTTGGGTATCGCATCTGTCTGCTTTTGAAGTGAATGGTGGTGTGGTGATGACCCTCGTTAGGTTCGTGCCATTCCGGTCCGTGGCTTGTGCCCTAAGCCTCGTGTCGACACCATTCACAGATTCTAGTGCTACCTCCGGCGTACTGCCTTCCTATACTTTAATGGAACCTCGTTCCTCTCTCGATGGCCGTCTTGGACTTCACCGGCCATGTGCTTGCGTCTGTTGAACCTCCAACCCCTGGCTCCAGTTGATTCGAGCCAGGGAACTTAATATGGCTCCCATGTACCCTTCCATGGGAACTACTAAGATTCTTGCGTTTCCCTGCAAGTTCTTATCGTGATCTGCTCCGCACATTTCCTTGAGTGGTGCCGGCCGTACGGGGGAGAACAAACCTCTTAGGCAGGGCCGGGTGAACTTCATTACCGGATACCGGGTACCACCTACTCCGGTGGTGCATGTCAATGAGTACTGGAAGTGGCGAATCTCGGTCAGGCACATGGAATCTAGCAGATGGAGCCCTTTCTTCTGCTTACATTGCTTTGGTTGAGATCCTTCCACTGAATACGCTTTACGGTGTTTTAGAGACCGGAGGAACGATCTGAGTACCTGATCGGGTCAGTGGCGCTGTGACCGAATTCGTGAAAACTTCGCGGTTCCATGATCGAACAAGCGGGTTCGGGTTTGTGACACTCCTAAGTTGCTCGAGGAAGGGCTGATCGGCTCACATCGCAGGTGAGTTCCCAACACACGCACGAATCACACCGTTCGGTGCTCTGCCTTCCGTTCCATCGCTATCGCAGTGCAAGCAAGGTGCCCCAAACCACGTTTAGACGCCCACAAGGCCAGGTTGGTTCCAACTTCTAGACCGCATCCACAGAGTGCCATGGCCTATGGTACGCACACTAGTTCCGTAATTCCGGTCTAGTAGGGACGCCCTCAATTCCTGATACGCCTTTTTGAGCCGCGTGTTCCAGTATCTGACGGAATATTTGTTGGGCGGCAAATTTTAGCTCAGACATCCCGCCGCAATACGTGCAGTGAAGCTATCCGGTATCCTCTGGAAGATTATGCAAATCTATTGTGCTTGTCTTGAATACGCCTTCGTCCTCCTATCGCCCGCGTTGGCGAAGACACCTAGCGTATCAAGCTTCCAGTATCACCCTCTCAAGTGGTTGGTGCGCTTCCATTCGCAGACAGGCCCCTTTCTTTCGCCACAGAGTCTGGTCGAAGTACCGTGGACGCATGATCCCTTCCTTGTTACCCGGATTATCTGGACAGTGTTAAAAATGGCGGAACTGATCAACCGAAGGGATTCAGGAAAGCCAGGCTGAGCAGGTCATCAACAAAATCGCCCATTATTCCGGGTACAACCCTACTATATAAGCACTATATGTAGTTGGTCTCGTTTCACAGAGTTTTACCATCCGATTCTCTGCAACACGCTCATAACAACTCGATCAAATGTCGGACATGACAGGTGAGTGCGAAGGCTTGGCCTCATTCCTCATTTATTGCTGTCCCAGATCTCGCTCAATGTTCCCGTGCTCCAGGTGTACCTGTTCTGCCCACTCTGCCGCCGAAAGTCCGAAACCAAAATACCCCTCAGCAGAGTTGGGAGGCTGATCGCAAGATGTGGGGAGCATACGCTAAAATGGACTGGTTCAAGAATCAAGAACTCGAACCAATTATGCCTCATAACTCAACGTCAATCCTTGCCCAGTGGCTGAATGAGGTCGACGAAGGAAAGGTCTGGGAATGCCGTGTGCCGAGTGATACTGCGAAAACATGGTGTGACCATAAACCTCTCAAGCGTTTCGATCGCGCTCTTGCGCACGTCCGCACCCACCTTGGTCTGAAGCCATTCCCCTGCGAAGGACGATGCGAAACGGATGGCTGGTATGTGATGGCGTCTTACAACTATCTAATATACTGACGACATGAGCAGCCAAGAACGCTTTAATTCATCCGAGAACCGTTGCGCTCACTGGAGAGGACCGGACAACCAAGTTTGCGATAGCTGGTGAGGCCATCCAATACACTCTTCATTCTCTTTACTGAATGCATACTTGCAGCGGAGCGGAGGTACTCAGACAGAACCTGGCTCGTCACCAAGCCAAGTGTTCTTAAGAGTTCACCTAACCCCGAGAAGCTTAATGCTTGTTATCCAGAGTTCGATGTATCACCTCTTGTAACTATGCTGGTATCAAAATGTAGGAAAGATGATTTCTCCAACTCATGAGTCTGGTGGCAGCTTCGTTTCAACTTTAATAATTGGCATCAAGGCGCTGGAGTGACCAACGACCCTATTGGCTATTGCGAAGGATCAGATTAGGTGGTTAATGAAGGACCGAGGGCGTCCTCGTTCCATATTTCCAATGAGCTGAGACAGGAAAGGGCGCATAGGAACTGGAACATGAGCGGGCGGTGAGTTGGCGGGTTTTTATTTTGAGCGTGGCATTGGACAGGACGGTGCACGCAGATGCAAGAAGCCACAGTAGCAGGCATCGAGACGTCTTGTTGACATTAAATTCACGTTGGTGGTCGGGATAGATGGTAGTGTAATTGTGATTAGCCCATAATGAAGAGCGAAAGGAAAGCTTCGGACAAACGTGGTGGACAACTATTTGTGTTGAAATAATATGGGGACGGGGGAACGAACATTAAACCTTTGGTGTATTGTGCTGTAAGCCGGGACGACCTATATAGTAACCGACAAGTGAAACACATACGAAACAGATGTGAAACGGCGGAAAAACTAGGCCTATAATGTAAGACCGAGGCCTGATGGGAAGACGAAACGGGCCCTCGAAAATTCAATCTCCGACAATTTGGTCAACAGTCTCTTGCCGCAGGTTTTCCTTCCGAAACCCTTGAAAAGCTCTCTGGACTCACGGGCACGACTTTTCGTTGTGTGGGATCAGAGCTGCGGGGGTGCAACGCAAGCGGGTCCAACTCGGCGTTGGGAACCCCTTCAACTAGCCATTAGTCTCATGCACCGGAAATGCAGATACGCCTACTTGATCCTAAACGCCCGAGGTAGGACATCTCAGTTCCCATGCTCGCTCCGCTGGTCGGCGTCACCGGATTTCGTATCTCCGTGACTCGCGCTCGACACAGAGCCATCTACACCCCGTGATCTCCATGGGGTTTCTATCACTTCCTCATTTCGGCATTGGCAGACCCCGAAATCATAACCTCCGTGTTGATCATCGCTGGCATTTCCCATTCAGTGTCAGTACTTCCTCAGTTCTATTCCGCATGTATTACGGCCTCTGATATCCCTGCTTCACAAGCTCTATACGGAAACTTTCGAGTCCCTTCCCATCTCCCTGCCACACACTCATCCCTGGCCTGCCTCAAATGGAACAGAACTTCCAACGTTCGCGTGGACTGCGGACTGCGGATGCGCTCTCGATCCTCAATACAACGTTGAGTCCTGACCAGCAGGCAGGCTCTCAACCGTGAGATACAATTTGTCCTGGGGGAACCTATTCCACCATTCTATACGGTACGATGAAGTCCAGGAGGATTGGAGGCGGCATGGAGGACTACAGGAAAGCTCCCGGGAGGATGTTGTAGACGACGATAGGAAGGACTTGAGGGTTAGGAGAAGGGCTCGGTGGTCCTGACATCAATGAGCGTCTGGAACGTGTCAATCTCCTGCGGTCTGTACAGGTATGTACTAGGCTCCCATGTTGTAGCCTGTCTTATTGATAGAAGCGACCCGCCCGGCTTGACGCGAGCTGGCCAATGGAGCGCATTCCCCCCACACGAACTCCAGAATCCTTAGAAACCCACCCCACAACCCTTTTGACGAGAGATATGCCCTGCCGATGTCCCTCCGCCCTTGCAAATCCTTATCTTGACCCACTTCCAGTCCCTGAATGATTGTAGCCAGCCTGTGAATGGAAGGTTTCACCCTTCGGTCAGCTGGTGGTGGGGCCGACCGCCGGGTATTGAAGCGTTACAGCCTCATGATGCACAACAATTGCAGCAGGCAGGTAGAAGCCGGCTATATGGAACCAAGAGGATGGAAGATTATGCAGAGTATACTCGACGTGAGATGCGCGTCCTTAACTGAGTCCTCGCCGCGCCCCTGGCCGAGTGGAGTTTGGGAGCCGGGAAGGCATCCGAGCGAGCCAGTGTTGTTACAGTACTTGAGAATGACACCGACTGGAAAGAGACCACATGAACATAGGTGAGGAGTACTAGCGAGTGAATGCAAGCTCACACCGAATGTCTGGCGGCTTCAGGAAATCGGAGTATGTACCTCCAATTCACACAAACATACAAAAAAAACCTGACGAGAGTACAAGGGAAATGTATACCCGACTGTAGGAGTGGATTCGACCGCTAAGGGGATCATAGCATCGAGGTGATTATTCATATCTCAAGCATTTGTAGATCGGTCCATTACGATGACGTGTGAATCCCACAAGGGTGTAGCAAGCCTCGCTCATGCAACTACGGGGGCAACGGCTCCATTTCCGATGTATGGGCCCTGTGATCGGAGCAGAACACGCGATACGTACGCTCTTGCGTTTTTACCTCAACCCGTGACAGTCACACCCATTTCTGATACGCTTTTCGTGATCCGCCTCCTTCCACTATCACATACGGTTTCACGAGTGTCGTGTTGGATCGGATCTTGCACCGGATAGGAGTACCTGGACAGTGTACAGTGACGAAAAGCGCTTATCGTGCCTGCGTCTTGGAAAATTATCCACAACCACCGCTCACTACACGAGGTCCGTAACTGCACGCGAGGTGTAAATCATCCATGCACGCCCCTATTTTTTTAAGCTAGAGAAGACAGCCACACGTGTCAGAAGTCCATGAGACAATTGATCCGCCTCTAGCCCGCCTCCAACCCGCGTCTAAAACGGCAAAGTCCGTCTCGAAAGCACCGTAAGTCCTGAAGCCGGATACCTCAGTCTGGGTGATATGTAGCACACGTGAAGCAGTGACCATGGTGAAAATGTCCAAACGACCGGGTGGTGGCTTTCAGGAAAGCCAGGCTGGTGAGTAAGGCATCGACCGCCTCACCACCACTCTGGATGGGGGTGCACTATATAAGCACATCATGTGGTAGATCTCTTATCACAAAAACCGAGGTCTCAAACTCTCAAGAGCAGCATGTCAAACCCTGACGGTGAGCACAAGCCTTTGGCTTCGATTCTCAGTCATAATTACTCACTACTGTCACAGATATCCCTCAGTATTATAATGCGCCGACCATCCTTGTTTTACTCGCGTCTCCGCCGATCTTGCTCTCCGACAACACCCCTCAGGAGTCCTGGGAAGTCGACCGAGAGGTGTGGAAAACATACAACGGGCTGGACTGGTTTATTAAACAAGAGCTCGAGCCAAATATGCCCCATAACGGAAAGTCGAGCCTCACCCGATGGTTGAAAGAGGTCGACGGAGGTTGGGAGTGCCGTGCACCCCTTGAGCACGAAAGCATTTGGTGTAGTCACGGACCTTTCAAGCGCCTCGATCGCGCCCTTGGGCATTTGCGCAAGCACCTTGGTCTCGAACCATTCCCCTGTGGAGGGGGCTGCGGAAAGGGTGAATGGTGTGTACCGATGTTCTCCTGGTATCCTTTCTATCAGCTAAACCCAGTGTAGTAACAGACGCTTTCATTCTATTGAGAAACTTAGCACTCACCGAAAGGGGCAGGATTATCGGGATTGCGAGCTGTGGTAAGTGGCCTCTCATCCGATTCGCCTTTGTAGTGACGCATTATCTCTCTAGTGGAGAGCCAGAACTCCGTCAGAACATGGCTCGCCACAAGACCACTTACTGTACCAATAGGGCAAGCCAAACCGATGAGGCAACGTAGGCGACTCATCTGCTGTATATAGTAGCCCCCACATAATGAGAGTGCGGAACGATGATTCCCTGAGAATCAGAGCTGCTAGAAAACTTCCTGCTTTGAATCGCAGTGGGTAGGTGCGATCAAGTGAATTGTGTTCCGTCTCCTACTATCGCGATGAAACCATTCTAGCCAGAGTCAGGCCCATATTTTATCACCGTTGAGAGTTTATCTCTATCATTTTAGGTGTTGATAGGGAACAGACGCGCACGGCTTCCGCACTAACGGCCCCGCACAACGCACGGCTTCATCCAGTACATGATAGGTCCGTATTGTAATCAGCAAGCATATGGAATTCAACTGCAGAGGCGCGATTCAACGTACACGACGTGGGCGTTGACCCATCGCCTGGATCGAGTATGAGGGATGCGACGGCGAAGAGGATTTGAGCAGCACATCACGTCGTCCCGCGTCGCGCCGTACAACACCCCTCCACCACTGATTCGGTCCTTCCATGCTCGACACGGGGTGGACGCAAAGCAACCATCTGCACGCGTTTCCAAGCCGACGAGAACGCATGGGGATAGGCGAGCCAGTTTTCGGGCATGGCAAGGCACCGTAACACTGAGGGTGGGATGTAATGGTGCCGCATCCGTCACACGGTATAGCCGCAGGTTGCGATGTGGACATTGAAATGGCGACGAAATCGCAAGCACCACAAACGAGAGGACATGAAAGGGTTCCAGTAAACAAAGAGACGTCATCTCGTTGTCCGATGGCATACAAGGCTCTCTAGCGTACCGGACAGAAGAGCTGGATAAATTTACGAAAGTGGGTGCTTTTTTTTTCTGCGTATGTAAACTTGGACGCACGTTCAGTACTTGGCCAACGTGGGCTTTCAGAACTGGAACCAGTTCTTCCGTTCCTTGATGTACGGCTTCTTGCGTCGCCCCAGGTGTTCCGACCTACTACATCTCATTTAGGGTATACAGGCGAGATAAATGAGAGGAAGTTCCGATGGTGTTAATAAGAGCCTGCCCCTCAATGACGCAACCATGTCGACGCCGAAATTGAGGAGTCTTGGAGGCATGGCTAGACTCGAGTGTTGGGAAGGCTCCGAATACTGTGGAATATTTAGGAAACGCAAAGGGCATGCGATGGACGGTATGGGCGGGGGAGCTTTTCCACAGTGGAAAATTTTGGGTGTTGAAAGAGAGGCGAAGCTTAGATTGAATGTAACGAAGGGAACTACGGACTGGTCGCTACTGGTAGCACATCACAAGTCCCGATACATCCTGACTTTGATCTGGGAGTGCGGACTGATCCTAGAGGCTGGTGTAGGCGGTCGGTGGAATTGCACTGTCGACTGTTGGCGGGCCGACGTAAATATATCAAGATATCTGAGGAGAGTAGTCATCAGCAGTGGGCATGGCCCTCGGCAGAAACGAGTATGTTGACGGGAGATTACCATCCACCTATTCGAAACTCTCACCTTGTACGCTGGCCGAGTCCGCAACGATGGGCGTGTGCTGGGATACGGATATCTACACTGATTGTGACGGAATATTCAACTTTAGCGTCCTGAGCTAGCGGGCGATGTTAACAACATGTTGTCGTTAGAAGCACAAGCGAACGGTGCGACAAAAAGCCCCATGACGAGTCATGAGTTACACCATTCCATATACGGTCCATTGCGCGAACTTTGGCGCTGCTGATCAAATTTTCATGGAAATTGAGAGGGAAACCGGCCTCAACCTCGAACAAATATTTGGGGCAATCACTAACCCTGCCCAAGGTGCAACAGTGGATCCCAAACCCTTCGCATTCCAAAATTCGAGGCACCTTTACTCTCTGTAATTACTTCTGAACAGGAAACTAGCGAATGCATTAATCCAGCTTGAAAAATCCGGAATCTGATTTATGTTCAAGAGCCAATCAATTGTGCGACGATATATCTAAATTCTCTGTTGGAGTTGATGATTCCTTGAGCCAATGGCCAGGTAGTGCAGCGGTTAGCACGCCCTTCCGGTATTAGGGAGACCCGAGGTTCGACCCCCTTCCTCCAACCAATGGCCCGGACGAATTAGGGAGACCCATGGTTCGATCCCTTATCCTTTCTCCTCCCACATCCTCCTCCCCATGGCCCACTTGCCTAACATTTGACCGGAATCAACTTCCTGGACCGCTCCATACAGCTGTATTCGGTCTTGAATCAACCATTCTTTCGATCAATGCACGCCGGAGCGAGTATGAGTCCTTTAAACCAGTTTTCCAGACATAACATGCTCTAACCGCCTTCCTACCGACTCTGAAAACGCTTTTAAATTGCTTTGTATTCCCCACTATCCTTGCACCACATGATCACCGCCATCCTTTGCTGCCTCCTCTCGCTACACACTTTCAGACTACCGATGCGATTTCCCAGGAGATGGTATTGCAGTCGACTGCCAAACGAGTCAGATTTATTTCGAAGATATACGTGGTAGTACAAGAATACGCGCACCGTTAAGAGGCAGGTTGCACTTCGGAATTTCTGAAATGATTTCGATCGCAAAGTCTATCCAAGTGGACCAACAAGATCCATGCATTAGTACCGCATACCTAAATGAAAATGTATCATACGAGTTTCGCCGTCGCCATCACCATCACCGTCTTGAATGGCATGCAACGTGCAAGTTGCGAGGTGGCTTGATGTCTCTTTCAACTGCGCAACACGACGCGTGGTGGTCCATCGTCATTTCGTGTTGTGCTCTGTTTTTCTGGCCTGAGCTAAGACGATGCGTTCGATTGGGCTGACACCAAAATACAGCTAGATGCAGATGGGTTGTTACTGGCCATCAACTGAGAACTCAGCATGATTACCAGCAAGCGGGAAAGCGCGTGGTCAGTGTCAAATGTGGGGTTTCTATTATTCTTATTTTCCTTTCTCGGCGGTGTTGTCACAGAATTGGTCATTCGATCGGCCTTCACTTCAACACCTCCGATAGAACCACTAAAGAGCTACAATCGTTGTTCCTAGGGTGGATGAGATGGAAGCTCGGTTTGAATTTCGAAAGATAAACTCATTTAGGCGGCCTAACATCTCAAGAATGATGGCACCTATACGGTCACAGGCATTACCTCTCGCTTCTCGGGGCCAATAGTGCAATATCTTTCTCGCCGCATCTTGATCTTCGATTCTACCGCTATTTGCGGCCCTTGAACCTCTCCATTCCTGGTCCCGGCGCAGAAATCACGTAGCCTATATCAGGCTCTAGTATCTACCCGTATCGCTCTTCAGAAAAAGATAGGGATACGTCATTGCCCTCCCCTCAGGGCCCGTTGACGTCCGCATGTCGCAGTTGATGTATGTCCCTTAACTCACTTTGATTTTTCTGCAGGCTCTGCTTTTCATGTAATATATAGGAGCTTTAGAGCCCGCCCACCATCCTTGGGACAGATCGTTGTCGCCAACTTTACGCTCGCCTAAACCACGTGAAATAGGAATTTAATTTACAATTATCTCGCAGAATGAGAGTGTGGTCCCCCCGCTAGATACTTTGACGACTATTCAGGAGTGAACAAAGCCATCTCCGCCAAATGATACCGAAGCTCTACAAATTTTCACGATATGAACCCGCTAGAGATGACCGGAAACCTCTGATGATATTTAGAGAAGCATTGTAAAGGAAAAGACCTTGCTTGAGATGCCGAACAACGACAGAAGGAGCAACTCTACGCCATACAAGTATATGATACTTAAACACTTACACTAATTCCGTCGACTGGAGGAAGCAGGCCAATACTGGGTATCGAACTGCGGGAAGCGGCCTGCACGAGTTAAGAGTCGGCTGCGCTCTCAGCTCCGTGTGCAACTCCCGAATTCCCAAGGGATGTGAGTAAGTGTGATGTAATAAAGATTGGAGGAGAACGCCAACCAGGGTGAAACGGCGTTCACGCTCCGCGTTGGTCCGGAGGGGTGAATTTATTCGGAAATTATGAGTACTTCGTCGGCATTCAAGGCGAAGCTAATGAAGTTCACCCTGGAAACATGCTCGAGGGTAAAGAAGAGCTTGATAATGAAACATACTGATTAGAGACAGGGATCGATTCCCTGCTGGGTCACCTTTTCTTCTCCTACAGGTTGGAATTAGCCTCTTAAACCAGGTTCCCAGCAGGGAATATCCCGCATGCCGGGGTCGGCATTTGGGGATTAGTTTGATTCCAACCAGTTGCCACAACCACAATATGAACTACACCATACGACCCCATAGCAAGGCTACGCCCCGATAGTCACGGAGTGAAGGGTTTTTCTGTCAGTTTTGCGACCGGGGCGCATGCACCACTGTGTCACCTCCGCTCAGTACAGGCTCTCGGTGGATTCATCCACTTCTCGTGACCCTCTTCCCCTCTTCCCCCTCCAGTATCTGACACGTGATTTGCCGTGCGTCATTTTTGGGTCGGACCTCGCACCGGAGATGGCAAGATCTGCACACGGGATGCAGTACAAGCGCGCGTTAATTGTACCCCACCCCTGCGAGATTATCCAGGATGATCACATCTAGCGCTCACTGTATGAGATCCGGCAATTGAGGCGGGACAGGATCGTTCCAGTCTCCTGTCTTCCGAGTTGGCGAAGACAAGGACATACGCCACAAATCCAGAATCACTGTTCAGGTGATCTATCCACCTCCCATCCGCTTCCAGACCTGGAAACGGATGGAAGGTGGATGAAGGCTTAGCAGCAAAACCGAAGGCAATAACTCCAAGGGTCGTGAAACCTGATGCATTATACTGGATCGACGCGTAAAGCACGTACAGCCAAGGGTACAATGCGCCGACTTCCAAGGGCAGTCAGGCTGATGAGTACGACATCGATTGACCACCTCCTCTCATTCCGGGTTGAGACTGCAGTATATAAGCACTCCATGTAGCGTGTTTCTGTCCACAGAGTCTTTGAATTCAAGAATTTTTGCATACAGGACTCAGAACCTCCTCGACCAAAATGCCGACCCATCAGGGTAAAGATGTTTGGATTTATCCTGATGCTTCATTACTCATTGCTCTCACAGACACCCTCTCTCCTTTTGTTGTACCGACGGAAAACACTCCCTTGCAGTCATGGGAAGCTGACCAAGAAATGTGGGGAGCCTATGGCCAACTTGATTGGTTCCATAATCAACAGCAAGAGCCAAACTACCCGCACAATGGAAAATCAATCTTCTCTCAGTGGCTAAATAGGCTCACAAACGGAGACTGGGAGTGCCATGTTCCTGGTGACAGGCCGACCACTTGGTGTGGACATACCCTTAAGCGCTTTGATCGTGCCATTGTGCATATTCGTAGCCATCTGGGTCACAAACCGTTTCCATGTGAAGGATATTGTGGGAGAGAAGGATGGTACGTGCAGAAGTCCTTTAAAACATCTGAATATTCAAGACCCTGATCCTCTAAGTAGTAATGCACGCTTTTATTCTACCGAGCTGCGTAGCGCTCACTACACGGGCCCGGATTTGCGCAATTGCGATTTATGGTAAGCGAGTCTATGTTGGTTCTCTCATCCATAGCTCATACTATTCAGTGGGTCACAGCAACTGCGACAAAACCTAGATCGCCACAAAGCCACTACCTGCCCTGGAAGAACTGAAGCATAGAGTTCTTGTGACGCTAGAGGCACTCTAATGTAGCTATAATATGAATAGGCTATAAAATTTATGATTTTGTTGAAATCGAGAGCTAGCAACGGGAGGCCCGCCTCACATTGGCTGAATCGGATCGGCTCGGATTGACTATGCGTGTTGATTGATGACTCCTCACTCATTATTGGTCCAGTGGCCCAGCGGTTAGGACGCTGCCGTTAGCTTCGCAGAGACCGGAGTTCTTGGTGAACTTTTCTCTTTCTACACAGAGAGCACCTTATAGTTCATTAATACGTTATAGGAGTTAATTAATTCGTAATGTTGCCTCAGGGAGCGTTATCACGCGGGCGACTCTGTGTGAATAGTTGAATCATTGCTGAATATCCAGAACGCGCCTAAGATTAACCGCATTATACCTCAGATGACCCTCGGGCAAATTATCTTCCAATCGATGCCCCATTTTCCGGCCTCCGGCTCTCATGGGGCAGGGCGTAAACCTAGAAATAAATACGATGGCCTCATTTCACTCCACAAAGTTTCGCCATTCGCTTAGGGATTCCAATATATATCTTTACCCTTTGACATGAAACTGTGGGTCTAGCACTTCCAAACAAGACCATATCCGTCACGCTTGCGATGCGGGCCTCCGATCCTAGTAGGTTGACATGGACCCCTTGACTGCACTTCCGGCTACGTCGGTTGGGTCCCGATATTGTCACCGGGGGTCTCACAGCCGGGCCCGACTCCCGGGATTAGAGTGCGCCGAATGTATATGTATCTGGCAGCGCTTAGTGTCTCGAAGCGCCAAGCGAAAACAATAATAATAACAATATTTTATGAATATTTTGCTCTGCACCAAAATGAGTGAACAAGCTTACAAGGAATGGCGATACTCACATACTAACCTCTCGGATTACAGAGATATTAGCATACACTTTCGGCTGCACGACCACTTATACCTCTAGAGGTGATTCGAAAACGTTACATTAAAGGCAGATCGAATGCGGTGCGCACAACTACGACAAAATGGTGCAAGGATTAATGTGCCCATATCATTGGTCGACACGCAAAGACATCTCCGCCTATGACAGAATAAGAGTCCAGGGTCAAGTTTATCGTGGGCGAATGAGTGCCTAATTTTCCAGACTTCCTGTCTTAATTAAGGCGTTCAAAACGCACCGAGCCAGTATACTGAGATGTCATCGGGGGTTAGAAACACCGCAGGAGACTTGACACTCACTGCTATAAGAACCCTAGTCGTCATGGGACGAAATGGTTCGGAGATCCACAGCAGTTCCATCACATCAATTCACCTCAACGCCTATGAGCCTGTACAATGCCGCAGATCGTCTTTCAGGGGCTGTAAAAAGCAGCGATTCCTCATTTCGACGCTCATTCGAGGCCCCCAATCTGGGTGCCGATGACACGGTCCTCTTCCGCACTCGCGAAACGTGGGCAGAAGTCACGAGGCAGGAGTGGGTCGCCAAACAACAGGTGGAACCGCTCGATCGAGAGGGCAAGTCGGTCCTCCTTGAATGGCTCAAGTGCCTCGACGACGAGGGGAAGTCATGGAAGTGTATTGCCCCACTCGGTCATCCTAAGGCATGGTGCGAGCATGCTCCGATCAATCGAGTTCATCGCGCTTTAGCCCATGTGCGAAATCACCTCGGAGTTCGACCGTATCCATGTGGGGGTTTGTGTGGGACATCGGAATG
>Ga0307513_10007037_pt1 | contig 14632 bp, 5 predicted proteins | sample 15_EM_MG_FD_202174 | JGI IMG/M metagenome (GOLD analysis project Ga0307513, IMG submission 202174) | Populus trichocarpa ectomycorrhiza microbial communities from riparian zone in the Pacific Northwest, United States - 15_EM | ecosystem: Host-associated > Plants > Roots > Unclassified | place... | reverse complement strand
AAAAAAAAAAGGTTATCTCATTCTCTAGGTTATAAAAGAATCTTTAAGGAAGGATAAATAGAGCTTGAGCTCTTCAACGGTTGTTGGCACTCTAGAGTTTATTCAAAATTGGAGATATTTTTTAAAGTTTTAAAGAATGGAAAATAACATTCCCTATAGAAAATGAACTTGTTGAAGGTTGCGATCTTTCTTGTTAGCCTTTAGATATCTTTCATAGACTGAGAAGGAGTTATGTTTATGATAACTTGTATCTTCTCATGATTGGGCTCAATCTTTCTGTTTCTAACCAAGAAACCCAAGAACTTTTCCCCCTTCATTGCAAAGAAACATTCGATAGGATTCAACTTCATCTAATACTGGTATAGAATGGAGAAGACCTCTTACAATTTATGGAGATGTTTCTCAAAATTCATACTTTTGACTAATATATCATTAATATAGGCTTTTATATTTTAGCTTATTTGATTCTTGAAAACTTTATTCATCATTTGTTGCTATGTAACTCTTATATTTTTCAAACCAAAAGACATGACTCGATAGCACAAGGTTCATTGATCAGTGATAAAAGTGGTATTCTTTTTATCATCAAGGTGTATAGGAATCTAATGATATCCTAAATTAGTATATAGAGAACTCGGATACTCAAAACTAACCATGATATCTACCAATTAGTTTATCTTTGATAATAGAAAGTTGTCTTTAAGACACATCTTGTTGAAGTCAGTGAAGTTGACACATATTCGTCATTTTCCATGTGGTTTTTTCATTATAACCATATTAGTGAGCAATTCTAGATATATTATTTCTCGAATAAAACTAATCTGTCTCAACTTATATGTCTCTTCTAAGATGGCTTATCATCTTTCTCCTCTATAATTTCTTTTTTTTTTTAACATGAATGAAGGAGGGAATAGTATCCGGCCAATAAAAAACCACCTCTAGGCTGATGCCAAACTTGTATGATGGCTTAAAATTTAAATTTTGTTTTTGGTTGTTGAGGATCTTTACCAAAGCTTTCTCTTGCTCAGGATAGGGTGGAACCAATCTTGGTTGAGGTATTTTCTTCTAAATGAAGGCTAACATTCTTTTATAAGTTTTGTTCTTATCTTGAGTTTTTCTTTTATGGGTAATATGATGTACATACACAAAGTGTTATTCCCTTTTAGAAACATTGTTATACACCTTCTAGAGATCAATTAGCTTTCCTTCATAATAGCCACTCCCTTGTATGTAGGGAATTTCATAGACAGATACCTATTGTTGATCATTATATTGATTTAGTGAAAAAGAGGGTTATCAATGATGGCATTATAAGAGAGATTCATCTTAATCACCATAAATGTCTATTGAAAAGTGTGACACCTTAGGTAGGTTCTAATGATCATTAAAAGGTCTAAAACACACTTTACTAATACTTTTTCCCCTTTAATTCCTATAAAGAGGTTTTTACATAAGTTAACTTGGTTAAGTCCATATCCATTTGTATCATTGCATCTTCTAAAAGGATGTTTACATCATTTCCATCATCAATTAGTATCTTGTACACATTGTAGTTGGACAAAATTATAAAGATCATCAGGGCATCTTCATCCTCATAAGTGAATACAATAGGCTTATGCCATGAATTCTTGACTCTTGACAACAACACCTGTTTTCTATAAGTTTTCCTACTTTCAATGGAGACTCTACCTAATAAATCTCCTTCTAAAATCAAATTGATTTTAGAGAGAATCCTATAGGGAGTCTTAGGTTCTCCTCCTTGTTAATTTGGTTATTACTTCATGAACCATTGAAGATAGCCTTTATCTATGAGTTTCTCTATTTCTCTTTTAGAGTAAAGCACTCTTCAATGTCATATCCTTTGTCTTTATGAAATAAACAACACTTTCTTTGGTTTTGTTTACCCATATCTCTTTTTATTAGTGGTGGATATTAGATATAACCATTTCTTTTTATTATAATAAACACTTTAGCTCTGACGGTATTCAATGAAGTCATCATTAGCTTTAAACATACTAGTCTATTTCATATAGGTACTCTAGGAGTACCCTTAAATGTTGGGTATCTTAAGAGGGACATTTATTATCCTGTTTAGAAGACATTTTCTTTCATATATAGCACAGAGGTCTCCTCTCTTCCCAAGTGGTGTCTTGGCTTTTTAAAGACAAAAACCACGATGTGGATAAACCAATGTCAACTAGGATACTACCTTTTAGGGGCCTACCGTGTGTAGATATGGGCATACATCATCGATTGGCACATCTAGATTTAATTCTCATAGATGGCGCCCATGATGATACGTGCCCACATCCGTACACGGTAGGCTCCCGAGAGGTATTATCCTAGTTGATATGAGTTCATCCACATAATGGTTTTTGTCCTTGAAAATACACCTTTTATGAGAAAAAACGGTTAACCTCATCTCCCAAAAACAACATTATTCTAGCTTAGCTGGTAGAGCAACGTTTGTGGGTTTTATCTTTGTCCAGCCAAAACACCTCTTAAGGAGAGAAGAGATATTCATGCTATATAAGTGACTAAGGCCCCCGTCTCCTAACCGATGTGGGATAATGACATCATCATAGACCCTTGAGTGAGGGGCTTGGGTAGCACAGCATGGCTTACGTTCCACAAACAACATCAATAATGATGTATGTTCACATCCACACACGATAATCCTTTTAAGAGGTATTGTCCTAACTTACATAGGTTCTGTCATGTAGTGCGTTTTATCCTTAAAAAGGAACCTCTTCTAGGAGATGAATATTGAAGGATAAGCTAAATTTCCAAACAACCTAATATTGAAGGATAAAATTAAAAAAAAAATTGAGTTGTTTAAGAGTGAAATTGAAAAAAAAAACTGAAAGAAAAACAATACTCTAGATAATAATATTTTATGAATGTAACTATAGTGCTTTGTTAATTATCCAAATGTAGATTTTCTTTTTTCATGTTAAGGGTTATAGTATTTTCTTTTATGCACTAAGATTACACTCTCTTTTCGTATAGTTAAATCATATATCAACTAATCTAAATGGTAAATTGTAAAGGGCAATTTTATACATGAAAAAAAAAACAGACAATAGACATAAATTAAATGGCTTTTTTTTTTTATAACTAATCATTCATAATTTATCATTTATCACTTAAAAGTAATTTTATTGAGTTTGAATTATAAAATTATTTAAATAACCAAACTTATTTAAGAGACTTTGATTGAGTATCAAGTTGATTCAATTTTTTTTCCAGTTTAATCCAATCATGATAATTTTCAATCACCTAAACATAATAAAATCAAGGTTCATCCATCAAGGTTCATCCTGATGATATATACCTACATCCGCACATGGTAAGCCTCACAAAAGGTATTGTCTCAGTTGACATAGGTTCACCCACGTAGTAGGTTTTGTCTTTGAAAAGACAACTTTTTTGTCAAATGGGAATGAAAAAGGACACCACTCTCAATCACTTACAAAACTCCACTTTTGCAACTGCTCTATGCCAATACGTTTTCCATAAAATGATAGTTGAAATAACATTAAGGTAATGCTTAGTTACTGTCCCGGGATAAAAGAGACAAAGACAATGGAGAAAGAAATGTGTTTGGTTGAAGAAAGAGAGACATAGACATGAAAATAAATTTGTCTCTAGGATAATTTTGAAGTGAATTTCTGTACTTTCAAAACATAAGATATAAAGGGGACATGTCTTCGTAGACAATATTTATTAGTTTTTACTCTTAAAATATCCTTATAAAAAACACTTAGTTTTGATTGTCCAACTAAGACATGTAATGATAAAAGCTATTATTATCATAGTTTTAAAACCTATCTCGGGAGTCAATCCAGGGAAAAGCTTAAGTCGTTGGTCAAGGCTCATGTTACGATTCAGGTTGACCCGTATTGAGCCGAGTCAGCGTAAAAATAAAAATGATTTTTATCATAGTTTTAAAACTTGATTCGAAGGTCGATTCAAGGTAGTTACAAATTAGGAGGGTCAATATAAGGATAAAAGTTGTTATTATCATAATCTTAAAACCCAACTCAAGGTCAACCAAGGTAAGGCCTAGGTCACGGGTTGAGAAGGTCAACACGAATTAACTCGAGTTAACATATAGATAAAAATCGTTATTATCATAGTTTTAAAACTCAACTCGGGAGTTGACCTGAGACAAGATTCAGGTCACGGGTTGGAAAGGTCAAACCAACTGACCCATTTTTTAAAAAATAATAATCATAACAACCTTGTTTTGACCAATTTGTTTTTTTCAAAAAAGTTAACAGGTTTCTTTATCTTGGATTATCTTAGGTTTTTTACCGAGTCCAGTTGAGTCAATCATTCCTCTATTTTTTTCTTAAACTTGGACCAATTCAGACCCCGAGTTAACCCGTTATGTCAGTCTTGGTCTTATAATTAGAGTTAATTATAATATTATTAATTTCAACACTCAATATAAACTAAAGTAAAATAAAATAAAATAAATTATTTTTTAAATATATAAGTTTGACAACAATATATATTTTAGGTAAAATAATTTTTTTAATATTTTATTATTTTATCCACCATAACCAAATAAAATATAGAAACAATTACTTTAACTTATACATCATTACTATACACAAATCTGTCTCTGTCTCAATTTTTTATCATGTCTCCACTATTTTTCTCTTTACTATCCCGAAACAATAACCAAACATTGCCTAATATTATATAAAGATCTCATTTCTCCAATTTAAAATTAGGGACAGTTGCCCTGTGGCTATCTAACATTGTTTAACCCACAGATCCAGTTTTCTTTCAACAAATAAAGGGAAAGGTAAGGAAAAAAAACAAAAACAAGACAAAAACGTGTTTCAGAGTCACTACAAGCAAAATTTTCTTTACAGAGGGTGGCATACAGGATCACCATCTGACTAGTGAGATTATACGTATCCCATTTGTTTAATATAGGAGTTGGTTCTTGGATATAATTGTGCCGGCTGCTTCATCTTCTTTCACAATCTGGAGGCTAGCGTGCTGAACAACTTTGAAGTGAATTTCAAATTTGTACATGCACATTTCGAAAATGTTAGCAGAAGCATCAACGGGGAGTGAATGCTAGGCTATAATTGCAACACGGTTGACATCTAGAGCACCCCCCTCGTTCGTTTTCCCTTTTTGGTTGCGTTTCTTCTGTTTCTGTCTGAGTCTCATTTGATCTCTGATACTCTTCTCCCATTCTTTTTTGTTTCTCTGGTATAGCAGCATTGCAGCTCGGGCATCCTCTATCTAATCAAAATTCATAGCGACAATCAGTCAATCAAGGTTCATAGAGCGAATTCAAGGATTCAATTGATATATCAATACTCTGTGGTGTCCTAAAATGCTGGTGCAATCTAGTCCATCAGCAAAGAATTTAGAGAACACATCCCACCCAGTGATCCACAGAATCTAATGCAAACTCAGAAATAAATTAATAAACCCATTAACCAATTTGGGAAGTCAGTCAAAAAATACATGCATGCTTAAACTGTGAAGAACATCAATTCATTATGAACATCACTCCAATTATTATGTAAGTAATTCAAACAATATCTGGGACTCATTGGTCCTGAGAGACCAGTGGTCTTATTTGAAGACCCAAAATCAATAGCCTCACTCCGATATAGAACTATTTTTTATACAATCTATGCAAACTTGCAAATATACTTAACATGTGACTAAAATATGATGTGATCTCCAATACAAAGTTGAAGAACTTACAGGGCAGTGTTCTCCACTCTGGATCTTAGCACCAAGAAACTCGGCTGCAAGATGCCGGAGTGCCTTCCTGCGTCGTCCCCTGCTTTCACAATCACCCATGTTATTATGGTCATCTTGGCATGTAGAATAATAATAATGGCAATTAAAAATTCATCATTATATATAAGGATAGGTACTTGAGAAATGGTTGATATTCTGATGTATCCCGCAAATCCTTCTTGGGATGACCCAACAGCAATGCCTTTTTTGTTTTCAAAAATAAAAGAAAGAAAAAATTCAATCCATATTTGTAGATTCACCGTATATGTAAAACACATAAGAAACCAGATGTGCTAAACCTTAAGATCATTGGACAAGGCATGACCCACAAGAATCCTTCCTTTGATCAACACTGCTACTTTCTTCTGAGCGGTTGAAAAATCCCTTGCTGCAAACAACATCAAAGCATTCTATAACTGTCGGAGTAACTTTAAATTATAGTCTTTCTTCTTCTTGTATCCTAATAACTTCCATTATTTTGGTGTTATAGAAAAACTTCTACTATGTATAAATATCGCATGCCTTGTAAATACACCAAATAATTAAATTCAAAATCCATGTCATCTTCCTAATTATATGACCTAAAACAAACAATCATTTAGGCTCCATTTGTTTGCTGGAAAGTAGTTTTTTTTTGGAAAGTAGATTTCTAAAAAGTGGATTATTTTTCGATATTTGGTAATGTATTGAAAACTGAGCTCGAAAGCACTTTCCAATATTTGACTATATCATAGAAAATAAACTGGAAAAAAACTTACCAATGTTTTAGTTTTTTTTCAAGTTTATTAAAATAATAGGGACCTAATCTAACAGATAAAAAAGTTGGAGAATGAAATTTAAAAAAATCTAATTTTATAAATAAATAAAACAAATATCAATCAAAAGAATGGAGACCAAATCTAACATAAAAAAGTTGAAAGATGATGAAAAAAAATAATCTAATTTTATAAATTATTCCAAATAAAATAAATAACAATAAAAAAAATATGGATCAAATTTGATAAATAAAAAATATCAATTAAGGATAAGAGAAAAAAATAACAATAAAAAGAATGAAGACCAAATTGATATAAAAATCAAACTAAATCAAATTCTAAGAGATGAAATTGAAGAAAAAAAATAATAAAAAAGGGATTTAAAACAAAATATATAGCAATCAAAAGATTGAGGACTAAATTTGATATAATCAACAAATAACAAAACACTTTTTAATTTCTTGCAAATTCTAGAAAGTGTTTTCCTCCCAAAATAAATAGAAAACACTTTCCTGGAAACCAAGCCAAGTTTTCTTTTGACTAGAAAGTGTTTTCGTTTTCCATTGACCAACTTTTCTAATAGTAAATAAACACATGAAAGTTTGAAAAGTAGTTTCCAGAAAACCACTTTCCATGAAACAAATGGGGACCTTAGCAATGCTCAAGTGGAAAATTGAAAAGTTACTATGTTCAATAATCTTCTAACTTGTTGACAGATTTCCTTTCTCATAGAAATTCAAAGAAAATAGTTTAGAACAACCATTCCACATAATGTGGTAAATCCATATATGTTAGAATGATTTCAACGTTGAAAACTGTCACATTAGCACTTCTCAATGCTATAATTGTTCACTTTGTTTGCAATCGACATTGATTTCGCACTTCATGGAGAGAAAGGAGGCATCATTCAAGTTGCATGTTCAAGAAGCAGGTTCAATCTGTTTTAATGGAAAGGAGATATTTGCAGGGATGAAAAATGCAAAAAGTATTATATTTTAAGGCTTTACATATCTTGATGGACACTGTACCATCAAACTTAAGAGAGAAAAAAAAGTTTATCAACTATCCAGAGTTCATTTTAGGTGATTAATAAAGCATCTCCAAAAATGCTTGGAACAATCTTTTTCAGGGAACTCAGTTGAAACAATTCCTATAAAAAAAATTAAGGAAAAAAAAAGGAGCTCCAGCCAAAAACAAAAGATGTTTCATCCAATCTGTGAGTAACAAATCACATGCATATCAAAAGGATAGCAGAAAGAGAATAGACAATACCAACCTTTCCTTAAGTCCCGGGGTCGAATGCCACTAATTTGTGTACGGAAGTCAGCAACACGTTCTACTGGACGAACAAACTCATCATACAAAACATTTCCCCATTGATTGACCTGGCATGCAGTGGAATGTTACTTCTACTCACAACCTTAGAAATGTATAATATAACAATAAAATCAATATAAAGTAGTCTTAAAAGTTCCAACGGAACTGACAATGTCTAATATCTCCAGAATAAAGTATCACTGAACATCACTTTTCACCCTACACATCTTAAAACATGCATCCATGAATACGTCACTGAGGCTGGTAAGCACAAAAAGGTGACAAGTCATTCACTTATTTGAATTTAGACTCCCTGAATTGTTGTAAGGAACACCATGAAAATAATAGGTGAGAAGATGTTGAATTCCCTGAGGTGTAAGCAAAGTATTTTGTTTGGCTTAGCAGTGTCTAACTCACACAAGATCTAAGATCAAGTCTTAGGATTTGAAGAAGTTTTGTGGGACATTGATGGCTGCCTACGGAGAACTCTGCAGTGCCAAAAGGAAAAAAACTAAACGATACTGGGTCCTACTAGATTGCCAATAAACAGGAAAGGTCAGTTAAGGTCGATCAATTGATATTAAAAGATACTGCCTTCTAGAAAAGATAAAATAGAAATTGTAGCCTAAACAAGGAATCCATGAACAAATCAGTGTTGATTTTTTATTATAAACAATGTGGCATTTGATATGTGAAAATCCCCACTGCGATTTCAAGTTTTGCAAGTATTTAGAGTTTTCCTAACGATCTTAGTGATGTATACAAGTAACCTCTAGGGGAAAAAATGTATAAAAGGAGGCCAGAAAGGGAATTGATGGATACCAAAGTGACCCGTCCAAGAGCGCTTCTGTTTCCTTGACCAACACCAACCATTTCGCAATCCATGGCTATTGCATCTGTAACGCTGTGGTAATTGATTAGTTAAGTAAGACATGTGACATGAGAAAATCAATGGGAAATATGGTAATGAGCCATGATAAATAGAGATTCTTTGTTGTGTGAATTGCATAATAGAAGCCCGTAACATTGATTACGGAAATGACAGTACATTGATTAATATCCATGTTATGATGTCAGAAATTAATATATCATGTCCACTAGCCACTAGAAGCATAAAAGAGATGTAAATTGATTAGTTAGCTTTCACAAGGAGAAGGTCAGAGGCAAGAATTTTATTTTACAAAGTAAACAAGGGGTGATCAGCAACTCAGGAGCATATAGAACAATAATAAATTGTGATTCAAAAGATGCTGAACAATGTGTAAGCCACACTTACAAGTTCTGATTGAGTTTTTTTAAGATAATATATTCACATACTATAGCATGTCATGCAATACAATGGTGTCACAAAAAAGCACCTGAAGTCATCATTGGTTGGAATGAGAGGATTTATCTGAGATTTGTCAGACTCTGCATCAGGTCTTTCTTTACGTTTCCCTGTTAGAAGAATAGTCTCAGCCAAATAATGATAGGAAGTGAAATGAAGGCATCATTGATGCATAATCAAAGTACTTTTCTTGCTTATGAAAGGTAAACATCATTCAGATGCATTTGCATCTAAAATAAGAGAGCATGAGAAATCAAAGAAAAAAAAAAGATAAAGGAGAACAAGAACAGCCCTTAACTAGCATATGCCAACCATTGTCCTGGGTTCTTGAAGGAAAGTGTTTTCATTTGTTCATGTTATTAAATAAGAGAAACAGTTTCAAAGTGCTGAGCAAACAACATTTGAATTCTAGAATTCTTCCCCTTTCTTGAACAATTGACCATTTAAACACATTGAAAAGGTGAAAGAGTCGAAAGTTAACATAGAAGCGTGCAGAATGAAAAAGTACTCAACTTGCAAAAGTACAAACATGGTCAAGCAATCTCCAACTACTAACAATCTTTAAACCAAAAAATATATATGAACAAGGGGAAAATATGATTAGAAACAGACAGATACTTTGCTCTTAAAACAAAAAAGCAAACTGAATTTGTGGCTCTTGCAACCACAAGTTAACTTACAGGAAACCTAAAAACATGAAACAGAAGTACTATTTTGATACTGACACCATATAACTAGCCAATAGCATGGTAAACTCAAAGTTTACTCCCAAAATACCAACCAAGCAGTGAGCAAGAAAATTTATAAGGAAACCTGTAAATTGAAAGTGCATTCAACCAATAAAAGAATATAACCTGTTTTCATTAAATAATAACAATAAAGTAGTTCAGCTATGCAAAACAAGAAGTAGACAAGACAACAATTTGCATTACCTAAAATAGAATCTTGGGTCTCTGTATTTGATGTTTTTGGAGGCCTCGAGCCATGAATTTGTAGCGTCTGCATAAACCAAGAGATTCTGTAAGCATGGAATAAAATCAAGAACATGTGCAGTAGTAAATACACAAAAGCAGGTGTATGGGATAGAGAGAGATAGATAGATAGAAGAGAAGGATAACTTGTTGGAGCTGAGCCCAGTTGGGGTTGATTGGTAACTTTTGCTTCTTCTTGGGGTTTTTCTTCTTCTGCTCTTCGCTTCCCATCTTCTTCTTCTTCTTCTTCTTCAGTTTCTGCACACAACACCACAAATAGGTTTTTCTACGACGAGACTACACAGCATCTGTATGTGAATAATGTCTGTCTCTTCGTACACGATGTCGTTTAGAACGACCAGATAGCATCGCTGGAAACCCTGTCGTTTGCATCAATGCCTGAAGATGTGGGCCATTCTTGCAAAAATGCAAAATTTCTCATTGGGTTTTACCCAATTACCCTTTTTTTTTAAATTATAGCCTTGTGCTTCTTTTTGTATTGATTGAGTCACATTCTTTATTTTATTCTACAAAAGCTGAGGATGTTTTTGTGTTTAAAAAGAATATTTAATTTTTTTTTATTTTAAATCAATTTTTTTTATAATTTTAAATTATTTTAATATATTTAAAAAATAAATTTTAAAAAAAAAATATTATTTAATTTTATATATTTTCAAATAAAAAATAATCTCTGCTATAATTTTAAATACTAAAACCCTTTTTCATAACTTAAAATGTTTTATATGAAACTTTTTTATTATTATATTAAAATTGAATTCTTGAAATCTTTTTTTTATAGGACCACAATAACTCTTATTTTTTAATTTTTTTCTTTTGAGTGAAAACTAAACGATTACAATAAGGTATATTAATTAAGAATAAATAATTAAACTAATATAGTTTATGAATATAAATTAAATTTCAAGTATTTATTATTTATTTAATTGAATAATTTAATAAATGAAAGAATTATTATAATAGAAATGTGCATGTAGACATTAGAATTAACCACCTTATAACTAAGGCACCTTTATACAATAAAAATAAAATAAAAGAGCGAATCAATCAATATAAAAAAGAAGAGTTTGAGGTTCTAATTTCAAAAAAAAAAACTAGAAGAATACAAGAACCAAATAATAGTAAAACCCAATTTCTCTTCTTTTTTTTTTTCTTGTTTAAAAATGAATAAATAAACCATGTTAAAAATGAATAAATAAACCATGGCAACAGATCATCGAATGTATTTGATTTTTTAATTTTTTTTAAGAAAATTATTGTATCACCTCATGAAAAATCACATTATAATAAATAAATGCAAAGAATATCACCTATCCAATAAATTTATTTTTTTCAAGTCATATTTAAAATGTTATTGACAGTGATATGTATTAATTAGTGAATTAATAGTGATTAGCATGGATATATGCATAATTAAATAAATCACCGAGATCTCTTTTATTTTTATAAATCATGCACATAGCGTTGAAGTGTGTGCTTAGTAATTGTTAAATTGAGTTACATCATGTGTGTTTTTTTATAAATAATATATTAATTGCCTAACTTACTTCACATACTATCACTACTTGATAAAGATTCATAGAAGGTTTGATCTTGGAGTTTGAAGTTTGTTTAGAATGGTCCAATAACCTCATATTGCAAAAAAAAAATTTTTTTTTTTTTTTACCCGAGATGTCCGGGTCAGCTTACGTGCACCACGACTAATCTCCGGGACTACTGAACACCCTGCAAGCCCAGTGGACAGGTAAGACACCGCGAGGGTGACAAACATGCACATAAAGGATCGAACCCGGGTGCAGAGGAAGGGAACAAGGCCCTTTCCTTGCTAGGCCACGACCTCAAGTGCATTGCAAATTTATTCTTGAACATAGAGGGAGAAGAGAGAAAAACCATAAATTTTGAAAAGTTTTGGGTGGTATACCAATTATTATCCAATATATTAATAAAAAAGAATATCAAATAGCTTCAATCTAGCAACGTCTTCAAAACTAGAATATTCCTAAAGAATTAAAGAAAAATATATATTCAATACAAACACTTGAAAGATGCATGCATTATCAAACAAAAACCATTGAACAAACCTTACTTGTCAATCCTTTCTTAACTCAAATATATTCTTTTAAAGTAAGCAGTCAAGGATTCAAAACAAGAATATTTGGTCAAGAAATAATTTTTAGACTTATATTATCTCCTATGCTAATAGAAATAATTTTTTTTTAAAGTAAGTAAATTTATAAAATCAATTTTTGTAATTTAGAAAAAGAAATACCTACACTCATTAAATCAAGAAGTATATTATTAAAATACTGAAGAAGATATTAAACTTCCTCAAAATCAAGAAAAAGTCAAACAATTTCAAGAATTATTTGAAAATAAGATTTTTTTTTTCAATTTACCAAATGCCTCATGTTACCCTATAAAAATGGGACTCAATGAAATAAAAATCTCTATAAAAGCTAGACCTATTCAAATGAATCAAGAATTACTAAAATATCGCAAAACAAAAATCAATGAACTACTTAACAAAAGTTTAATTAGGATAAGCAAGTCTCATTGGTCTTGTGCCGCTTTCTAAGCTCAAAACCAAGCTTAAATTGAACATGAAATTCCAAGGCACGTCATCAATTATAAACCACTCAGTATAGTTTTTCAATAGATTAAACATCCTATTCCAGATAAAAAAAAAAAGATCTCATTAAAAAACTTCATAACGCTTCAATACTTTCAAGTTTTGATATGAAATTTGGTTTCTGGAAAATTTGATTAAATAAAAAGGATAATTATAAAACAACTTTAATTGTCCCATTTGGACATTACAAATGGAATGTAATTCTATCCGGTCTCAAAAACATCCTTTTAGAATTTCAAAAGATCACGAATGATATTTTCAACCTTTATTCAAAATTCTCAACTATCTACATATATGATATCCTTGTGTTTTTAAAATCAATTAGTGAACATTTTAGTTATTTATAAAAAGAAATCAATATTATAAAACAAAATGAACTAGTTGTCTCACCTTAAAAAAAGCAAATTATATCAAACAAAAATTAGATTATTAGGATATGATATTTATCAAGGATCAATAACTTCAATTAGCATAGCAATTGAGCTTGTTGCTAAATTTTCTAATGAAATTAAGGATAAAACTCAACTTCAAAGGTTTATGAGATGTCTCAATTATGTCTTAAATTTCTTCTCAAATCTTAGAATAATCTGTCAACTCCTCTATAATAGGCTCAAGAAAAATCCTCATACTTAGAGTCCTTAAATGACCGAAATCATCATGTCTCTCAAAAGTCATGTTAAAAGTCTTTATTGTCTAGATATTCCATATCTTGAGGCTTTTTTTCATTGTAAAAATTGATGCCTCAGATATAGGTTATAGAGGGATCTTCAAACGAAAGTTCAAGATTATAAACAGGTTATCTAGTACCATTTTAGTATATGGTCGGGTCTTCAAACAAAATATTCAACTATTTAAAAAAGAGATTTTATTAATTGTTTTATGTATATCTTCTTTTAAAGATGATCCATTTCTTAAAAAAATTCTTTTAAGAATTGATTGTTAATCAATAAAATATGTCATTGAAAAGGATGTTCAAAATATTATTTCATAACAATTTGTTACCATATAGCAATCTATACTTTTAAATTTTGATTTTGAAATAGAATTTATAAAAGGTGAAACTAATTTTATTCTATATTTTCTATCTAGAGATTTTTTATAGGGTTCAAGATAAGCACATCAATAAAAAAAAAAACTAAATAGACATATAACATTACCCTTTCAAGACAAGTTCACTCAACCACAAATCCTCTTAATTCAACCTATGTGAGGCCTCCCTCTATAAGACCAACTTTTACCTTAACCAACCAGTTTTTATTCATGTCAAACTCCCCTAGTCCTACCTCTTCACCATCAAACTATTCTCAAGCTTTGCAAACCCCACATCCTTCATATTTTTCCTTTTCAATTCCAATTTTCCATAGAAAAAATGCAAATAACCAAGCATTTTTATGAATTCATCTTGATTGATACTAACTGAATTGAGATAACTCATAATCATAATACAAATAATTCTTCTAGAATTGCATATTCAAAAAATAAAGATTTTAATGGTTTTAACCTATCAATACTAGAACCAAAGTGCTTATACCCAGAAAAGATCTTCTCAAAACTTTCAACCTTCTAGATTCAGTTATCTTGATTATCAATAAGCATGGTTCAATAATCTTTACCTAAAAAAATTGATAATTCTTGGTTTATTCATTTTGATAAAAACTATCCAAAGAATATTTCAATATGATTTTCAAATAGATGGTGGCAATACTTCTCTCCTACAAATTAAATTCTACCTCAAAAGACTTTAGAAGCTTTGAAACTATTTGCTTCAAAGAAACTTTTAAAATATGTTTCTACCTTTTTACACTTTATTTCTGTCTTTAGGGTCCCTTATATA
>Ga0307513_10007036_pt1 | contig 14634 bp, 14 predicted proteins | sample 15_EM_MG_FD_202174 | JGI IMG/M metagenome (GOLD analysis project Ga0307513, IMG submission 202174) | Populus trichocarpa ectomycorrhiza microbial communities from riparian zone in the Pacific Northwest, United States - 15_EM | ecosystem: Host-associated > Plants > Roots > Unclassified | place... | reverse complement strand
GGGCCCGGCCGTCCGTCCGGGGCATGGGTTAGGACGGACTACAATTTGGCGTCCGTCTCGTCCAAGGGCCGCAAATTTGGCGTCCGTCCCGTCCTAGGCAAAAGACGGACGGACTGGACGCTTGGGAGCACTGCTAGTCCCGTCCGAGGAAACTATTCGACAGGAATCAAAACCCCAAAAAGGAGTCGCCTCCAATCCCAAGATTACGCAGGATGGAACGTTCTTCGACGACTACAGGGCATCGACTATGTCTTCCTCTAGGTTCACAGCTTTGATCTACCCCGGTATTCAAGAGGGTATGCACCTTCCCAATGGCTATCTGCCAACATTCACCCTTTCGCATCAGGAGTGAAGCAGCTTTGCCGCGATATGTTCCTAATGCGCCACCAAGCCTATCATACTCCACACCTTCGCGGAGCTTGAAACGGAGATCTCAACTCGCTCGTCGCTCACAGGGCTCAACCGGATCGCATTCCCAGGTAAGCATTATTCAAGGTGATAGTCGCAATCTTGCCAGGCCCCCCTCCCCCTTAAAAATTGCCATTACACCACCAATGGTGGATGAGAAGCCAATTTACAGTCAAAGACACTCGTATCGGAAATTGGATTCCTCAATAATTTCTCCTTTGCGGGCAACTCTATACGTTCCCGGAGAAGGAGATAAAGAAGCCGGATTACTACCAGAGTGAGAGGAGGACCATTAAGAACTACAAATGCAATGTCTGAATTATCACAGGGTCTACCGTGCCTCATAATTTGTGTTGTGGATCTGGATATCAGAATTTGGCGGTGGTTGCTAGAACGGGGTAATTGGAGGGGTGGGTCGGGCAGATCGCGACTGGTATTCTCTCTGCGATTGGGGTATTCAGAATTGCATCAATCATTCCGCGGGGGCAGGACAGTTACATGGCTGGTGATAATGGGGGTTTGTTCGGAGAAGGGGCAGAATCCATAAATATATTATATGTTAATCCAATATACATATTCTGGTTAAACCAGTCAGGCGTTCACTAACACAAGGGTACTAAGTAATTGGCAACACCCTCGTTAGTATTAATCTCCAGTATCCCCTCGTTTTCTTTCGCGGACTAGCTTAGGCTGAGGGGATACTGATGGCAATTCATTGGATGAAACCAGTTCGTCGGCATTAGCTCAACTGGTAGCCTAGGTGTTGAAATTCTTTGTATATTTCCTATGTATATTCAACACACTACCGTGTATTCTTTTACTTAGTTGGTGTTTCGGCTCCGCCTGTCCACCGCTTACATTACTACAGCTAAGATATATATTATAGTGTTTTATTGTTTATTTCAGGATAATATCTCGGGATTTAACATGTGCTTTCCAATCAGGTGTTTAGGATTTTACGGTTGTTTATGCATCTCTTATGCACCATTCTTGGTCATGATATTTCTAATAATCGCTCCATACCCTTTTGTTTTCATGCACATTATTTGGGATTTACTTGGTTGGATTTCAGGGTCAAACATGTTCGCACTTATGTTTCTTACATTGTTTTCCCTATATTTCTCTTGCGCATATGGACGCGCACTTTTCTATAAATAAGGTGCTACCGCCCACCTGGCTTAGAAGAATTAAGAACCGGAACTCCTACCAATCCCTTCTTCACCTCGTCGCTAAGCGTGCCTCGCAACCCCCCTCGTACTTGCGAAGTATTATCCACATAGAATAGATTGTGCCGCATTCACATATTGAACACCAGGAAAGCCAGAGGAAAGGTGTGGATGGTCGCAGACGATTCTCCAGGAATTTCTTCCAGCGGAAGCGGTCGACGGCGCTCCACTGCAAACTTTCTTAACAGAGATACTGGCTCCTGCAGTATCAGAGAAGGATGTAGAAAAGTGCTGAAGGGCTGACTTTATTAATGGTTAGATACCTAACTTATTGGAAGAGGAAACCCAGCAGGAGATAATATAAAAGATAGATATTAGTGCGGTCAAGGGTTCAGATGAAAGGGCCGCTGCGCCCGAACAGTGCGTAAAGCAAGAGGCGGAGGAGAACGGAAAAACAAATGGAGAAAGCTAGGGAGGAGGCTCAGGAATTATCAAAAATGATTGGCGAAAATGCAGCGAAAGCGGTGTAAGGCTCTACGGAGATTGGAGTATCAGGAACTTTGTGAGCGTAATGGCAATGTTTCTTATCTGGAATTAGGTATGGACTAGCTCAATTTTACACCTCTCCATCTGCCATCCGCCCACCCAGAGCGTTCTCGTCAAGTTCCCTCAAAGGTGATCTACCGTATTCGCTAAGCGCACCGCGGAATCGTATAGCTAAAGAGTGGATATTCAAACGTTGGCGGTGCTCGTGGCTAGCGATAGGAGTGGACGGGAACGGAATCTGATCTAATGAATGTTTAAGGTGGGTGTTAGAGAGGAATCAAATGGAAAGAACTAACGTCTACCGTTAAAGAGCATACCCTGACCATTATCAGGTCTCCTTAATGGTCGTTGGAAGGAGTGAATGGCTCTTGCACCAGGGCTAGCTCGGTTCTGACCGTTGAATGTTCTCGATCTTCGTACCGGGTAGAATGTATTCAGGATCTAGGGTCGGCCGAATCTGTTGAGGAAAGTTTCCCGAGGACTTTCTCCGGGTGTCCTGCAAGTGCTGGGAGTCGGAAGGCGGGTGAGAGGTCATATACAGCGCCTGGTGGGCCTGATCCGCAGCGGCCTGCTGGACTTGTGATATTAATGTCCGGCGTTTAAGTTTATCATAGAGTTCCTGTACAGTATTAGCTCAAGGTCTCTTACTATGGGAATGGGAAATGTGAGCCAAGAATACGTGTGTTTGTGCCAGCTTCCCCGCCTTCTCTCTCCACCCTTGCATCAACTCATGGTTCTTCCTTCTCAATTCATCTTCAACAACCCCATCCCGGCAATCTTATTCAGTAGGGCAGAGATTTCAGGATTAGCATCACGAATAATCTTCTCATTCTCCCCTTGAATTTTGGTTCCCCCCCCTCGTATGGACTTTGCGAGATGTTGTTGATAAAATCTATGCCATGGTCAACCTCTCGTCTTACTCTAGGGAGGGAGCTAACACAGACATTTCCTGGGTCACTTGATAAGTCCAGAAGGCGAGCCCATGAGTGCAGATTTCTATTATGATACTCGGACTGAGTCCATAGAGAACACTAGTCTTGTAGTCGTCGCCTGGGTTGAGAAATGCGATTAATAGGTCATCCGGCTTGGGAAGTGATGTACCGCAGGCTGGACAGGTTCGTTGACGGTTCGGAGGGGGTTCAGTAAGCTGTAGAGCGGCAGCACATAGGAGGCAGTAAATATAGCTGTAGGACATCAGGAAAAGATAATCAATTTAAGGGCAGGCGCATCAACACCAGGGGGAAACGCAACTCCAATCTGGAAACCCGAGCAGTATGATGGGTTTATTCAATAAAATCAGGGAGCTAATTACCTGCAGGTAGACAACGGTGCAGCCATCAGTTTGAGCACGACATCGGAGGTCGTTACAGCGGAGGATAAAGCCATCCATCCTAACGTGGTATTTCGGCCAAACGAGCAAGGAGTTGTGGTGATGACAAGCCTTCCAATGGGTCCGGGCTTCGTTGGGCCAGCCCGGGCTCTTGGTTGGGCCGGGCTGGGCCCATTGGGCTGGGCTCAACTTTAGATGGGCTAGGGCCCGGTCGGGCCTGGAGGTGCCAAGCCCGGGTAACCCGGCGGGCCTAGTAAATGTTTTGTCTCGCCTTCCTGACTTTCACCATGACGATTCTTCAAGTCATTGTCACCATGGAAACCAGAATCTGAGCACACAAAATTTGGGAATGGATTTGCCTTTAGCAGCTAGGTCCTAGCAGACGCGTGTTCAAATTGCGATTGAATAGTGAAAAGCGAGAAGGAAAAGTGATTAGTGCTTTTCAATAGTCCGAGTCAGTCATTCTGGGCATTTGATTGCTGGGAAATAGAGCAGCTTCTGCTTGAGAGTATACAAGGTCTGTTCTTTTTACAATCTACTTGACTGACCCCCCTCCGTTCTTTCCATTCCCTAGCTTTCCTCTTTACCCTTGAGTATATACCAAACACGAAACAATGAGCTTTTGTTCTAATATCAGTAGTGTGGTTTCAAGCCCTCCAGCTGATCTACGATGACCCAGTCTACACTCTGTGTCTCCACTATATGACATGGAAGATGTTGAAGTTCCTGTCTCTGAACGCGTCAAAGAAAGCGAGTTAGCCTCCAATCGCTTATTTCCGCCAAATCATGCTTCAAGAAAGAAACATAAGCATCAGTTTCTGTCATCTTGGGTATGGGGACCTCTGGAGTCACCTAATGGAAAGTTAGTTATTGTTGATAATATTGAGTAAGTCTTCGGCCCTGGAATCTTCTGCTAAATGAAGTCATATCTAATACTTTATATCAAATGAATTAGGTACTGGCAATGCATACGCTGTGCCCAGAAGTACCAAAAGTCCCATGGTACCAGAAACCCTGCGACCCACCTGGTACGCGTTCATTCAATCCACGAAGACCATCCGGCAAAGACCAAACTTTTAAAGCAAGCTCAACTTTTCCCATCATCGATTCTGTATTCTAATACTAATTTCACACCAATGTTAATATATAATATTTAATTCCTTTTCTTATATGGGCCGGCCCACTGGGCCCATTGGGCTAACCCGGGCTTTCGTTTCTTGGGCTGGGTTGGGTTGGGCTGGCCCTTTTTGGACCCGGGTTGGCCCATTGGAAGGCTTGGGCGATGATGAAAACAACGGTAGGCTTCGGTGTGAGGAAAAGAAAAGAATAGATGCGATTGTGGAAATTTAAAATTTCATTCTTCGAGCATATGCAGCGTCAAGCTTAACGCCGACATGTACTGGCACTTGTAATGGGATGACGCATCCAATCATCTGTTTCATTGAATTTCTCCTTGCAACTAAACATATGAAGGGTTTCAACAATTAGTCTAGGTCTCGTATTCCATGTTACCAAACAAGCGAAAGGCAGGGAAAAAGAAGTAAATATCATATGCAGTATCATACGGTGGTTTTCAGAGGAGCCTTCTGATAGTACATTATACCATCGTTAACTCGGGAGAAGGAAGAGCCGACTGCCGTGAAGGAGGCTCAACCGAAAAAAATGCATTCCCACCCATATCCCGCCGTACCATGTTCGAGTAATCCGTATTGGGATCAAATTCCGTCCACACGCTCGCCGCGGAATATGTGCTTATTCCCTTCGTACCAGCGGCGATCCACCACTTTTGTCATTGTAGGCGCATCTCTATTGGGATTCGGAGTGCCAGTCTGGGAGGCAGGCGATCGCGATGAAGGGAAATCAAACAATAATCCATTGGGCCCCATTGCGCGATTTATGATAAAATAGTAGAATTCAAAGTGCTGTCGAGAGAGTTAGTGATCGCGACAAGGAAGGAAGAGATGGAAGAAATTCGTCAAGTATTATTACTTCACCGCGAACAAGCCAAGCAGTAAATCACCAAAACCCTGAGCGACTCCCTGCGTCCAGACATTCTGCTAGCACGTTCGAGAAAGAGCCATACAGCCTCGCCTTTCTTAACCGTCACTCCCTCTCTGGTGGGCGGAGCAACATTAATGCCTAGTGGGTGTTAGCCGTAAGTCAACTTCAAAGATTGGAGCATGCACAACACCTACCATCATAAAAAATAAACGGGATACTGATCTTTTCATTCTTAATCCCCTCCTGCAGAGCCAAGAACTCCCTCCTCAAAGTCTCACGTTCCTGAGCCCTCAAAAGTTATTCTTCGTCAAGAGCTTCGGAGCCGGTAGTCCCAGTTTTGGATTAACCTTCCGCTTCTTCACCTCATCCTCCTCGCCACTCTTATTGTTATCCTCACTATTAGCCCTTGTCGGGTCGGTGGATGAAGAGTAACCGCCATCATCTGTCCCATCATCACCACCACCCTCTTCAACCAATGATAATTTTCCTTTGACCACCTTCTTGCGCTTCTTAGTTCTCTTACCGCCGCTGCCAGTGGGCGCCTCACTTCCTTCCCAAGACGAGCTCGCAGGTCCCCCACCCCCGCCGCCGCTGCTGCAAATCGGTTGTAGTTTTTCGGCTGCTTCGCGGTCCCATTGTTCCGCTAGTTCGAGGCGACGCTTCGTGGATTCGCTTAGATGCACAAGACCGACGGTCGGCATCTTTCGCATTTCCTCCAGGGTTTCGGTTTTTGCGACAAAGCGTGAGGGTGTGCTGGTGGTTGGGCCGGCCATGGTAAACACTGGCATATATGCGCTGATGGTGGGGTTGGCTGCTGGAGTGATTGGAATTGGTGTTCGGGAGGTTGGATCCAGGTAAGATTTGAAGATCTGCGGTAAGGGGACGGCTAGGCGATGATGCTCGTCCCTTGCGGGGTGGCGTTTTGGCCGGTGTCCCCTTCGGTTTTGGGCGGTAACTGTCTCACATGACCAAGCGTCATAGGAAATAAGCCGACCAACTGCAACACGTTGATGAAAAACTTCCTCCTCACCTTAGCGCAACACTATCCCAACGGTCCCCCACTGTCCCGCTCCTCCCCCCCGCTGAATAGCCGAACCCCTTCCCCGAACCGCGCTCCCACCTACTTCCCCATAACTGCCGCACCAGGATTTTCCTCCAGATCGATCCTTGACCGATGCGACAGGAGATCCAAGCCCGCGAAGCTCGACCGGACATCTTGTTTGGTCCAGCTCTAATGGCACACCTCATCGGAATTCCATGTCCTTCTTGAATAGTGTCCCGATATTGCTAAAGTTACGGGATTGTGATAAGCCTGGGAACCTTACCCCCAATGATGCCTACAATTTTGCTGTCCTCCCTTCGGTGCCCCGAAGCGAGCTACTCAAGCTTCTTAGAATGCCCCCACCCCGCCCTCTTCACACCATGGCAGCCTCGGGCCTTCGGGGAGGCAGTCGCTTTCACCAATCTCAAACGCCGCATTACCTCACATGCAGAGATCTCCATCCCCGCGATCCTCTTCTGGACGACTGGCCTCTCCTCCCCGGTTGCTCTCAACCAGATCTCCAACCAAATAACCAACGATGCCGGTGTCCCACTCGATTTAGAACATGCCTATACCAAGCTCTCAGGTGACACACTCGCAGGATCAGGTGGAGTTTTGCGAATGTTGCCGGATCGCAGGCCAATTACCACTCTTGAGCGGGAGCATGTCCGCGCTGACACTCTGGAGCCATTGACGAGCGGAGGGTGTATGTGATTGCAGAGGGACTAGGGTGATGTCGATGAAAGTGCAGTGGTTGGTTCCTCCGATGAAGGCGAGGATAGTAGTGCCGAGGAAAGCGTTGGATCAAATTCGCCTGTGAGTGAGGAAGAGGAGAGGAGAGGGGCGGCCGCTACGTTCAGAAATGGTTCCGGCCCCAGCAGTAAAGGTAGCACCGCGAGAACGGAGGAGACAGAGAAAGGTCCAGGTATGATCAAATTATGATCAAGATTGTGGGCGATTCCGATGGCGGGGGAAGTAAGAGAAAAATGCAAGGGGGTGGAATATACGCCAGGAAGGGGGCTATTAGTATGCGGAGGACAGGCATGAGTTTACTGGCTACTTCGGAGGCAAAACGTATGTACTCCTGCCTACATTCTAGGGGTAGCACTGACTTTTCCGATACGGAAGGCTATGAGCACTATAGTGTTCGCTCCCTTCTGCCCTCGATATCGATTACCCCGTCGAGTAGTGTCTCTGGAGCAACACCTCCTACAACAAATAGACGATCAGGTGTGCATCCTTTTACAAATTTCGACCTACTGTCGCATGACTCTACAGCAATGTCCTCGGAGACAGGAGCGGACGCCCGCGATCTACATCGTGCTCAACAAATAGAGATAGTCTTCTCTCCTATCACTTCCACACCGGAGACTCACTAATAATATTATATTATGTCAAAACCAGCGGGCGCTCCGAATGGCCCTTCGCTACGCTTCGGGATTCGGAGGCGGGCTTTTTGCGATGCAATAAAGTAGGATATTTAGCCAGCTCTTCTAATGGCTCTAAACTTCGCTTTAGGATTTACAAACTTCTCTGTTGAAAATCAATTGAAAAATTTATTGAGACATGAAAACTCGAATCGAAACCAAGTAAAGGAGAAAATGGACTAATGAATGTGGGGAAGGACTGGTCAGGGTTGAGTGGCCTACAGTCACGTGAGTGTAAAAACTTTGTTGCCATGTGACCTTAGTGGGATTATGTATAGAGATATCCTTGATGGCTTTGATTCATTGTTGCTTAGGTGAACAATATCCTAGCTCGTTCGGTACGAACGCCGCAATGGCTTGGCCAAAGGAAACATAGTAGAGCTCGAACAGCAACATTAGAAAATAGGTATACCCGGCCGTGGAATGAGTCCCTGGGCAAGCCGACGGGGTAGTACCACGCTACAAAGTACAACGTCCCCGCCACAATACTGTAGTGGATTTCTACCAGGATGGCACCAATGACGAAGGCGCTCCAGTGGTATATCGTGCTCGCGTTCTCGCGCGCTTGGAAGAGATCGTGGAAATGAACTTAGGCTGATGTTGGATCAGCGGTGGGCAGATGGTCAGCGTCAAAAATATGCTGAAGAAGTGGGACTGTATATCGGATTCGTGTTCATGGGGCAGCGTGGGGCCGTTTGATTCAAAGTATTTTATCATTGTATGCCCGTCGTTTGCGGGATCAACACCCTTCTAAAATATTGTAATTCTGGCTACTTCTAATGGAAAGCCAAAGCACAAAGAGAAATCTAGCCTTTATGCAGTCATACCCCAACTCCCCCGAAATATCTCCAGGTCAGTCACCGCTCCAAACACAAATGCGCTTGACATCAGCCCATCGTCAGTCGTCTTCGACTTCCCTCGGGTCATGCCAGTCCCAGAATGCCTGATGAGCATCCTTCCAAATTTCGTCATTGCCATCATCGCCGCCAAACCGCTGGAGATTTTCGATAATGTTCACGAAGGACGGATGTGGTTTCTCTGTGAGAACTTTGGGGTTGGACAAAATACTGTCGGCGTGAAAGTTCAGGATCTCGAGAGTCGAATCATGCTCTAAACAAGTTAGTGAAAACATATCAAGAATAGTATACTTTACTCACTGATTTTTGATGCGATTTCAGGTTGTAACCCGTAAAGATCTTTAAAGGTATCGGGATCAGTTCTTCTTGGCCTGCCTGGCCCTGGTGTCATATAGAGCATTGCATCGACTCGGGCATCACATTGATGGGCGGCAATATTGCCTACCGTAATAATATTCCGATTCCAATGGTCGAACTTGTTCCGGACGTGGCGGTTGAAGTTACTCAGAAACCGACTTCGGACCCGTTTGTACCCCTCGGATGGTATCTTCAAGCAGCGTACTTCCTCCCGCACTTCTTTGAGAGTTGTTTCGAGTCCGGTAAGTCTGGTTGCTATGTTGAGACCAGGATGGTTTCCGACAAAGGCTTCTCCGTTCACCTTCTTAACGTGAAATTCGTCCCGATCGAGCACATGCTTCAGAGCCTTTCTAGCCGTCCATCTCATATCTTCTCCATATTTGCAATACGCTTGTCCAGCCAGTATGGCATTGAATCTTTTGTTATTATGGCTTATCTGTATACCCATATTAGTAAGTTGACTACAATAGCTGATGCTCAAGAAAACTTACAACGGTCGTGCAAAACAGGCGATTTCCCATCATGCCCTGCCCTCTGTTGAGGGTCAAAAGGAAGCTGCAAAGAGAGGGACCGTTATGTCTAAACCGTAGCATTTTGATGATATTGAAACCGGTGTGTTTGTGTAAACTAAACGTGGAGGTCTTAACCGAGAGGGTGTTTGTGTAAACTAAAGCCAAGGTTATGGTTGCCCCAATCCAGCGAAGAAGGGTGAATTGTGGAAGAAGAAAACATCAGGCGAGCCCTCTGCTCTTCAATATCACAGTTGCGTGTTCCTTTGAGCCGCAGCGGCTCACGAGATTTGGTTTCCACACAATTTCCCACAACCTTCAAGTTCACCCTGCTGCATGCACCTTCGTGGCCCTCAGCCGACAGCTCTGCTATATTCATGGGCAACTACAAATAACATTTTTCCCTGCTCCTTTTCCTAGCTCATTTTCCCGTTGATTTCCCTAGTTCATTTTCTGGTTCCTAGTACAGTGCCCAGAAGTTACATGCATTACTATTTCCGCTAAGGTTGATCATTTGTAAGGGTTGGGGTTGCTAAGATAAGATTGCTTTTATCGCAGAGCCCCTTTCCATCCCACTACCAACCCGAAGCCCCTCAAAATCAATTCACGGTGAGGGAAATTTTTAATTTCAACCCCCCCATTTCTCCTCCTTTCCTTTCTCCTAATCGACGCTTTCGCACAGATACAGAATTTTTACAAATCGACTATGGTTGAACAGCGAATAACGGCGGCGATAAAACAGCGAGTGATAGGCGATGAAACGAAACAAACGCCAAGGCAAGGCAACACCAGACAGATCGCACAACACAGAAGCGGGGGAAAATTTTCGCTTCACCAACACACACTCTCTCACGACATACAATACTCTCTAACTAACATAACTAACGGCGAAGACAGGAGTATATAGGAAAAACAACAATATCTTCCATCCACCCACCGAGTCCAATCCTCCCATCGATCGTCATACTGATCCACGCTCTTCCACGCATACTGCCGTTTCCATGCTGGCCACCCAGGCCTTCCATGCTCGCCCCCGCTCTTCTACGCAGGTCTCCCTTTTCTCCCGTGAAAAACAATCATGCTAACAAAGGAAAGAACAAAGAAAACTCTTCCAGGCTCCATAGCCTACACGCATTCGAGTCGTTCTCACCGATCGCAAGTGCCTCCCTGGAGGTTTGTCGAGGGCACGCTGTGCCGATGCTGAGCTCGCTGGACAAGATATGCTTCCGGGTGTCTGCTTTCCTTCCGATGGATGTATTGATTCACCACGTATGTCAGATAGTTCTTTGTCTGAACGATAACGGGGTAGGATAGGTACGGGGCCGCCGGGCTAAGTGCGAGGCCAGGGGTTAGGTGCCCGGGGGGGGGCTTAGTATGGTGAGCAGCACCGAACATTTCCAACAAGAATGGCTAGTTCTCCTACCAAAAGGAGATACCTAGCCCTCCCGAGTCCCCCGGCCAATTCCCCATTCCATCTTGGGGGATCCAAGACACTATAGACCCCCGGCGTCCAAAACCAACATACTCGTCTCCATTCACTCAATCTTTATACAGGACGTCTGCCTCCAGGAAGCCGTGGACGTGAATGTTCTTCCACAATTTCGCCGCAGTAGGCCCTTGGGTCGGCGAAAAAAAAAATTGCGTCTGGCATTGGACTTTTTGAGATGCAGTAACTTATCTTCTTAAGGCGTTCTCTGATGCCGGCCCAGATCCTCAGAATCCCTACGACGTCGCGCTATTTATGTTTGCTCAGGTGAACTCTGAGCACTACCGTTAACGCATCCGGGGAAATTGGTGGACAGGAAAACCACATTCTCTCTTTGGGACGATTAGGAATACACATAAAGTCAGCCCCAATCACACTATTACTGCTTACTCTGATAATGCAGCGGCATCAGAAGGGAACAATGGTATGCACTGGGCGCCGGATCCAGAGTCGAAGGGGTGAACATCTACCCAGGAAGTAGTACATTTCGTTGCTAAGGTCGAAATACACAACCACCCAACTGCGGTCCCCCCGTACCCAGGTGCTGCTACGGGCTCCGGTGGTGAGATTCGCGACGAGGGTGCTGCCGGTCGGTGATCTAAGCCAAAAGCTGGGCTAGCAGGGTTCAGTGTGTCGGACCTTTTGATCCCTGGATACCACCGACCTTGGGAGTTGAGCGTTGGCAGGCCCCACCATATGGCCAGTCCTTTGGATATTATGCTCGAGGCTCCTATTTGATCAGCGGTATTCAATAATGAATTTGGGAGACCATGTATCATGGGTTATTTCCGGACTCTGACAAAAACGGTAGAGCATAGGAATATGAGGGAGATTAGAGGATATCAAACCTTTCATCCTTGCTGGCGGTTTGGGTACTGTTCGTACAGCACATGCTATTAAGATCTCCTTTTCACCAGCCTCCCAAACTACAAACCTCGCATAGCAATACTCCGCGAACAAGGTGTAAAATACCACGCCAAGATAACCTGTTCTTTCAAACTGGCCAAGTTCATACCTGTGGATGTTCACATAGCAGATATAATTGACCCTACAGATAAGATTACGCTACTGCCAAGCCCCCACCACGACTCTTCCGAAAAAAATTCATATAAGGGAAAGTCCACAGCTTCACTCGTTCTACACCACCACAAACCACCGAAGAAATAAGGCCACAACCTCATACACGAAAATGGGGAAGAGCAAACTTGTCTGTTCTTCCTTTCTCTCCCTTCCCAGATGGCAATTGCGCAATCAACAGCTAATGTAACGGCATAGAAAACCGCCCTACTCAGGCAGCAAGGCCGCGACCCTGTCCGCGAAAGGCAAATAAAGATATCTCGGCAGCGACAAAATAGCTTACGCAGGCAGAACGGCGATGAGGAGGAGGGTTCAGAGAGCAGTAAGGCGCCTGAATTGGTTGGGACAAGTATGGTACTTTGGCATCGGAGGAGGGCTTGAGGTCTGCTATGAAGGAGACAGAGGGGAAGCTTGCCGAGCCTGATTCTGCCGAGGAGGAGGAAGCCGGTGAGTCCGATTCCACCAGCGGTGGCGAAGAAGCAGAGGAGGTCTCCAACATCCCCTTCTCCGACATCTCCGCCTCAGACCTAGACTGAGACACGGATCACCCCCCGCAGCAAAAACTAACTACAAACAACACTCTCGACCTCACTGCCTCCCTAGCATGTATATCCCTCCAGCATACCCTCTTCATCTCCGAAACGCTGCACATAACCACCCCGGAACCCACGGTCATCCCAGACATCCACGACGACCCAACCTTGAGCTCGTATTCTACAGGCAACCCCACAGCGCGGCCAACAAGTGTCGCGCCACGATCCTGGCGGAGGGTGGACGGTGCAGTCGGCCGATGGACTACTTCGCTGAGATGCTGGGGGACAACGAGAACATAGGGAAGATACGGCAGAAGCTACTAGATGAAGCTGCGGGGGAGCGCATGGCGCGGGAGGCGCGCAAGCAGCGGGGGAAGAAGGTGCAGGTAGCGAAGTTGCAGGAGCGGGAGAGGGGGAAGGAGGTGTTGGAGGGGGTTAAGGGTTTGAAGAGGAGTATGTTCCCTTTCCCATGACTTTCATTAGGATGAGTGATAATTGATGGGTGAGTAGATGTAGAAAGACAAGGCGTGGAATTAGAAGCAACCACTGAGGCAGATATGTCTGATGTAGCCCTCGAAGAGGTTGCCAAGGGCCGTCGCGGTACCACTCGGGGTGACATCAACCACAAGTGCCAGAAGAAGGATCAAAAGTATGGCTTTGGCGGTAGGAAGAAGTTTGCGAAGAGTACCGACGCCAAATCCACCGGTGACCTTTTCGGCTTTTCGGATAAGAAGAACAAGGCTCAATTCACTAGCATCAAGGTGAAGCCGGCTATGAGGCTAGGTAAGTGCAAGCGTGCCGGTAGCAGCGGCGGTCGGAGGAGGCAGATAGATAACGGATGGGCGGATGAACGGATGGATAATTAATTGTACAGCGTCCCGGCTTGCGGATTTTGAAATTTAAAAAGTTAGAACAGAACAGAATTGTATATTCTCTCATTGGAACTATTACGGAGAGGCTCAAGTCCTCACTCAACCGCCTCTCTCCTACCCTCTACGAAAATCCAATTTTACAAACTCAAATCCCGCACAAGCAAGAGGGGAGCACTACCACCCTGGTGACAAGAAAGCCGCGAACAAAACCCCCTGAAGAGCATAACAAACCATCCACCGCACAATCCACTTAGCACGGGCATCGCCGCCAGGACAAATCATGCACGCAACCCACCAGTACTAGACCACGCTCTCGCTACTCAACCGTGTGATAATCTTTACGTGGTATGCCAAGAGCGCCATGGCAGCTAGCAGCACCTGGGGGATAGCCAATTTCCCAACGATGGGTACAGCACCGCCGTAGATAGTCCATATACCGGAGCAGATGAGAAGATCAGCGCCGGCGTCGCAAGGAGGAATAGCGGGATGTTGGAGATTGTCCAATATCGGAAGATGCCCACGTTCCTGGCTTAGTTAATCTCGGGCCAAAAAGTGGGAGGAGGAAGACTGGAAAACAAACCAATACCGCTCTTGAACAAAGAGGTAAATGCAAGGAACAGTGTCGTCATACCAACTGTTAACCTCCCCCGCACCCGCATCAGTAAGACAGTACCTCCCGTAAGCAACCCGCTGCGGAAACGCCAATCCCCAACACAACCTACCTCCCCGCCCCCCCCCACCTCTCACTCACCCCTCCCTCCTCCCCAGCCATCAACCTCCAACCAACCCTCCAAAAGTCCAGCAGAAACACGGCACCGTTCGACCGCCCATTACTTCACACCATGGTGGCTAAGATCACGCATGTGTCGGCGACAACCGCGAAGCCATGCATGTAGCCAGTGTTCCCAACGGGCCAGGCCGGCCAGGCTTCGGTAAAGCCGGGCCCGGCCTGTCCAAATTCTCTCGGATCTAGCCTGGCCCGAGCCTGCAGGCCTGGTAAAGCCTGAGCCTGGCCTGGCCGGG
>Ga0307513_10007035_pt1 | contig 14635 bp, 11 predicted proteins | sample 15_EM_MG_FD_202174 | JGI IMG/M metagenome (GOLD analysis project Ga0307513, IMG submission 202174) | Populus trichocarpa ectomycorrhiza microbial communities from riparian zone in the Pacific Northwest, United States - 15_EM | ecosystem: Host-associated > Plants > Roots > Unclassified | place... | reverse complement strand
CCGCTGCAGCAGCGCCCATTGCTTCTCGGTGCGGGCCTGGGTGTGCCAGCCGATCAGCGCCATGAACACGGGGATAAGCGGCAGCGACAGCGCCACGACCAGCGCCGACAGACCGTCGGTCGCGGCGAGGGCCACGACCACCGCCCCCGGCACGAGCACGGCGAGCACCAGCTGCGGCAGGTAGCGCGCGACGTAGTCGTGCAGCCCGTCGAGACCGTGGCCGGTGAGGGTGACCAGCTCGCCGGCGTCGGAGTTGGTCGGATCGACGGCCGGGCCCGTGACGTGCCCGACGAGCCGGCGCCGCAGATCGGAGACGACCCGGGCGGCGCTGCGCAGCGCGGCGGTCTCCGCGCCGGCCGCGAGCACCGCCCGGGCCACCGCGATGCCGGCGACCGCCGCGACCGCGGTGCCGACATCGAGGTCGGGGAGGGTGAGGCCGAACAGCTCCAGGGCGCCGCCGCCGAGCAGGTCGGCCAGCACCCACGCCTGAGTGAGCACCAGCCCGGTCAGCGCCACGCCGGACGCCACGGAGAGCGCCAGGTGCACCCGCACCGGACGGGTGGTGGCGACGAGCCGCGGATCGAGCGGGCGCATCAGACGCTCGCGGGTGCGCGGGTGATCCGCTTGCGGAACACCCAGTACGTCCAGGACTGGTAGACGAGCACGATCGGCAGCATGACCAGCACGATCACGCTGAGGATGCCCAGCGTGTACGGGCCCGCGACAGCGTTCGCGACGGTCAGGTCGGTCCCGGTCGTGGACGCGATCAGTACCGGGTAGCGCGCGGCCACGAGGAGCGCGGCGAGTCCGGCCATGGCGATCGCGGTGGCGAGGAACGCCCACCCGTCACGACCGAGGGCGACGGCGAGCCCGCCGAGTGCGGCCACCACTGGCAGCGCCCAGGCGGCCGGCCCGAGCGGCCCTGCCAGGGTGGCGAGCAGTACGGCCGCCAGCGGCGCGGCCCACCGGACCGCGTGCCGGGCCCGGTCACGCACAGGTCCACGGGTTTTCAGCGCGAGGAACGTCGCCCCGTGCAGGACGCACAGCGCGACGGTGGCGAGCCCGCCGAGCAGCGGAGCCGGCGCGAGCAGGGAGAGTGCCCCACCGCGCACGACACCGTCGGCGCCGAGCGGCACCCCGACGAGGGTGGCGGTGAACAGCGCGCCCCACACGAACGGCGGCACCACGCTGCCCACGACGATCGCGGCGTCGCAGCGCCGTCGCCACGCCCGGTCGTCGCTCTTGCTGCGGTAGTGCAGCGCCACACCGCGCCCGATCAGGCTGAGCAGCACCAGCACGACGGCGATGTAGAAGCCCGAGAACGTGGCGGCGTACCACGGCGGGAACGCGGCGAACATCATGCCGACGGCCGTGACCAGCCACACCTCGTTGCCGTCCCACACGGGACCGATGGTGGCGAGCGCGTCGCGGCGGCCCGGCTCGTCACGGCCGACGATCGGGGAGAGCATGCCGACGCCGAAGTCGAACCCTTCCAGCACCAGGTAGCCGGTCCAGAGAACCGCGACTGCGGCGAACCAGACGGTCGGGAGATCCATGGCGGCCTCCTAGTAGGTCAGGGCCGGTGCGGGCGCCTCGACCGGATCCGGTCCGGCCTTCACATAGCGCCAGAGGATCCGGCCCTCGACGACGGCGAGGACGGCGTAGACGGTGGTGAACGTGGCCAGGGAGAACGCGACCTCACCGAGGGAGACCCCGGGGGAGACGCTGGCCGCGGTGAGCAGCTCGCCGACGACCGTCCATGGTTGGCGGCCCATCTCGGTGAGGATCCAGCCGAAGATGTTGGCGGCCAGCGCGGCAGGCAGGCCGAGCATCGCGATGCGGTAGGCCCATGGGGCGGGCTCGCGGCCCTTGCGGGTGAGCCAGAGGCCCACGATGCCGACGCCGATCCCGGCCAGCCCGAGACCCATCATCAGCCGGAACGCCCAGTAGAGGACCGGCACGTTCGGCAGGTAGTCGCCGGGGCCGAACTTCGCCTGGAACTCCTGCTGGAGGTTGTTGATGCCGCGGACCTCGCCGTCCATGGATCCGGTGGCGAGGAAGCTCAGCACCGGGGTGACGGCGATGTCGATGACGTTGCGGCGCTCGCTGAGGTCGCCGATGGCGAAGAGCGAGAACCCGGCGTATTCGCCGGTCTCCCAGTGCGCCTCGGCGGCGGCGAGCTTCATCGGCTCGTACTCGTTCATGAGCTTGGCCTGGTGGTCACCCGAACCCGCGACGACCACCCCGGCGAGCGCGGTGACGACCAGCCCGGTGCGCAGGGTGGTGCGGAACAGCGCGCGGTCCTGGTCGGCGTGCTTCAGCAGCCGGTAGGCGCTCACTGCCACCACGAACAAGCCGGCGACCACGAACGACGCGCTGACGACGTGGACGTAGGTGGAGATGGCCTGCGGGTTCGTGAGCACCGCGCCGAGATCGGTCATCCGGGCCCGGCCGGTCGCCGGGTCGACGGCGAACCCGACCGGATGCCGCATCCAGGCGTTCGCGGAGAGGATGAAGAAGGCCGAGAGGTTCGAGCCGATCGCCGCGGCCCAGATCGTCGCGAGGTGGACACGGCGCGGGAGCTTGTCCCAACCGAACATCCACAGCCCGAGGAATGTGGCCTCCAGGAAGAACGCGAGCAGCGCCTCCAGCGCGAGCGGGGCGCCGAACACGTCACCGACGAAGGTGGAGTAGCTGCTCCAGTTCATGCCGAACTGGAACTCCTGCACGATGCCCGTGACCACGCCCATGGCCGTGTTGACCAGGTAGAGGCTGCCGAAGAAGCGGGTGGCGCGCAGGAGATCAGCCCGGCCGGTGACGTGCCACGCCGTCTGCAGCGACGCGACGATCACCGACAGGCCGATCGTCAGCGGCACGAACAGGAAGTGGTAGACGGTGGTGATCCCGAACTGCCATCGAGACAGGTCCAGCGCGTCCATGTCGCCTCCGAACTTCTACGTCCTGTAGTAGTTCTACCGGACGTAGAAGATCGATGGTCGGTCAGGTGACCGCAGCCACGTAGATCTTTCCGCCCGTGCTCTCGACGTTCACCGAGGCGATCTGGTCGATGGGCACGTCGGCGGCACCGTTGACGGTGACGCCGCCCGTCTCGCCGCGCGCACCGACCGTCCACGACCCGGCGACCTCGCGTGTGCCGTCCTTGCGCACCACGATGAGCTTGCAGTGCTCCCCGCGGGGCACCCCGGACACCGTGACGGCCAGCCGGACCCAGTCGGCGGCGGGGGAGACGGTCGCCTTCATCTGCACGGCACCCGACGCGCCGTCGATCACGCGGGTGCCGGCCGCCTGGATCGATTCGACGCCCGGCCGGGACGCCTGCCCGATCAGGACGCCGCCACCGATGGCGGCCGCGATCCCGATCACCGACGCCGCGACCACGGCGAGCACCCGGCGGCGCCTGCGTCCGCCGACCTCGCCGCGCACCTGCCGCACCGTGCGGGCCAGCAGCAGATCACCGCCCTCCGGCGGCCCGTCGAGCAGCAGCTCCGGCGGTAGCTCTCCGAGCATGTCGGCCATCTCCCGCAGCTCCTCCTGCTCGCGCCGGCACACGGCGCACCCCTCCAGGTGTCGGGCGATCGCGCCCGCCTGTCCGGTGTCGAGCAGGCCCAGCGCGAAGGCGCTCAGATCGCCTGGCTCGGGGTGCGGCCCCGGAACTGGTCCGGTCATGCGCGCACCCCCTTGGTGCTCCCCGTTGTTTCGGAGAGGTGGTCGCGCAGCGCCCGCAGGGCGTAGTAGGACCGCGACTTGACGGTGCCGGCCGGGACCCCCAACGCGGCCGCGGCCTCGCCGAGGCTGCGGCCGCGGAAATAGATCTCCTCCAGCACGCCGCGGTGGTCGTCGGAGAGGGAGTCCATCGCCTTCAGCACCGTCACCGAGGCGACGACCTGGTCGGCGTGGTCGCGCTCGATCGGCGCCACCGTGACCCCGTCCTGCTCGGCGGGCACCTCCTGCGGTCGCGCGGACCGGGCCCGGACGCGGTCGGTGATGATGTTGCGGGCCACCGTGAGCAGCCAGCCTCGGGTGGAGCCCTTGCCGTTCGTCAGCACTTCGGGATGCCGCCATGCCCGCACGATCGTCTCCTGCACGACGTCCTCCGCCGCAGCGCGATCCCCGGTGAGCCGGGTCGCGTACGCCAGCAACGCCCGACCGTGCTCCTGGTAGACGGCGTGGACGAGCGCCTCGTCGGCGTGCACGTCGCACCTCCAGTCCCCAGCACGGATCTTGATCGGGTGTGCGGACCCTACGGCCTGTCGCCGGGTACACGTACGCGGCCACCACCCGGTTCAGCCGACTTTCCTACATCGGGTCTGAATCGATCGGGGGCCGGCGCAGCAGCACCGCCCACAGGAAGGGTTCGCCGAACAGGGCCGCGTCCTGGCCCTGCGCGGTCATCGGGCGCAGCAGCAGCTCCGCGTACCCGTCGAAGATCCACCGTAGGTCCTCGGCCCTGTAGCCGATCCCGCCGGTGCGCCGGCCGGATCGGTAGAGCTCGACGTCGGGCACGGCCACGCCACCATCGGTGGTGAAGCAGGTGAGGCAGAGCAGCCCGCCGGGTACGAGCACCCGCTGCAGCAGTCGCAGGTAGTCGAGGCGGCGGTGCGGCGCGAGGTGGTGGAAGCACCCGGAGTCGACGACGAGGTCGTACGGGCCCGGCAGATCGGCCGTGAACGCGTCGGCGACCCTCCACCCGACATCGACGCCGGCTGCGTCGGCCCGTTCGCGGCCCCAGGCGATCGCCGTTGCCGACAGGTCGATCGCGTCGACCCGGAACCCGGCGGCGGCCAGGTGCAGGGCGTTGCGCCCGGGGCCGCAGCCCAGGTCCAGCGCCCGTCCCGGCCGTAGGACACCCTGCGCGATCGCCTCCGCGAGGTGCTCGTCCGGCTTGTCGACGAAGAACGGGATCCTTCGCGTCCGGTCGGCGTAGAAGCCGTCCCACCAGTCGCCGTCCGTGGGTGCCATCAGCTCGTCGAGGAGGGCGAACACGCCCTCGAGATCCCTGATGCGCGGGTCCATGGGGCGATCGTCACATCATCTCGATCCGGTGGGATCGACCACCCCTCACTAGGATCCGACACAACCCGCGCCACCGCGGCCGCGGTGGGCGGAGGACGTCGATGAACACCGGACAGGTCGACGGGGCGGCGCTGGACGCGGCCACGCCCGAAGAGCCCGATGAGCTCGAGCTCGCCGGTGGATTCCCCGCTCCCGACCGGGACACCTGGCTGAAGCTGGTCGACGGCGTGCTCGTCAGGTCGCGCCGCATCTCCGCCGACGCCGAGCTGGGCAGCGGGTTCGCGAAGCTGGTCCGCACCTCCCTCGACGGCATCGCGGTGCGACCGCTCTACACGGCCGACGACGTCGCCGACCTGCCGCCCGCCGGCTCGCCGGGAGTGCGTCCGTTCGTCCGGAGCAGCCGCGGTCCACACGGCTGGGACGTGCGCCAGCGCCACGCCGGCACCGATCCGGCTGCGGTGCAGCAGGCGATCCTGGCCGACCTCGAGGGCGGGGTCACGTCGATCTGGCTCGCCGTCGTCGACGGGGGCGTCGAGGCAGCGGCCCTGCCGGCCGCGCTCGACGGGGTGTTGCTCGACCTGGCCAGGGTCGCGCTCGATCCCGGCGACGCCCCGCTCGCCGATGCGGTCGCGGCCGCGGAGGCCTTCCTGGACCTGGCGACCCAGCGCGACGTCGCCGCGGCGGAGCTGCTCGGGCACTTCGGCCTCGATCCGCTGGGCCGTGCCGCGCGCACGGGCGGTTCGGTCGAGATCGAGCCGGCCATCGCGCTCGCCGTTCGTGTTGCCGAGGAGTTCCCGCAGGTCACGGCCCTGTCGGTGGACGGGCTGCCGGTGCACACTGCAGGCGGCTCCGATGCGCAGGAGCTGGGCTATCTGCTCTCGGCCGGCGTGGCGTACCTGCGCGCACTGGTCGCGGCCGGCGTCGGGATCGACCGGGCCGCGCAGCTGCTCGAGCTGCGGCTCGCCGCCACCGCCGATCAGTTCCCCACGATCGCGAAGCTGCGCGCCGCGCGTCGGCTGTGGGCCAGGGTCCTGGAGGCCAGCGGCGCCGACCCGGCCACCACCTCGCCGCAGCACGCTGTCTCGTCGCCCACGATGCTGACCCGCCGCGATCCGTACGTGAACCTGTTGCGCGGCACGATCGCCGCCTTCGCCGCGGGCGTCGGTGGGGCCGACGCCGTCACCGTCGCCCCGTTCGACGCCGCGCTCGGGCTGCCCACCCCGTTCTCCCGGCGGATCGCGCGCAACACCCAGGGGCTGCTCGTCGAGGAGTCGCACGTGGCGCGGGTGATCGACCCGGGCGGCGGTTCCTGGTACGTCGAGTCGCTCACCGATGCGCTCGCCGAGGCCGGGTGGACGTTCTTCCAGGAGCTGGAGGCCGCGGGCGGCGCCGAGGCAGCGCTCGCGGACGGAGTGCTCGCCGAGCGCATCGCGGACGTGCGGGGGCGCCGCGAGCGCGCCGCTGCCACGCGGAAGTCGCCGATCACCGGGGTGAGCGAGTTCCCCGACCTCGGCGAGAAGCCGGTCGAGCGCGAGCCGCTGCCGTCCACGGCCGCGCGCACCGGGCTGCCGCTCTACCGCCCCGCCGCACCGTACGAGGAGCTGCGCGACCGTTCCGACGCCGTGCTCGCCAATACGGGCGTCCGCCCGCGGGCGTTCCTCGCCACGCTGGGCCCGCTCGCCGCCTACACCGCGCGCGCCGGGTTCACCCGCAACCTGCTGCAGGCCGGGGGCGTCGAGCCCGTCGACGCTGGGCCCACGGAGTCGGTCGACGACGTCGTGGCTGCCTACCGCGAGGCCGCGACCCCGGTTGCGGTGCTCTGCTCCACCGACGACCTGTACGCCGAGCGCGCCGCGGCGACCGCTGCCGCGCTGCGGGAGGCCGGCGCCACCACGGTCCTGCTGGCCGGCAAGGCCGAGATCGACGGCGTGGACGCCACCTTCGCCGCCGGCGGCGACGCACTCGGCACGCTCGCGATCGTCTGGACCGCGCTGGAGGGTTCCCGATGACCATCCCCGACTTCACGAAGGTCCCGCTCCGCTCCGATGCGCCGCCACCGGCCGGGCCCGTCATCGACGCCGTGCCGTGGCAGGCACCGGAGGGCATCGCCGTCGCGCCGCTCTACACCGCGAGCGACCTCGCCGACGTGGACTTCCTGGCCACCTACCCGGGCATCGCGCCGTACCTGCGCGGCCCGTACCCGGCGATGTACGCGACGCAGCCGTGGACGATCCGCCAGTACGCCGGGTTCTCCACGGCGGCGGAGTCCAACGCGTTCTACCGGCGCAACCTCGCGGCCGGGCAGAAGGGCCTGTCGATCGCCTTCGATCTGGCCACGCACCGCGGCTACGACTCCGACCACCCGCGGGTGTCCGGCGACGTCGGTATGGCCGGGGTGGCGATCGACTCGATCCTCGACATGCGCCAGCTCTTCGACGGCATCCCGCTGGACAAGATGTCCGTCTCCATGACGATGAACGGGGCGGTGCTGCCCGTCCTCGCCCTCTACATCGTCGCGGCCGAAGAGCAGGGCGTGCCGCACGACAAGCTCACGGGGACCATCCAGAACGACATCCTCAAAGAGTTCATGGTCCGCAACACCTACATCTACCCGCCGCAGCCGTCGATGCAGATCATCTCCGACATCTTCTCGTTCACCTCCCGGGAGATGCCGAAGTTCAACTCGATCTCCATCTCCGGCTACCACATCCAGGAAGCCGGAGCGACCAACGACCTGGAGCTGGCCTACACCCTCGCCGACGGCGTGGAGTACCTGCGGGCCGGCATCGACACGGGCCTGGACGTCGACACGTTCGCGCCCAGGCTCTCCTTCTTCTGGGCGATCGGCATGAACTTCTTCATGGAGGTCGCCAAGATGCGGGCCGCGCGCCTGCTGTGGGCGAAGCTCGTGAACGGGTTCGGCCCGAGGAACGCGAAGTCGCTGTCGCTGCGCACGCACTCGCAGACGTCGGGGTGGTCGCTGACCGCGCAGGACGTCTACAACAACGTCGTCCGCACCTGCGTCGAAGCCATGGCCGCCACCCAGGGGCACACGCAGAGCCTGCACACCAACGCCCTGGATGAGGCACTCGCGCTGCCCACCGACTTCTCCGCGCGGATCGCGCGCAACACCCAGCTGCTGCTGCAGCAGGAGTCGGGCACCACCGACGTGATCGACCCGTGGGGCGGCTCCTACTACGTGGAGCGGCTCACCTACGACCTCGCGCGGCGCGCGTGGGCGCACATCGAGGAGGTCGAGGCCGCGGGCGGCATGGCCCAGGCCATCGACGCGGGCATCCCGAAGCTGCGCGTCGAGGAGGCCGCCGCCCGCACCCAGGCGCGGATCGACTCCGGTCGCCAGCCCGTCTTCGGCATCAACAAGTACGTGGTGTCCGACGACGAGCAGATCGACGTACTGAAGGTCGACAACGCCGGCGTGCGGACCCAGCAGCTGGAGAAGCTGCGGAAACTGCGGGCCGAGCGTGACTCCCGCGCCGTGGACGATGCGCTCTCGGCGCTCACCAACGCCGCGTCGGCGATCGATGCCGGGGAGAAGCGCGGCGACGACGCGAACCTGCTCAAGCTCGCCGTGGACGCGGCCCGCGCGCAGGCCACCGTCGGGGAGATCTCCGACGCGCTGGAGAAGGTGTTCTCGCGTCACTCCGGCCAGATCAGGATCATCTCCGGTGTGTACGGGAAGGAAGCCGGCAGCAGCCCGGCCATCGATCGCGCCCGCGAGCTCGTCGACGCGTTCGCCGAGGAGGAGGGCCGCCAGCCCCGCATCCTGGTCGCGAAGATGGGCCAGGACGGGCACGACCGCGGCCAGAAGGTGATCGCCACGGCGTTCGCCGACCTCGGCTTCGACGTCGACGTCGGGCCGCTGTTCCAGACCCCCGGCGAGGTGGCGCGCCAGGCCGTCGAGGCCGACGTGCACATCGTCGGCGTCAACTCGCTCGCCGCCGGGCACCTCACCCTGGTGCCGGAGCTGCGCGACGAGCTGGCGAAGCTCGACCGCGCCGACATCATGGTCGTCGTCGGGGGCGTCATCCCGCCCGGCGACTACCCGGCGCTGTTCGAGGCCGGCGCCGCGGCTGTGTTCGGGCCGGGCACCGTGATCTCCGAGGCTGCGGTGGACCTGCTGGAGAAGCTGATCGAGGCCCATGCCTCGGATTCCTGACGTCCCCGCGCTCGCGAAGGGTGTGCTGGACGGGTCGCGGGCGACGCTCGCGCGCGCGATCACGCTCGTCGAGTCCACCCGGTCCGACCATCGCGACGCCGCGCAGCAGCTGCTCCTGGAGCTGCTGCCGCACGCCGGGAACGCGTCCCGGATCGGCATCAGCGGGGTGCCGGGCGTGGGCAAGTCGACGTTCATCGAGGCGCTGGGCACCCGGCTGACCGGGACCGGTCACAAGGTCGCGGTGCTCGCCGTCGATCCGTCCTCGACGCGCACGCGGGGCTCGATCCTCGGCGACAAGACCCGCATGGGGCAGCTCGCGGCCGACGACAACGCGTTCGTGCGGCCGTCTCCGAGTGCGGGCACGCTCGGCGGGGTGGCCCGCGCCACCCGCGAGACGATCGTGCTGATGGAGGCCGCCGGCTACGACGTGGTGCTCGTCGAGACCGTCGGGGTGGGGCAGTCCGAGGTCGCCGTCGCGGCCATGGTCGACACGTTCCTGCTGCTCACGATCGCGCGCACCGGCGACTCCCTGCAGGGCATCAAGAAGGGCATCCTCGAGCTGGCCGACGTGCTGGCGGTCAACAAGGCCGACGGCGAGCACGAGAAGGACGCGAAGGCCGCAGCCCGCGAGCTCAAGGGCGCGCTGCGGATGCTCACCCCCAGCTCGGCGAACTGGACGCCACCCGTGCTGCCCTGCAGCGCCCGCACCGGCGCCGGGCTCGACGACGTGTGGGACGCCGTGCAGCGCCACCGCGCCACCCTCGACGAGCACGGCGAGCTGACCGCGCTCCGTGCCGACCAACAGGTGCAGTGGATGTGGGCGATGGTGCGCGACCAGCTCATGGACCGCCTGCGCACGGATCCGCAGGTCAAACAGGCGGTGCCGGAGCTGGAACAGGCAGTGCGCAGCGGCACGCAGACCCCGACGCTGGCCGCCCGGTCCATCCTCGACCTGCTCGGGACCTGACTGCCCTAAGCGGACGTAAAGAAACCTGCGCCGCACTGTCGGGAGCGACGGGACGCTCTACGGTTGCCCCAGCCTTCATCGTCGAAGCAGAGGATGGGACGTTGGCCGAGAAGACAGCGGCGGAACAGAACCGACGCGCCGTGCTCAACACCCTCAAGGGGTCGTCGGGAAACCTCGTCGAGTGGTACGACGTCTACATCTACACGGTGTTCGCCTCGTACTTCGAGAAGCAGTTCTTCGCGGCGGAGGACACCAACTCCACCATCTACATCTATGCCATTTTCGCCGTCACCTTCCTGATGCGGCCGGTCGGCTCGTGGTTCTTCGGCCGGTACGCCGACCGGTACGGCCGACGCGCCGCGCTGGTGTTCAGCGTCAGCCTGATGGCGGGCTGCTCGTTCGTGATCGCGATAACCCCGACGCGGGCGTCGATCGGCGTGTTCGCCGTGGGCATCCTGATCCTCTGCCGGCTCGTGCAGGGCTTCGCCACCGGTGGCGAGTACGGCACGTCGGCCACCTACATGTCGGAGGCCGCCACCCGGGAGCGGCGCGGCTTCTTCTCCTCGTTCCAGTACGTCACGCTCATCGGCGGGCACGTGCTGGCGCAGTTCACGCTCCTGCTCCTGTTCTCGTTCTTCACCGAGGACCAGATCCGCGACTTCGGCTGGCGGATCCCCTTCGTCATCGGCGGTCTCGGTGCCCTGGTGGTGCTGTGGCTGCGGCGGACGATGGACGAGTCGCTGTCGACGGAGCAGCTGTCCGAGGCGCGTAGCGGCAAGGAGGCGGGTTCGCTCCGCACCCTCTTCGTCGAGTACTGGCGGCCGCTCCTGCTGTGCTTCCTGATCACGATGGGCGGCACGATCGCGTTCTACACCTACAGCGTCAACGCGCCGGCGGTCATCAAGGACACCTACAAGGATGCCGCGCTCACCGCGACCTGGATCAACCTCATCAGCTTGATCTTCCTCATGCTGCTGCAGCCGCTGGGCGGGCTGCTCAGCGACCGGATAGGGCGCAAGCCGCTGTTGGTCGGCTTCGGGATCGGCGGGGTGATCTGGACCTACGTGCTGATCACGTTCCTGCCGTTGACGCGGAACCCGCTGCTGTCGTTCCTGCTCGTGGCGGTCGGGTACGTGATCCTGACCGGCTACACGTCGATCAACGCACTGGTGAAGGCGGAGCTGTTCCCGTTCCACATCAGGGCGCTCGGTGTCGGCCTCGGCTACGCGTTGGCGAACTCGCTCTTCGGCGGCACCTCGCCGTTGATCTACCAGGTGGCCAAGGCGCAGAACCAGGTGCCGCTGTTCATCGGCTACGTCACCGTGTGCATCGCGATCTCCCTGGCGGTCTACGTGTTCGTGCTGAAGAACAAGGCCGAGACGCCGCTCGACCGGGAGTACGGGAGCGCGTTCGCTCCTGCAGGCGGTGCCACCCGGGTCTGACCGCTCGACCATCATGAAGGCCGCCGGGATGACGGAGGTCGTGATGGGCGCTTGGTGATGGGCGGGGTGCGGGTCCTCGTGGTCGAGGACGACGACGGGGTGGCGCAGGCGATCGTGGCCGCCCTGTCCGAGCACGGGTACCGCACGACCTCCGTCGGCCGCGCGGTCGACGTGTGGCACCACGTCCACGACGTCGACCTGGTGCTGCTCGACCTCGGGCTGCCCGACGGCGACGGCCTGGAGGTGTTGCGCCGGATCCGCCGCATCGGCGGACCCGGCGTGCTCGTCCTGACCGCCCGCGGCACCGAGCGCGACATCGTCCGCGGGCTGCGCCTCGGCGCCGACGACTACCTCGTCAAACCCGTCCGGCTCGGTGAGCTGCTGGCCAGGATCGAGGCGGTGCGCCGACGGCTGCCGGTGGCCGAGGAGAGCAACGAGCGGGTGGTGCATGTCGGCCCGCTGAGCATCGATCCGGGCGCGCGGACGGCGAAGGTGGGCGCGGACGTGCTCGACCTGACGTCGAAGGAGTTCGACATCCTGGCGGTGCTGGCGCGGCGGCCCGGCACCGCGGTGAGCCGTCAGGAGCTGCTCGACGCGGTGTGGGGAGATGCCTATCTGGCGGTCTCGCGGTCCCTGGACGTGCACGTGGCCAACCTGCGGACCAAGCTCGGCACGCCGGGCCTGCTGACCACGATCCGCGGCTTCGGCTACCGGCTGGGCAAGTAGTCGTGCGCGTTCGACTTCTGGTCGTGCTGACCGTGCTCGCCCTCGCGGGCGTGGCGGCGTTCGCGTTGCCGCTGCTGGGCGCCACCGCGCAGGAACGCACCCAGCGGTTCGTCCTCTCGCGGACCGCCGATCTCGATCGGCTCGCGGCGCTGGCCGTCCAGGCGACGCTGACCCGCGACACCGGCACGCTGCGGGAGGAGGTCGCCGCCCACCACAGCGTCTTCGACGAGGGCGTGCTCGTCACCGACGGGCGCGGCGTGCCCGTCGTGGCCGAGGGCCTCGATCCCGCGGGCGCCGGCGTGCAGGCCGCCGTCGATGCCGCGCTGCGCAACCAGCCCACCGAGATGCCGGACGTGCTCACGCCCGGCCAGAGCGACCCGTTGCTGCTGGGCCGCCCGGTGGGCACCGGCACGGGCATCGTCGGCGCCGTCGTCATCAGGGCACTGCCCGCCACGGCAGTAAGTGACATCGCGGTGTCCTGGACGCAGCAGGGCCTCGGTGCGCTGGCGCTGGCGGCGCTGGCGATCGGGCTCGCCGTACTGCTGACCCGCTGGATCACCCGGCCGCTCGCCCGCCTCGACGCCGGGATCCGCTCGCTCGCGGCCGGATCGCCCGCCTCGGCGGTGGCGGCGGGGAGCGGCCCACCCGAGCTGCGCACACTCACCACGGCGTTCAACCGCATGGCCGAGACCATCACGGCGAGCGCGGAGCAGCAGCGCCGGCTGGTGGCCGACGCGTCGCACCAGATGCGCAACCCGCTGGCCGCCTTGCGGCTGCGGCTCGACACCCTGCAACGACACGTCGGGCCGGCCGGGCAGGCGACGTACGCGGCCACCGCCACCGAGCTGGAACGGCTGGAGGAGCTGCTCGGCGGCATCCTCGACCTCGCCGCGGCCGAGAGCCGCAGCACCGACCGCACGGCGCTCGGCGATGCCCCGACCGGCACGGCCGACCTGGCCGCGGTGGCCGCCGAACAGGTCGCGGTGTGGCGGCCCGTCGCCGAAGCGGCCGGAGTCACGCTGGGGGAGCGCCCGTGCCCCGGTCCGGCTCCCGTCGCCTGTCCGGCCGGGGAGATCGCGCAGATGCTCGACGTCGTGCTGGACAACGCGATCCGACACACGCGCGCCGGCACCACCGTGGAGGTGGAATGCCGGCCCGGGGTCCTCGAGATCGTCGACGACGGCCCCGGCCTGAGCCCCGACGAGCTCGCCATGGCGACCGAGCGGTTCTGGCGGGCTCCACGCTCGACCGCGGTGCGCGGATCGGGCCTCGGCCTGGCCATCGCGGCCCAGCTCGCCGCGGGGCACGGCGGGGCGCTGCAGCTGTCCGACACCCCCGGCGGCGGCCTGACGGTGACGATCGAGCTGCCGACATGAGCCCGACCCGCCGGTCCGTCCTCCGCGCGACCGGGTTCGGCGTGGTGGCGGCGGTGCTGGGGGCGTGCAGCGCAGGTGGGCCACCGCCGTTGACCGTCGCAGCGGGGGAGGACGGTGGCTTCTACCTGGAGTTCGCCGAGCTGCTCGTGGCGCAGCTGACCGTGCGGGGCATGCCGGCCGACGCGCTCAGCACGGGTGGCAGCGTCGAGAACATCGAACTCGTACGCGATGCGCGGGCGACCGTGGCCCTCACCCTCGCCGACGTGGTCGACGGTGCGCGCCGCGGCATCCTCCCGATCCTGCCCGCCGCCGTGCCCCTGCTCGCGGTGGGCCGCGTGTACGAGAACTACATGCAGCTCGTCGTCCGGGCCGAGGACGACATCCGGTCCCCGCAGGACCTCGCGGGTCGCGTCGTCTCGCCGGGCGCCGTCGGATCGGGGGCGGCGGTCTTCGGCGATCGGCTGCTCGCGGATGTGGCGACCGCCAGCACGGCTCAGCTTCCGCTGCGTGGGGCGATCGACGCGCTGGAGCACCGCCGGATCGACGCCCTGCTCTGGTCGGGCGGCATCCCGACTCCCGCGCTGGCCGATCTCGCCGCGCGCCGACCGATCCGCCTCCTGCCGCTCGACGGGGAGCTGGCGCGACTGCAGGCCGCGTTCGGGCCGGTGTACCGCGCGCTGACCGTGCCGCCGGGTGTCTACGGCGCCGGGACCGCCATCACGACGGTCGGGGTGGCGAACCTGATCACCTGTGCCCCGGAGGCCGCCGCCGACGTCGTCGACGCCATCGCGACCACGCTCGCCACCGCGGCGGCCCAGCTGGTGCCCCGGCCGGCGCTCGGCACCCACTACCTCGACCTGGGCTCCCTCATCGACACCGGCGGGATACCGCTGCACCCGGGGGCCCGGGCGGC
>Ga0307513_10007034_pt1 | contig 14638 bp, 9 predicted proteins | sample 15_EM_MG_FD_202174 | JGI IMG/M metagenome (GOLD analysis project Ga0307513, IMG submission 202174) | Populus trichocarpa ectomycorrhiza microbial communities from riparian zone in the Pacific Northwest, United States - 15_EM | ecosystem: Host-associated > Plants > Roots > Unclassified | place... | reverse complement strand
GGGTCACGGTCGCCCCGCCCATGCTGAACACGCCGGTGGGAAGGGCGAGGCCAAGCGGCGCGCTCTTTCGGGTGTTGCCGAACGGCCGTTGCCACAGGATCGATCGGGCCTTCAGGTCGACCGCCGTGACCGTGCCCCAGGCGGGCTCGTGGCAGGGGATGCCCAGAGGCGAAAGGAACGGCACGGTCTTGACGGCGAAGGGGGTTCCCCCCTGGGCGTAGGGCCACTCCCCATGCATAGCCGCCTTCCCCAGCGCCGCCCCGGCCGCCGGAGAGACCGGATCGCCGTAGGGCACGATCCCCAGCTTGTCCGCGGCGGCGCGCGGGATGAGGGTGGTCAGGAACGGCATGTAGCTGGCGTTCACGAACATGATCTGACGTTCGGGATCGATGGCGACGCTACCCCAATTCAGCACCCCGAAGACATCCGGATAGCCGATCGATCCGCCGACGCTCGGCGGCGTGAAGTGACCGTCGTAGCGGTGTTGCCGATACATGATCCGGCACGCCATCTGATCGATCATCGTCGCGCCCCACATCTTCGCCTCCGTGAGGTGCGGCGGCCCGAACGAGGGAAAGCCTGTCGGATAGGGCTGGGTCGGGGACAGCCGATCCCCGGGCGCCGGCCGGCCCGGCACGGGGCGCTCCTCGATCGGTGTGATGGGCTGGCCCGTGCGGCGGTCGAGAGCGAAGATCTCCCCCCGCTTGGTGGGGACGAACAAGGCCGGCGTGCGCCCTTGCGCGGTGTCGATGTCGGCGACCACCGGCTGAGCGGGGATGTCCATGTCCCAAAGATCGTGATGCACCGTCTGGAAACTCCACCGGACATCGCCGGTGGTGGCGTCGAGAGCCACGATCGAACTGCTGTATCGGTCCTGCGCCGGCGTGCGAAGGCCGCCGTAGTAGTCCGGCGGCGAATTGCCCGTTGGGAGGAACACGAGGTTCAGCGCCGGGTCGACGCTGATCACGCTCCAGACATTCGGCGTGCCGCGAGTGAAGCTCTCCCCCGGCGCGAGGTGCTTGCGGCTCTCGGGACGATCGCCTTCCCAGCCCCATAGGAGCGCGCCTGTACGCACATCGTAGCCGCGCACGACGCCAGACGCCTCATCGGTCGACTGGTTGTCGTAGACAAAAGCCCCGATGACGGCGGTCGTGCCGACGATCGCCGCCGGCGATGTCGGGAAGTGATAGCCGGGCTTGCTGGGGGCGATACCAAGGCTCAGGTCCACAGCGCCGGCCGTTCCGAAGTCCGGGCAGGGTCGGCCAGTGGCGGGATCAAGAGCGTAGAGGTGATCATCGACCGTGCCCCAGAGCAGCCGGGCGTCGCAGGGCTTGCCTGTGCCGGTCCCTGGATAATAGGCCACGCCGCGGCACACCTTGGCCGGCGCGGGGTCAACCTTGACCTTCGGATCGAAACGCCAGTTCGGCTTGCCGCTGTCCGCGTCCACGCTGATCACCGCGGCCGCCGTGCAAAGAACGAGGTTGTCGCCCACCTTCAGCGGCGTCGCCTCGAAATTGGGGAAACTGTCGCCGGTGCGGAAGGTCCAGGCCCGCTCGAGGTGTTGGACGTTCCTCGGATTGATCTGGTCCGCCGACGAAAAGCGATCACCGCCGCCGCTCTTGCCGAAGGCTTGCCAGGTCGTGGCGTCATCGGCGACCCGTACGACACCGCCCTGCGGCGCGCGGGCCACCAGCGGCGAGAAGCGGTGGTAGGATCCCAGGATGGCGATCAGCGCCAGCCCCACGAGGAGCGGCCCCAGAAGCGGTCGCGCTCGCTCAAGCTTGGCGCCGAAAACCGGCGGGCCGATCATCTGCCGGCCGACGATCGGCAGGCTGAACCACAGGCTCAGACCGAGCGGCAGGGCGAGACGGGGCGTCAGGCCCCAGGTGTCGGCGCCCACCTCGATCAGGGCCCAGATGAGGGTGCCCACGCAGAATCCGGCGTAGATCCAGACGGCGGAGGCCCGCCGGCGCGCGATCTGCATCGCGGTCGCCAGGACTGCGAGACCGGAGATCAGATAGTAGGACGATCCGCCCAGGCGCAGCAGGTCCGCTCCGCCAACGACCAAGGTCGCTCCCAAGGCCCCGAACACCGCGACGCCGAGCCAGGTGACGACCCGGCCGAGCGCGCCATGGCTGTCCGAAGCCTTGGCGGTCGGCGGCGCCTTCGAATCAACCATCGTACCCGGCCCCCTTGAGACCTGCGTTCCGGACAGATGACTCCAGCCCCTGGTCCGGTCGCGGGGGCGGAGAATGAATGGTCTGGAAGGTCATCGCGGTCGCGACGCTGCGGCGGACGCCAAGCGTCGCCTTGGAGATTCTACCAGACCAGCGGGAGGTACTCGACACCGAAGGGTTGCGCCGGTTGGGTCACGACCTCCTCGCCCGGCTTGACCCGGAACGGCGGCGCGCGATCGAGCCAGAGGTCGAGGGCGATCGCGACCTCGCGCCGCGCCAGATGCGACCCAATGCAGCGATGCGGCCCGCTTCCGAAGGCCAGATGACGAAGGTTCTTACGCTCGAAATCGATCTTGTGCGGCTCGGGGAATTCCCGTTCGTCGCGGCCGCTGAGCCCGGGAGACACCACGATCGTATCGCCCTGCCGCAGGGTGACGCCGTGGAACTCCACGTCCCGGGTGACGAACCGGTGGGTGTTCACCGGGGCATGGGCCCTCAGGAACTCCTCGATGGCGTTCTTCCGCAGATCCGGACGCTCGCGGAGCAGCGTCTGGCTGTCCGCGTTCATGGCCAAATGCCGGAAGGCGAACCCCAGCGTCGCGGTGACGGTGTCCAGCCCGCCGATGAACAGCAGCACGCAGATGCCCATCGTTTCGTCGTCGGTAACCCGCCGGCCCCCGATCTCGGTGGTCATGGCGTAGCTGATGAGATCGTCCGTTGGTGCGCGCCGACGCTCATCGATCATCCCGCGCAGATAGTCCCTGATGCTGTGGGCCGCGAGACTGCGGTCCTCCATGGTCTTGCCGTGCAGGATGCCGTCTTCCCAGGCGAGGAACCTGTCCGTCAGGTCGAGGGGGAGGCCCATCAGGCCCAGGAAGATGCTGGCGGGGAAGGGCTTGCCGAACGCCTGCATGAACTCGCATTCGCCCTTCGCGACGGCGGTCTCCACAAGCTTCTCCGCCGTCCCGCGCACCAGTTCGTCGATCGCGTTGATGCGGGCCGGAGCGAACAGCGGGTTCATCATCAGGCGGTACTGAGCGTGGTCAGGCGGATCCTTTTCCAGCGGGATCATGTCGAAGGTCTCGCCCATCAGGGCCGAGAATCCAGAGATCTTGCGCGTCGTGAACAGCGCCGTCTCCTGGAACACCTCGCGGGTGAGGTCGTCGCGGGTCACCACCCAGGCCGGCCGGCCGTAGCAGACGTTTGGAGACCAGAAGATATCCGGGCCGTCATGCAGGAGGGAGATCGCCTTGAAGGGATCGCGGTCGCCGCCGGGCGCCTGACCGAAATCCCATTCTCGGACCAGATGTCGAGGCACGTTCTCGGGAATGTCGAACTGGATTGCGCCGTCGTCGGCCATGTTTCGCTCCTCAGGACCCATGCACGTTGCCCCTGGCATGGCGTGACAATACTAGATTCCATATATCGTCATTTGTAAAGTTGAAGGGCCGGCGGACGGCGCCAAAGCCGTCTTGCGATAGACGCCTGCGCGCGACGGTCCCCTACAGCGACCGTTGCGACTTTCGCGCGAGGACACGTCACGTGCTGAGGACGACCGCAGGCCGAACATCCGTGATGGGTGGAAGGCGGATTCCGATCTCGGCTACCGGCAACGGGCCAGCGGAGCGTACCGCAACAAGGCCGGATCAGGCGCTTCGGCCTGTGATCCGACGCCCAATTGGACCGACCAAAAGCGCGAACAAATGCGAGATTGTGCGAGAGCCGCGCACACAGGAACACGCGCCCGGCCAAATCATTGAAAAAAACTGGGCCGTACGTTCAGTCCGCCACGCGGGCGACCGACAGTCTATGCGATTGAAATTTCTGCGCTTCTATCGCATCTTCAAAGAGTTGGTTGGCGGCGCGGGCGCTCTCTTTTACGCTATCGCACGACCCTTTTCGCGGCCTTTCGACGAGTCAGCGCACGAAGCTCAGCTCGAGCTCCTGGCCATTTGGCCCTCGCCCTCCAAGTCAACGGCTCGCGCCGATGACAACGGCGATCATGCCTTCTGGGGCGGGCCGCGCTGAAGGACGCCGGCCGGATCGCCGAGGCGACCGGCTGTCGCCTGTTCAACCACGTATTGTGGGAACTCGCCGGAGCCGTTAGGCGGGGCGTGGTGACAGATGCGATTCTAGACCTGCTTCCCCGACGCCGAGACGCGCCGGCCTTTCTCGTCTTGCTCGCCGCCTACTGGCTCGCGGCGGTGGCGGGCCTGCAATGGTCCGTGATCCCCGGGGCTGGAACCGCCGTGTGGCCGGCGTCGGGCATCGCGTTCGCGACCCTTATGCTTGGCGGCCCGCGCCTCTGGCCGGCGGTGTTCCTGGGCCGGTTCCTGGCGGCCGTCGCCCTCAGCTCGCCCCAGCCGTGGTGGGCGGATGCGTGGATCGCCCTCTCCACCGCCCTGGGCGCCCTGCTGCCGGCCCTCGTGATCCGACGCGGCGGCGGTCTCGACAACAGCCTCGGAAACCTGACGGACACCGCCCGGCTGGTGGTGATCGGCGGCATCGGCGGGGCGCTGATCTCCGGTCCTCTGGCCATGGTGGGGCTGTGGCTCGCCGGCACGCCCACCGATCGGCTCCCTCATGCCCTGGCGGCTTGGGGCCTGGGCTTCGCCGTGGGCGTGCTGGTGTTCGCCCCGTTGATCCTGGCCTGGTGGGACAGAAGCGCCCGCACCCTCCCCCGCGCGACATGGCTCCACCTGGCGGCGTGCCTGGCCTGCACGGCGGTGGTCGCGGACCTGATCTTCCTGCACCCTTCCCATGGGCCGCTGAGGACCTGGCATCTGTTCCCCGTGCTGGTGTGGGCCGCCCTGGCCTTCAGCGTGCGGGGGATCGCCCCCGCCCTCGTCATCGTGTCCGGGTTCGCCATCGCCAGCGCCGTCCTGGGAACCGGGCCGCTTTCCGAAATCTCCGACACCTCCGCGGCCCGACTGCTGTTTGGCCAGCAGTTCCTCGCCGTCACCTCGGTGACCATGCTCGCCCTGGCGAGCGCCGCCGACGAACGGCGCGGCAAGGCCAGGATCGCCCGCCTGGAGGTCCTGCGCGCCGCCATCCTGGACGCGGCGCTCGACTGCATCGTCACCATCTCGGACGACGGCAGGATCGTCGAATGGAACGGCGCCTCGGAGCGGGTCTTCGGCTACTCCCGCGACCAGGCCGTCGGCCGGGACCTCGCGGAACTGATCATCCCGCCGCGGCACGTCGAGGCCCATCGCGCGGGGATGAAGCGCTACCTCGCCACCGGCGAGGGCCCGGCGCTGGGCAAGCGCCTCGAACTTGAGGCCTTGCGGGCGGATGCGACGGTGTTTCCCGTCGAACTCGCCATCACCGCCATGCGGGTGGACGGGCGCCCCCACTTCACCGCCTACCTGCGGGACGTGACCGACCAGTCCCGGGCCCGGGCGGCGGCCCTGGAGAGCGAGCAACGCCTGCGCGCGACCTACGAGCACGCCTTCGCGGGTATCGCCGAGGTATCCCCCGATGGCAGGTTCGTGCGGGTCAACGAGCGGTTCTGCGATCTCACGGGCTATTCCCGGCCGGAACTGCTGGCGCGCAGCTTCTGGGAGATCGGCCACGCCGACGACAACGACGCCGAGCGCGAGCGCTTCCGGCGGCACATGGCCGGCGAGATCGAGATCTATACCGTTGAGCAGCGCTACATCCACCAGGAGGGCCACCTCGTCTGGGTGGAGCTTTCCGCCTCCCGCGTGGTCGATGGGGCGGGACGGCCGCTCTACGGCATCCGGGTGGTCCACGACGTCTCCCAGCGCAAGCGTGGGGAACAGCAGCAGCTGCTCCTCATCAACGAGCTGAACCACCGGGTGAAGAACACCCTGGCCACCGTGCAATCCATCGTCGCGCAGATGACGCGGTCGGGAGGTTCGGCCGCCGACGTGCGCCGGGGCGTCGAGGGGCGGCTGCTGGCGCTCTCGGCCGCCCATGACGTCCTGACCCAGGAGAGCTGGGAGGGGGCGGACCTTCGAGAGGTGGTGGGACGTGCGGCGGCGCCGTTCGCCGGCGGTCGCCATCAGAGCTTCCATGTCTCCGGCCCGCCCGTCCGGGTGACGCCGGCGCACACCCTGGCCTTGTCCATGGCTCTGCACGAACTCGCCACCAATGCGGCCAAGTATGGCGCGCTGACCACCGAACAGGGTCGGGTGGACGTCGCCTGGCGTCTGGCGGGCGACGAGGGTGAAATCCTGGAGATCGAGTGGCGCGAACGGGAGGGACCGCTGGTGACCTCGCCCGACACCCGGGGGTTCGGCAGCCGCCTGCTGCTCCAGGGGCTGGCCCAGGATCTGGACGGGCACGTGCAGCTCGAGTTCGACCCCGAGGGCGTCCGGTGCCTGATCAGCGCCCCGCTTCGCCGCGTGCAAGCCGAGGCGCCGGGCGAGCTGCCGGAGGTTTCCCCTAGCCCGGCCCAGCTTCGCCTGCAGGCGTCGGAGGGGTGAGGGAATGAACGGGCAGGCTTCGCCTAGTCCTGCGCTATGACCCCGTTGGACAGGACGCCCACCGACCCGACCTCGATCTCGAGACGGTCGCCCGGCTTCAACCATAGGGGCGGCTTGCGGAACCGGCCCACGCCCGAGGGGGTTCCGGTCGCGATCACGTCGCCCGGGTTCAATTGCATCCAGATCGAGCAATAGGCCAGGATCGACGGGATATCGAAGATCATCTCGCTGGCGGTCGCCGACTGCACCACCTCGCCGTTAAGGCGGGTCGCCAGCGTCACTGCGCGAGGGTCTTCGACCTCATCGGCCGTGGAGATCCACGGCCCCATGGACCCCGACCTCCAGAAATTCTTTCCCGCGGTCATGGAGTGCTGCTGCTGGAACTCCCGGACGCTGCCGTCCATGAAGCAGCTGTAGCCGGCGACGTGGTCGAGCGCCGCGGCCTTGGGGATGTTGCGGCCGACCTTGCCGATGACAAGCGCGATCTCGCCCTCGAAATCATAGGTCTCGGAGGCCGAGGCGGCGACCAGCGGATCGGCCGGCCCGACGAGGGAATCGATGTGCCGCAGGAACAGGTTTGGCTGCTTGGGAGCCTCGCGACCGCCTTCGGCGACATGCTCGCCGTAGTTGAGGGCGATGCAGATGATCTTGTTCCGCGGATCGATCGGCAGTTCCAGCTTCACGTCCGCCAGCGGCAGGCTCAGGGTCGACGACGCCAGCAAACCCGGGACCGCCTGCGGCGCGGCCTGCGACAGCTCGAAGGGCGCCTGGTCGCCCGGCCCGTCGCGCCATCCGCCGACCATCCGCACCTCGTCGCCGACCAAGACGCCTTCGGCGTTTCGACCGCCCTGGCTGAACTTAACAAGCTTCATGAGCAGCTCCAGATTTGCCTGTGGACCATCCCCGGCCGCCGGGCTCGCGCCCCACCGCACGGGTCGACGATAGCCATATGGATATGTCGGGGCGACTAGATCAGGCGCCCTACGGCGTCAAACCCCAGCCGACGCGGGCCAAGGCCCTGCCTCGGATTCCACGGTCGAGAATGGCCCGCGGATCATCGGGCGCGCCAAGTCGGCGGCAGGCCTAGGGCAGGAGGTTCATCATCCACTTCAGGGCGATCGCCGCGGCGGCGAGAATGGTCAGGGCGCAGACGAAGCAGGCATAGCCCTCGGCCATCGTCTTCTGGGGCCTGTGTGACGGCTCGCGCAGCGCCATCGTATCCTCCGTTGCGCCGGCTCGCTCTCAAAGGGCGACCGTTCGCTCCCGAAGAATGCCCCGGATCGACATGGCTGACCAGAGGGTTCCGCTCGGGCCTGCTAGGGCTCGCCGCGCGGCGGATCCGTCAGCAGGTGGCGTATCACCGAACTCAGCACCTTGCCGATCGCCGTGAGGTCGCCGTCCGGGTTGTTCAGGCCGCGCACGACCATCCCCTCGAACACCATGCTCAGGGCTTCACCCCGGGCGACGAGTTCCTCGTTGGAACAGCCTGGCGGGGCGACGCGGCGCAGGAACGTCATGCGGAACTCCCGCTCCTCGGCGTCGGCGCGCCGCAGGATTTCGGCGACGCGGGGATTGCGCCCGGCTTCAGCCAGCACCTCCAGCCACAGGGCGGCCCTGTCGGGATCGTAGTTGCGGATGATCGCGTTGGGACAGGTCTCGATGATGGCCTGCAGAATCGGCGCTCCCGAAGCCTCGAGTTTCGAGAACTTTTCCCGCATCTCCGCCACGTCCTGGGCGACGATGGCGGCGACTATGGATTCCTTGTTCTCGAAGTAGCGATAGATCTGGCCGACGCTGAGGTCGGCGGCCTGGGCGATTTCGGCCATGCTCGCCCCGTGGAAGCCGGCCTGGCGCACGCACCTGACCGCGGCGTCCAGAATCTGGGCGCGGCGCTCTTCCACGCTGGGACGTCCCGAACGCAGCGGTTCGGCCATGCAACATTTCCTTTGTGCGACGCAGCAAAAGGCTGGGGTTCGCGTTGACTCACCACAACCGCCGCCTTAGCTACAACTGAGAATGAGCGTTCATTCTCATAACGCCGTTTTACGGACGCTCGTCAAGGCCCAAGGCCGGCGACGCCTTCCACCGCCAGGAACTTCGATGCCCAACGTCCTCATGCACGGCGCCGCCCCGGCCCTCCTCGCCGTCCTGCTCGCCGCCTGCAGCCCCCGGGCCGCGCCCAGCGGCGGCGGCGGTCCCGCGCCGGTGGGCTATGTCGCCGTCCGGCCCGAGCCGGTCGCCCTGACGGCCGAACTCAGCGGCCGGACCTCGGCCTACCTGGTCTCGGAGGTCCGGCCCCAGGTCAGCGGCGTGGTCCAGGCCAGGCTCTTCCAGGAAGGATCGCTCGTCCGGGCCGGCCAGCCGCTCTACCGGATCGATCCCGCCACCTACCGGGCCTCGGCCGACAGCGCCGCGGCGGGCCTGGCCCAGGCGCGCGCGGCCTACACCACCGCCAGGCTGAAGGCCGACCGCTACAAGGAGCTGGTGGCGATCAATGCGGTCAGCAAGCAGGACAACGACGACGCCCAGGCCGCCGCCCAGCAGGCGAGCGCCAATATCCAGGCCCAGCAGGCCTCCGTCGAACAGGCCCGGATCAACCTGGGCTACACCCGCGTGCTCGCGCCGATCTCGGGCCGTATCGGCAAGTCGTCGGTGACCCCCGGCGCTCTGGTCACGGCCGGCCAGCCCGTCGCGCTCGCCACCGTCCAGAGCCTCGACAAGATCTATGTGGACGTCACCCAGTCGTCCGCCGATCTCCTGAAGCTTCGGCGCGACATGGCGGCCGGCACGGTCGGGACGCCGGCCACCGCCCAGGTGAAGCTGATCCTCGAAGACGGCTCGACCTACCCGACCCCGGGCGTCCTGGCCTTCTCCGACATCACCGTCGACCCCGGCACCGGCTCGGTGGGGTTGCGCGCGGTGTTCCCCAATCCCGACGGCGCGCTGCTGCCGGGCATGTACGTCCGCGCGGTGCTGACCCGCGGGGTGGCGACGACGGCGATCCTGGTCCCGCAGGCGGCGGTCAGCCGCGACGCCAAGGGCGCCGCCACGGTGTTCGTGGCCGGGCCGGACAACAAGGCCCACCTGCGCCAGCTCGCGCTCGGCCAGACGGTCGGCGACAAGTGGCTGGTCACCGGCGGGCTCCAGCCCGGCGAGCGGGTGATCGTCGAGGGCCTGCAGAATATCCGCCCCGAGGCGGCGGTGAAGCCCGTCCTCATCGCGGCCAAGCGCTAGGCGGTTCCCATGTTGTCTCGCTTCTTCATCGACCGTCCGATCTTCGCCTGGGTGGTGGCGATCGTGGTGATGCTGGCCGGCGCCCTGGCGATCCGCAGCCTGCCCGTCGCCCAGTACCCCGACATCGCCCTGCCGCAGGTGGCGGTCCAGGCGTTCTATCCGGGCGCATCGGCCAAGACCGTCGAGGACAGCGTCACCCAGGTCATCGAGCAGAAGATGAAGGGCCTCGACGGCCTGCTCTACATGTCCTCCACCAGCGATAGCGCCGGCGCGGCCACGGTCACCCTGACCTTCAAGGGCGGGACCGACATCGACATCGCCCAGGTGCAGGTGCAGAACAAGCTGCAGACCGCCGTCGCCCTCCTGCCCCAGGAGGTGCAGCAGCAGGGCCTGAGCGTTGTCAAGTCGGCCCGCAACATCCTGATGGTGGTCGGCCTCTACGCCACCGACGGCAAGGCGACCAACGCCGACCTCGCCGACTACATCGCCTCTCATATGCAGGACGCCGTCAGCCGGGTCGACGGAGTCGGCGACGTGCAGCTGTTCGGGGCCCAGTACGCCATGCGCGTCTGGCTGGACCCGAACAAGCTGGCGGCCCACAACCTGACGCCCGGCGACGTCATCGCCGCCATCCGCGCCCAGAACGCCCAGGTCTCCGCGGGCCAGCTCGCCGGCACGCCGGCCACGCCCGGCGTGGTGCTCAACGCCACCATCAGCGCCCAGTCCCGGCTCCAGACGGCCGAGCAGTTCCAGGCGATCATCCTGAAGGCCACCGAGGGCGGCGCCCGGGTGCTGCTTCGCGATGTCGCCCGCGTGGAGCTGGGCGCCGAGAGCTATACCTCCCTGGCCGAGTTCAACGGCAAGTCGGCGGCCGGCCTGGCCATCAGGCTGGCGCCCGGCGGCAACGCCCTGCGGACCGCCGACGCCGTCAAGGTTCGCGTAGCCGAACTCTCGAAAGCCTTCCCGCCGGGTTACGCCTATGTGGTGCCGGTGGACTCCACGCCCTTCATCAAGCAGTCGATCGAGGAGGTGGTGAAGACCTTGGTCGAGGCGGTGATCCTGGTCTTCGTGGTCATGTTCCTGTTCCTGCAGAACTGGCGCGCGACGCTCATCCCGACCATCGCGGTGCCCGTGGTCCTGCTGGGAACCTTCGGCGTCATGGCGGCGCTGGGCTACTCCATCAACACCCTGACCATGTTCGGCCTGGTGCTGGCCATCGGCCTCCTGGTCGACGACGCCATCGTCGTGGTCGAGAACGTCGAGCGGGTGATGGACGAGGAGGGCCTCTCGCCCAAGGAGGCCACCCGAAAATCCATGGACGAGATCACTGGCGCCCTGATCGGCATCGCGCTGGTCCTGGCTGCGGTGTTCGTGCCGATGGCCTTCTTCGGCGGCTCCCAGGGAGTGATCTACCGCCAGTTCTCGGTGACCCTGGTCTCGGCCATGGCGCTGTCGGTCCTGGTGGCGCTGGTGCTGACGCCGGCGCTCTGCGCGACCCTGCTGAGGCCGACCCCGAAGGGCCACGGCATCACGAAACGCGGCTTCTTCGGCTGGTTCAACCGCAACTTCGACCACGCCGGCGACCGCTATCAGGGCCAGGTCCGCAAGATCCTCGGCCGGGGAGGCCGCTGGATGGCGATCTATGGCGCGATCGTGCTGGTCATGGCGCTGATGTTCGTGCGCCTGCCCACCGCTTTCCTGCCCGACGAGGACCAGGGCATCATCTTCACCTTCGTCCAGCTGCCGCCCGGCGCCACCCAGCAACGCACCCAGCAGGTGATCGAGCAGGTCGCCGACCACTTCCAGAAGGACCCGGCGGTGTTGGCGGTCTTCACCGTGTCGGGCTTCAGCTTCGGCGCCATCGGCCAGAACGTCGGCGTGGCCTTCGTCCGCCTCAAGGATTTCGACGACCGCAAGAGCCAGGACATGAAGGCCCCCGCCGTCGCCCAGCGGGCCATGGGCGCTTTCTCGCAGATCCGCGACGCCACGGCGTTCGCGGTGATCCCGCCGGCGGTGCCGGAGCTGGGCAACGCCTCCGGCTTCGATTTCCAGCTGCAGGATACCGGCGGCGTCGGGCACGAGGCGCTGATGGCCGCGCGCGGCCAGCTGCTGGAGATGGCGTCCAGAGAGCCCGGCCTGATGGGCGTGCGGCCCAACGGCCAGTCCGACACCCCCCAGCTGGCGATCGACGTGGACCACGCCAGGGCCAGCGCCATGGGCCTGACCACCGCCGACATCAACAGCGCCCTGAGCGCGGCCCTCGGCGGGGCCTATGTGAACGACTTCATCGACCGGGGTCGCGTGAAGAAGGTTTTCGTCCAGGCCGACGCGCCGTTCCGCATGAAGCCCGAGGACCTGGAGCGGTGGTACGTGCGCAACGCCTCGGGCCAGATGGTCCCGTTCTCGGCCTTCGCCACCACGCGCTGGACGATCGGGTCGCCCCAGCTCGAGCGCTATAACGGACTGTCGTCGGTCAACATCCAGGGCTCCCCGGCCCCGGGCAAGAGTTCCGGCCAGGCCATGAAGACGATGGAGCGCCTGGCCGCCCAGCTGCCGGCCGGCATCGGCTATGAATGGACCGGCCTGTCGCTGCAGGAGCGCGAGGCCGGCGCCCAGGCTCCTGCCCTCTATGCGCTCTCCATCCTGGTGGTGTTCCTGCTGCTGGCGGCGCTCTACGAGAGCTGGTCGATCCCGCTGGCGGTGATCCTGGTCATCCCCCTGGGCGTGGTCGGCGCCCTCCTGGCGACCTCCCTGCGGGGCCTGTCCAACGACATCTATTTCCAGGTGGGCCTGCTGACCACCATGGGGCTGGCCGCCAAGAACGCCATCCTCATCGTCGAGTTCGCCAAGGACCGCTACGCCGCGGGACGGCCGCTGGTCGAGGCGACCCTGGAAGCCGTGCGCATCCGGTTGCGCCCGATCATCATGACCTCGCTGGCCTTCATCTTCGGCGTGCTGCCGCTGGCCATCTCCAACGGACCGGGCTCGGGGAGCCAGCACGCCATCGGCACCGGCGTGATCGGCGGCATGGTGTCGGCGGTCCTGCTGGCGATCTTCTTCGTCCCGCTGTTCTTCGTGCTGGTCCAGCGCCACCTGGGCAGGAAGCCGGCGGGCGAGGCCCTTCCCCTGCCGCCGTCACCCGCCCATGAGGAAATCTGAGATGCCGCGCAGAGCCCTGCTCGTCAGCCTGCTGGCGACCGCCGCCCTGGGCGCCTGCACCCTGGCGCCCAGGTACGAACGCCCCGCCCTTCCTGTGGCCCAGGCCTGGCCGGTCGCGCCGCCGACCGCCGCCGCCGCGCCCGGTGCGGACCTCGCCTGGCGCGAGATGTTCCCCGATCCGCGGCTGCGATCGACCATCGCCCTGGCCCTGGAGCAGAACCGCGACCTGCGCATCGCGGTCGCCAACATCGCCCGCGCCCGCGCCCAGTACCGGGTCCAGCGCGCCGAACTGCTGCCGGGCATCGACGCGGTGGGCTCGGCCGACCGCAGCCGCACGCCCGGCTCGCTCTCCCCCGCCGGGTCAGGCGGGGTGGCCGAGCAGTACGCGGTGACGGCCGGGTTCTCGGCCTATGAACTCGACCTGTTCGGCCGGGTCCGCAGCCTGAGCGCCGCGGCCCTGCAGAGCTATTTCGCCACCGAGGAGAACCGCCGCGCCGCACAGATCGCCCTGATCGCCGAAGTGGCCGGCGACTACCTCACCCTGGCCGCCGATCAGGACCTGCTGAAGATCACCCAGGACACCCTGGCCAGCCGCGAAGCCGCCCTGGAGCTGAGCCGCAAGCGCTTCGCGGCCGGCGCGACCTCGGAACTCGATCTGCGTCAGGCCCAGACCCTGGCCGAGCAGGCGCGCAGCGACGCCGCCGTGGCCTACGCCCGCGTCGGCCAGGATCTCAACGCCCTGCGGCTGGTGGTGGGCGCGGAGGTTCCGGCCGCCCTGCTGCCCGACGGCGACCTGCAGGGCGTCGGCGTCCTGACCGAGATCGCCCCTGGCCTGCCCTCAGACGTCCTGGTCCGCCGGCCCGACGTGCGGGCGGCCGAGCACGCGCTCCAGGCCCAGAACGCCAATATCGGCGCGGCGAGGGCGGCCTTCTTTCCCCGCATCAGCCTGACGGGCTCGGCCGGCAGCGCCAGCCCCGAACTCGGCCAGCTCTTCGGGGGCGGCACGGGCGCCTGGTCCTTCGCGCCGCAGATCGTGCTCCCGCTGTTCAGCGGCGGCGCCAATATCGCCAATCTGCGGGGCGCGGAGGCCGGGCGCGACGCCGCCGTCGCCCAGTACGAAAAGGCCGTCCAGACCGCCTTCCGCGAAGTCTCCGACGCCCTGGCCGTGCGCGCGACGATCGGCGAGCGCCTGGCCGCCCAACAGCGGCTGGTGGAGGCCGCCGCCGCCGCCCAGCGGCTGACCCAGGCGCGCTATGATCGCGGCGTCGACAGCTACCTGGCGGTGCTGGACGCCCAGCGCACCCTCTACACCGCGCGCCAGACCCTGCTGGCGGCGCAGCTGGCTCAGCGTACGAACCTGGTCGAACTCTACCGCGCCCTCGGCGGCGGCGGCGAAGGTCAGCCGCCGGCCCGCGCCGCCTTCGGCCCGTCCGGCTCGCCCGGATAGGACCGCCGGTCGGCGCGTCGCGGCGACGCCGCCGCGAGCAGCACCCGCAGTTTCCGGGCGAGGTCGGCGTTGTCGTAGGGCTTGTCGAGGATCGGATAGTCCGGGGTCGTCGCCAACGCCCGGTCGCCGGTGAATCCCGATGTGAGCAGGACCTGCAGGTCCGGGCGCTC
>Ga0307513_10007033_pt1 | contig 14638 bp, 17 predicted proteins | sample 15_EM_MG_FD_202174 | JGI IMG/M metagenome (GOLD analysis project Ga0307513, IMG submission 202174) | Populus trichocarpa ectomycorrhiza microbial communities from riparian zone in the Pacific Northwest, United States - 15_EM | ecosystem: Host-associated > Plants > Roots > Unclassified | place... | reverse complement strand
CTACCATTAATGAAATATATAAAATTATATACAGGCTATGCTAGAAATCGAGAGGGTGAAAGCGGACGAAGGTAGGCGTCTGCGTAGTGGGACCGGCAGGGTGCGGACGAGGGTAAGAGTCCGCGAACGGCGCCGGCAGGGTGCGGACGAGGAGAGGAGTCCGCGTAGAGTGTCGGTAGGGTGTTGCAAGCATTATGGGGCGTCCCCGGACGAATCTAGGCAGTCGGGCTCCCAGAATCTGGCAGGTCTACTCGAGAGACCCCCGGGCGAGAAGAGACTGAAGGTGGGTGTTCGGACGGAATCAGGCCGTGACAAGTGAGCCGGGTGGTGAGGATGGGAACAAGGGTGTTGGGAGGCACCAGGCGCAGGAGGTGCAATCCTAGGACGCTCGGACGTTCAGGACGTTCAGGACGCACAGGACGCAAAGGCGGACGTTTAGGACGTACGGAACGAATGGGGCGGACGCACGCCGTCCGGACGCGGGCCCTATCCGTCTGGAGTAAACCTTTTTTTTGCTGATGTATGTGACTAGGTAGTATATTCTGACGCTTAGGGATTGCAAACAACTTGGAGCTGGTTTGGCAAAAATGAGACTGTTCTATTGCAAGTGGGCAACCTTTTCTGCTGTGAAAATGATTTTTTCTCCATTTGGAATTGAAAGGAAATGAGAGAACAGAATGGAGCTGTTGTACCCAAACTGGCTCCTATATTCATTCTGATATTGTATAATTCTTCTATCTCCTAGCCATATAGCCACATACTGGTGCTCATATCTCCACCCAACCACTCATGCACATATCTTTCAAAATACAAAATTGTATAACTAATTCATACTGAGGAAAACAATAGACATAATAATAATGATAAGAATAATACTTGTAATAATCATAATAATCATAATTATAATCATAATTATAATTATAATAATAATAATAATAATAATAATAAGAGCAATAAACGATACGGATAAGGGGAAAAGAAAAGAAAAGAAAGAGAAAGTAATAAACAAGGGAAACTAAAACCTAGTATGTCCGCTGTGCACACTAAGAAGCTCAGAAATCCGAGTAGGTATAGACGTAGTTAGCTGGTGAATATCGTGTGGTGAAAGAGCTTTCCACTCCTCATTGATAGCGGTAAGAAGCGTAGGCACAGTAGTAGGGCGAGGAGAGCGTCGCATTATTCGGTGTTTAAGTAAACATCAAATACCCTCAATTGGGTTCATGTCTGGTGAGGTCGAAGGCCATGTTAGAAGGTAGTTGGCTAGGCTAAGCTCTTCCATAATGGTGGTGGTGAGACGGCAGCGATGTGCCGACACATTATCTTGTGGAAGATATTAGTAGCCTGGGTTGGTTGCGCCTATTTGGTGTAAAAACTGCCACCAAGAATGTAAATATGGGCGGAGGATATGATCGACATATGTTCGGACACCAATGTCACCCCAGGTTGAGGTATCCCAAACAACGAGAGGTCCTTTTTGGTCCTGGTAAATGGCACCCCATACCATGATGGAAGTACGATGAGTAAAGCGGGAAACTAAACAATCCTCAAGATACTCTTCACCCCGACGTTGTGTGACCCACACTGTCCCGCATACCTCCCTCACTGAAAAAGAACATTCATCGCTCCATACAACATCCAGCCAATCCTCCATCCTCCAATCCCAGAACTGGTAGGCCCAAGACAAACGCCGAGAACAAGCACTCTCAGACAGAAAAGGCTTCACACGTGCGATACGCCTATGGTATCCAGCACTTTCAAAGACCTGGCGGAGGGTATTGCGGCTGAGACGGACACCAGCTAACTGAGCAATCTGCTGGTAGGGTAGACGACGATTCTCTGTGCTGGCTGTAGCAGTAGACAGGAGACGTCTCCGGAGGTTGTCAGTTATGACAGGGGTCGGCCTCTACCGGGATATTGGTTGGGCTGATTGGTTCTGGTGTAGTGGGTTATTTGGTAGAGGGACCCGAGCGAAATATCAAGCGTTAGTTGGAGCTGTGGATAGCTCCAGCCGCCTAAAAGCCGAAGCGCTCGTATCGTTTCTCGGGTATGAACTGAGACTACCTGGTACCGGGTAGGGGAAGAAGGTGGTAAGCCCCTATCCTCATGGTTCTCAGGCTCTTCCCCCTCCCGAATATTGGCTCGGGAATGATTGTTGGAGTGTCCTTCCATATCTGAAATAGTCCTGGCCAGGTAGTATGGAAGCGGGTTGTATTGGTTGTGAGGGAACTTAGAAAAGGCCTATGGGAATGGTGGCGAGTGATATCTTATAAATGTGTTCGGTAACCGATGCAACAAGCAGAAAAGAAAAAAGAATGCCGACAACTACTCTAAGCAACCAGAATCTATTGGCGCACCTCCACTGCTCTTTATGTCACAGGAATACGAACACTCTACCAAGGAAAATCAAGTTTCCTTCCAATTTGATGTCATTTCCTCTATCATACGATCTTCAGTGGAATAGGTCACTCGTATGTCACTCAGTTTCTAATCTTCTGATTGGTTTCTTGCTCCCCTGTAGCCTGTTTCCTTTTTTGGCATATCCGGGTTCTTCGGCTATTGATCCTTATTGAAGTTTTCCACTTTTCATCTTTTTCTGCTCGCTCACGTTGCATGACAAGGGTATTGATCTTTCCGATTTTTCCTGACGCACCCGAGTAGCTATAGTAGTGATATATATGCAATTTCCTAAGCGATGAATATCTTACAAGTCTTGTCAACCCAACTTCAACCTCGACTCCATCCCACCATTTCCGCACAGAATTCGCAATACACGTGAGTATGCCAAAACAAACTAGGGTACAGCAAGGGGGAGAAGAGAAAAAGCTAGCTCGGATCAAGGAATACACTTTAATTTATCGACTATGTGGACACCCAACCAACCAACCAGCCACCAGCCAACCTTCGATTTAATTCGAACCTTGATCCGTGGATCATCAAAAATCAAAGTAAAGTAAAAACACAACCCTTAGAAAGAAAGAAAAAGCAGGGGAAAGGAAAAAAAAGCAAAGAAATTATGATACCCACCGGCCGCCCATCACCATGTTTTTTATTTACAAAGGAGATCGACGACATCCAACTCCTATCATGCATGCATTCCGCACCTAGGGTCATGCCACACAACACTACTATTCACCGGCCAATCTAACCAACCAAGTCGCTACCGTCTGGAGATTCTAGGGGGTCGTCGGTTCCGCGTATCGAATCTCATCATCGTTATCACCAGCCCAGACACCCGGAGTTCTGGGATTTCCATATCCGGCTGCAGGAGTTGGGGCACCCTGGTAATAGCCACCTCTAGGATCTCTGGACCCGCCGCCACCAGCACCTCCACCACCGTAACTTCCACTAGCACCAGGAGTAGGAGCAGCGCCGTATGGAGCAGGAGTAGGAGCTGTCTCCGGGCCACCCCAGGCCCCGCTGTAAGCGTCTCTGGGGGTTGGGGCAGATATTGGGCCGGGAGTGGGAGCAGACAGGGCGCTGGGGGTGGGCGCGGAAATAGGCCCCCCGGGCGTGGGTGCAGAGAGCTCTTTGCTGTAGGAGGGTGGAATAAAATCTGGAGAGCTGGCATTGTAGGAGGCACCAGGAGTGCGGGCAGAGTACGAGGAGTTGTTAGAGGAGTTTGCGGAAGTGGAGTTGGAGTCCATGAAGGAATCGAGGTTAGGGCGACCAGGAGTTTTGGAACCAGCGTCCCAAGTGCTACGATCGGTGTCTGAGGCGTAGGGAGTGCGGGAGGAGGGATTCCAACTGTCGTAATTGTTAGATATTGTAAAGTGGGTGGGGGGGATTACTTACGCAGGAGTTTTATTTCCAGCATAGGAAGATCTACTACCGTCCATACCATACGCAGGCGTCTTACTGCCGGGGAAGTATCCAGGTGTGCGACTGCCATCATTAGAGCTCAACCAGGCAGGAGTCTTGCTGCCAGGGCTATATGCCGGTGTACGCGGCCCCGAAAAGCTGGACCGGGGAGACCTGCTACCGCTCCAAGAAGAGGCCCTATCCGAGGACATCGAGGGTGTTCTGCCATACCCCCCCCCATCTCCGCGGCCACCAGGACGCATAAAGTCTTGGAAAGTCTTAATAGCACCAGTGTGAAGGCTGTATATCGATTTCTAGTTAGTGATGCCATAGATGACGGGGGAGGAGGGCATGGGAGACTCGCTCTTTAAAACCTAGCTTCACCTTCTCGATTGTGACAATCTTGTTCTTGGTGTGCAACTCCACTCGGGCCGTAGAGTCGGTCGCATCCTTGACAATCCCTACAAGTCCTTTATACGGTCCTTGCCTAATCGTAACCGTTTGCCCAATGGTTTTATCTCTTCCGCCGGTGCGTGGAGGCGGCATGGCGGAAGCATCCGGGGATCTTCCATTGCGTTGCATAGCGGGATTCATCTTAGTAAGATCCGGCCCAGTAGCTTGACTATTTGTAATTCTACCCCCCTTGGCAGCGATGGTGGCGACATTGTTGGTCCTGCAGACGAACACACCAGCGTTCGAAGTCTCTTCACGATTGTGAAGGAACGCGAAAGATCTGAAGATGTGTAAGATGACACCGGATCGAGTCTCTCCGCCGGTTTCCTTGACTGTATCCCCAACACGGATCTCAGAACCGTTTCGATCTGTGGCCACGCCAGGGCGACGGTTTGAAAGCTTGCTTGCAATCTGAGATGGCATGATTGTTCTAATGTTACCATGTTGATCGATGATCCTGACGGACTCTCTGTCGACTTTGGTAACGCAGGCAACAGTAGTGGCACTAATATCAATTGTCAACAGAGGGTTCAGTTAAAGCCCGTGCGTACCATGAGTACATACTCAAGTTGTACCAAATCGTGGAGATCATATTTCCCACCAGTTTCCATGCCTCCAGATTCACTAGCTTCCCTCAAATCCTTGGAGAAAACGGTAATCTCGGTCATGCCAATATCACTAATAAGAGTAACCCTGTCCTCATTGATCCTCAAAACCATTCCAACTTCGTCTCGGAATCTGCTTCCTCCGGTAACCTTGACGTGATCTCCCGGATTGAATCGCTTCCTCAATCCTTTGAATGGAACTTCGGTGCGTTTTCCCTTCAATGGGCCTTCCAACACGTCCAGTGTGACAATATCGCCATGAACACTAACAGCTCTTCCGACGAGACCGTTCTGCTCGCCATCATAAACCTCGACAGTATCGCCAACTTGGTATGTGGAAACAGTCTTCTTCAGTGACTGAGCCAAGGCATGGAGATCCAAGCTTTCGGTACCATCATCCCCTCCGGATGCAAACTTAGAGACTTCTTCCAGAGTGGGATTAACATTTTCGGTTTGAATCAGGTTGAGCTTGACGTCTTTGATGTAGTATCCGTCTTCATATTCGTCTCCGAGATAGGTGAAGACCTTCTTCAGCCCTTGTGATGCTTGTGACAAATACTTGGCGTGGTTCTTTCTGGCTTCAACTTCGGAGAATAGTCGCTGTGGGGGGCGTCCAGCAAGTGATCCACTCTTTCCAAAAGGATTGCGCTTTCGCTTGTTACCGCTTGGGTCGTCAGCATCAGTGCCGTTGCCATAGTCCAACCTAGGTACCATCCTGATCTTAACTTCGAGGCCACTAGCTAGAACGTTTTCAACCTGGGCAAGGTCGCCTTGGTACTTTCCACGTTTAAAACGAACCCATGTTCCTGGGGTGATCTCGGCTTTCTTCATAACGAAAAGGAGGTCTGGCATCTCCTTTATGGGAACGAGAATCATCTTGGTCATGGGATAGACAAAAGAAACACCTTGAAGAGCGTGCATAACGTCTGCTTGCTTCTTTGCTTCGACGTAGATATACCCGGGCATGGTGTTACCACGTTCGAACGCAGAGGTGATCTGCAGAGGAGCCTTCGTATTTGCTAATTCCTCCTGCTTCCTGAGAATCGAGAAAACGATCTCCCTCTCCTTTCCGGGCTTACACTTGACGCCCCAAATGCTCGGATCATTAACAGATGGTAACAATAACCTTCTAGGAACCACCTGCGAATCCTCCATGCGTCTCCGAGCCGACCTGCCATGGCGTTCTTTAAACCCAGCGGCGATTTGTTCCATGTCCTCTGCTTGCTCGGCCTCATGTTTGCGATCGAGTTCGCGATGGCGATGATCGTCACGAGGGTACTGGCGGAGGTCACTCAACTCCGGGCGATCAGCATCGTCAGCGATAAAGCCTGCTTCCGCGCCGTCTTCTTCGTCCTCATCAGGGTCCTCCTCGTCTTCGTCGGAGACATCCGCTTCGATATCGAGGAACTGGTTGCGAGGTGGTCTACGAGCGCGCTTGCGTTGAGGCTGTCAAAGGTAGGCCATGCGTTAACAAATTTTACCCAGACTCAATGGCTCACTCAAAGAGAAGCCGATCAGGGAGTCCCCGAGCAAGGTTTTCGATAACATACCAGGTCGTCGTCTTCGTCGTCTTCGTCGTCCTCCTCGTCGTCCTCTTCATCATCCTCCTCATCGTCGTCGTCCGGCCGGCCTCTGGCGGGTGGAGCCTCATCGTCGGGCTCACCCTCAGCATCTTGGTCTAGGTGGCTAGTGTCGAAATCCTGGTCGTCTTCGTCGGCATCAAAGTCATGATGGAGTAAATTAGAAGTACTCATATTTGTATCGGGCGAAAAAGTGAAGCTAGGAGGAATTAAGAAGAATTGGGGAAACCTTCAAAATAGGCGGGGAGAGCGACCTTTATAGTCGTGGAGGTAGGGTCGTGTTGTTAGGTGAGAGAAGGTCGCACATGCTCCAGAAGCTTGTTGGATGGTAGGGTAACTCTCAGGTTCGGTTTCCTAATCAAGACTTGTGCGATGAAGGCTTACTATGGGCCTGCCAATGAGTAACGGGAGGAAAGCCTCGTGGAGAGGAACGACATACTGGCACCCTACCGCCGTAACCTTAGCTTAAGAGAGCCTTGGTGGGATTTTCTGCAAGTTGTAAAGTGGAATCTGAATTTATTTGGATTGTGTTATCCATTTATCTTACAGAACCAAATCCTCTTCCACCTCGTAACCCATGGTATAATTTAAAACCGGTAGATGGTTCCCTCCCCAATGCCATAAAAAACTTGAGTCCTACCATAGGTTGCTTATGGAATACAATGGCTCCCAATATCCCATGGCGCTCACACCAACAATCTACCATACTGTACGATATCATAGAGCTAACTTAAGACCTTTCTCTCCCAAACGCCTCTTGTGGCAATACCAAGGCACGGCAAACACCCGTAATCACTCACCCTCCACTGCCTCCAGGTCACGAGACTCGCGCACCCTAATTGCAGCTAAATTGAACCAATAATTTATCCTTGCTTGCCATATCGCGGACTGTATGCACTAGACTACAGCATCGGTACGGGTAGATATCTACTTCCATCACCGGGCTTCTGGCCGGGAAAAGCAAAAGGAAAAGAAGAAAAAGAAGCAGTGCCAGGTGCAATACCATTGATACTCAAAGAAACCCCAAAACGCCGGTGTCCGAGTTTTAATTGATTTTTCGGAAGAAAGGAAGGGGAAGAGGAAAAGAAGTAAAGAGTAAGGAATAAGGAATAAGATGGAAAAAGAGAAAGAAGAGAGGAAGAAAGAAAACAAGAAAGGAGATAGTGTAATAACGAGAGAAGAAAAGAGCAAGTAAGACGACATGACCCCATGCACACCGAGCATTCAATTAGACTACATCCCCATCCCAACCAGCAATGCTGCGGCACTAAAGAAACGAAGGGGGGAAAGGAGCAAAGTGAATGTGAAAGATGGGTAGGGTGAAGTAGAGCAAATCAAAGTATATACAGCAAAATCAATCCTCATCCTAACTTAAGGATAATAATACGCTGCTAGCCACTTTCTCTTTCTTTTTCTTCCTTCTAGTTGATCGATCTGAATTTACTTAAGGACATCCTCCATCTCGACCGTCTCATCGTCATCAATCTCGATGACCTCCTGACCAGCTTCTTCACCAGTGGATGCAGCGAGCTCCAACTTCTTCTTGTCGTCTGTGTTCTTGTACTCGCTCTTGAGCGACCACTTTCCCGTGAAGGGGCCGTTGCGGTCCATTTTTGCGATCTCATCCAGGGTTTGTTTGAGGTATTGCTCTGGCTGGAATAACCTCTCGCGGATGCCGCGCATGGACCAATATTCGTGCTCTGCGAAGAGGGAGAAGAGAGCTGTGAGGAGTTCTGAGTGAGGCATACGGGCGGCTTTGTTGTCTGTTGTTTTTCGCACTGCTTGTGTGGGTTTCTGTGTGGTGGGTTTAGATGTCTGTTATAGAATGGAGTGGCAAAAATGATAGTTTGACTACTGTACTTACAACGAAGCCCGCAAAACTCTTAGCTGTGGCACCAGTGGTGCCGGGTGCAAGGAGATTACCGCCAGCAGCATTGGAATCGAGAACCTGAGTGGTGACTCTCGGGGCATCTGCTTGCCGGAACTTAGATAGCTGGAACAGTTTGTACTCTTCATTGACAACAGGAGACATGGAGCATTCGTGGCGAACGGTTCCAACTAGCGAAGTCCTCTCTAGACACATTGTCAACGCCTGGGGAAGGAAGAAACCAACTAATTATCAGGAACCATACTTGGAATAGCTTTCCGAACATATGGCTGATATCTCTGCTTCCCCCAATTGCCCTTCCCACCGCCGCCGCCCCCACTATTGCTCTCCCGGTCACGGTGCTGGTATAGCAGCCTCGCAGGAATCGCCGGCTCACCCTCCTTCACACCGCCGGTATTCAACTTGCTCGAAAATCCCGGCATATCCTTCTCCGTAAAAACAAAAGTGTTGTTGACCTCCATATTGGTTATCCTCAAATCATACTCCGTAGGAATCTCTCCGTTCGCCTGATTCTTCTCGAGTGAAAGTTTGAGCTGTGGGAAAGCGTCACCACCAGTCAGCCAGGAGAACCAGAGTAAAAAAACAAAGCTACTTAAATGACAGAATTGGTTTTGGTTTTTTCTCTTGATTTTCTTTTACGCACATTGCTAGTATCCTTTGGATTAACCTTCACAACACCCAGCACAATCTCCTCATTATCGTCAATCTCATTCCACCGCTCAGCGACAAAGCTCGGGAGCTTCACTAACCACACCGCCTTGTCCCCCTTAGACATATCCAGGTCACCGGCATCTTCATATAGTTCGTCATCATCAACGTCCGAGACTTCAGCCTTGATATCTGCATCTTCGATCTTGACGTCTGGGTCGGGCTTGATCGCTGGGCCGTTGGTCGCCATTATTTGCTTTTTTGTGTATGGGTGTATGCGGCCACCGGGAGTGCGTCCGATGGAAAAAAGGGAAAGGATATAGGTTTTCTTCCTCTACGTCTCAATATCACTCAAAAGACTAAGGCCCCCTGTAAAACAAAGGTTGGCGAAAGCGGACTCTTGGAGACGATCTTTGTTTGGCAAGGAGGTGAGCGACGGCGTCAGGTTGTTCGCAGGGTTGGGGTGAGGGTAGGAAGGGATGGGGTTGACGCGGTTGGGTTGGGTTGGCTTGAGCGAATGCATGTGTTTACGTTCATCATTCGATAAGCAGTGCCATTCTGAGAGTTTCGCGTAGCAGCCGCATTTGTCATACTTTACTTCCTCAGAACCACATACTGTTAGCAAATGAACCCTAAGTGCAGTTACCACGTGACCAACCTTGGGGCACCGGTTCTTATCAAATCGCGCTAGACTAACACCCCTTCATAAATAGTCACCAATTCTCCCGCATACTCTGGTGTGTTGAAAACCACTCCTACTAACCTAATACAAATCTCTATGGAGACAAGGGTTACTGTATGTTTTCCGATTTCTATGGGTCCATCAAAGCACATGCTCAGCTTTTTGATTCTTGTAGAGCTAGAGCTCTATTGCCTACGGTACCTTCCTTCGGGGTTGGGCAATTGGTGTGATATAATACCCTGGTGGTGCTTGTATCATAAACACTGGTTTGACGAGAAATTCACAGACAGTCACTCGAGGCCGATTCACAGTTCCCAACCCCCGGGGGTCCGACGGCCGGGACGAACATCAAGCAAAATTCAAAACTACGGTGACGTAAAAAAATAAACAAAAGTAGCGCCCGCCACTACTGCCCTGGGGCCTTGTGGGAACTGATGCACCGCGTGCTAACAGAAGCACTAATGCAGGGGCAATTAATCAATTAATTCTTTATCCATATGCTTGCTAATAAGCTATCATCGCAACCCGAAACTCAGAAATCGATAGGCCTAGCTAGCCTTTCTTGGGGAACGATCGTATTGAAGGTGGTCCCGCACACGGATCCGGAGCCGGGTCCGGTCCAATCGGCGCAACAACCACGGCCGGACGCCGCTCCCACGGCGGCCACTGGCACCTCGGAAGCGACCTGAAGATGGCGCAAAGTATGGCGAACACCAAAAGTGGCAAGCCAATAACAGCAGAGACCACTATACCAGCTATTTCTTCCCTAGACAGTGGTGGCGGTGTTGATGTTGATGTTGATGTTGGTTGTGTGTCCCCGCCACCGATACTGTGACGAAACGCGTCACGTAACGTATCGTCTGCCCAACCGCTCTGCGGATCCACACGGTTAAGGTGGAATTCTGCGTTCTTGCGCACGAGTTCCGGCGTTTTGTATACTGTTCCAGGGGTGTAGCGTGAACCCCACTGACGATCACATTACTCGAGTACTATGTTGGTCCCAATCGGGTTAGGAAGATACTCACAGCCATCGTGTTCATGTCTAGCACCTTGATTAATTCAGGGTCGCATGACACATTTACGTCCACTTGCGCAGATGGCGGGTAACCGCCAATTATCAATAATTGGCTGCCAACCGCATTACAAGTGTGAGAACGCATTCGGACCATACTGTCGGGCATCTCGACCCGGGTCCAGCTGAGGTATTGTCGACGATTAGTTCGAAACAATGTTTGGCTAAGGCAAGGAAACGAACATAAAACTTGGCATGGTCAAGACCCAGGTGTCTGGAGCAGCGTCTCCGAGCGGTTCCATCAACATGCCACCATGGACCCAAAGCCTATTTGATTTCCAAAAGTTAGAATGGAAGTCTTGAGGATTGGGAACGTAGAGCGCACTCCCAGGTTTTTGTTTCATCACTATAGACTGTTTGCCCGCAGAATCTAGTTCTAGAAACAGGAACTTCCCCATTGTAAAAGGTCGTGGATTGGTTTATCCACCTTTTATTATCAAGGTCGTAGAGCATAACATATCGGAAGGAAAGCTAGGTTGGTTCCAGTGAGAGGGGCAGATAATTTCGGCGAGGAAAAGAAACTTACGCTAGAGCCGTGTTCGTCATTAATAGCAGCATCGTCCTTGATGGGAACTCCGCCAGGCCCCGTCTCAGCCATGAGGGCGATCAAGAATCCATCATTTTTTCCAATTTTAAGGTGGTTGGCAGACCCATGCCAGTAGGCCATCCCTGTTTCGCCGAACGACTCATTTGTAAGCGCGCCAGTTGCATGGTTGTATACTATCATTCCGGAGAGTGGAACTGCGAACCCGTCTAGGGAGTCACTTGACGAGCGCGGAGTCCAGAGGCCTCTACAGTTCAAGTAAGTTGGCTATCTGGGAGGCAGGCTGGTGACAAACCCAATATAGTAGCTTTGATTCGTATCAGGAACAGAAACGGCCGCACCGCCAAACCCGCGCTTGAAACTGCTCTTATCGCCCAGCACAGGAACTTCTGCCCATGTGGAAGTCTCTAGGTCGTATTTCCAGATGCTGTACGGCGGGATATCCTTCTTTTCAAGCCAGTAGGACGAATTTCGCCAACCTTCAGCATCGTAGAAATGTCCTCCCTGCATGAGGATCGAGCCCTGGTTTGAGCCTTTCCAAAGGCCAAAACGGTTGACCACAGGAACCCCCAACCGTTTCTTCGATTGGGATCTTGGAATAAAATCCCTTGACGTGAAAGACTTGCTGAGGTCAATGACGACCGTTCGAGGATCTCAATCGGTGTGTGAGCCTCCTGAAAATCACGGCTGGAAAAAAATGGAACTAACTCAGGTCTAAAACCTCAAAGAGGTCGCCATTCCGTTGGTAATTGAATTTTGCCATGCCTCCGTCAAATATCAGCAGGTCCCTCCCCCTATGACTGACAACAATGCCTTCGTATAGTAAATTAGAGGAAGCTTCTCACGAGATAGAAGGAGGAGACAAACTCTCATGCGCGAGAAGTCGACATCTGGAATCAGGTCCCCAATTCCAAGTCTGTTTTTCGATATCAGGTTCGATCGTCTCCGCGCCCAAGATCTTAACTGTCCTATTTGTCTGCGCGAACGCCGGTAAATATATCAAAAATGCTGCCCATAGGGCACGAGTGAGAAACATCGCTTAAAATCGAGATATCGATATCTGGTTCCCCAAGCGCAATCGCTAGATTCTTCAGGGGGTAGGGGTGCGGATATATAGCTTTAGCGTACGGTACTTGTATGCCAAAAGCCTCAGATAGCTACATGGATAATCCCCCCCTTATTTCCCATTCGATGGCGAAAAGCCAAGCATTAGGGTGCCGCTGTACTCGAGTACGCCTCACATGAGTACAGAAAGCAGTTGTTGGTGGCTGCCTCGCAAAACCAACCAACCTCAGCCCCAGATTTTCAAGGCGCAGATGCATCCACCAGTACTCGAGCACCGGTAACGTCACCAACCACAGCAATTAGGGGAAATACTTTAAAAAGTGGCATTTGAGTCGCAGATTTTTCCCCAAGCCCCGTGGGTTTTCCCTCGCGATATGGGATTTTTACATTGGAAAATTGACGCGAGTGATTGTGGGTGATTATGTTGCGATAGAGATCCAGCCGCAAGGTTCAATACAATATCTCAACTGTTACAAGCACCAGCGGAGATGTTTCTCACAGTTAATTTAGGTTAACCGGCGAAATAATCCCTGTCTTGTCCGAAAACTTTCCACCTGTCCTGTACTCACGCGGCCGGATTGAAATCAGAAGGGCCTATTTTGGACTAGTGCATGTTTAGTGATTGTTGACCATATACGGTATAAACTCGCCAAGCTCGATGGAAAATCCCACCATTCTTGTGGCACTGCACTCATGGCAGCCTTGGCTGCATAGCGAGTTTGGAAAACTTATACCATATGTCGTTAGCTGTCACCCGGCAAGCACTAGTCCAAAACTAGGCCTTCTGATTTCAATCCGGCCGCGTGAGTACCTAAGCGAAGGGAGTTGCCGCCAATCCAGGCATATCATACGAAAAACCCAAGGAGGGCTTAGCACGGAGTTTTCTGTGGGGGCGGATGGCTGCAGTGCAACATCAAAAGGTTGCGAATTTGAGGACAAGGCTCTTGCTTCGGCGTGCTGGCGGCGGCAGGTGGATCTTGCCGGGTAATGGGGTACGGTACCGCAGTGTAAGAGAGACATCCTTCGAGATGATACTTGCACCAGGGACGGACCTGAGTGATCGGACAGACAGGGACTAAAAATATATGTATCCTCATATATTTTTAACCCCTGTCTGTCCGATCACCTACGTCGATACCCAAGTACTAGTACGAGTAGAAAGCCGGAGTTTAGCGTCCCGCACCCCTCGGGCTCGGATGCATTGGCTGCGCTGTTGGCACTAAGACCCTAACCTCAACTCGGCCTACATGGGCATACTTGGAGCATTGTGCAGGGAGGAAAGTGTTCGAGTGATAGAACAAGCGTCGCTATGGCACAGAACGCCCATTTCTCTATTTGAGGAATCGCGACTAAGTCCCAAGTTAGAGTTTCCTGTGGTTGCCCATTACAGTACTGGTATGTCTACGCAGCGAATATATCTGGATTCTGGTGCCCACTCATTTCCGCATCCTCTTGCAGTCGTCATCTACCGGTATACGAACGGACTTACCACCCCCTATTCCCATTTCTGGCCGATATACTTGTACGTAAGCGCTCAAGAAAGTGACTGTAATCTCATATTCCCTCTGATCAGGGTACGAGCTTGGTAACAAAAGAAAACGGGCCCCTACCGGCTTTTCCATGCAAAACGCTCATTCTCAAAAAGTGCCTGCCCACCACCATAAAATCTAGGAATTTTCTGGGTAGCACAATCTGACATGAGGATTCACAAAATTGAGCACTGGGCTACAGAAAACATTCTAGGAATTCCGAGTGCCAGAGGTCTAAGGGAAGAGCCCAAAAACAGTCCCAAGATAGCCAATTTGTGCGCGATTTTGGCATTGCAACCACACTGGCTGGCTGGGTTCACAGAACCACTGCCACTGGCCAGCAGGGGAATAAAAAGAAAAAAACTGGCAATTTTTATGTTAAATTCTCTGTGACTCTTTTTCACGGGACAAGATCTGTTGTGCGCCATCGGAGTTGTGCAGTTGTTGGCTAAGCTTGGGTATTTTGTATGGAAAACCGGGGGGGCCGTTTCTTTTGTTGCCAAGATCGTACTCAAGTGGCGGTGAAGTCGCATAGACTATCATGAATCGAGGACGGAGCGCGACAGAACTGGAAACCTATGGAGGTACAGGGCATAAGTTCTGTAGGTTACACAGAGGGTGCGAGTGGCTGAACTCGCTTGTGGAACCTATGGTTCGTGCGGATCAAGACCTGCACTAGGAATCTAGCTATTTTCAAACGATTATACCACCAGAACAAGTCACCCAGGCGACTCAAAAAAACCTCTACATTATTCTCTTTATCTCTCTCAACAA
>Ga0307513_10007032_pt1 | contig 14639 bp, 21 predicted proteins | sample 15_EM_MG_FD_202174 | JGI IMG/M metagenome (GOLD analysis project Ga0307513, IMG submission 202174) | Populus trichocarpa ectomycorrhiza microbial communities from riparian zone in the Pacific Northwest, United States - 15_EM | ecosystem: Host-associated > Plants > Roots > Unclassified | place... | reverse complement strand
AAACCTCCCCCCCCCCCCATCCCCATCCCATATCATATCATACCGGTACATACCATACAAAGTTCTCCATCTCCATCCAACCCGGCCACAAGAGCACGATATACCGGTACAATAGCAGTCTACAGCAACCGCACAGTACTGTACTGTACATACCACACATACCACGCGCAAGTATAGTTACATACACACATACACATTCACACACACACACACACACACCAAAATCCACCACCCCCACTCACCACCACCACCACCACCACACCCTCCCAGCAACCAGAAACCCATACATACATATGATACCGTAACTGTTACCGTCCACCAGCACAACCCAGAAACAACTTCCCGCTTCCAAAAACGGCCGTTAATCCTTTCTTTCTTTCTTTCTTTCTTTCTTTCTTCGAATGAACGAGTTGAATGAACATGCCATACCAATACCATGCCATACATGACAAAAACGGAAACGAAATAAGGGACACATCGGTCCTTTTTTTCATTTCTTTCTTTCATATTATCATACAATCCACTCATAAACATATTACCGTATGATGCCACTTCTTTATTTCTTCTTGATGGAGTACGCGCGTTCCTTGCGTTGGGTATCGTGTACCGGTAGTCGGTGTGTGCATTAAATTCTTTTTCAACACTTTTTTCATTTTTACCCTTCGACGAGGAGGGGGAGGGGGAGGAAGGGGAGGAGGGGGTGGGAAGTGGTGTACCGTGGACGAATGAGCATACCGTATAGTGCTTCCTACTGGTACTGTACCGGTGGTATGATGATAGTTTCATGGTATCATGTCGAAAGGATTGGGAGAATGCAAACGGGAGGAAAAAGTGAAATAAAATAGCAGCGCTATGGTGCTAAATAGTGGCTATGGTATGATAGTCTTGTGGTATCAAGAGTGAGTCATTGGGCGTGATTGGATGGTCGTAAAGACACTATTTACCTATCGCCTATCAGCCGCGCGGGACCGAGTGCTTTGCTGTTTGTATCGCGGGAGATTTCGTTTCGTGGTGCAAATGCTAATACTAAAGGCACAAGACTATGGTAATACACCACGGCATAATAACGGTCACCAGCGAGCGGAACGATAATAGGGTATCAAATCTAGCGAAATCCATCGGCATTCATTCTCACAATAATGGCGGCAGGCGGGCCTGATTTCGTCATCGCGGATGTGGAAATCAGATCTCGTCAGCAACCTAGTAGCTAATTCATCACTCCCTCCTCACCAGCATCGCCCTCCCATCCCCCTCCCTCACCATACCTCCAATCATCCTTCAAACCGCAAGAGCAAGCCGATGAGAGAAATAAAAGTATAGCAACGAAAAAAAAGAGCGCGAGCTAGCTAAGAAATTTCCCCAGCCACCAACTCCACAGCCTTGGTGCCGGAAGAGACAAGATAGGAAAAGAAAGACAAAAAAGAGACCACCCCGGAAGCCGCCCTTTCGCAGATCATCTCTTGGTTCCCCTCGGCCAAGCCTCACATCCCCTCACCCCAAGCACCAACCACCCCATCATCCCGAAACCCCGTGGGCCATCCATCCCATCCTCCAACAACCTGCGTCTTAAGAGCACCTTCCGCCACCACGATGCGGAAGATACCCCCAGACTCTCCCCCCGGCCATCAAGCAAGGAAAAACGCGAGCAAAAATATAAAAACAAAGGCATGATATAAAAGGGAAGAAACCCGAACAGCACAAGCACCCAAGTTAAATCCCATTTTACAGGGATGAATCAAAAACACAGGAACGAACAAGAGATCGTGGCCCTGACCTCAAAAACAAGAAAAGCTAAGAAAGGTATACAAGCGACCTCTCCAATTCAGAAAAAGCCTCCCCAATCATGTGTGCAGATGCATAAAACTATAAAGGAAAAAGGTAAAGATCATATCCACCCACCAACACCCCTCCTCCACCCCTCTCCCTTGGCCAGCCGTCCAGCTCGCGCCGTCCAAGTTAAGCAAAAACAAAAGGGCCGTTGACCCATGTAAGCTCTCCTCCCCTGATCGACCATTCCATATCGGTCCCTCCCGTGATATCCATTTGCACCAATGACCGTTTTGTAAGATCGCAGGAACGGACTGTAAGAGATATTGATTAAGATGAAAAATGCCGCCGGCCCAAGAGAAATGCTGACCCGATTGAGATGCAACACAAACCCACAACGATGTATCTTCGACCGGATCCAACAGACTGCCTCCTTTATACAAACGATCAAGACCGGTTGAAGAGGGTCGGATGATAGCGGGACGAAATAGGTGGAACGAACGCTGACAACCGGCTTGTTGATCGAAAATGCGCCTGGATATCCTGCCCACAATACCCATGCAAATCACACTAGCAGTCCATCGGAAAAGGAAAAGAAAGTGGAGACAACTATGTAGCCTGGGACAAAAAAAAGCAAGAGGAGAAAAATACAGCAAAAAAGTGAGATTGAAACAGTAACAAGAGAAACTTAAGAAACCAACTCCACGATTAGGCCACCGTAAAGCAAGCTTCAAGCACACACGCACACATGGGAGGGAAAAAGAATTGGAAACTCATTATACCCATCCATCAGCTCCTTGCAAACCAATTTAAAGTTCTCAGAGTAGTCACAAGTTTTTTTTATAGTTTTTTTCAAGGAACCTGACGGTATCAGAGTCTAACTCAATACCACTGCTGTCCACCGGAACCACTAGGCTGGTCTTCGCGCTTGCTGACACGATACCCGCCAGCCGGAGGGGCGAAGCCGGGATTTGTGGCTTGGGCACCCTTAGATGCGGAGCGGAGCCTTTGAAACACCATCAGTCACGAGTGGGGCATACGTCACTTGGACCAACTTACATTCTATCGGACCCACTAAGTCCGCGAGTAGTATCCATAGTCCCAGGAGTGTCAACCCCACGCTCAACAACCTTCCTTCTAGACGCTCCGACGGCGCCAGGCTTACTGGAAGTCTGGGGAGTGGGATGGCCGGCTGTTGCGGCATTTGTGCGGAGCGTTCCCCGCTTGTTCAGGTCCTTGCCATCATCATCCTCGCCTGGACCTTGCGGTCCTCCAGCGGCCTGAGCTATAGCCTGGGCATTTTTTTGCTGCTAAAGAGTCAACATGGGAAAAGTTCCCCAAAATCAATTAACCAAAGTCCCTTTCCAATGAAACAGGGGGATCACTGGAACTTCCAATAGGATTAGTGAATGGGCAAGCTTACGTATTTATAGACTGTCCAGTCAAAAACATAGTCGTATTGAAATCCCTCTCTGACAAAAAGATCCCTAAAGATCTTGCGGAGGTAAGAGTAGTCGGGCTTGTCGTCAAACCTCAAAGAGCGGGTGTAGTTGAGGTATATCGCGAACTCGTTGGGGAACCCACGGCAAAGAACTTCGGTCGGGGTAGTCATTTTCTTCTCCATGATTCTATCGTACTTCTGCTTCTTAGTTGCAGCCTTCAGGCCTTGCCAAGGCAAAGAACCACGACAGAAGTACAGCATCACGTAGCCTAATGACTCCATATCATCACGGCGGGATTGCTCTAAATCGGTAATCAGTCTCTGTTCTCTAATGGATGAACGTTGCAGTTAACTCACCAACACCCAAATGAGTATTGATCGAAGCATATCTTGCGGTACCGGTCAAATTTTTGTTTTCTCTGTATGGAATGTGGAAGTGTGTTTTTGGGTCGCGATATTTTTTTGCAAGCCCGAAATCAATCACGTTAACCTGATTGCCACGCTTGCCAATACCCATGAGAAAGTTATCAGGTTTGATATCCCTGTGGATGAAAGACTTGGCGTGGATATATTCGATACGCGAGATCTCGAAGTATGTCAGTAACCGAAATAAAGACATAGATCTGATGGGATAAACTTACCAGCTGATCTGCGAGAAGCAAGACCGTCTTCAACGAGAACTTTCTATTGCAAAAATTGAATAGGTCTTCCAAACTGGGTCCGAGGAGGTCGAGAACCATGGCATTGTAGTCACATTCGGTTCCGAACCAACGAACAAATGGGATACCGACACCTCCAGCCAACGACTTGTAAACCCTAGCCTCGTATTCGAGCTGCGGATGTTTGGCCTTGACCGACTCAAGTTTTATAGCGATTTCCTCACCAGAAATGATGTTGGTGCCTAAGACGCGAACCTCGTCAGCCTCAAAAAAAGAAAGAAATAACGGATTTTCTTGAAGAAAGATCGAAGAAACTTACCCAAGTAAATATCGCCAAAACTTCCGCTACCAATCTTACGACCGATACGATATTTGTTCCCGACCCGTAAATCCTATAGTCAAACACATTAAGGTTAGTAATCTTTGAATTTGCATCGGTCGCTATGCTGTCCTGAACGCTTCATCCATCGTCTTGTTTATTTAAGGTAGGGAATAAATAAAAAGGTTGGAGTTCTGTAGGGAAGAGCAAAGGATTAACCGAGCTGAGATCAAGAGGAAAGCTTACCATGGTCGTCATGTCGAATTATTTTCTTTGCTGTAATGCCTACACGATCCTGTAATCGTGGTGTGTGTTGGTCTAGAAATCGGGTGTCACGTCAGAAGGCGGGTTCTGTCTCCAAAGAAAAAAGGAGAAGATGATGAAAAATTAAGTGGGGAGAAAGAGAAGGTGGTAGGATAAAGGGTGAGGGGGAAGTAAGGGGAAAAAAGAAAGGGCTCGCACGAGGTCTAAGGTTAAGAGCTGATATGACAGCCTCGTACTATTGAAGGTGCTTGAGGTGGTAGAGGTCGAAGAGGAAGAGAGACTGGAGGTGATGAATGTGTGTTAGTCAGAGGGCTTTCTTTCGGTTGCTTCGTTCCTTTGCACTTCGCACACCACCTCCTTTCTCCTCAGCCGAGCCAAGCCAAGAATAGGCAACGGGTCTCCGGCCAGAATTTGAGGGAAACTCCAAGTGGAAGGGCGAGGGGCGGAAAGGATTATGTGAAATAGCTGACGGGTGATCAGCTTCAAAAAAAAAAGACGTACTTTGTTGCGGTTGAAGGTTGGCTGTCGGTTGGGAAGGTAATTAGACGAGAAAGACACCCGACCGACGGAGAACAAGACTTTAGGAAACCGGATGAGGCGGGTACAACGACAAAACTGGTGCCTGTCTCACAGTAAAGAGAGGATTAAGTTGTGGCGTGAGAGCGGAAAAAGAAGTCGAAACAATAGAGAGAGGGAGATAAAAGTGAGAAGAGAAGAGCGAGCAAGCAGCAAGCAGGTGGGGGGGTTCTTCTCCGGGTCAGGTGTTGTGTGGCAAGAGAGGAGAGAAAGGAGGTATTTCGATAGAGGAGAAAGAAGACAGCGGGCCAAGTCTAGCGGGTAACAGGGCAAATCAACTGGGGCAAAGTTCTTGTCAGGTTGAAAGGGGGGGGGGGAGGAAAATTCAACCCCGATACGGTGCTGGCCAAGAAGGGGGTTTCCTGGGTGCGCACGTCTTTCCCTCTCCCTCTCTCTCTGTGCAGCCAAAGAGAACTGTTGGAAACCTCAATGTTGGTTATTTTTGGCCTTCGCGGCTGATTGATCGGGACTGGATTGTGGCGGCTTAAGGCGTGAATTATCGATTGCGAAAAGGTCGTCAGTGCTGGAATCCCTCAAAGAGTTCTTCTTCCCTCGAACCTAATTTTCCACAGCTCACTTTCCCAACGAACTTTCGCTCTCTCAGTTGGAGAACCAATCTAGGCCCCTACCGTGGTTTTATTTTTATTTTTTACAAGGCCGAATGCCCAGGAAAACGATGATACCAGAGGACGATGCGGCTTTTACAGTACGCTTCATGACTCGAGGAATTCCGTTCCTTCGCAATCCTAGTAAAACAGCAATAGCTACAAAATACATGTATAAGGAAACAATTCCCTTGCTCTCACCCACACTTTTGTAAGCACAGTATTGTACTCTGGTAGCACAGAGACCTTTTGGGTATCGAAGACAGAGTGTCCATTACATCCTTTTCTCCTTCCGCCGGTGTCGACCCCTGTCAGAATAAATTTACTACACATCATCACTCCCCCCTGACACTTCTGTATCGATTCTATATATTTCCCCAATTCTTTTGATTCACCTCCCTGATGGCCCCGACTTCCCCAATTATATCATCACGGCCAATCTCTCTCGTCTACTCCAGAACTTTGTACCAGCACTGTGTATTGGGCTACCTACATTATCAATCTTCAACAGGCGGGGGAAAAAATAAAATAAAATAAAATCCTTCCTCCTGAAAGAACAAACATATGGCAGGTTCGCTCCTCTCATTCGGAGTAGAACAGCTCACCTCGCATCAGGGCCTAGTAACCGTAAGTATCCAACTGCCTGCCACGACTTCCTCCGGCCTAACAACAAAACATCATGAAACCCGTAAACCCCGACCAGCCAACCAGATTGCGAAACAGAATGGGTAATTCCCCTGCCGATGATATTCCCGGGCTTCATCCATTCCAGTCCACTGAGAAGTCTTCTCCTCCCATCTTTCTAATATTGCGGCACCTTCTAGATCCTTTCCCTTCCCTTCCCTTCCCTTCCTTTTCTTCTTCCCTTTTCTGTCAGCTCGGTCGAGTCAGGTCCACCGACCGCCAGCCACCCCCGTCAAACCCTCACAAATCTGAATAAATGCTGGCATCCTCTAACCTAGTCTAGCTAAGCTCAGATTTATTGACCGAACTCTAAAAGCTGATTGGTTTGGCGTGGGTGCCTCTACGAGCAGATACTGGTATTGTGCTTGTACGGCGGGTCACTGTGACAAGGATACAAAATACAAAGGTCAACATCTCGTGCTACAGATCACCCAAAGGTAACGACATTCTGGTAGATAGAAAACACTCCAATACGCAAGACAGGTTACTCCGCCAACGGGGTTCGTTATCCCGAGAAGTTAGCGGCGAGGTGGCGATAAGGCTGACTACCGTACTCGAGTACCGTAGAGGGATACACTTTCTTGATGTTGACATCGCCCATTTTCTCCCGGTACCTCCCCCGCTGTTTGTACCACACACACAACACGGGTCCTTATTAAGTTCCTCATGCCTCCACCCCTACCGATGCATGCACTTGTACTCGTAGATAGTAGTACCGTACTGCCCATAATTCAAATGGCGCACATCTCATTAGTTCGTTATCCTCACTAGCGCCCAATATCAGTTCCGAGTGCGCCTTCAGTCTAGTTGCCAGGCGTCGGGTGGGTGCCGGTAGTCAAGATAGCATATTGAGCTAATAGTGTCGTAGTAACATTGCCTTAGGCAGCGTAGAGGTTAAGGCATCAAGCCACAGTCGTGATCGCGACCACACTCTTAAAACACTCTATGGGTGCTACCGTAGGCTCTCCATCGGGCAGTGGCACCTTAGGATATCATACCTCATCCGCGAGTGCCCTGGTGAGCGGAGTCCCGTGGTCAGCGGCATCAGTGCAAAGGGAAGGGCCCACATCTCCTCCGCTGTACCGAAAGCGTTCTGTTATCACTTCTCGCTGATGGATACTGAGCTGAGAAGAAACGAAGCTAAGCATTACTATCTGCGGGCTTAGACTATCGCCCGTGGGTTATTGAGAGAAAAAAGAGAGAGAGAAATGAAGAAAGAAAGAAAGAAAGCCAAACAACCACCCCCCAGGACGAGACCCGGATAAGTTGCGGTACCGGTACTCAAGTACTGTAGTCACTGTGATAGCACCAGACAGCGATATCGTATGCGCGCGGTTCTCGCATGATCAGTTGGTGTTTTTTCTTCTTCCAATCCTTCTGTTTTCCTATCGGTCGATCCACGGACCACCTCCGACTTCCCGCACGGGTTTTTTATGTAAGAGTCCGCCCGGCGGCCTTCCATCAAAATTAATTCGCTAACCCCAAGTTGTGAGATAGATCTTGAGGCCGACCAATGTGCAACAGCCGCGTGACACCCAAAGTCTTGGGGGCTTGCCATGGCTCCAGGTCCCAAGGTTGGGTCGGTCCAAGTCAGCCATGTATCCGCGGCGATGCACAAAGTTGTTGGATCTGATTTTTCCCTCTCCGCCACCACCGAAATAATTATGGCCGAAAAGGAACTATCCATCCGTCACGCAGCCGGCCGAAAGGGTTTGAGTTAATCAGCCGCCATTCTAGAAGCCACGTTCACACCGAGAACCCTTGACTCAACCCACGGCATAATACACTGTCATATACGGTACTGTGGTAAGCTTTCCTCAAGCTTGGTACCGGTTCGGCGCTCTAGCGTAAGCATGCATTAAGCCTGATGGCCGGTGTTTTTCCCATTCCTTTCTGCTTTCTCCCTTGGCGGTAGGCCAAAGGTGGGTGACGTAACAATCTAGATTCGGTTAATCTTGTTTTTATTCTGTTCATGACTATCGCCTTTCTTCCAGCTCTTGTTTGTTTCAGCCACACTTCTCCGGATTATCGTTCTTCCACAACCCTGTGCCACCGCCACTGCCACCTAACCAACCTGACCCGGCTCCAAACCGGCAAAAACAGATGCAATGAGCGACAGAGCTCCCTGCTGTATTCCCGCTATGGGATGCGCCTCTCCGCGGGGGAGTGTCGATCCTGCTCCCGGATTCCCTGGGGCATGAATGCCTGCCCGCCAGCCGACTGGAACAGAGATACGGAGAACCACTCTCCTACAACTCTCCTACTACTTGTAGTCTCTATGGTACCGTATGATCTGGCAAAAGTCGCATTGGAGCTAAAATTGGGGCGAGCTAAAGTGAAACTAATGTATTTGGGCTAATTAGAGCCTACGAAGAACCCTAATCCGTCATAGTTTAAATATGTAACGAGAGGTTATTGGGTAGGTTTAAAAAAATCCTCACTACTCGAGTAGCATCAATCCGACTTTTGTTAGACTATACGGTACCCGCCAGTTATGGTGAGGTATGTTGGCTAGAATGCGGCTTAGAAGTCACCAGTGTTGAAACATACTTCTGGCACTTCAGTGCTGTGGCGTCACTCGTCCTGTTGCTTTTTCCCCTTGCGTCAAACCTTACCGCACATTTAGATCTGCGGCACTATTGAAGATACCTCCTTGCATTTCTCTCATTTCTCTTTTTCTTGTTATTAGACAACTTTCGGCAGATCCCTGTTTTTCAGTTTGAATTCGAGTTCGAAAAATGATAGACACGTTCTAGCGACGTTTCCGAAATTGAGTATCATAATGCTATTCCATAAATATATTAGTTCAGTACCAAGATGGATGTGATCCTCAAGAAATCATAGCATAGCATACCCGATCTGGTGTCAAACTTCTAAGCTAACTCAATTTACAGCTAGAGTGTCATCTGGGCACTTGTCCGGGTATCCTCGCAGTTGTGCCAATCATTTTTCGAAAACTCGAATTCGAACTCAAAACAGGGATCTGGCCAAAGTGTCTATTGTCATTGTTCGCTCGACCTAATTATTCGTCTCGCTCCCTCCCAAATAGTAGATAGTGAGGGGTTTTCGCCCTTCCCTTTGAGATAACGTTTTCCGACGGGGAAAGCTGGCCACCTGCAACCACCGAGAATCCCGGCTTACAGCAAAAACCAATTCCTCAACTACTACTGCACAACCAGGTGGGAAGAGGTGAAAAAAAGAAATAGGTGAAGCTTCAATGAGCCTCAAATAATTCATCCATGCTAAAAGGAATTCTGAAATGCTTGTTTCTGGATGTACTAAGTCATGTTTAGGTAGTATATTTGAAGAGATTACAAATCTACCATTTCTTGACAACCTTACTACCTTAGGAGCTGAATATCTGATAGGTTTTCCTATTGTATCTTGCCAATCTGTATCTTGAGTAGTAAAGTTGTAGGTTTGGTAAATTAGGTCAGTCTCAGGAGTAGATTTTGCTCTGTCTTATACTTTACCAGGAAGGGAGCTTATTTCCGGACCATTTACTTATCTAACTCCTACTACCATAGTTCAAGTGACCCTTGGAGACTCAGAATATGAAGCCTTCCTCTCTTACAAGACAATTCCTCAATCTCAAAAGAATCGGTCATGAATACCACCAAAATAGAGCCGGTCTTAGCACTGGATTTGTATGGGACAATCAAGTAGGAGTAATAGCCTGCTCTGGGTACTAGACTCCAATTATTTAGTGACAGAGGTATAATTATTAAGGGCTTGTTACCTGATGTGTTCTTTATTAATTTTTCAATCTTATTTTTCTAAAAAAGACATAGTTACTGAGATATAGCATGGTCAAATTTGGTATTTTGTGTGTAAATGGCGGCCAACTTCCCGGTCGCAAACGTTAAACTAGAGTATTCCATTTTCTCAAGCAATCAATCACTTCTTCATATCTCGTATCATCGTTCCATTCAATATTTTCCCAACAACTAGCGCCAGGGGTGGTGACGAGTGATGGATGGTGAAGATAATCCGGGCTCTTGAGGGGCGTTGCGGGCGCCGTGGCAACCCGTCGGGTCAGGTACTGGCTAGCTGGGAGAGATTCGAGCGGGCGGCTGCGTCAGATTATCGAAGATGTGCGGGGGGTGGGCTCTCGTATGCTCGCAGTAGGTTAATGATCGCTACCTTATCGCATAGTGCTAATATCTGCCATTTCTACTGGGATCTGCAGTGAAACCTCCGATATTTCTCACCTCCAAGACTTCCAACCCTCTAGTACTTCCAGTGTTTGTAGGGCCACGGCATTTGACATATGGGAAATACCTCCGAAAATTCTATGCCTCTTATAGTTTCTAATTCTAGGACATTCCACGGACATTAATTCTAGCAAAAGTAGTCTTTTATCATACTTCATAGTGGAAAATAGTCTTTAGTTATGTCTGCCTTGGCCGCACTGTCTTACTTGAATTTATATTCTCTATTTAGTTCTTTGTACATCATATCCAAGTTCTGCGCAAAATCCGCTCCCCTTTTGCAATCACGATATATCACTCGAAAGCCAGTAATGTCTGGCCGTCCTGTCCCAAGACCCCTCTCCTCTTTCCACCCCCCCCTTTATTTCCAGCCTTGTGCTACTCCCTACCTGCTGGAATTATCGGAGGTTTCACTATACTGGTATAGTAGGTGGTATGCGATGGCAGCTAGGCTTTCAAGCGTCACCCAATTACTAGCACCAGGCGTTCGGATGTCCTATCGTACCTTGGCAGGCACTCTAGCGGATCGCGAGCTGAGAATCCATTAGCTGTTACACTAAAGTGCCTGGCGGTCTGATGGCGAGTTTGATAAGGTATACTAAATACAGTAAGGATTTGCATTCAACAGAAGAGAAAAAAAAAACACGACAACACCTTCATAAAAAGGCGGAAACACAAGAAGGAGGAGTAAATATCAGGGCCTCTTTTATTGCCAGTTCCCTAGCCATCTTTTCTCTCTTCTTTTTCTGTTTTTCTTCTCCTGGATTTTGGAACTTTGAATTTCTCGCTTTCCTCAGCAGTTTTGTTTTCTTATAAGTGAGAATCCTTTACTATATTTAGTATATTATCATATCGAAATCACCACCAGACCGCCCTCGCCATCGGACTGTCAGGCACTTTTAACCTTGATGATTTACTTTTTTGCCCACCGAATACCCCTGTTCGTCGCCCGCCCAGTTTCGTTGTTGGTACAGTGATGGACTGTGCCACAGTCCAGCTAAAAACCCCACTATTCAGCCCAGGGTTGAAAAAACGGTTTTCAAGTGCCAAGTGTCTAGCTGAACGGCCACTTTTGTATGGGAAAATGGCGTTTTTTTCACATATTCTACAGCATAGCTAGCGCCTGGCATAGTGAGCCATCTGCAAGTTTAGGCAATGTAACTGGCTGAACCCGAGCCCGAATTGAAGTAGTTGCTAGTACTTGGGTGGATGGCTCACTATGCCGGGCGTGCCCGCTATGGTGTGGAATACTTTAACAAAGTTCTTCAATTTGAAAAACCTGAAGAAATGTTTTTCAACACCGGGGCTGAATGCCTCTATTTTGGGGCTTGATGTGCTATGTACAGTACTGTACTTGTCTCTATGTGGATATCGATGTCCGTTCGAAGACTCTAACAAGTTTTATTTTTTTGTTTACATAACCACATTGTTTGTAGAGTAGAGTTAGTTTTCAATAACGACACCTTTTTTTCACGGAAGATCGGACTCTTGAATAGGGTTTCCCGAAAGATCACAGCTCCCTCTCGGTATTGGAATCTTGTTGGTTGTGATCGGCTTTGTTAACTCGGGTGTGTTTATTGAAACGTTTGGTATTTTAGAAGAGAACCCACACCCAGCTGGAGCGTGAAGATGCCATTGGGCCGCTCACTGCTATCCCCCTCAGACGGTTGATTTCTCTCTCTTACACGCGGAGGCATCAGTCTGCAAGAGGCTTCCACCACCAGATGTTGGAGTTACTCGAGCACGAAGGACCTCATATCCCAGATTGGCGAATGTGTAAGGGTGAGTGGGAAATCTGGGCAAATGGATTTCAGGAGGAGGGGGCGGAGGAGCTGCGTGGGAATGATAGAACTATGATGATACCGTGCTCAGAGCGTTGGAATTCCTTTACAGAGAGTGTAGCAGCGACAGGCCAAAGCTAGCTATAACTTAGACCGGGAGAGCATTTATTTCGAGGAGGGGGACTTAGTGGCCGCCGAGGTCATTTGCTGTAGTGGTGTGTGTGTTCATGGCATTCTGGCAGGTCGACTTCCGGCTCATCTTGTACTGTATTAGACTACATTTTGACTCTCTCTAGTTTCTTACAGGGTACCATACCTGACAAATGCCCAGAAGACAAATCCCATGCCGACAACTGAAGCAGTGCCTTACCATCATGAGAATGCTACTCAACACTCAATACAAAGATCTCGCCGTCGTTTTTCGACACAATCTACCTAGCACTACACTCAGCCCCCCCCCCAGTCCAAAAGTAGACTGTCCATTTGCTAGGAGACCGACCACCAAAAAGAATTGGCTTGAGAGACCCCCACACCCCCCTCTTATTATAGAAGAAAATTCATTCTTCTAAGGCCTCCATAATGGGGTTTTTTGTTTTAACAGTGATCAAATCTTGGAATAGTTTAAGTTTTGCTAATTTGCTATTGTATTATTAAGTCTCAGGGTTTTATTAACCGTCTTCATGGCGATCCCGATTGCTGTAGCAAGTAGCCCTAATTATTGGTTGGACTCGTTGGAGGAGGGGCTGTGATATAAGCAAACTACGATAACCACGCCGAGGAGAATCCACATCGCATCGTACTGCACTCTCCATGCTCTCTTGTGAGGAGGCGGGCGGGCGCCATGAATTATGCTATCTATATATCAGAGCGCGGGGTGAGGAGGAGGAGGATAGATGGATGGGTGGGGGAATGTGGGGTATGGGGATAATAATAATACTGTATTACACTGCAGCAAGTCAATTGTTGTATCACTCTACCGTAGCTAAAGTATGCATCATATCGTGGAAAGAAAGAGGGAAAAAAAAGAAAAGAAGGGAGTCAGTACAGGTAGTAAGGGTCATATCCGGGGGGATTTTTACCGACCAATGAGCTCTACGAAGATGCAGGCGAAAACGGTGGGGAAAGTCACGGAGGAAGACAAGGCGGAGCAAAATCGGATACGGGGTTTTGCGCAGGCTGCACGGGGGTTCCGACAGGCCTCCAGTATTGGGGTTATCGATGGATGAACCGATCAGTCACCAAATCGATGCTGTTAAAGGAGCTGTTGGCAAAAGTGGCGATTGTTGTGGCTTCTTGTTCCTGAGGGATGGCGGCTGGGAGAGTAAGGTTTTTGGTCATCACTCGGTCCACGAATTGACCTTGGAGTTAGTGCAAGTGGAGCGTTTTACACGCATATTTATTCTAGAAGAGGACCTTAAAACGATGGGTGCTGAATGATAGGCGCAGGATCAGTTCCCGATGGCAGATATTCTTGTGGAGGTGGGAGGAGGTGAATTGCTCTAGTATTGAAGAAGTGGATTGTTGCTCGGGGGTGTGGGGACACGAGTTGATCGTCATGTAATTCCGTCAAATAAGATTTTGGGTTGTTGAAGCAGGGGTACTATGAAGAACTAGTAGTAAAATCCTCTCTGGTGCCTGAAATGCTTACGTATATACGGAGTATAATACTAACCTCCCTCTAACCTCCCTCTATCCTCTCCCTGCTCTCCTTGCTCAGTACGTACAATTCTACCTTCAAGTTAAACCCCGTATCCCGGCTATGTGTCCTTCCTGAAAAGCAAAACGGCGTTCGATATCGGCAATACAGAACTTGGCACCGGTAAAGTTTCCGAATGGCGAAATCATTGCGCATTCCACATCGCCGCAATCCACATGTGGCTGTGTAAGGAGATTGACCAAGCATGCGCGTAGGGAAAAACATTCTGTATTAGACTTACACCATGGCTCCATATAGCGAAGGAGTAATGCTTGAATTGCGTTCTGCATTTCATCACGTTGTACGGAGGCCTATAACGACCAAATCGCCACCGAACCAACAAAACTAAAAACATTGCAACAAAAACACGAAAGTTATTTCGCATTAGCCAAAAACCACACACTACTTCCTACTGAAAACCAAAACCAAAAAATAAAAGCTGAAAAGCAAAACATTTTAAAAGTCCGGGGTACAATGTTTTCCTTCATAGCGAGCAATGAGCCCTGGCTTGCAAAATTCTCTAACCTAGAGTTTAGGACCATACAACCCACAAAAGGCAGGTCATTGCCAATTAAGCATGAATTCTTTTTGGATATAGACGGTGAAACAATACACTGCGAAATGAACAAAAACGCT
>Ga0307513_10007031_pt1 | contig 14639 bp, 11 predicted proteins | sample 15_EM_MG_FD_202174 | JGI IMG/M metagenome (GOLD analysis project Ga0307513, IMG submission 202174) | Populus trichocarpa ectomycorrhiza microbial communities from riparian zone in the Pacific Northwest, United States - 15_EM | ecosystem: Host-associated > Plants > Roots > Unclassified | place... | reverse complement strand
TAAATAGAGGGAATCTCCATTTTCCGTACCTTAATTTTTATAAGGAGTAAATAGTTATATAATAAGAGTTAAAGTATGTAAGAACTTAGAAAACAAGTACCTAATAGGTGTAAAATATATTCTATTAGCTTGCTAGTATTAGGTAAGCATAAGATTTTATGTGCTAGTCTCGCAGATTTGAGTAACTTTATGTAATTTTCTTATATTCGGCTAATGTTCAAAACTCAGTTAGCATATTTACCAAAATTCCCAAAATCTGTTCAAATAATCTGATATTTTCAAATTATGTAGTCTATAGATTTCTAATATAGATTATAATGCTTGATTTATTAAATGTAATTTATATATATATGTATGCATATCTAGTATAAAGATGATTCATTACTAGTAGATGTACAATAATTAGTTTATAATATATTGAACAACTAAATAACAGCTTAAATATAAGTTTTAAGCTATATTGTATAGTTTCCACAATGACTACTAAGATTTGAGTAGTAATTCAAGAATATCGAAACCTTAAACCCTATAATCTCTGGTACACTGAGTAGTTTTGATAAATAAGAGATATTAGTTTCAAATATATAGTAGATCAAGTAAATGGCTCTAATAATATCTTACAAATGACATATTATATTTTACTAGATCTATGAATACTATAAAAATACATTTTAGGCTGTTTGGCAGTTTTATTTGCAAACATTGCTCACAGTTTAGCTACTAAGATGCAAATCTCTATCTTGGATAAACACTAAGGCATTAAATGTTAAAAACATCTATGTTTAGCCTTAAACTTTATGTAGAAACTCAAATAATGATAATAAAGTATATTACAATGGAATAGAGTTATTGGTTTACTTAATAACAAGATATTTTACTGTGAAAAGCCTTGAACTTGTTTAGAGCTTTTAGCAGCTTATTAGTTACTGTAACACTGAAAGATAGTCATGAATTTGATTAAAAAAACATGTGACTCAGAACCTAATAGCCTTATGTAATCTTTCCATAGGCTTACCGAAATACACTTTGTAGCTGTTTGAATTTTATCCTCCTTAGAGTATTGAGTGGGTTGTTATGTGTAATTGGTCTTAAAATGATTTTTCTAGAAGCCCTGTTTCTTATTGTCAAATATTAATTAAATATTTAAATTCTCCATACTCAAAAGTACTAGTTGATTAATTTTCAAGGTTGTATCTCAAGTATTAACAGAGTTAATCAAAGGGAAACTTGATTTTCCATGGTTGCCACATGTGGGCGGTTTCCCGGTCATGCGCGGTGACCCGGTGCGATACGTTACCCGTGCTCGTCCAGAGTACGAACATAATGTTGAACAAGCAGAAAACACGTTTTTGCAGTTGAATAGATTCTTTCAATACCGAGTGATAGTACGTGAATCTCACACCCCAGCCCCCCCCAAAAGAGGTAGCATATAAGACCTGACGTGTTCCATTGCACAACAACTACAAACTACAAATATCCACATCACGTGGGATACATTACCCTCACGCATTCTAATCCCTATTCTCTCTGAAAAATCATCATCAGTCTCCGGTATTCTACGATGTCTAGCCAACCTCAAGGCAAATCACTCAGTCAGCAAACTTCACAAGTAGGCAATCTGGAGCGGCGTAGACGTGACGCCATACCCGCGCAGAGGGGATCTGGATCAGGAACACAGTAGACCGAATCAGGCAGCTCCCATAGTACAAGAACACTGCCTGCCGAATCAAGCAGCTCCCACAGTAGACAGTCGTCTGGTCGCAGTTCTTCCACACCACAAACCACAAGACGCCATACATCACGACCGGTGAAGCGCGCCAGAAGGAGGACCTTACAGACCATGGCGTATAGTGAACCTGAGGGGGAACCAGATGCATAACAACCAATAGCGACAGTTCGTCAGAGCGATGAGAGCAGCGATGAGTACCAGAACTCCAGCAGGTCTGATGAAACTGAATCGGACACAGAACCAGACGCAGAAGACAATGATGTCCAGGATGACGACACTGGATCAGGATCTCTCACCGATCACGAACTGCAGACAGACGACAACTAAATACCCGGGTTTCAACTGTACAAGTTTCGACCACCTCCGGATCTCAAGGAGCGGCGCAAGTCGGGCGCACCCAAGCTGCTCAACCAGGTATAATTCAGGGTGGTGCGTATACTCCACCGGTGTTCACATCTTCCAGTGTACCACCATATTCGTCGCCGCTGGCCACCCATAGGCCCACTACGTCCGGAGTCCGGAGCTCGAGTCCTCCCAGCCATCCCAATAATCAACAACACGAGCATCACATCTGGCCGGATACTAACTCACGGCGAAATACGGCCACCGGGGCCGAGGCTGCTGTCATAGTGCCGGCCAAGACTCTTATTCTATGGTACACCCTGTTTGTGAATCCTCTCCCAGCACCCGCTGTATTGATGTCCGAGGTCCACCGTGTTTGGCTGAAGGCTCTCGAGGACATATCCGACGAGGAAATATTGCACCATCGGTGGCAGGCATAAAAATAGTAAGTGGACGCTAATACTCAAACTTGACGCACTCGTCGTGGGTGCTTACTAAATGTGACAGATACGCGCCAGACCCTCTGCAGTAAGATCCCAGTTTCTGTTCCACGTAAAGGAACGCATTGGAAGATATTACGATCTCCCCCGAGACCCGACGGCGAGTGCGCGTAGGGTGGACTACCTTCTCGAGAGGGATAGATTCATCTGTTCCCTGAGAGGGTATGAGGTAAGTGTGTGCTTTGTAATAGCCCGGCCACAACTATTGCATATGGACTTGACCCAGCAAGTAACAAATCGATTCCTCACGCACCAGATGCCTGAGGCAATATGGGGAAAGTACTTCAAGGGCAGGAAAATGGGTGGGATTGCCGAACCTGATTTTCTTGGTCGCATCAATGGCACCATGGTATGTTTAACCTGTGCCATACTCTGCCATACTCTGCGAGCATGGCAAACCGGAATCAATCTTGAAACATGCGTCTTCAAGCCGGACGCAGTAGCAGGTGAGCTTGACCGTGAACCTGGTGTTCTCTAGTTCCGGCCAGGATGCTAACCTCATGATGAGCTTGGAAGACCTCTTTGCCCGCCAGCGCCACACGTGGGCCACGTCCCCAGACTGGGTACAGACAATGATCCTCAAGAACATTCGCGAGACCATCAAAGCGAAAATGGAGAAGGAGCATGGGATCCAGGAAGATCGCCGTGAAGGGTTTACTGACGATTGGGAAGCAGTGGCGGCCGAGGTGCAGAGTCAGATGTCTAGACGGCCCCCCCACGGGCAACTCCTCGGATTCCGACACGCCCAACTCCACGCATTCAAACACGTCCAACTTCACAGATTGCGAGTCAAACTCCCAGCAACGTGCGTATTGGAGCCCTGGCTGGAGCCCCGGATAACCGAAACGATTTACAGGAAACTATCTCGTCTTTCGATTTCACCCAGGTGTCGGCAACCCGGCTACTCAACTTCCTCGATTCGGACCTACAGACTCGGAACGGCTCACCGGAGGTGGCTGGGGGTCTAACTTTGGACAATACTGTGACTCCGACTACATTGCGACAGCTCACACTCAGCCTTGATAATCTAGAGCCGGCGGAGGAGACTACTGATCCGTGGGATATGGAGCAGGGGGAAAGTGCGAGCATAGATGCGGGTAGTTACAATGCTGAGCATGTGTAGTGTAGTGGTTTTGGGATGCGTTCTCACATATAGGAAAGTGTGCGAGGAGCATAGTCGTATTAAGATGAGGGCGTCTAGCCAACTCAAGGAATTCAGAATAGAATTAATAGAAGCAACGCTTAACAGGTGCATCTTGGTGATCAGGATAGTAAAACACATCGTGACAGCATTTGAAAGAAGAGAAGTGCCTAGGCATAGGATCAGGATGGCATTAGACTAAGCCCACGATGTGTCCGGATGAAAACGCGGCGTCACATAGAGTCACGATCGCATCAGGACGCGACATATATAGGGCGTAAGATCAGGAAGAAGTGAGCAGGCATCAGGAAGGGAGAGATGCGGATTGTGGGATCCGGAAGAGGTCGGCAGGGTGTGAAAACATTAGGACGCGACATCTGAAGATGAGTGAAGCCCTGACGTTCGCTGAGAAGGAACCGGCATCAGGGCGGGAGAGTCATAGATCTGATGCAGTCAGAACGCAATAGTGGAGGACCTGACGCAGTAGGAACAGAAGCGTCGTAGATTAGGGGGAGTCAGGAGGTAATAGAGGAGCACCAGACGCAGTCAGGACGCAGTCAGGACGCATAGGACGTAGTGGTCCGTGTCCGGATGGCGTCAGGACGGATGGCGCTAGGTGACGCAAAGTCAGGACGCGATGTCGATCCGACGTTACGTCCTGATTCGCAATTAGCATTCTGACGTTACGTCCTGATTCGCGATTAGCATTCTGACATTACGTCCTGATTCGCGATTAGCATTCTGACGTTACGTCCTGATTCGCGATTAACATTCTGACGTTACGTCCTGATTCGCGATTAGAATTCTGACGTCCCGGGCGTCAGACGCACGGGGCGCACAGGAAGCAAGGTATTATTTTTGCTGATGGAGGTATGAGAGATTTGGAAAATTGCGATATTATAATGGAAGACTTGAATTCAAGGAACCCAAGATGGGGAGGAAGAGCAGGAGATGATGGAATAAACCAACACGGAAGAACGATCAAGAGCTGGATAGAAGAAAATGGGTTCGGAGTGCTGGAAGATGAACACCAAACCTTCAGAAAGGTGTCAGTGATAGACCTGACACTGTATAAAAAGAACGGAAAGGTACCAAAGGTCCAATTGATTGATAAGATGAGACTGGAACACTGTGGGCAGGTAATGAGGAAATGCCTGGAGGAACCGGTTGGTTTAATGGAGAAAGGAATAGCATGGAAGAAGTTAGACAGGAAGGACGTGGAAGAGAAGTTGAAGGAGCTAAAAGACGGCGGTGAAGAGGGTTGGGAAGGCCCGAAGACGATAGTGGGTGGCCTGAAAAGAACAAGAGGAGGAGTAAGGAATAATGATTAGTGGAATGAGGAATTGGAAAGCATGGCTAAAGAGATGAAAAAGCTAAGAAGAAAGGGTCTGGAAGACTGGAAACTGGTTCGAAAAGTGTGCAGAAACCGCCTTCTACAGGAAAGATACCGAACGATGAAAAGTCGACTGGCAAAGATGGGTGAAATAGAAGCATTCAGGATGGTGAAACCGCTAGAAGGAAGGAGCGCAATACCACCGATGCAAACACCTGAAGGACGAACGGTGTTCGAATTCGAGAAAGTTAGCGACATGACAGCCGAGCAACTCGAGCCGGGAGAGGAGAAGGATGTGGTGGATGAAAGAATAGAGATTTCGGTAACGATGGAGGACCTCAAAGCGGCGATAAAAGCTAGCCCATCGAATACGGCAGGAGGAATAGGCAAGATGAGCTATCCGCTCCTGAGGTTCTGGATGAGGAAGGAAGGAGACAAGATGCTGGCCCTAGTGAATGAGTGGGTGAAAGGGGACTGTAGGGACTGGCACAAAGTGGAAACTATCCTCATAAGGAAAGGGAATAAGTCGAGGTACGATGTGGTGAAATCATGGAGAATGATCAATCTGGTATCGGTTATGGCGAAAGTTGTGGAAAGAGTCATACTTAGGAGAATTACCGAACATGTGGAACTGGAGGATACCCAATACGGTTCGAGAAAAAACAGATCGACACACGACGCGTTTAAACAAATGTTAGAGTTTATCGAATACAGTAAAGGGATGAAGGTCGGGATTGTTACAATGGATGTGGAAGGAGGGTTCGATAAAGTGGCCATAGACTTCCTATCCACAGTGTTATACCAGCGAGGATGTCCGGAGAACCTGAAAAAGTGGACAATGAGGTGGGCATGCAGAAGGTCTACGAGATTGAGGTTCCATGGAAAGACGAGCAAGGTGTACTACCTGAACAAAGGAGTACCACAAGGGTCACCATTATCGCCGTTCCTGTTTGGAGCATACGTGGCGGATGTGTTCAGACCAAGAATACAAACGAGAATGAACTTCAGAAGGATGGTGAGTAGCTATGTGGATGATGGTGGAATCCTGGTCGCGACACCGACGGTTGAGGGTACGAAGGAAGAATTGGCAGCGTGTTTGAGGGAATGCGTCGAGGTAGCGGAATCCAGAGGAATGGGTTTCAGCAGTAGTGAAATGGATTGGATTGGGTTTAGTGAAGAAGATTGGGGGGAGTGAGAGACTAGTGGAGGAAAATTGAAAGAGGCGAAGGAAATCAGGATCCTGAGGTACCGGATAGACAAGAGGAGGAATATGAGGGTACACATGGAATACTGGGTTGATAGAGGGGTGGGAGTAAAGAGAAGGATAGCGGGGTTAGGGAGGAGGTTTGGAAGCCATGGTGGGCAAGGAGCGAGGGAATGCCTGAGGTTGATCCAAGGGACGTACATGCCGACGGTTTACTATGCTTTGGAGTTCATGGCCGGGGAGAAGAAGTTGATGAAGGAGATCCAAATAAATGTAAACGATACGCTAAGGTCAACATTTCGATCGCCACTGAAATATGCCAACAAAATATTGATGGCGGAAACCGGAACGGTGCCGACGCACATCGAAGGGAGATATAGGGAGAGAAAAAGTTATGATAGACACCTGAAGTACATCTATGGTGGAAACCTACCATGGTTCAGGTGCATTGCAAAATAATGGAAGGATGATGGATTGAAAGAGGAATTGCAATGGTCGGACAAGGAACTCCTAAAAAGACCCAAGATAAGGATAGCACACTCGAAGGAAGCGGCGATGAAAGAACATGAGGCGAGATGGCAGGAGGGACCAGGTCAAGATATATGGATATACAGTGACGGGTCTAAAAGAGATGCGGAAGTAGCGATGGCATGGGTAAAGATGGGTGGGAATGAGATGGTGGAGGAGGAATTGGGGATGAGATTGCCAGGGGAGTGGAGCATACTGAAAGCGGAAGTGGCGGGAATAGGTATGGCTCTGAGAGACATGAGAAGGTGGGGAGGAGAAAGTATCAAAGTATTTTCGGACAGTGCATCGGGCCTGAAAACGATACAAGATATGGAAAAGGAAGGTGACAGCGCATCATTGTAGGACATGATGGTTGGAGCGCTGAATGAATGGAAGGAGGTGGAACTGGTATGGGTACTAAGATACAGCAGAATACCCGGAAACGAAGCGGCTGATAAGAAGGCCAAAAGTCTCTGGAATAGAAAGCTGAACGATAATGGTAGATGGAAGGAGGTGGATTACGACACCGGAACGAAAGCGAAGTGCGATGAATGAAGAAGAGAGGAGTGGAAGAGATGGCATGACGAGGAAGGCCATGGCTACTACAAAAGGAATCCGAAAAAGCCGTAACACATAAATGGTCTAACCAGACTAGACTTCTATGTGTTAATGCGAATACGGTCCGGAGCGGACAACAGAGGACATGAAGATTGTCAATTTGGTGAGAACCGGTTTCACTTGATAAACTGCACCAGGTACAATGATAAAAGACCGTGTCCGGAATTCGTATTCGATGACAGGAAGATCGACGAGTGGAAGAAATGGTGGACGAAACACGACTACCTCGGAATGGGGATACCGACGAATCTCCCGGAGCAGATAAATACCAAGGTGATGTTCGGAAACCCGTTCGACAACACGATAACGATCGAAAGAAATGGCGAAAGGATAACGGAGAGAGTGGACAAACAAAAGGGCGACCGGTGGGATAAGATCCACGCGGGAGGATGCCTGAGAGAAGTAACCAACCTAACCGGTAGATGGTTCTTCATAAAGGACGACCAAATGCACTGCGAGGCATGTGGCGGCAAGTTTGGAGGAGGAAGCACTGCGAGACCAGGATCGTCAGGGTTAAAGGACCATGCAAAAAGAAACAAAAAGTGTGGGCCGGTGTTGGAAAGAATCTACTGGAAAGAAATTGTGAGAAGATGGACGGAACTGGAGGATGATTATAAATTGGCACTGGTTATGAAGTGGATAGGAAAGGAAGGCGGAGGGTTGAATCAGAGGATAAATTGTGCTGGTTGTGGGAATAATAGGTTGGTGAAAAGTTTGAAGATACATGTAAGGGTGATGGCAGAATGTTATGCAATGTGGGCGGACGAGATGAGAGAATATTGGCTGGACCAATAAGGAGAGGAGTTTGTTGATTGTGGTTTTGTTTTGTTTTGTTGTTTTTGTTTTTTGTTATTGTTATGATTTTGGTATGAGGGAGGGTTGGCTTACCCCAGGAAAGTAATGCCGTAGGATAGGGGACCTGGATAGGGATACTTCCTGTATGTTACGAAATATATGAGATTTACTACATCACGCTAAAATTTCAAGGGAAAAATTAGCTTCGAGCTTTTCTAGAAATTTCAATCGAGTGAAATTAAAGGCATTTCGTGACAGGTTATCATACAGACGTTTGTCCATCAGCGGGAGCACTAAACTGTGGAAAATCATAGGCGATCACCCGGTGCAGACAGTGTTCCCAAGCGTCCAGTCCGTCCGTCTTTAGCCTAGGACGGGACGGACGCCAAGTTTGAGACCTTCGGACGGGACGGACGCCCAATTGCAGTCCGTCCTGACCTATGCCCGGGACAGACGGCCGGGCCCTATAGGTGTCTTAGTTTATGTTTCATTTTCGAATTTCATGAGCATTAGGTAAGTGTTATCAAGATGTAAAACATTTTTATTCTAATGAAGAGAAGCTTAGGCTCTACTATTATGTATCAAATTTCGCTATCAATCAACCAATGCTTCCAGTGATATCCGATCCTGGTTCTGAGCACCCTGACCCCATTCCACTTCCTTGACCTACAAGGGACGCCCGTCCTTATGCAGGACGGTAGGTAACCTACAGGTAACGCCCGTTATTATGCAGGACGGTAGGTAACCTACAGGTAACGCCCGTCATTATGCAGGACGGTAGGTAACCTAGAGGTGACGCCCGTCCTTACTCAGGACTGTAGGTAATCTACAGGTAACGCCCGTCATTATGCAGGACGGTAGATAACCTAGAGGTGACCCCCGTCCTTACTCAGGACGGTAGGTACCTACCGGAAGTTACCATTTCCAAAAAAGACTGCAGGGCCCGCCCGTCAACCTACAGTCCTGGGGTGTTTACAAAAGACGGAAGCCGTGCCCAGCCGTCCTTACCCACCCTGCCCGGGACGGACGGGACGGACGGGACTATAGGACGCCAGGGCCCTGGCGTCCGGACGGGACGGTTGGGAACACTGATTCTATCCGACTCAGTTGGGTATTGGTAGTCGGACCGTTGAGCGTAGATTCGAGCTTTGTGTTCCGGCTTGGAAGGAATCCTTTGTAGTTCCCCCCTCATCGCGTTATTGCCTAGCTCTAGAGTTCTTGGAAGTGGCCCTTTTCCACGCGTCGTGGCTGTTCTCCAAGGTATTATTCAGGGCTCTGAGCCGGAGGAGAGGAACAAAAACACAAGTGTCGAGTTGGGCCAAATGGCGAACAAAAAAGGCGAGCTGTAGCGCGCTTGGAGACGAGAATGCGAGTTGTAGCGAGCATCGAGGTTCTCAACTCCTGGGGGTTGATGGCTGTATATATGCACGTGGCTCTCAGGTCCTTGCGTCGTGAGCTAGAGCCTCTGAGAAACCAGGCTAACCTGCCACCAAAGACCTCTACGCGGTTCTCCAGAGCTTTGTCCAATTGGCAATGGGTTGTTCCAACCCCCCATTTATCAAGCAAAGAGGGAAAATTACTATTCCTGTTTGTATACTAAAGGGAAGGGCGCTCACACATAGCGGATGGGAATCGTAAAGCAACGCGGAGAGGACACAAGAATGCCGGAAGGAGAGAAGCCGAATCCCGCTGGTACGGTAGTATCCCAGGGTAGATTCTTTGCAGTCTAAGGAAGTCGTTCGAACATTCTTCAGGTCCTAGGGACAGGAGTTGAATGTGCGGGAATGCTGTTGTACTTTTTACACAAACCCACCCTATGACAATAGTTAGGAGAGACAAGCAAGCAAGATACGATTCCCAGTATTGGCAAAATTTTCATCCGCCTTGACTTCATCTCAAGAGTTCTTCCTCTCTGTTTAGTTTCTCCTCCACGATCTACACCTCATAACAATAGACACCCCCGAGGCGTCTCCAGATTTAGTATCTCGACTACCCTACTTCTCCACTCCCCCCACCTGACCTACCAGCTCTCAAATGCCCTATCCCGCCACTGCTCGTATTGTTTAACCTTCGTTGTCCACTACTTGCGGAAATGGCGGTTTTGACACAAAGCTATCACTGGGGGATCCACCGCCCAGAGTTTTCAAACCGAGTGACTTCCTATGAGACTCCTTGTTGTACTTGTATACCTTAGCATTTGAAACAATTAAACCGTGTGATAAGTAAGGAAAGATCTCCCTTCCTAGGAATGAGGCGGAAAACATAGAAAAATGAGAGCCGTTTAGCGCCCGAAAGCCAAAAAAGTCAAAAAAAACAAAAAAACCACCAGGCAGTACCTGAGGAGGAGGTAATTCGAATCAGAGCTCTCAAATGACCGGGACCCCTGTATGGCCTGATATGGGGTCCGGTCCGTCAAGAGCCCTAGGTTTGATGAGAAGATAAAATACAATCCTCTCGTGTCCCGGAAACCAAAGAGGGCTGCCATCGCTAAGGAGGGCGAGCCCTACAATGTAAGAAAAATTGGCCTGAGGGACTGTAGGAGACTGCGGGGCACTCCCGGGTTAAGAATTTTCTGCCACGGAATAATTTCATGTCCCAAGCACAAGTAAAGATGTGTGAAGCGATAATTAAAGAAGTGTATTATTCTATTCCAACCATTGGAGGGGATGGGTCCTTATATGGGTAGTCCCACCCCCAATATCCCATGATTGGCACGAGTTGAAAATACATGGGAAATATTGAAGACCCTGAGAAGTGCCGTCAAACGCGAAATCCTCCCTATGATCCACGATAGATTCTCATACACCAGAACCTGCTGTAAAGAAAGCCTCTCACGTGATCAGCTCTTGTGATTCTACAAATAGGGCATCTGTGATAACCACGAAGCTGCATTTCCGTCTGCGTCCCCGTCTCCATCAACCATAACTGAGATACGGTAGTGGGGAAAAATTTAGAAAGGAAGAATACCAAAGGAAAATGAAACCTTACAGTAGTAGACATAATGCAGATGCATAAAAATAACGAATACAAAGAGTATAGGAAACAGGTGAGTGATCTCCGGGGACTTTCAATGAATAGGACGGTGGGCCATGGCCCTTGGCGACGAGTTACAGGGCAGGTTGGGGTAAGGGCGAGACGGGACCGCACAATGTCGTCTACCTCGGGCCGCTTCCAGGACGGACGGGCTGCCCTGTTGAGAGCAGTGACGTGAACGCAATAGCATACCCTTAAATTATTCCGGATCCTACGGTAAATGCTTAACTCAGGGATGAATTCAGTAACCCACTGCACTCCGATAACCGTAAAGGTGCCAGGAGGGTGACATAAAACCTAGGCCGTTGGCTACTTTACACCAGAAATAACTACCCTCAAAAACTCAGGCATCATGATATAGGTAAAAACTTTTAAGACGCTGCAAATATTTCTTTCAAAAGAGGGTTCAGCTCCGGTGTGAAACGGCTACAGGCTCGAGTTTTTTGTCTGGTATGTTACTTGATGATGGTGGGCATGCCAATATCACCAGAAGCAACATTTTTTTCAAGGGCCCCCCACTTCTCTTCTACTCTACTCACATACCAGATTAAAATACCGGGGCGGACATCAGATCAACTCAGCTTCCGGTTTGGCGTCACTTGAATTTCTTGGGAAGGACGGGAGTACCAGTTCACAGTAATAAGCATGGGTAAAAAAAAAATCAAAATCAATTCAAGTTCGAAAAAGAAACTTAACCGCATACTACAGCGAAACCATCAAAACAATAAAAAACATCGCAGAGCAATTGCAGGAGGGGTGATCTCCAAACGAACGCACCCCAACCGCGCAGATCAACCGACTACTACTCGCGATATGCACCAGCAGGCGACACACCATGTTGGTTTTTCATATGAGCAACCAGATTGTCATATCTCTTGATCCCGTTGTCACCAACATTCTCGCATCCAGGGACTGGGCAGTCGAACCGCTCGGCAAGGTGGACTGACTCATAGTGCCGGCTGAGGGCCTGTCTAGTTGTGAACGGGGTTTCTCGGATACACTCTGGCGCATTGCAAGTGAAGGAGCGACGGGAGCAAGTGTGTGGACCGCTTCTCCATGTTAGCGGATGCCAAGGACGGGAATAAAGTGGAAGGGTTCGAACCTGTTTCCAAAACATCTAGATGATCCACAGAAGACTTTAGCCTTTGAAGGGGTTAGGGTGACGGGGATATTGTAAGCGAGGGTATCGTTGGTAGGTCTGCGGGCTTCATCCTGCTGTGTATTGTGGGGGAGGGATGGGCCAAGCACGGAGTGGTAACCATCATCATCTTGATAAAGAGGGAGGGGCCCCAGCTGTGCAGGAAGCTGCAGTGCAACCCCGGCTGCATTAACACCCACAAGGAAAAAGGTTGGTGCACACCCCCCGTCATTAGCGTGGTCTGTGTGGGGGGTGGGGCAGGTGTGGGGGGTGAGTTGAGTAAAGCTCTCGCTATAAAGAGGAGGTTAGCCCCTCAAAAAAAAAACTTACGCAGAATCCATTTCTGAAATATAGTGAGGATGATATGCCAAGAAACCAGCAAAGTTGGAGGACGAGAAGAGAAGGGAGCCTGCCTGTATTTATGAATTCTCCTTTCACAGAGAGCTTCTGCTCGTAGGCATCATATTCATATGCGGCGACTATTTCAAACCAATCATCGGTGACAAAAACGAGCCTGTGGCAGGGATCCACCTGGAACTTTTCACCCAGCTCGTCATAGAACCGTCCTGCATAACCGGCACGACCATCGATACCGAGTTTTGCTGGACACAATCTGGAACTGTGATTGGATGGCTATCTTCTTGCCCCTGCACGAAGCCTGCAGCTGCTCCTGCGGTGAGGTTTCTCCGCCAAGAAATTAGCCAGAATAGGTTTGGCAGTCCTCTGACCCTTGACCCCCCAATTTGTTTGCCGTTTTAGCGCCATGCTCCCACTCCAATACCAAACACCAACGCTCCCGCTTCGCCGGCCTTGACTTCCAACCCTCTAGTAATTCCAGTGTTTGCAGAATCACGACATTTGAGGTATGGGAGATCCCTCTGAAAATTCTAGGCCTCTTATCCCTTGGACGGTCAGAGGCTGGCGAACCCAAATGGCAACACGAGCATCCGAGGTCAACCTCAATAATTAAAATTTAAAAAGACAGTGAAAAAGAGACAGCAATAAAAGAAAAGACTTCTTTAGAATGAAAAGTAATAAAATAATTACTCTCGCTGGAAAGATAGAATGGGTCATTGTGGCTACCGCACTTCCACCTGGAGAAAATCAAGGGTCTCATACGGGCTCGGGACAACCCCCGATCCCAGGACATTCCGTGGACCTTAATTCCAGCAAACGGCTATCCAAGAAAAATTAGAAGGAGAATTTAGCTTGAAAAAAAAATACGAAAGGGAGAGGAGAAGCAAAAAAACAATCCCTATTTGAGCGAAAGCCTAAAGGGAATTTCTGGTTGTATGATATGTTTGTGCAGAAAAACCATGATAGTTAGAGTGAGGCTCGCCACCATCTAACTCCCTGAGGAAAATGCCTGGCGAACGAGGGAGCTTAAAGACTCCGGGAATCCACCGTGCAAAGGAGTTTTTTATCATACTTCACGGTTGAAAATAGTCTTTGGTTATGCCTGCCTTGGCTGCACTCTCTTGTTTGAATTTATACTTGCTACTCAGTTCTTTGTACATCAAATTATGCAAGTTCTACGCAAATTTTCCTTTCCCCCTCGCCATCATTAGATATCACTCGATTTGGTAGTTAATTCAGGCAGCCGTCTTGTGCCAAGACCCCTCTCCTCTTTCCATCCCCCTTATCTCCAGCCTCGTGCTACTCCCTACCTGCTGAATTATCAGAGGTTGCACTGTACAGTACTCGGTGGGGCCTAAGTTACCCAATCGATTCTTGACCACTTTGTAAGTTGAAAGGGGCAGTTGCGGGGCTTTTTCCGCCTCTACGACCGCGCTCCCAGATCCTTCCCCCAAACATTTCCACCGCTTTACAAATGCCCATTCCAAGAACTCTATTGGGGGAGAGGAATATTTTTGGGTTCATTCTAATATTGCACCTGTTTCTCACATCTAATTGATGTCGGTGGGGTATGCAGCATGTTTTTCGGTTTAGTTTGACCTAAAGTGGCACCGGCGGGTTCTCTAAGAACAAGTAAATAGTTGGTAACGAGGCCTGTGGTGTTATCTAAAATTGTGGTTGAGGTTTAATCATTCAGGTTCTTAACGTAGACTATTACAGTACGGTAAATTCAGTACCCAAACACAAGTGAAATATGCTAGATGATTGTTCTATTCCCTTTTGGGACACCAATATAAAGAAATCATCGTAAACCCAGGCCAGTGTTCGCAACGGGGCAGTCCGTCCGTCCTGGGCCAGGACGAGGACGGACGACATTTCGTCGTCCCGTCCCGTCTTTTCCTGAACTTGCCCGACAAGTAAGAGCCAAGGACCAGGACGGACG
>Ga0307513_10007030_pt1 | contig 14640 bp, 14 predicted proteins | sample 15_EM_MG_FD_202174 | JGI IMG/M metagenome (GOLD analysis project Ga0307513, IMG submission 202174) | Populus trichocarpa ectomycorrhiza microbial communities from riparian zone in the Pacific Northwest, United States - 15_EM | ecosystem: Host-associated > Plants > Roots > Unclassified | place... | reverse complement strand
CAGACGCCGTCAGCGTGGCCGCCAGCTCGCGCGCTTCCAGGCGCCAGACGCCGACGGGATGTGGCGCGCGGATCGCCCCGCCGTTCAGCGCCGCTGCGACCGCAGCTAGCGGATGTCGTCGACCTTCACGCCGAGTCGCTCGGCGTAGAGGCCGAGGGTGCGCTGCCAGGCCGGGCGGGGGCTGTCGGCCGAGGGCCGCGTCGGGGCTCGGCGGATCAAGGCGTCGGTCGGGGCGTGCGATCGCTGCGTGTTCAAGAACGACGCGTTCGTCGCCGAGTACTTGCGTGGCGACGCGTTGACGATCGGAGGCACCCACCAGCTCGCGCTGCTCTGGCAACACGAATCGGGGATGGCGCCGTTCTACTTGATCGGCGGGCCGAGCGCGGCCGTCGACGACGACGGCGCCCCAGGATCCGGGATCGGCGCGAAGCTCGGCTTCGGGATGCACCTGGGCGGTCGGACGTCGCCGCTGTTCGCCGAGCTCACGGTCGCCGAGCTCACGCGATCGAACAGCGCGATCGTGCGCGCCGGGCTTCATGCCGGCCTGGTCTGGTGATCCCCGACTGCGGACGAGATTATCGATCGGCCATGCAGCCTCGCGACCAGAAGGTCGCGCGGTTGTCGGCCCAACCTGGGATCGAAGATCGTCGCGCAGCACTGTTCTCCGTGACGACGTTTTCCCCCGCGTGTATCAGCAGTTGTGGTTGTTACCCAAGCGAGGTTTCTAGGTTCTCGGCTTCCGCGAAGCCTTCGGCGAGCTCACTACAACAGCGCCGCGGACAACAAGGCGGCCGCGTCGATCGAGTACGACCGAGGCGAGCACGCGGCTTGAGCGCAGCGCGATTCGAGTCGGCCCGTGATCGACACGCTGTCTCGCGCGGACCCGCGGCTTGCACCAACGTGCCTGGTTGGCGGGACTTCAGATCAGCATTCGCGCCGCAGCGGGCTCCGTGCGAAGCCAACCGCCCGCGCAAAGGACGCCCCACGCGAGCTGGATCTGTCGTGGCTCGAAGGCGCGCTTCCGATCGTTCCACTGGTAGACGGCCTCGACGGCCTGGTCGACCGTGCGAGCGCCGTCGTGAGCCGCCACCCAGTGCACCGTGGCGAGCAGCTCCATGCCGAACGGGCTCTCGAAGCCCTGCACGAGCTCGGCGACGCGATCAAACCGGGCCTTGGTGTCCGGGTGGGCCTCCAGGAACGCCAGCGCCTCCTTGCTGGCACCGGGCACGAGCTCGAGTTGCTTGTCGGGGGCGTCGCCGCCGTCGGCGTAGCCGGTCAGGAGGTGCCCTTCCACGTACGAGAGCACATGCCCCAGGTTCTGCGCGTAGGGTCCGTAGAGCGCCTTGGTGTACCGGAGGCGCAACGGTTCGCCGGCCTCCTGCATGAAGTACATGAGCTTGTGGATCTCGAGCAGCGATACGAAGGGATCCATCAGCCCTGCGAGATAGCGCTCGACGAGCCCGACCAGGACGGCGCGGCCTGGGGTCATCGTCGGCACGCTGGTCGACCTGACGATCTCCTTGGGCATCGGAGCGCCATCGGGCTCGAAGAGGAGCACGGTCACGTCCGGCAACGCGGCGAAGGCTTGTTCGATGCGAGGGCGAACCGTGGCCCAGTCCAAGCCGCCCAGGCCGCACCCAAGTGGCGGCACCGCGATCGACTTGATACCGAGGCGGCCGACCTCCGCGATCAGGGCGACAAGTCCGGTGTCGATGTCCTCGATCCGACTGCCGCCGCGCCAATGACGCTTGGTCGGGAAGTTGATCACCCAGCGAGGATTCGCGAGCTGGCCGGTCTCGACGATCAAGATCCGGCCTGGCTGCACCTCGAGGCGCTTGCACGCCTGCTGGTAGACGCTGAAGTTCTTCGGGTACGCGCGCTTGAACTGGGCGGCGATGCCGCGACCCATGACGCCGACGCAATTCACGGTGTTCACCAACGCCTCGGCGTCAGCCTTCAAGATGTCGCCGCGGGTAACCTCGATCATCGTTCGTGATCCCGGACTAATAGTACCACTTCGGTCGGACGGTGACGGGTGGTCGGTGGGCCGAAGCGGCGATGGCAGCCTCGGCTTGTCCGCGAACGCCATCAGAGATGACGCCCAACGCTTCGACGAGAGCCCAGGGGAACGAGCCATGCACGAGGAACTCGGCTTGCTTCGCCTCCTTCACGGTGGAGCCCCGAAAGTCGGTGGATGCGACGGCGGCCCAATCGATCTGATCCAGGTCGGCGGGGTTGGCTCGGAAGCTCGCGTACCTCGCTCCCGCGTTCGAGAGAGTGAACGCCCATCGCCGGTTGTGCTGTCGACCCCACGCGACCACGGCGTGAAGGTCGGCCTGCATGTGGACGATCGGCGCCTGACCACCTCGGTAGGTCAGGTCGGGGTGGTTCCCGCAGTGGATGACGAACAACATGATCGATCGCGGGCAGAAGTAGAACGGGACGTAGTCGCCGACGTGGTCGTTGGCGTGACAGCTCACAGGGAGCCCGAGCCGTCGCTGCTTGATGGTCGACATGCCGATGCCCGCATGTGGAGCACCGCGGGCGATCATCGACGCATCCGACAGGAGCTCGCCTGCGGCCACGATCGAGCGGAGATTGTCGACGTGGGTGATGTGGAAGATCTTGGGATGGGCTGGCGGCGTGGTCACAGAACGAGATCCGCGTGAAGTGCGCTTCCGCGATTGTTGCCCCGGTGGTGGACGCGCGCCACTTCCGTGCGCCGCCTGGCGATCCCGCCCCCGCCATCACGAGAGCGAGCTCGAGGATCGAGCACAGACGACGCCATGGCAACAAGTTGTTCGGCTCGTCAGGTCTGCCGACGAACCAAAGCGTCGAGGCCTGCCGACTGGCGATGCTCATCCGGTGAACGGTGTGCGACCTGGACCAGGCGCACGCATGCCGGCAGCAGCCTGACGGACGCATCTGAAGATCTCCGAGTTCGACCGCTGGGTAAGCGAGAACAACATCCCCGACACATTCGAGTACTCGAAAGGGTGGTGGGACTATGTCGAGCTGGTGCGCCGATTCGCAGCGAGGTTTGGCAGTGATGACGTTCGCGTTATCGGCCACTACATCATCGACACACCGCCACCATGCGAACGCCTCCCGATGCCGACGGTGGCGCTCAGCCTACCAGGTGTCACATTCGCCTTGCGCTTCGACTTCGGCGCCTGGTCTCTGAAGTATCGCGAGATCTGCGAATGGGTTGTCAGCGTCGATAGAAGTTCTCCTTACCGCGGTCCGCTATTCGGCATAGTTGACGAGAATGCGGATCTGCGGGCGTCCGCGATCGAGGGACTTTCTCCGAACTACCTGTTTGGCCCTTACCGACAGAGCCAGTCGCGGTTCTCGTGCCTCGTGCGCGACGAGTGGGACGTCGCAGCGCTCCTACGAATCCTGGCGCACCAGGCGTGATCGGCAGACCAAGAACCTACGCGCACGTCAGGCGTGTGTGCAAGGCGGCGGGCGTGCCTGACCTGTCATCGCAGGGGATGCGCCGGCCGCAGGCGACGCTCGCGACGGACGCCGGCCCGACCCGGCCTGATGGTCGCGGCACGTGACGGTAGTGGGAATGTGGGGAGTTGTTACCGGCTTCGGGCGGACGCGGGGAAAGCCTTTTGTGGCTTTTCCTCGCCAACGATTTCAACTTTGTACGCGCAGCATCATTCTCCGTGACGACGTTTTCCTCTGCGTGTACGAATAGTTGTGGTTGTTACCCAAGCGAGATTTTCGATTTTCGGCTTCCACGAAGCCTTCGGGCGAGGACCGCGACCGCGACCGCGACGCCGGGCACGCCAAGTGAGCAAGCTCGCTGCAGCCGCCGCGGTGGACCGGCTGGCGCGCGAGCGCTTCGGTGCGCGAGGTCCTCGCAGATCCGGGCGTGCGCGGTCTCGATCCGGAACCGGACGCCGTCACGGTATGCCGCATGGTCGCGGCGGCTTGTGAAGTCGAGCACTCCGCGTACCGCGCGCCTTCCATGCGATCTCTCCAAGGACGGGGGTGCGGCGGTCGATCCGATGGCTCGCGCGTGCTTGGGCGGCGACCATGGGCAGCCGGCCGAGTCGATCTCTCCGCGCGAATCGTCGTGACTTCCCGACGCCGTGTGCTCTAGCGGGAGAACACGGCGTCGTCCGACACAGGGTGACGCGCGCGCCCTTGTCGGGTAGGATGGCCAGGTCGTCATGCGCGCCCACAAGCAGAGCGTTACGGTCGCCGCCGATCACGAGATCGCGATCCGGCTTCCGGATGATTTCCCGTCTGGGCCAGCGGAGATCATCGTTCTGGCGGCGGCGGCGACGGCAAGCGAGCTTCTGAGCCCTGCGCCGAGGACACTGACGCCACATCCGGTGCTTGGAAAGATCGTCTTCCATGAGGATCCCTCCTTGCCGCTGGATCCCGAGGACTGGCCGGAGAGCTAGCCCGCGTGCGCGTGTTACTCGATACCTGCGCGCTACTCTGGCTCGTCGGTGATCCAACTCGCCTTTCGGCGCGGGCGCGCGCGGCGCTGGAAAGCACCGAGACCGAAGCCTACGTCTCGGCAATCTCCGGGTTCGAGATCTCGGTCAAGCACCAGAAGGGAAAGCTCGCGCTCCCGCTGCCTCCGCGCGAGTGGCTCGCCCAGGCATTCGTGGCGTACGTTCTCCGCGAGCTTCCGATCACGCTGCAGATCGCGGCGCTCGCGCCGGAAGTCCGCGTGCCGCATGCAGATCCTTGCGATCGGATGATCGTCGCGACGGCCCAGTTGCACGGGATCCCGGTGATGACGTCGGATCACCTGATCTCCGCTTGCAAGGACATCTCGATCATCTGGTAGCGGTCGCGTCAATGTCCTGACCGCGCAGCAGGCTTGACCAAGAAGTCGCTGTCGCGGGAAGCGACGGACAGGTGCCTCATGTCCGCATCGCCGCACCGGCGCGTGCAGCGTGCTGATCGTCGTCGAGATGGCACTTCTTGTACTTCCTGGTGCTGCCGCACCAGCACGGCTCGTTGCGACCGGGGCGCGGAGCCGGCGCTCGTTCGACCGCGGTACGTGATTCGATCGCGGCGTCGAACTGGCGTCGCCAACGTTCCGACGGCTCGCACGCTTTTCGGTACTTCGCCGCCTGCTGGCTGGTCATGGCGCCGCCGAGCTCTTCGATCGCCGCATGCAGCTCGACGAGGTCCTGATTCGCGAATGGGGAGTCGCTGTCGCGCAACGTGTACGCGTCGAACGCGCGCGACAGGTGCGGCAGCGCGCGATCATCGCCGTAGTGAGCCAGGTCGCCCGCATGGCGCGGCGCGCACTCGAGCATCTCCAGCAGCACGGCGAAGATGCGATCGTCGACCACGCCGACCCGCGACAGGATGGAGCTGATGCTTCCTCGAAGCTCGAGGTCATCCGTTTCGGCATACGCGCGGAGAGCGGGCTCGACGACCGGTTCGCCGATCTCGGGCAGCGAGAGAAGGACCGCGTCATGCAACACGTCGAGCCCGTCCGTTTCCGCGAGCGCACGTAGCATTCCTTCGATCGCCGCCGAGATCTTCATCTCGCCGAGCAGCCTCACCGCGTGGATCTGCGCCCAACCCCCACGCTCGTCGTCGTCCAGGACTTGCAGCAACGTCGGCACGGCGTCGGCGCCCAGCGCCAGGATCTCCTCGCGCGCGCCGCCGGGTAGGTTGCGCTCCGTCTGCAGAAGCCGCCGGACAATCGCTTCGGGATCGCGCTCGCGATGTTGCATGTGATCTCTTCTCGCGGTCGTGGCGAAGCCGCGCGCGGAGCCTACCGGGTGAGGCTGACATCGTCGCGTCATCTGGAGGGAGAACCGCGGTTGAGCAGGACCGCCTCGGTGACCATCCTGCGCAGGCTTCTGTGAGAATGCACGGCTCTCAGCTCCGCCCGAGCAGATCCCCGGCGCGCCTCGGCTACGGGATCACGCGGCGGCCGGTTGCCGTGTGCTCGAGGCGCCCAGATGATGCCGGCATGGCCAAGGAAACGGCACGCGAGGCGTCCACGACAAACGTGCATGTTCGCGCACTGGCAACAAGCGTGCGCGGTCTCGACACCGTGTTCTGCTGTGGCGGCTCGGTCGAGTTGCCGCAGCCCGTTCAGCTGCGGCTCACGAGCGGCAGCGTCATCGCGGTGGAGCGCGAGACGTGGGGCAGGGACAGACTGGTCAAGCGTCTCGAACGCCTGTGCAAACCCGCGCCGTTCGGGGTCGGGAACGAGACCCGGCATGACCCGCGTGTGCGGGCCGGTGGCCAGCTCCTCGCCGCGGATGCATTCAAGGTCGACGGGATCGATCTCCGGGGGAGCGGGATCATGCGGTCGATCCGCGACGCGCTCTACCCCGACGATGCCACGTTGCCCGAAGCGGAGCTCTACGCGCTCAACGTCTACGGGGCCCGCGGCCACTTCTTGCGCCACAAGGACACGCCTCGCGATCCCGACGTATTCGGAACGCTTGTCGCCTGCCTGCCGGTCGAGTTCAGCGGTGGCCGGCTCGTGCTCCGCCACGAGACGACGCGCAGCTACGACTGGGGCCACGGCGGTTATTCGCAGCCCTCCGCGCCGTATCGCGTCGCCTGGGCAGCGTTCTACGGTGACGTCGACCATGAGGTCGAACCTGTGCGCACGGGGACGCGCGTCACGCTCACCTGGCTCTTGCGTCGTGGCGCAGGCCCGGGTTCGCGGCGACGCTTGGCCACCGCGACCGAGACCGACCTCGAGGCAACGCTGACGGCAGCGCTTGCTGATCCTCGCTTCATGCCAGGCGGCGGAACGCTCGCTGTGCCGTGCGTTCACCTGTACGCCGACACACCAGGCCTCGTGAAGCCATCCGCCAAGCTCTCGCGCAACGCAGTGCTTCGTCTCAAGGGTCGCGATCGGCTCGTCGCGTCCGCGGCCCTGCGTGCGGGCGTCGTGATGCGTTATCGCCCGTACCTGCACGAAACATGTGCCGGCGAGAGCTGGCGCCTGTCCCGCGAGCCCACGCCCGGCGAGGTCGCCATCTTCGATCGCGTTCAGCTCGGCGCTTCGATGCTGGAGCGGTTGCCGATCGAGCATCACGCCCGCTGGATGGAACGCGGCAATGACGACGATGTGAGCTGGATCGCTCCGCCGCCATGGCAACGTGCCAAGGGCGCGGACCACGCGGAGCCGGCGGAGAAGCTGCTCGGCGAGCTCGAGTACAGCTCGACGGACTATTTCGGGAACGAGGGCAGCGACGCCGCGTTCTACATGTCAGCTGCCCTCCTCGCGACCGTCCCACCGGCGACCGAGCGCAAGCGCACCGCGAACAGGGAGCCACGGCGAAAACACGGCGCAAGCGACGCGCGGCTGTGACCCGTTGACGATCGCGAACTGGCATCGTGGAGCGGGATCCCTGCGTTCGCGCGGACGAGATGTAGATCTCGATCTCTTGCGGGAGACCTCCGCGCGGAGGATCCTCGTGAGAGCAACCATGCTCGCCCACGAAATCGTCGAACGGTATCTCGATGCGTTGCTCGACGTGCCGGACATCTGGAACAAGTTTCCGAGCTCTCCCGCCTGGGGGCCCGAGGTGAATCGCGCCCTCGTGACTGCGGGCCTGCACGCGTTCCCGGCGCCGGCGCTCGACGCTGGGTACCGTGACACGAGTCAACGATCGGAGTCCCTCGCGCTCGACGTCTGCATCGCGGATCCTGGGGCGTGGGGGCCCCCACGCTTCATCGCAGAGCACGTGAGCGCGCCGCGTCGCGCATCGATCCAGCATTCCGCCTGGAAGCTGCTCGCGACGCGAACCGAGCGTCGTGTGCTCGTCGCGTACTACGGTGCGAAGTCGGACGTGCGTGACCGTGCGGCGGTCGAGTCCGCGGTGCGCGAGGTGTGTGTCGCCAACCCCGGCAAGAGCGCACCAAACGACATCGTCGTGGTCAGTGCCGACATCAACGCGCGGCCGTCGTCAGCCAAGGAACTACGCGAGATCTTCGTCCACTCCATCGTGGGAAAGATGGCGTAGCGGTGCGCATACAATGACTGAGATCCCCTCAGCCTACCTCGGGTGGTGGCGTATCACCGAGACCTCGCAGTGGGTCAACGAGTATCTCGACGACCTCGGTCTTGCGCTGATCTCGATCACCGGTCGCGCTGACCGTTTGCGCATGCTCGCGTTGCTCGCCGACGTGAACTGGACGGCCACCACCAGCGGGCTAAAATTTTCCTGGACAGGAGCATGGGAGTTCGACCCGATGACGGGCACAGGTACCGTGAAGCTCGGCAAAGATGGCAAGCTCAAAGGGACCTTCAGGATCCACCAAGGCGACAGCAGCACATTCGTCGGCGAGAAGACCACCGCGCCCGAGTTGCCGATTCCGGATCCCCCGAGCTACCGGGACAAATGGTCGCGGTCGCGCCGTTGGTAGCCTCGACTGGGCCGCAGCTGCGTCACCACGCGAGCTGAGGCAAGTACACCAGTCCCGCGAGATCGCGGTCGACGCGGACACGCACCGGACCGTTACGGATAATGGGAATCTTCGCGCAGAAGCAGGGAAAGCCTTTCGTGGCTTTCTAACCTATTGAACCTACTCGTGCGAACGCCGGGACTCGAACCCGGACGGATTGCTCCACAGGAACCTAAATCCTGCGTGTCTACCAATTCCACCACGCTCGCATGAGGAGACGTATAGCACGCGAGGTGGGGTGGCTGGGGCGAGGTGGGTCAGGAGAGCAGGTGGGCTTCGTCGAGGAGGAGATCGGACGGGCCGTGGTAGGCGCCGCGACGGAGGAGGCGGCTGGAGCGGCGGGCGTGCGCGAGCGCGGTGATCAGGTCGAGACGGATGCTGCCGCCAGAGATGGGGACGGCAACAGCCTGGCCAGTGCGTGGATGGGTGCGGTGCTCGAGTGCGAAGGCGATGTCGAGGATGGCCTCGCCGGTGTATGGGTCGACGGAGACGGCGTGGAGGCGGCGGACTTCCAAGATGCGCGAGGGAGCTGCCGGAGCTGGCGAGGGAGATGCAGTGGGTGGCGAAGGAGATGTCGAGGAGGGCGAGGGAGACGCCGAGGCGGGCGAGGGAGAATCGCTGGCGGGGGAGAGTGGCGACCAAGTGCCGGGGGAGACGACGAGGTTGCGGACGCCGCCGTTGGGGTCGGTGTGGCGGAGGGCGGCTTCGCGCGGGGAGAGGCCGAGGCCGGTGACGAGGCCGCGATCGATGATGGGGAAGCGGCGGATGGCGACGGCGTCGTCGGTGATGGGGAGGGAGCGCGTGGCGAAGTCGAGGGCGCCGTCGCTGGTGATCGACAGGGGCTCGGCAAGCTGAGCGGCGCCGGGGGCGAGCTCGGTGCGGAGGTGGAGGCGGGTAAGACCGAGGCGCTCGACGGCGGCGTCGGCGTGGTGGGCGAAGATGGACCACAGGCCGAGGTCGCCGTCGTGGAGCACGGCGTCGGGGCCGAGCCAGAGGGCGCACGGGCCGGGCGCCGGCGGCGTGGCGTCGGAGAGCTGGCGGAGATCGGAGGCCGCGGCGGCGAGGGCGGTGTCGAAGTCGAGATCGGCGACGCGCCGGGCGGTGCGCGAGACGACAAGGCGATGAGGGCCAAGGGCGACGACGGCGTCGGCGCGCAAGGTGGTCGCCAGCCAGGTGGTGCGGAAGCTGGAGCTGGCCACGATCGTGGTCTGCTCGAGCAGGATCTCGATCGCGGCGGTGGTGGTGACGCCGGCAGGGCGCGCGATGCGAGTGAGGGTGCTGCGGGCGGCCTCGTGAAGCTCGGGCTTGACGAGATCGTGGTCGAAGACTGCGACCTTGGCGGGCGCCGATGGCGGGGTGGAGAGCCAGGGCGGGCCGACCGCGGTGAGGGCCAAGGCGATGGCTTGATCGACGACGTCGTCGGCGGAGCCGTCGAACGGATCGATGTCGAGGCGCGCGCTGCCGCGGCCGCGCGGGACGTCGTGATGCACGATGACGGTGAGGCGGGTGCGGCGATCGCTGCGCTCGAGGCCGTGATCATCGGCGGCGGCGAGGTCGGTCACGCGCTCGATGACGCTCCACGCGCCAGGGTCGCGGCGGGTGAGGCGCTGCACGAGGTCGCGCTGGGTGATCATGCGCGGCTCGGCCCGCGCGATGCTGGGACTGAGAGCGTGAGCGCGCGCGGGGCGATGCCTCCGGGAAAGCGACAGACGCGCTGTGCGGCCAACCGGGCGGGGGCGACGAGGCGACGCGGTGTCATGCGTGGCTCCGTCGGGCACGGACGAAGCCGCGGGTGCGCAGGGCCGGGGCAGCGATCGACGCCCAGCGCGGCGGGCTGGTGTCGGTGAAGGCCGGCGAGGCGGGGATCGCGAGGCCGGAGCTGGGGGGCGCGTCGAGCGCAAACATCACGGGGGCGCGCGAGATGGCGTCGGTCGCCGCGAGGAGCGCGGTCAGCGAGCCGACGAGCTCGACGTCGGGATAGACGCGGCCGGTGGGGCTGCCAGCCTTGAGCTCGCGCGCCCGGCCGCACGAGATGCGGACGCGATCGCTGGCAGGATCGAAGAAGACGTCGAGGCCGGCCTCGAGGATAAAGCCATCACCATAGAGCTCCGAGGTGGCGACATTGCCTGGCGAGAGCACCAGGTGGGTGGACTCGGTGCGTGCGGCGGCGAGGTGGCCGGCTCGGCGACCGCGGCCGGATCCGGAAGCGGCGAGGTCGACGACGCGGCCAGCGTCGATCAGGGTGATGGGCGCGGCGGGTTGGCCCTCGTCGTCGAAGGCGAAGCCGCCGTAGGCGCCAGCGGCGGTGGGATCGTCGATGAGGGTGATCAGGGCCGAGCCGAGCAATGCGGGGGACGAGGGCGCGGCGGCAGGGGCGGGAGATGACGGCGCGGCGACGGGCGATGGCGCGGCGCGGCGGCCGGCGAGGAGGCTGCGGGCGACGGCGTCGAACAGGAGGGCGACGACGCTGGGGTCGAGGACGACGGTGCGGGGGCCGTCTTCCAAGGTGCCGGGGGTCATCTGCTCGAGGACGGCTTCGCTGGTGGCGGCGATCTCGGCGTCGGTGAGGGTGTGGTCGTCGAGGCCGCCGGACCAGGCGCGCTCGAGGTGGCGGACGACCGGGCGCGGGCCGTTCCAGGCGGCGCGGGTGACGGTCTGGCGGATGCGCACGAGGCTTTGCTCGAGGTCGCGGCCGGGGCGGATCGACCAGACGGTGGCGTCGTCGTGATCGACGAGGGCGGCGGCGTAGACGATGCGCGGCGCGAGGACGGCGTCGGCGTGGAGCAGGTGGGCGACGCGGCGGCGGAGGTCGCGCTCGTCGAGCGGCGGCGGCGCGGCGAGGGTCACGGGCGAGCGACCGAAGTCGATCGGGGCGCGGGCGCGGGTGGCGCCGAGGGCGGTGATCGCGCCGGCGATGCTGGCGGCGGTCAGCGACGACGCGAGGTGCTCGCGACGGGCGCCGTCGTGTGATCGCACGGTGAAGACGACGCCGTCGCTGCGCACGCGGGCGACGCCGGCGCCGAGCACGTCGTGCGCGACGGTGGTCCGTCGGCGCGAAACCGCGAGGGCGTGGACCGAGGGATAGACCGCGGCGAGGCGCGCGACGGCGTCGCGGAGCCACAGGCGGACCTGGTTGCTGACCTGGGGCGCGCGTCGCACGGCTTGGGTCGGCGCCGCGCAGCCGAGAACCCACAGCAAGGTCGACGCGGAGCCCGCGCCGAGAGTGCCGAGGAAGTCGCGGCGATGAACGCTCACCGAGCGATCATGCCACGGTCGAGGCCGGGCCGAACGAGCGGTACCGCCACACGCTGCATCGCGCCGGCGGCGACGGGGACCGTGATCCGAATCGTGGCGGCTGCGGCGACGCGAACGCGGACGGCGTCACAGCGCCGCGAGGTCCGGCAACAGATCGATGGCGACCCGCCGAGATACAGCCCGGTCGGGCGCCGCCGTGCACGAGTCGGTCACCGGTCCCGCTCGCGAGGGCGCCGTGGCTCGCGACGACGAGGCGCGGGGCACGTGGCTTGCTTGACACCGCCACATGGGAATCGCGACGGCCACGCTCGAGATGCAGAATCCCGAATACACGCGCGAGAAGCTGCACGGGCTCGTGAAGGAGACGCGCACGGTGATCGTGCTGTCGGCGGGCGCGGGCGCGGGGCTCGACGGCCGGCCGATGGCGCTGGTGCGGACGCGCGACGACACGACGATGGTGCTCGCGACGTCGCTCGACGCGACGCAGGCCGAAGAGCTGGAGCGCAACCCGCGCGTGACGGTGGTGCTGCAAGGCGCCGGCTACGCGCTGTTCACCGGCGAGGCGCGGATCTCGCGCGACCGGATCGCGATCAACGAGCTGTGGACCGACGCCTGGCGGCAGTGGAGCCACGGCAAGCACGACCCGACGCTGGCCGTGGTCACGGTCGAGCCGATCGAAGGCTCGTACTGGGAAGCGACGGATCGCCACTCGTACATGTACCGGCTCGTCGACGGGTGAAGCGCCGACGACCCGACGCGCCGGCTCGTCGACGAGTGATCGCCGATGGCGGCGGCGCGGTCAGTCGTGGCTGGCGATGCGGCCGCGGGCAGCGGCGCTGGGCCGCGCGGGGCGCGTGCCGGCGAGCTTGTCGTCGAGCTTGGTCGGCCTGGCGGCGGCCTTCACGGCGCCGCCGTCGAGCCAGGCGGCGATGCGGTTGAAGTCGCCGAACCGGGTGAGCTTGCCCTCCGAGCCCAGGAAGGCCATGACGACCTTGCGGTCTCCGAGCCTGGCGCCCGTGATGAAGCAGTAGCCGGCGGGCTTGGTATAGCCAGTCTTGCCACCTGTGATCTCCCACTTGCCAGAGACCAGCGGCTGGTTGGTCGACGCGTAGTGGATCTTGGCGTAGTGATCTTTCGAGACAATGTCCGCCGCGTCCTGCCTCATGACCGCGCGGAGCACGCCGTCGTCGAGGGCGGCGCGCAGCGCGATGGCCATCTCGCGCGCGGTCGAGGTGTTGCCGCGCAGGCCGGTCGGATCGGTGAACCGGGTGCGCTTGAGCTTGAGGCTCTTCGCAACGGCGTTCATCGCGGCGACGAGCTCGTCGGGATCCATGCCGGCGCCGCGCGCGACGGCGGTTGGCGCGCGGTTGTCCGAGGCGATCAGCATCGCGCGTAACAGGTCAATATTGCGGAACTTCTGGCCGATATCGAGGCGGGTTCTGGCGCCGCCGGTGGCGAACCGCGCGTCGGTCCGCGTGATCTCGGTCCAGCCGTCGAGGTCGAGGCGCTTGCGCACCGCCATCGCTACGAAGATCTTCGTGGTCGAGGCGATCGGGCGGATCTCATCGGCATCCTTGCCAAAGATCTCCTCGCCGCTGGCAGCGTCGAGGACCACGGCCGAGCGCGACCGGATGTCCGGAACGTCGGCCCGGGCGATGCCGGTCGCAAGCAGAGCCAAAATCGCGCAAAACACCAGGGTGCGCATTCGAGTGCTGATGGTGACACGGCGAGCGGCGCGCCGCGACTTTCCAGTTGGTTGGGGATAAGATGACCTCTCGCGGAGACTTCATGGACCCCCACCAAGGGCCCCCGCAGCCAGACCTCCTCATCGGCCAGACCATCGGCAACTATCTGGTGACCCAGAAGTTGGGCGAGGGAGGCATGGGCTCCGTGTATCTCGCGGAGCACCCGTCGATCGGCAAGAAGGTCGCGCTCAAGGTCCTCCACTCGGAGTTCTCGAACAACCAGGAAGTCGCCGCGCGGTTCTTCCACGAGGCCAAGGCGGTCAACGACATCGGCCACCCGAACATCGTCGACATCGTCGACTTCGGGATCATCCAGTCGGGCGGCGGCCGCGACCAGCTCGTGTACTTCATCATGGAGTACCTGGCCGGGGCGACGCTGTCGCACCTGATCCGCACCGAGTCGCCGCTCCCGCCGGAGCGCGCGCTGTCGATCTCGCTGCAGGTCGCCGACGCGCTGAGCGCGTCGCACAAGTGCCAGATCGTCCACCGCGATCTCAAGCCCGACAACATCATCCTGCTGCAGCGCGGCCGCGAGCGCGACTTCGTCAAGCTGCTCGACTTCGGGATCGCGAAGCTGACCGGCGGCAACGCGATGGGCTCGCATCAGACGCGGACCGGCATCGTCATGGGCACGCCGGCGTACATGTCCCCCGAGCAGTGCGAGGGCCGCCAGGGCCTCGACCTGCGCACCGACGTCTACGCGCTGGGCATCGTCATGTACGAGATGCTGACCGGCCGCGTGCCGTTCCTCGGCGACGGCTACGGCGAGATCCTGGTGCAGCACCTGACGCAGCGCCCGATCCCGCCGTCGCAGTTCCGCATGCTGCCGCCGCACATCGAGATGGTCGTGATGAAGGCGCTCGAGAAGCGCGCCGACATGCGCTACCCGACGATGGAAGAGTTCATGCGCGCGATGTCGGACTCGGTGGGCTACGTCGAGGCGCACGGCGGCGTCGCCGGGTTCCTGCAGCGCCAGCTGATGCCGTCGAGCGCGCCGCTGCCCTCGGTGCGGCTGACGCCGGCGCCGCTGACGCCGCTGCCGGGCACGCTGATCGCGCCGGGCATCTCGACGCCGGCGCCGACGACGCTGAGCGCCGCCGCGGGGCAGAGCCGGATCAGCGCGGCGCCGGCGGCCTCGCCCGGGAGCAAGGCCGCCTACGTGATCGCCGGCGTGGCCGTGGTCGTGCTGGCGATCGTCGGGATCATCGTCGCGATCAAC
>Ga0307513_10007029_pt1 | contig 14642 bp, 9 predicted proteins | sample 15_EM_MG_FD_202174 | JGI IMG/M metagenome (GOLD analysis project Ga0307513, IMG submission 202174) | Populus trichocarpa ectomycorrhiza microbial communities from riparian zone in the Pacific Northwest, United States - 15_EM | ecosystem: Host-associated > Plants > Roots > Unclassified | place... | reverse complement strand
GCCGTCGAGAGTATGCATGTGAGCTATCACGACGTCGTCAAGACGGCGTCTGGAATATGTGTGCTATCACGACGCCGTCGAGAGTATGCAAGTGAGCCATCACGATGCCGTCGCGACGAACATGTGAGCTATTTGGAAGGCATTGGGAGCCTATAGCCAGACATGGCAATTGATGCAGAGGGGGTTCAAATATCGCTGTGTAGCATCCGGAAGACTAAGCATCCGGATAGTCTTCCGGATGCTAGAGTGGAGTTGGATTCCGCCATGACGAGGGAGGCACAGGAAGGAGATCATCGGAATGCGGGAGAGCTTAGGGTCTGAGGGCATCTGGACGCATGGGCTTGGTGGTGGACGTCGTCGGGACGTCGAGGACGCAAGGGTAGATAGGGAATGGCGTCCGGACGTGACGTCCGGCCGACGTCGCGTTTAGACTAACCGTTAACGTTCTGAGCGTCCTGAGCGTCTGATGCACGGGACGCTCAGGACGCATATAATAATTTTTGCTGATGTAAATGCTACACGGTGTGATGCTTTCAATCAATGTCGCCAGCTTATCCATATATCCAAAATCTAGTTCTTGTGTTCGCGTATGTGACCATTGGGCATTTATTCGGACACCCCACGATAGCCCTCCGAAAGGTTTTAAGTTACCTCTGGAAGTAAAGTTTCTAGCCTAGTGATCACATATTTCAAATGTTGAAACACTAGAAGTCACGTGTATCAACCCTAACGTGATTCTGTCGAAATAGCCATCTCCGGATTCAGGTTAGGGTTAAAAACCTGAGGACTGCAGGTGTACGGCGGCCTATAGCGACCAAAACCGCCACAATACCCAAATCTTAAAACTTTAAAATCAAACAATGCAAAAAGTCCCTCAACGATCAGAACTTTGTGGGCTTATTTATAATCATCATCACTCATAATATGGGGTGAGGGACAATGGCAAGACAGAATGGTAGAAATATTAGGAATTGAAACAAAACTTGAAAAACCAAGAGGAAAACACACTTGTAAAACAAGAACTTACAGGAAGAAAGTATGCAATCGGGAGGGTGTAGGGTGGGGATAATCGTGTGCCAACTGGACAAAGCGCATGCCGTATTAGTCGAGGGTGGAGGTAATGTCCCGGAGGTGGTAGGAAAAAGGCACAGGAGCAGGATGGCTTCGCAGAGAACATCGCGTTCCACCAACAAGTCCTATAGCAGCCAACCTTCCTGGCAGTGAGATCCACAAGCTCACTACACTACTTGTTCTTTATTACTCCACCCACCACCCCTGCCTCTGCCCAGGGCCCCCTCATTGTCACCTTGGGATATCACCAGTGTCAAACATCACTGTTGCGAACTTGAAGGGCAGCGAGATTTCAACTAATGCCTCTCCCTGTGGAACTATGCTAGAAGTAGGAAGGGAAGGATTTTTGGACTTTGTCATCTATTGTTGGGTATTCTAGATTTGTGCTTTTCGTTTCTAGCTGCTAGTTGTAACTTTAGTGCAGTGTTCGCAACGGGGCAGTCCGTCCGGCCCCGGCCGGGACGAGGTCGGACGACATTTTGTCGTCCTGTCCCAGGGTTCCGAATGGTCAGACCGGCCTGGTTTTAAGGGTAGGACTGGACGTCCAACAATCATGGATGATGGTGACCAGACCTGACCAGCACTCGAGGTCCGGTCTAGTGTAGACCAGTATTTGACCAGTCCTAATGAAAAGATTACAAGTGAGGTGCTGAATTACGCTTGGAGGGCAAGTTGCCTGTAAAGAATCGAATTATATAGATATGAATAGAGGAATAGCAATTTTTGAGACCAGAATTATTAATCTATGGCTAATAATAAAGGAGAAGGAGATATAAAGGAAAAGAACTATGAATGAAGGAATACAGAGTGTGGTGATAATATACTGGTAGTGTGAATACAAAAGAAACAAAGAGAGAAACAGCAAGGTACATAGATTTTATATAGGAAGTGATTGAATAACATGATATAGGGGGTATAAAAAGGTGGGAGTAGGGGTTTGGGGATGGAAGAAAACTGAGGTCCTGTATTTCGTAATAGGACCAAGAAATCTACACTATCAAAGGTCCTTCTCAAGACCATAATCCGCCAGAAAGTTATCTTCGGAGAAGGTGTTGAATCTGTAGACGTTTGACAGAAGAATTCCCTCCTTCGCCCATGACTTAAGGCATTCTAGGGCCTCCAAAGCGTCACTCTTAAGCCGGTTGCGAGTGTCTTTAAAAACCTGTTTGGAACTGGAAAATAATCGCTCCGGATCGGCGGACATTGCGGGTATGGAAAAGATATCGAGGGCCATTGGAGCAAGTCTATTTGTAGACTTTGCGCAATTGAGCCAATAGTTGAAAGGTGAATGGATATCTGGTTCAGGAGGTGATGGGATATATCTTGTATAGGCATCATCTGAGGATCACAGGCTAGGTGAATTAGGAATACAATATATGGAATATTAATAGAAAGGATGAGATTATGGTACTGTGGGGCCTGCAATGGGGAACATGGGCTCTATAGCTTGTTTACTGTTTATATAGCTTGCTACGGTAGATAGAGAGGTGAGCGATGGGTTTCGTTGTCTTGGTGCGTTGCCCGGCCATGGGTGAGAGCGGACGCTATCTAAGTCCTTAAGGCAGCTTGTAGTTAGAGAAGGAGCGGACGATCGTGAATACAACAACGGTGACAAGTGAGAAAGGAAAGGAGCAAGCCCTTTTCGACTAACCTTCGGGCAATTGAGTGCCTGCTTTCATCTATTGTTCTACAGACTTCGGACATAAGTTACTTTACTTTCAACGGTGTTTGATCACCAAATACCTTTTGCTTTGCTTCTTCTCCCATCCGGTTACCCATTTTCCCATTCCGGGATTTTTTCTTCCTTTCTTTTCCTTCTTCAGGCAAAGTGGACCCTGGACGAAATTCTCTTTCTCAGTACTGACCAGGTGTGACACGGCGCCTTTTGGCCTGCCAGCGGCAATGATGCTGCTCCTCCTCCTCTACTAGTCCTAAGCTTCCTGGTTCCGCATTCCCCATTGCTGATGTATCATCCCTGCTTGGTAAATAACTTCCGGTGGTAACCCTATACTGATCTTCCCATAGTTGTTGTACAGCTTCCTTGGCTGCCTGAACTTCGCGAATAGTCCAATCTCCTTCTTCAATTCCGAAATCGAAATAATGCCACTTCTGGCGGGGATCCAAAACTACAGCCGCAATATACACAGGAATTTCGCGTATTTTAGTACTATATGCCCGCAGCTTTGCCAACCCTAACTGTGCCGCACGGGAAAGATGAGCCTCAGAATCGTATTCTCTAATCACATCACTATAACGTTAGTTAGGCTAGGCCCCGTATATCCACAAGTAAGACATAGTAAGAGAAATACCCAACCGGTAGATGCCTGCAAGGTAGTCAATCTCCGGGATAACTTCCCACAAATTCGGTGCCTTGCCCTTCAGGGCTAATGTGGATCTAAGAAATGGTTGCAATATGCGTACAGCAGCTTGAAGTTCAATCCAATCCTCTTCGGTTAAAGTATCCTGCTCTAAATCTGAATTATTTAAACAAAAGAAATGTACAGCCTCCCGATTTCTCAATAGGCTTTGAATCATACTAAGCCCGGAATTCCACCGGGTAGCATTGCTAGCTTGTAGTAAGGTTTCGGCACCTAAGCGGCGAAGTTGCTGCGTTCATTGAACAGAGGATCTGATATAAGCGGTGATATTGTGAGCTTTTCCCCATGGCCCTATTTTCCTCGATTGTGCCATTGTCTCATCCGTGACCACTATAACATCGAGTAGGTCATTCAAGCCAGCCAAGTCCCGGAAGCAGAAGGCCTTAATTGAGAGATTTAATACATGTCCCATACATCGTAGGCGTCGGTTTTCAGGATTATAAGAAACATCGTGATCCATGAGCATCCGGGCAATTGATCCTATCATTGTTCCATTATTTCCAGCATTGTCCATTTGGAAATAACCTACATTATTCAAAAATTTGTAACTATTTAGTATATTGTTATCATTAGCTATGCAATTAATTTGGTACAGAGAGGAGGAGAGGTAGGATTCGTCATACTCCTTAATTACGCTAACTACAATATCAGCTAATGCTTCACCGGTATGGGCTCCTTGAATTTCGCACAAAGCTAGGACGATATTTTGACGTGCTCCACGTGAACTAGTGAAGTGGGCGACAACACCGATAACACTCATGCTCTGATGCGGGGAGGTCCATCCATCAACCGACAAATGAATCTGTGTATTAGCACTGTTTATCTCTAGTCGCACTTCATTCTTTTGATCATTATAGTTAGTGATGACCCAGGATCTAATTGTGTCCGCACTCTTGGGTAGTTTATACTTTGGTTGAATGTGCTTCATCAATTCGCGGAACGAATCATGCTCTATAGCTGTGAATGCTTGGTTACTATAGATTACCCAGTTGAGAAGGAGTCTATCCGCGGAATCCTTTGTAAAGGATTCTTGTTGCGCGCTTCTAACTCTGGCAAAAGCAGTAATAAGAGCACCAGGACCCACAACTGGAACTGTTCCCGGGTGAGACGATTCGCGTAGTTGTCGGGCATGTTGATTTCGCAAATGGCCAGCGGGTTTACTCGTCCCTCCATTCGATGCATAGTGTTTTTTACCTGATTCTGACTGTTATTATCCATTTGCCAGCTAAAATACCAACTGATTGTTAGTGAATACAGAAAGGAACTAAACATACAATATTTACAACTCCAACGTTTGGCCAGTCCAACACCGGCAGTTGAGCCATGGAAATGAATAAAGGACCTTGGTGTCAAATCGTAGGCAGTTGTGGGCGTGGTATTAATCTTGTGTGTGGCATCAATACTAGGTGAAATAGTAATATCGGGGACTGTTGAAGAATTGCTGGATGGTGGACGTTCCTGGGGCAGTGGTGTGGGTGATGATGGTAATACGCGATACCTTGAAGAAGATTCCCCACGATTGTGGTAATTTGAGGAATCCTCCTCCGGAAAGAAGGAACTATCTAGCGAAGTCAAAATGCTACTCAGGCTTGGGGCAGGCTGAGGTACCTGCTGTTGACGGGTAGAGAGTGTGGATGGTGGCTGCTGCCGGAGGACGGGGAGTTCCATTTGAGTCTCCGTGATTGTTCTAGCCCATGAGCTAGAGGGATTGTCGCTACTAAAATAGGTTGAACTAACTGCATAGGGTCTTTTGTTAGCTCCCGAGATGGTTTTGTGACAGGGATCCCATTTCTGTAGCGAGATTTTACCAGGTTCACGGAAATTAGGTACTAACTACACATACCAGGATTAAATGAGTTCACCTCCAAACGCTCTGATCTAGTACTGCCATCATGAGAGCTTGTGAGTTTTCTTCTTGGTGCCTCAAGTTGAATACAGGAACGAGTAGAATTTGTTGAGCAATTTGATTGACTAGAGGGTAAATCCGTTAACCCTTCAGCAGAGGCCATGACTCCTGAAAGGTGATTCTGTTGGGAAGGAGTTTTGTTGGACGGATATCGAGTGCTCCCTGATGATCCAGCAAGCATTTGGTTCCCCTTAACCATTGATAAACTGTTAAGAAAAGTATTGACTTTGAATAGAAGGATGATAAGTATCAAGCGTTATCTAGAATCCTAAACCCTGGTAGAGGGATTTGAATAACCGGGGCATCTGGCAGATATGAGAATGATATTCCGAAATGTATTCTACGCCGTAGCACAATCAAGGCCTTTTTATATTAAATTTCACATTCACGAGCCCTGCTCTTGCAGCGCCCTTAATACGCACCAACACTTATATGTTCAATAAATTCACAACAAACAACTACATTCGTCTTAGTGTACACGGTTGGCGAATACCGTGATATCATGGATAAGATTTGCTGCATGGGCCGTGCACATTGTATCACTCGGTCCTTCTAGTCTGACCAATCCCGGCTGAGCCCGGTCTCATGAGCTCGACTACTGAGTCAGTATGAAATCCGCCACAGGACTAGACTTAATTCTTACCATACCAGCAGGTTCAGTCCAGTCCTTTGCCGACCATTTGGAACCCTGTCCCGTCCCGTCTGTTCCAAAACTTGCCCGACATGTAAGAGCCAAGGATCAGGACGGACGACATTGTGTCGTCCCCCGCCGTCCCCTGCCGCCTTCCGCTGTTTCCGATGTTTTCCGCCTTCCCCTGCCGTCCCCTATCATCCCCGGCGGTCCTATGTAGGCACTTACCGTCCCATACCCGAAGATGTCTCACATCATGGGGCTCGTCGTCCTTCGTAATGACGGCCGTCCTCGAAGTTCAAGGACCAGAACGGACGGCATTTTGTCGTCCCGTCCGGTCATTTTCTAAAGTTGCCCGACAAGTAGGAATGAAAGACGAGGACGGACCACGTCCTACCATCCCGTCTCGTCCCGGGCTCTTGGCTATCCCCGCGCTGGGCCCCACGCGGGCCCCGGACGGCTGCGAACACTGCTTTAATGTATTCAGTATTTCCAAGCTGCCAAGCATGCCGCATCCCATCCGCTCCGCAGGCATGGCCGGGACTGTCCCGGGCGTCCCGGGCGTAGGGCCCTACAGTACTCAATGGATTGGTAATTCCCGAATCGTACCAGCACTCCTCACCTGTTATCTGTAGTCTTCACCTAGTGTGTATCACGAGCAGACTTGGGTCCAGCCCGACCATAGGCTCGATCCGGCTCGGCTAATAAGCAAAGAGACTCGAGCCGCTTGAGCTTTACCACAGGCTCTAGCCTGAATTTATTAATCGATACAAGATATCCCCTACTCAAAGGCAGAACAGCTGGAAGTCGGGAAGGGTTCTCATTGATCGAGATTCCATTGGGATCGAAAACCATGATCTCAAGAGGTCCGAAGCTTAGTTGGGATTAATCTGACTCTGATCGGCACAATTCATTTCTTGGAAATACCTGTCTTTTGAATCAACAATCCTGCAAGCTATCGAGTTAGAGAAAACATTTGCTTTGCGTCCTACAATACTAAAATACACGCTGACATTTAGGCCTCCAATGATGTGTGGAAATTGATTCCCATAAGAAAACCCCTTTAAATGTTAAGTTCATACCGTTTATTCTTTCCGGGCCTCAACCAGGATTCATATTGCGATACCTGTCCGCTCCCGGTTTCACCAGCCCCTCACTTCACCTGTCCCCTTTCAGTCCTGTTCCCTTTCGCCCTACCCGTTGCCAGATTTGAGATAAAACTTTTCAGAGGATCAAATATCACAAAAGCTCGACCCTGGTTCGAGCCTAGCTTCCCTGCTCGTGGCAAACACTATCCTCACCCCTCTTCTGCAGTCCTCATCGATCTTCTGCAACCCTCACTATGACCAATTACGTGTAGGGCCCGCCCATCTTCCAGAGTTACCTGGAAAATTCCGCCTCTATTCTTTCTCGTTTTCTGATATCATGTCGCTATCATTGTTGTTCCTACCAATAAACGTTCTCTGTGGTTTCGTAACTTGGATTGAATAGATTGCGCCCAACCACTCCGTAACCATTTAAAAATAGAGGGCGGAGGTTTAGTATGGGCTCCCTGATCGGCCAGCCTGGCCTATATAGCGTAGATCGACATACATAGTTTAGGATAATCCATTCTTAGTGATCTTCTATGTAGTCTCTCTAGCAAAAATTGAAAATAAATCTTACCCTCTATTAGCTTAGGGATTTAATGTAAGTATTGCTAAAGGAACAGAATCTGGGGGAAGAATGGTAAGAGTTGACTGTGGTGGTGACTTTAGAACTTGAAGTGAATCGTCAAGAATATACCATTAATGCGATCCCCTTTCAATGCTGATCAACAAGCCTATAGGCATCTATCATGTCTGATGGGGTTTCACAAGCTACCCGAATTCAGCCTATATCAGCCTAGGCTATTTTCAGAGCGGTTTACCAACTCCCTGGCCTGTTGGGAACACCGCCTGTGTTGATTCATTGGGGTTTTTTTCCTCATATTATTTTTCCAGCTTTCTGATCCTTTATCTAGCATGCTCTTTTCTAGTGCCCAATGATACATATGATCAAAATTAGGCTTATTGCTGCGAAATTATGATGGTTGAGGGACATTTTACTTTTTTTGATTTTCAAGTTTTAAGATTTGGGCGTAGAGGCGGTTTTGGTCGCTATAGGCCGCCGTAGCAGGTGACCCAGGCCGGGCCCGACTTTTTTTTTTGGAAAGACGGTCTCCCATAGTCCGGCCCGGCCGTCTCTGAAAAAGCCTGTGTCAGTCCGGCCGTACCCAAAGCCGGACGGACTGACCGGTTGGGAACACTGCTCTCGCTGAGGTTCATCAACCTTGGCCCTCTCTCCTCCACACTCAAGACCCGCTGAATCATGGAGTAACCCTACTTTAGGATGTCATGTTAGGGCATATTAGTTTTAATACGACTGGGACTGTCACTAGGCCAAAAGTGACTGGTGTTTGTACCATAGAGAGCCCTATGCATTAGTGGCTGCCCGAAACTGAATTTACTCTAAGCTGAATTCCGTTTGTCAGTTTGATAACAATCATCACTCTACACATTAAATCGAGAACCAACTTCAGATTTTCTACAACCCTCTTTCCGGGTCTCTTCTGACCACGCAGACCTCACGGTAGCCCTCTACTCGTACTCGTACTTCCGGAGTTGTCCCTTTTGATCACCACACACCAATCACTCAACCATCCTCATAGCCCCCGGCCCTCAGTCACCTTACGTGTCCCGTCTTTGCGCTTCCCCTTTTTACTCTCTTTTTTCGCTCTCCCTTTTCATATCTCTTCTCACCTCCTCTCCCAATTGCCCCGATAAATATCCTCTATCAAGAGTATAATCACAATGCCTAATTGCGCAGTCATTAAATGCCCAGCATGCAATGTAGAGCTAAATGTTCTGCATAAGGTACAACCTGAGGCCCATGATGAAATTGTGTGTCCCTCCTACCTATCATTTCCCTCATTATTTGCTTCTACTAACATTTCAACTCCATAGGGTTGGTGGATTGGGAAAAAAGGACCTCGTCAGATAGTTTGTGAAAGTGCAGGCTGGGCCTTTCAGGCCGTGTGCGGTGGGTGGACACTTCAGGACTTCCCCCTGAAGCCGTGTCCTGAAATAATCCGGCCGTTCGCAAATCACACCATCCACTATTGTATTCTATTTGGAATTTTCACCCTTTTCCATCTGATTTATGTCTTGGTTGAAGGTTTTCTAGCGAAAAAGGAAGACAAGCCACCTGGCCCACAATCTCAAGCAGCCAGCCTCTCCCCGACCGAGGAGAATCCGGGGAAAGCTATTGTTCGTGCGGTGGAAGAGGCCATTGAGCATGCTGTTGAAGCAAAGTTGGTGAAGGAGCTAGATAATAAGCTGCCTGATGCCCTCATCAGCACCCTCAAACTCAAGCTTCCCAATGCGCTTGACACCAGCCTTAAGGACAACCTTCCTAACTCTGTTGTTACAACTATGGAATTGAAGCTCGTTGACGCCCTGGTCCCGACGCTCACAAACCAGCTTTCCAAGTCACTCAGCACTGGCCTTGATAAGCAACTGCCATCCTCAATAGCTACTGCTCTCGATGCAAAGTTTCCCGCATCCCTGATATCTGGACTAAAGGAGAACCTGCCTGACTCCATTGAGAGAGCTCTTGTAGCCAAGCTACCCGACTCTCTCGTCACCGCCATCAAAGACCAGGTCTCTGAGCCTCTTGAGAAAGTGCTTCAGGATGTGCTTGACAACTCACTCACGATCTCCCTCAAGGAGAAGCTTCCTGATGCCCTTTATACTGCCTTTCAGACTGCACTTCAGGACAAGCTTCCCCACGGTGAATCCCTGGAAACGACAATCAAAGGGCAGCTACCAGACTCCCTTGACAAGGTGCTTATGAGTATTCTCCACAACCCGCTCACCACCACCGCAGAGGGCAAGCTCCCTGACGCTCTCGAAAGAGCCCTTGCTCGCCACCTCGCAGACACCAATTCACTCAATGAAGCCATCAAACTAGAACTCCCCGACTCTCTCTACCGTGTACTCACTACGACAGTACCTGATGCCCTTCATCCATTTCTCCAAGGAAACCTTTCCGAAACAATCAACTCGGTCCTCAAGGACCAACTTCCACCAGTAATTAACTCGGTCCTCAAAGAACGGCTTCCCCTCGTGCTCAGCTCGATCATTGATAACAAGTACACCACTAGTTTGAACCTTGGGACGAAAGTTGGGCCCACCTATCTGATGTCCCCCATGGCGTATATCCGAGCCTCCCTTTCCCCCTCAAAATTCAACCAAACTGTTGTCTCCAATCCATCTAGTCCGCTGGATATGGATATAAGAACCTCGGTCGGCCTTGATTGACCAGATGGGCACTGGCCGAATGCTACCGATTCATTCTCTGTACCCCTAGGATGTGGGGCTTTTATTGATCCTCCATGGCGTAATGATAGCCTAATGGGGCACGTGAGATTTCCCTCTTTGTTTTGTTGCAATGGATCTCTGGAGGTGGTATTTTTGTTTCTCGCGTTGTGTCCTGTATCTGCCGGTCCCCTATTGTTCCTAGAACTTCACGGGCACGACGTACGCATTCCCGGAGTTTGCTTCTAGATATTGCTTGTTGCTTTGCTTCCTTTTCTTCGCTCTTTTTCCATCTCTTAGTAGTAATAGACAATACTTTTGCAGACCGAAATTGCAAATTTTTGTGCTCTAAGGTGAAGCTGGGCGGGTCTGGGAATAGGCGGTCTCTGGTGCTCCCCTACGGGGATTTGTTTCCAATAGCTGACTTTGATTCTTAAGCGGACAATAGAGAGGGGGGATCAATGGTCAGGAGCAGACGTGATGTCTGACCCATATATCTATTATCCTCCAAGTCCTAGCTTAATTTTTCTACAATAAACACTTAGTTTCACCAGGTACTTTGTGTGATAACTGTTCACAATTCTTCAAATGGTGGGTTGGAATTCATAAAAATAGGCTATGATCGGTAGAGAGTCTTGCGGTCCTTATTCTTTCTGTGCTGCCAGCAGCGTCCTATATATACACAAAAACTCTCTCACAAGAAACTCTCTTCTTCTCCACCGCTCAAGTCTGTTCTTCCTATTGTCAATCACCGGCACCTCCTACACCTACAGCCCTATCCATGCGTACCTATTAGAATATGCTAGAGGTATATGGAAGCTTTACGCACAGGCATTGGGTATTGGGTCAAACGTGCGAATTGCGGCGCAGATTCGGTGAAGAAAAGCGGGGTGGATTCGGTGAAGAAAAGAGGGGTAGTTGCTGTGAGACAAATGAGGGGTAACTTGATCATACGATTAATGGGGGAAATGGCCTGATGACAAGGAACTGCTCTTGAGCGAGTAGTCTTACTTTTTTGTACTTAAAGGTTGTGTTCACGCAGAGTCGTAGAGAAAAAAAAGCAAGTGCAAAGTTTCTGCCCCTCATACAGTTTTGTTTCTTGTCTCCCACACTTTTACACCGTTCGCAGTGAGCCCAAATTATAAGAAATTTCACCATCAACAATATCAGGGGTTCTGTTTGATGTCCTTCCCTTGCCCTATATCATGTCAAAATTTCACATCTATTTTCTCTACCAGATATTATTCGGTGAATCTCTGTATCCTCCCGGGAAGGGTGTAAGGAAACGCGGTCGATAGCATTCATGCATAGTCCCCCGCAGTCCCCCACGCTAATCGTCTTACTTTGCAGGGAGCGCCCGTCCTCCACAATGACGGCCGTCCTGAGGCTTCCAGGACGGGTGTGGACCGCATTTTGCCCTTCCGTCCAGTCCAGCGCTCTTGGCAGTCCCCCCGCGGGGCCCTACAGGAGTCCCCGACCGTTGAGAACACTGGTTTCTCGTCTGTGAGAATTCTTGAAACAGGACCGATACTCATCATCTCAATATGAATAAACGCGGGGATCAATATTTCACAGAGGACACAAAGATGAAGATAAGAAATGACGGAAAAACAAATGACGGACGAGAATACAAAATCATTGAGCAAAAAGAAGCTGGATGTAAGACAGATAGACCAAGTACTAAATAACAAATCAAACAGCGACCTTATACCCCCTCTCTATTAGAACCCTGTTATTTGGCATTATTCTTATCCATACCAAGTCTTCCAACCAATTGATTCACTACCGCAGAGTGTCCTTTAGTTAATGAAGTCGTTCCCAACGTGAATGATGAGTAATCGCCGGTATAGTGAAGCATACTCACACGAGGAGAGATGGTCGTCAAGGATGTGGTTGCCGTTCGGCAATTGTGTGTCTTGTCGTGTTTTAATTGTCAGATGGTTCTTATCTTGGCATGCATGATCTATCTATTTTTATCGGCAAAAATACCCGAGAGTGAGCGATAGCCTGATAAGGAGTGATGAAACGAACCAGCCCCATGAGCAGTGAGACCGGTTGTCCCCTGTCATGGTGAGCTCATATCTCAGTAATCGGTGTGGTTGGTGTGTAATCTGCGAGAAATAATTGCGTAGTAATTTAAGCAGACCCAACAGTACCCCTCCTTTCTTCTCCCTGACTTCCATAAAAGCCGCAGTATCGATACCATAGTTACCGCTATGGCATATATTTGTTCGTCCAACACTTTGGATAAACGGGCACTTGTGGTTGAATAGCACCCGCAATGGCACCAGAAGGAGGACTTAGGGAAGTCGTAAAGTTGCTATTACAGCAAACGCATATCAATCCCAACACTATCGACACCCAATCCGGCTTGAAAGCACTCTCATGGGCTGCAATGAGCGGGCATAAGCGAGCCGGAAAGCTGCCGTTGGGACGAGAGGATACCACTTCCAGCCTTGCCGACACCAAATGTTGCCTAACAGGACGCTTATGGGCTGCGGAGCGCGTGCATGAGGGAACCGTAAAGTGGCTATTGGGACGAGAAGATATCGACCCCAACACTCTGGACACCAAATTTCGCTGGGCACCACGTGGGTGGGCTGAGTGGGCCGGGCATGCGGATATAGTTAGGTCGCTATTGAAACGGGCGGATATCAATCCAGACATGGTGAACACCAATCATGGCCCAACGCCGCTCGGGTGGGCTGCTAAAGGAGGACATGAGGAGGTAGTAAGGCTTCTCTTGGAGCGAGAGGATATCAATCCGAACATTGCGGACACCGAACATGGTCGGACGCCACTCGTGTGGGCCACGATGAGTGGACATGATGGGGTAGTAAAGTTGCTATTGCAACGAGAGGATATCAACCCAAACATTGCGGACACTGAACATGGTCGAACGCCACTCGTGTGGGCTGCGATTGGCGGACACGAGGGGGCAGTGAAGTTGCTATTGGAAAGAGAAGATAGCAATCTCATCACTGCAGGCGCCAAATATTGTCTGACACCACTCCTGTGGGTCGCCGATAGTGGGCATGAGGGAGTTGTAGAGGTGCTATTGGAACCCGAGGATTACAACCCAAACAGTGCTGACAGCAAATATTGCAGAGGGCGATTCTGGTGGGCTGCTGAGCGTGGGAACCCTGGAGTGCTGAAGTTCTTATTGGAGCGAGATGATATCGATCCCAACATTGCTGACGCGGAACATGGCCGAACAGCCCTCGGGTGGGCTGCGCTGCTTGGCCATCAGGGGGTAGTAAAGCTGCTATTGGAACGTGAGGATATCAATCCCAACGTTGCAGACACCGAACATGGTCGAACCCCACTCGTGTGCGCTGCGCACCGCGGGCATGAGGGAGTGACAAGGTTGCTATTGAAACGCTGGGATATCAATCCCAATCTTGGGGACACTCAGCATCAAAGAACACCACTGTTGTGGGCTACGGACAGCGGCCATGAGGAAGTCGTAAAGTTGCTATTACAACGCCAAGATATCAATCCCAACATCGCGGATGGTGATTACGGCCAAACGCCCCTCTTGTGGGCAGCGATGGGTGGATATCACGGGGTATTTGAGTTGATATTTCGAAATATGTGTACCAGCCCCAGCAATACAGACACACAAGATCGACAGTCACGATTCTCGTTCGCTGCAGATCCTGCGCACCTGGGAATAATGAAGTTGCTATTGGAACGAGACGATATAAATCCCAACACCTGTAGCCCCGAATATAGCCCAGCACCACTCATCTGGGCTGCGCTGGTTGGTGATGCGGGGGTAGTAAAGCTTCTATTGAAACGGAAGGATATCGATCCCAACATCCGGGACATCAAATATGGTCGAACGCCACTCGGGCTGTCTACGATGAGAGGCCATGCGGAGGTAGTAAAGTTGCTATTGCAACATGAAGATATCAAGCCCAACCTTGCAGACACTGAATACGGCGTGACGCCACTGATGTGGGCTGCAAACCAAGGGCATGAGCGAATTGTACAGTTGCTGTTGGAACGAGATGATATCAATCTGGACATTGCGGACTCTAAATGTGGACTAACAGCGCTCACATTCGCAGCAATGGATGGGCATGAAGGGGTAGTAAATTTGCTACTGGAACAACAAGACATCAATCCCAACGTTGGGGACACCGAACATGGTAGAACACCACTCGTGTGGGCCACGATGAGTGGACATGACGGGATAGTAAAGTTGCTATTGCAACGAGAGGACATTAATCCTAACATTGCAGATACCGAACATGGTCTAACGCCACTGATGTGGGCTGCAGTCCGCATTGATGAGCGGATTGTGAAGTTGCTAT
>Ga0307513_10007028_pt1 | contig 14643 bp, 13 predicted proteins | sample 15_EM_MG_FD_202174 | JGI IMG/M metagenome (GOLD analysis project Ga0307513, IMG submission 202174) | Populus trichocarpa ectomycorrhiza microbial communities from riparian zone in the Pacific Northwest, United States - 15_EM | ecosystem: Host-associated > Plants > Roots > Unclassified | place... | reverse complement strand
CTGAGTCCGGTCGGGCACTTGCGCTGCCGCAGCGCATCGGCTGAAATGGGCTCTCCGAACGAGGGCCGGGCAGCCGATGGCAGAGCTGACGACGTTGATTGAACAGGTGGCAGCCGGCCGGCCCGGAGCGCGCGACGCGCTCTTTTCCGCCGCCTGCGGCGACTTGCGCAAGCTGGCCCGTTCGCGACTGCGGCAAGTCGCCGCACCACTGAAATGACTGTCGCGAAATTGGCCTTAGCCGCCACCAACCTGCCCGCACTGAGCCGCCTGCTGGACCAGGCGCTGGACCTCGATGACGGCCAACTGGAAGCCTGGCTCGCCAACCTGGACGCTGCCGACCGGCACCTGGCGCCGCTGCTGCACGAGATGCTGGCGTCGCGCGCCCGCATCCGCACATCCGACCTGCTGACCGCTTTGCCGGCCCTGCCCGCCCTGCCCGGCCACGAAGGCGCGGCGGCGGGTGAGCTGGTGGGCCCCTACCGCCTGCTGCACGAGCTCGGCCGGGGCGGCATGGGGACGGTGTGGCTGGCCGAACGCGCGGACGGCAGCTTCAAGCGCCAGGTGGCGATCAAGCTGCCGCGGCTGGTGTGGGACGACAGGCTGGCCGAGCGCATGGCGCGAGAACGCGCCATCGGCGCCCTGCTCGAACACCCGAACATCGCCCGGCTTTACGACGCCGGCGTCGACCCGCAAGGCCGCCCGTTCCTTGCGCTGGAATACATCGACGGCCTGGCCATCGACGCCTGGTGCAAGCAACAGTCGTTGCCGCTGCGCGAGCGCCTGCAGTTGATGGTGCAGGTCGCGCGCGCGGTGTCCTACGCCCATGGCCGGCTGGTCGTGCACCGCGACATCAAGCCGTCGAACGTGCTCGTCAGCGCCGACGGCCAGACCCACCTGCTGGACTTCGGCATTGCCAAACTGCTGGACGAAGACAGCGCCGGCGCTGCTGACCTGACGCTGGAACGCGGCCGCCTGATGACGCCGCAGTACGCATCGCCGGAACAGGTGGGCGGGCAGATCATCACGGTGGCGTCCGACGTGTATTCGCTGGCAGCCCTGCTGTACGAACTGCTGACCGGGCAATGCCCGTACGTGCTGAAGCGCAACACCATCGGCGCGATGGAAGAAGCCATCCTGCAGGGCGAACCCGCCCTGGCCAGCAGCCGCGCGCCCAGCCCGGCGCGAGCGCGCGCGTTGCGCGGCGAACTGGACGCGATCCTCGCCAAAGCCTTGAAACGCGACCCGGCCCAGCGCTATGCCACGGCCGAAGCCCTGGCCGCCGACATCGAACGCTACTTGCGCGGCGACGTCGTGCTGGCGCGGCCCGACAGCCTTTCGTACCGCGCGGCCAAGACGGTGCGACGCCACGCCCCGCTCATGGCCGCCAGCGCCGTGGTCTTGCTGGCGTTGCTGGTGGGCGCGACGGTGGCGCTGGTGCAGGCCAGGCGTGCCAACGTCGAAGCCGACCGGGCGCGGCTCGTCAAGGAATTCGTCGTCGACATCTTCAACACCAAGGGCGGCCCCGACGGGTCATTGGGACAGATGCCGGGCCACGCGCTGCTGGAGCGCAGCGCACGGTTGATCGCGACGAAGTTCGACGGCCAGCCCATGGTGCAGGCGGAGCTCTACGCCGTGGTCAGCGACATGTTCTTCAGCATCGCCAACAACGAGCAGGCGGTGGGCTACGCCGAACTGCAGGTCCAGGCCCTGAAACGAGGATCGGGCGACCCGCAGGACATTGCTCGGGCGCTGCTGCGCGTGGTCGACTTCCTGATTCCGATGGACGTGAACGACGTTGCCGAAGCCAAAGCCCGCGAGGCGCTGGCGCTGGCACTGGCCGGCGGCAACGCCGCCTTGACTGCGCGGGCGCATGCGTGGTTGGCCCACGCGCTGATGTACGTCAACAAGGACTTGCCGGCGGCGAAGGCTGAAATCGACGCTGCCCAGGCCGCGCTGGCGCGCGGCGAGGCGTCCCGGATCGACCGCGCGCTGGTGAGCTTTGCGCGTGCCAACTGGCTGGCCTTCAGCGGGAAGGTCAACGAGGCGCGCGTCATGTACGACGAAACGATCGCGGCGGCCCTGTCGGAAGAAGGACCGATGTCCAAGCTGGCGCTGTACGCCAGGCTGGAAGCAGCCAAGACACTGATCTTCGACAGCCAGAACGAAGCCGGTCGAACCTATCTGGATGCGGCGTTGCAGATGATGCGATCAACCGGTGGCGTGAACGATGTCAATGCCGCGCTGTGGGAGTTCCGCGGCGCCTCATGGCTGTATGTCGGGGACGCCCTGCCGTTTGCCGAGGTGTCCGCCACCTTCGAACGCAACCTGGCATCCTTGCTGGCGCAGAAATGGTGGTCGCCCGACAAGTACATTGCCACACTGAAAATTCAGTTCAGCTATGCCCTCCTGCGCTGGGGCGACATCGAGCGCGGTCGGACGCTGACGTTGCAAGACCCGACCTCGACTGCGGATTCGACTCCGCAGGCCCGGTGGTGGAAACTCCGCAGCGACGCGGGCGCCCTGATGCTCAGCGACCGAGCGGAGCAAGCGCCCGCGTTGATTCGGCAGATGCTGGTCTTGCAGCAGAGTTGGCAAGGCCCCAACGACATTCGAAAAGCCTACGACAGGCTGGTGCTGTCGCTGGTCTACGCCCGGCGCCATGCCGAAGCCGAACAGGCGCTGGCGGAATACCGGGCCTTGCCCGGCGTGCCTGCCGACGCAACGCTCTCCCTCACCTCCGACGAGGCGCCGCCGACCTCACGCCTGCTGCTGGCCCTAGAAACAGGGCGCTATCGCGACCTGATCGAGATGACGGCCGGGCTCAAGCCCAAGCCGGGCATACACACCGACGAGACGGCCTGGCTGGCGCGTGCCGCCGCGCTGTGCGCCAGCGGCCAGCCCGCTGAGGCCGACCGCCTGTTCGCCGAATGGCTGCCACGCCTGGCGCACGACCGCTACGAAGCCAACCCCCACGTCGCCTACTGGCGGGCCCGCATGGGCTTGTGCGCGCTGGCGGGCGGGCACCTGCAACGGGCGCGGGAGGCGTCTGCCCTGGCCACGGCGGCGCTGGTCCGGCAGCCCGGTGTCAACGGGCACTTCAAGGCACCGGTGGACGAACTGCGGCGTCGATTGCAACGCTGAGCTCGCCAACGTCGCCGAAGCCCGCTGCACGGCAGAATTGGGTCCGACCTGTCCGGATCCGGCAACGCACACCGTCTGAATCAGCGGGAAGCTCGCGGGCGAGCGATGAGATGCAGCGCCACAAGCGCGCCGCCGCCGCAACAACGCCGCCATCCCCACCAACCCGCACGCCAGCAGCGCGCCGTGCGCCGGTTCCGGAACGGCGGTGACGCTGACTCCATAGTCATTCGCCGTCGGGTTCCACAACTGACCGGACGTCACCATCAGCTGGGTCGTATAGGTACCCGTCGGCAGCGCATGGTAGGACCACGTCGTGGCCACCGGATAGATCACGTTGCCAGTGGGATAGGAGGCCACGCCGGTCGTCAACGAGGTGGCCGCCGGGGTGATGGAGGCGCCACTCGCGTCGGCGAGCGTCAGTTGGCCAATGAAGGTGGAAAAGCTCACGACGCCATCCGGCGTCGTGCCGATGGTGCTGCCGTTGTAGGCGGTGATGTCATAGTCGCCGGCCGTCGCGTTGAACGTGAAGCAGGCCGGCGTCGGGACCCGGCTCGCAAGGTGGAACGTGGCTCGTGCGACCGGCGTGTCGCCGAGGTCACTGCAGTTCTCGGCGCGCGCCGACGCGGCCCCCGCGCAAGCGCAGAACGCGAGAAGAACAGGCAGTGTTTTCATGATCGACTCCAGCGGGGTGAGGAAGCGGTGGCGGGGGCTCGGCACAGTGGCCTTGCCTCGCGCAAGCGGGGTCGGGTGGCTCGGCGCCGTCAGTTCGGGCACGCCGGGCAGGCCACCCAGGCCACGGCTGCTTGGGCGTTGGACATGCTGAGCCTGGCGACGGCGCGGCCACTCTGGTCGGCCACGTTGCCAACGGCCCAGTGGAAGGTCTCGACCTTGTTTCTGGCGAACATGCGCAGACTTTGGCCGTCCACCTCGTAGCGACCGACAAGCTTCAGAATCTTGTCGTTCTGGGGAAAGAACAGTCTGAACGTGCCGTCCTGCTGGAAGGCAACCACACGCTGGCTCGGAAAGTCCGCCCACACGCTTTGCGCGGGAAAGCTCGCCTTGGCGGCAGCCCGGCCTGCGTTGTCGTTTGTAGACTGCGACGGCGATGGCCCCGGCGGCGCCGGTAGCTGTGGGGTCGGGGCCGCCGGCTTCACGGCCTGGTCCAGGCCGTAGACCTTGTCCCGCGACTTGCGCAGTTCTTCCTGGATGGCGTCGTTGCGAAGATTCGACTGTCGCATCTGCGCCTGCTCCGTGGCCCGCCGCATGTCGGCCATGCGCTGCTCGTTTTGCATCTGCTGGGCACGCTGCGAAGCCTGGCGCGCAGCCTCCTGCTGCTGCTGCGCGATCTGCGCAGAGTAGTCGAAGCCGAACGCGTATTGACTGGCCATGGCGGGTAGCAACATCGCCACGCGGAGACGGAAGCTGCGGTTTGAAAAGTTCATCGGTTGGACCCCCTCTCTCATCAAGACGGGGACAATCGCAAGAACCGGACATCTCCGGAGATCTTTCGTCGTGCATGTGTGCATCGCCGGCCGCTCGCCAATACCGATCGATTTCCGCCCATTGAAGGCGCCGGCCTCTTGGCGCCTGGCGCGGTCGATGTCCGGTGCGATGAAGACGATCCGTCCGGACAGCTGCGACGGGCTGCAGCCGCAAGCTGCTGCGGTCCTCGTTCCCCTCAATCACGGAGTCATACGATGGACATGCCCTCTCCTGCACTTTCGACAGCAAGGCTCGGCTTCGCGGCCTGCGCACTGCTGACTCTCGGTGCGGTGGCTCACGCCGACACGCTGCCGTTTCACGCCACGTCCGACGCCGCGCAGTGGCAGGTGGCGACCAACGTCGGCGGCGTCGACGGCGCTTTTTCGTCGTTCCCGGTCGCCGGCTTCGTCGAAGCCGTCGGGGTGAACGGACGCGTGACCGAAGGCACCGGCTGGATCGCCAACAACAGCACCGGCACCAACGGCTGCTGCGTCCGCAACTGGACCTTCTTCGTCTTTCGCCAGTCGTTCGACCTGAGCGGCTACGACCCGGCGACGGCGGCGCTCACATTCCGCTGGGCCGCCGATGACTCCGGCGAAGGCTTCGCCGACCGCGGCACCTGGACGCCCAAGTTCAGTCTGAACGGTGGTTCGCTGGTCAACGGCAGCTGGCCGACCGGCGCGACCTACGGGTTCGGCCTGGAAACGGTGGTCGGCCAGGGCTTCGTGAGCGGGCTCAACACGATCGACTTCTACGTCGAGGGCAACGGCATCACCGATGGCATGGCGCTGGCCGGCACCCTCACGGCCGCCGTGCCCGAACCGGCGACTTACGCGTCGCTGCTGGCCGGGCTGATGCTCATCGGCGGGCTCTCGCGCCGGTTCCTGCGCAGCAGCCCGCCTGAACCGCGGCCGTAGTCCGCCGCCATCCCGCTCAGGCTGCCAGACCCTCGGCCGCCAGCCGCGGGTCGAGGTGGGCGACCATCCAGCGCACGACGGTGTCGCTGTGCGTCATCGGCCCCAGATGGCCGGCGCCGGCCAGTTCGACCCGCTGCGCCTGCGGCAGCGCGGCAGCGAGCAGTTCCGTCGCGCGGCGCGCCGAAGCGCGGGTGCAGCCGCCTTGCATCAGCAGCACCGGCATGCGCAGGCGCTTCAGCAATTCGGCGCTCCAGGTGGCGGCGAAGAGCGCTTCGAAGTGGCGCGGCACCGCCGGCATGCGGGCCATCACCGCGCGCTGCTGGTCGTCGCCGAGGGCGCTCCAGGCCCGCGCGCCGCCCCAGTAGCCGACGAAGACGCGGGCGGCGTCCTCCAGGCTGCCGGCGGCTACCAGCGACGCCACCGAGGCGGCGACTTCCTCGATCTCGTGCAGGGCGGCATCGTCCGGCGCGGCGCTGCGCAACAGGCCGAACACGACCGGCTCGTACAAGGTCAGCGAACGCACCTGGCCCGGATGGCTCAGTGCGATCTGCAGCGCCACCGCGGCGCCGTACGAATGGCCGACCAGATGCACGCCGCGGCCGCCGATGCCGATGCCGGCCAGCGCCGCAACCGCTGCCGCATCGACACTCAGTGTCGAGCGGGTCGACTCCGGCCACGCCGGGCTGCGGCCGTGGCCATGCAGGTCGGCCGCCAGCACCTCCCAGCGCGACGCCAGCGCATTCTGCAGTGCGCGCCACTGGGCGCTGCTGCCGGTGCTCGAATGCAGGCAGACGACGCGTTCGCCGTGGCCGCGGACTTGGGCGGCGAGCGGGGCGGAGCGGAAGTTGGCAGCGGTCATGCGGTTCTCCTTCGGGTGAACGAAGAATGCTCGCGCGGCGTATCGCTGCTGTTTCGTCGGGCCGGGCGCTGTGTTTCGTGTGTTTCAGCGCGCGGTCAGGCGGGCGTGATGGGCGCCGCGTCGAGTCCGCCGTCGAATCGTCATGCAAGCTCCGAGATTTCGATCAGGTTCAGGTCGGGGTCGCGCAGGTAGACCGAGCGGATCCGCTGCGTCGCGCCGGTGCGCAGCACCGGGCCTTCGAGGATCGGCCAGTTCGCCGCCGCCAGCCGCTCGATCACCTGCGCCAGCGGGATGCTGGCGATGAAACACAGGTCCAGCGCGCCGGGCAGCGGCGCATGCGCCTTCGGTTCGAACTCGTGGCCCTTCAAATGCAGGTTGATCTTCTGGTTGCCGAAGTGGAACGACTTGCGTTCGACCGGCGGCGTGCCACCGGACGTGCTCTCGAACCGCATGCCGAGCAGGCCGGTGTAGAAGGCGATGCAGGCGGCCTCGTCGGCGGTGGTCAGCACCAGGTGGTCGAGATGGTCGATCATCGGAGCACTCCTCGCGGGTGATCATTTCGTTGAAACGGATTCGCGGTCTCACCGGCCTGCCTTCGTCTTTGCGGCTTTCAGCTCGGCGAGAACCGCCGCGTTGTCCTGGCCCAATGCCGGCGCGTTGCGCCGGTGGCTGCCGGGCGTGCGCGACAGCTTGGGCACGATGCCGGGCAGCGCGAGTGTGCTGCCGTCGTCGAGCGTGATCGGCAGCAGCATGCCGCGCGCCTGGTAATGCGGGTCGTTCGCGATGTCGGCGACGGTGTAGATGCGGCCGGCCGGCACGCCGGCGGCGTCGAGCGCGGCGAGCACGTCGTCGACCGCGCGCGTCGCCACCCACTCGCCGATCGCCGCATCGATCTCGGCCACCCGGGCGACCCGGCCGGCGTTGTCGGCCAGCGCCGGGTCGCGGCCGAGGTCGTCGCGGCCTATCGCCTTCATCAGCCGCTTGAAGATGCTGTCGCCGTTGCCGGCGATCAGCGCATGGCCGTCGCTGCAGGCGTAGGCGTTGCTCGGCGCGATGCCCGGCAGCGCGCTGCCGGCCGGGCCGCGAATGGCGCCGAAGGCGCTGTACTCGGGCAGCAGGCTTTCCATGCAGTTGAAGACGGCCTCGTACAGCGCGACGTCGATGACCTGCCCGCGGCCGCTGCGCTGGCGCTCCTGCAGCGCGAGCAGGGTGCCGATCACGCCGTGCAACGCCGCCAGCGTGTCGCCGATGCTGACCCCCACCCGCACAGGCGTGCGCCCGGGCTCGCCGGTGAGGTGGCGCAGGCCGCCCATCGCTTCGGCCACGACGCCGAAGCCGGGCTTGTCGCGGTAGGGTCCGGTCTGCCCGTAGCCGCTGATGCGCAAGACGATCAGCCGCGGGTTGGCGGCCATCAGGTCGTCGGGCGCGAGACCGAAACCTTCCATCGCGCCGGGGCGGAAGTTCTCGACCAGCACGTCGGCATCCAGCGCCAGTTCGCGGACGATGGCCTGCGCTTCGGCATCCTTCAGGTCCAGCGCCAGCGAGCGTTTGTTGCGCGACTGGAGCTGCCACCAGACGGAGGTGCCGTCCTTCAGCAGCCGCCACTGGCGCAGCGGGTCGCCGCTGCCCGGCGGCTCGACCTTGATCACGTCGGCGCCGAAGTCGGCCAATGTCTTGGCGGCGAAAGGGCCGGCAATCAGTTGCCCGAGTTCGAGGACCTTCAGATTCGCCAGTGGCAAGGCGTTGTTGTTCATCGCCGGTTCCGTGGTGCTGAAATCGGTCAGCTCGTTTCAGAAGGCAGCGTGATGCCCGGGAAGATCTTGATGACCGCGCTGTCGTCTTCCTTCGCGAAGCCCGCGGTCGACGCCTGCATGAACATCTGGTGCGCGGTGGCCGACAGCGGCAGCGGAAACTTGCTCGACCGCGCCAGGTCGAGCACCAGGCCGAGGTCCTTGACGAAGATGTCGACCGCCGACAGCGGCGTGTAGTCTCCCGCCAGCACGTGCGCCATCCGGTTCTCGAACATCCAGCTGTTGCCGGCGCTGTGCGTGATGACCTCGTACAGCGCGGCCGGGTCGACGCCTTCGCGCAAGCCCAGCGCCATCGCCTCGGCGGCGGCGGCGATGTGCACCCCGGCGAGCAACTGGTTGATGATCTTCACCTTGCTGCCCGCGCCGGCGCTGTCGCCGAGCTTGTAGACGCGCGCGGCCATCGCATCGAGCACCGGCTGGCACTTCGCGTAGGCCGCGGGGCGGCCGGCGGTCATCATCGTGATCTCCCCAGCGGCCGCGCGCGCTGCGCCGCCGGAGATCGGCGCGTCGAGGTACAACAGCCCGCCGGCTTCGAGCCGCGCTTCGAACGCGACCGACCCCTTCGGGTCGACCGTCGAGCACATCACGAACACGCTGCCCGGCTGCATCGCCGCGGCGACCGCGCCGCCGCCGAACAGCACGTCTTCGGTCTGCGCCGCGTTGACGACCACCGAGACCACCACGCCGCAGGCGGCAGCCAGCTCGGCCGCGCTCGCGCACGCGGTGCCGCCGTCGCGCGCGAAGGCCGATGCCGCGCCCGGCCGCAGGTCGAACACGTGGACATCGAAGCCGGCGCGGCGCAGCGACTGCGCCATGCCCAAGCCCATGGCGCCGAGGCCGATCAGGCCGACTGCTTCGCTCATTCGAATCTCCTTCAACGCCGCTCGAACTTGAACACCGCCATGCTGGCGCGCAGGTTCGGCCAGCGGCGAACCACCTCGCCGCGCTGCAGGCCGAAGCTGTCGGTGACCGTGAGGCCGGTCTTGCGCGCCAGCACCTCGAAGTCGGCAAAGGTGCCGACGCGGATGTTCGGCGTGTCGTACCACTCGAAGGGCAGCGCCTTCGTCACCGGCATGCGGCCGCCGACCACGCGCAGCCGGTTCGGCCAATGGGCGAAGTTCGGGAAGCTGACGATGCCGATGCGGCCGACCCGCGCCGTCTCGCGCAGCATGCGTTCGGTGTTGCGCAGGTGCTGCAAGGTGTCGAGTTGCAGCACGACGTCGAAGCTGCGGTCGTCGAACAGCGCCAGGCCGTCTTCGAGGTTGAGCTGGATCACGTTGACGCCGCGCTGCACGCAGGCATGCACCTTCTCGTCGGCGATCTCGATGCCGTAGCCGCTGCAGCCCTTGTGCCGGCGCAGCCAGGCGAGCAGTTCGCCGCGGCCGCAGCCGAGGTCGAGCACGCGCGAGCCTTCGGGCACGAGGCCGGCGATGATCTCGAGTTCGCGGCGTTCAGACATGGGTCTCGATCAAACCGTCGAAGGTGGCGCGCAGCAGCGCGTGGTAGCGCGGGTCGTCGAACAGGAACGCGTCGTGGCCGTGCGGCGCGTCGATCTCGGCGTAGCTGACGGCGATGCGGTTGTCGACCAGCGCCTTGACGATCTCGCGCGAACGCGCCGGCGAAAAGCGCCAGTCGGTGCTGAAGCTGACGATCGTGAAGCCCTGCTCGCGGGCGCCGGCGAAAGCCCGCGCGAGGTCGCCGCCGAAGCCGCGCGCGGGGTCGAAGTAGTCGAGCGCACGGGTGATCAGCAGGTAGGTGTTGGCGTCGAAGTATTCGCTGAACTTGTCGCTCTGGTGGCGCAGGTAGCTTTCGATCTGGAATTCGATTTCCTGCGTGCTGTAGCCGATTTCGGTGGCGCGGAGCTCACGACCGAATTTCTGCTCCATCGCGTCGTCGGACAGATACGTGATGTGGCCGATCATGCGGGCCACGCGCAAGCCGCGCTTGGGCAGCACGCCGTGTTCGTAGAAGTGGCCGCCGTGGAAATCGGGGTCGGTGATGATCGCCCGCCGCGCGACTTCATTGAAGGCGATGTTCTGCGCCGACAGGTTGGGCGCCGTCGCGACCGCGATGCAATGCCGTACCCGCGCCGGGTGGCGCATCGTCCACGACAGCGCCTGCATGCCGCCCAGGCTGCCGCCGAGCACCGCCGCCAGCCGTTCGATGCCCAGGCGGCTGAGCAGCCGGGCCTGCGCATCGACCCAGTCCTCGACCGTGACGACCGGGAAGTCGGCGCCGTAGACGCGGCCGGTCGCCGGGTTGACGTGCATCGGCCCGGTCGAGCCGAAACAGGAGCCGGGGTTGTTGACGCCGATGACGAAGAAGCGATCGGTGTCGAGCGGTTTGCCGGGGCCGACCAGGTTGTCCCACCAGCCGGTGTTGCCGTCGGCATCGAGGCCGGCCACGTGGTGGCTGGCGTTCAGCGCGTGGCAGACCAGCACCGCGTTGCTGCGCTCGGCGTTCAGGCTGCCGTAGGTCTCGTAGACCAGCGTGTAGTCGGCAAGCGCCGCGCCGCTGCGCAAAGGCAGCGGCTCGCTGAAGGACATCTGCTGCGCGGTGACGGGACCGATAGAAGCCATCAAGAAAAAGACCCGGTACCGCGCTGGCGGGCGCCGGGTCGGCGTCCCCTTTAGCGGCATTTGTTATAGCGCCCGCAATCTGGAACAAATCGGCGCTGTGGAGCGGCAGTATAGCCAGCGCCTAACATCGGCCACCGAGGAGCGCGCCGATGAATGAACATCCTGCCTGGTTCGCCGGCTTCGAAGCCGGCGAGCACGCCGTCAACGGCATCCGGCTGCACGCCCGCACCGGTGGCCGCGCCGATGCGCCACCGCTGCTGCTGGTGCACGGATTCCCGCAATCGCATGTGCTCTGGCAGCGCGTGGCGCAGGCGCTGGCGCCGCACTTCCGGCTGGTGCTGCCCGACCTGCGCGGCTACGGCCGCAGCGACAAGCCGCGTGGCGAGGCCGACCATGCGAACTACAGCAAGCGAACGATGGCCGCCGACCTGCTGGCGCTGATGCAATCGCTCGGCCACGAACGTTTCTTCGTCGCCGGCCACGACCGCGGCGGGCGTGTCTCGCACCGGCTGGCTCTGGACCACCCGGCGGCGGTCGCCAAGCTGTGCGTGATCGACATCGCGCCGACCCTGGACATGTACGCCGCCACCGACAAGCGCTTCGCCAGCGCCTACTACCACTGGTTCCACCTGATCCAGCCGTACCCGCTGCCAGAGAAGATGATCGAAGGCTGCGCGCACGACTACCTGCACGCCAAGCTCGGCGGCTGGGGTGCGGCGGGGCTGGCTTACATCGAGCCCGAGGCATTGGCCGAATACGAACGCTGCTTCTGCACGCCGGACGCCATCCACGGCGCCTGCGAGGATTACCGCGCCGCCGCCGGCATCGACCTCGAACACGACCGGCTTGCGCGCGACGCCGGGCAGAAGGTCGACTGCGACATGCTCGTGCTGTGGGGCGAACGCGGCATCGTGCACAAGCTGTTCGACCCGCTGGCGCTGTGGCGCGCGCAGTGCCGCGCCACGGTCAGCGGGCAGCTGATGCAAGCGGGGCACTTCATTCCGGAAGAGCGGCCCGACGAGACGGCGGCTGCGCTGCGCGGCTTCTTCGGCGCCTGACCACGCAGTACCGAAAGGTTCGCATGCACGCCTGGCTGATCAGGATCGACCGCCACTTCCCGGTCCGCTACTTCGCTTGGCTGGCCAGCGCGGTGGCCTTGCTGCTGACCACCTTCACCTGGGTTGCGTTCGGCATCGGCGGCTTCACGGCGCTGCTGTGCCTGCTTCTGGTCGGCCTCGGTTTTCACGACACGCGGCAGAAGCGGCATTCGGTGTTGCGCAACTACCCGGTGATCGGCCACCTGCGCTTCCTGCTCGAATTCATCCGGCCCGAGATGCGCCAGTATTTCATCGAAAGCGACAACGAAGCCTCGCCGTTCTCGCGCCAGCAGCGCAGCCTGGTCTACCAGCGCGCCAAGGGCGACCCCGACAAGCGCCCGTTCGGCACCCAGCTCGACGTGCGCGCCGACGGCTACGAGTGGATCAACCACTCGATCGTGCCGAGCGAGCTGGCCACGCACGACTTCCGCGTCACCATCGGCAACGACGGCAGCTCGTGCACGCAGGCCTACAGCGCGAGCATCTTCAACATCTCGGCGATGAGCTTCGGCTCGCTGAGCGCGAACGCGATCCTGGCGCTCAACGGCGGCGCGAAGAAGGGCGGCTTCGCCCACGACACCGGCGAAGGCTCGATCAGCCAGCACCACCGCGTGCACGGCGGCGACCTGATCTGGGAGGTCGGCTCGGGCTACTTCGGCTGCCGCAACGACGACGGCTCCTTCAACGCCGAGCGTTTCGCGGTGGCCTCGCGCGACCCGCAGGTGAAGATGATTGAGTTGAAGCTCAGCCAGGGCGCCAAGCCCGGCCATGGCGGGCTGTTGCCGGGGCCGAAGGTCACGGCGGAGATCGCCGCCGCGCGCGGCGTCGAGCAGGGCGTGGACTGCGTCAGCCCGGCGCGCCACAGCGCCTTCGACACGCCGCTGCAGATGATGCAATTCATCGAAAAGCTGCGCGGCTATTCGGGCGGCAAGCCGACCGGCTTCAAGCTCTGCATCGGCCACCCGTGGGAATGGTTCGCGATCGCCAAGGCGATGCAGGAGACCGGCATCCTGCCCGATTTCATCGTCGTCGACGGCGCCGAGGGTGGCACCGGCGCGGCGCCGCTCGAATTCACCGACCACGTCGGCGCGCCGTTGCAAGAAGGGCTGCTGCTGGTCCACAACACGCTGACCGGCCTCGGCTTGCGCCATCGGGTCAAGCTCGGCTGCGCCGGCAAGGTGGTCAGCGCCTTCGACATCGCGCGGATGATGGCGCTCGGCGCCGACTGGTGCAACGCGGCACGCGGCTTCATGTTCGCGCTCGGCTGCATCCAGGCCCAGACCTGCCACACCGGCGCCTGCCCGACGGGCGTGACCACGCAGGACCCGCAGCGCCAGAAGGCGCTGGTGGTGCTCGACAAGATCGACCGCGTCTACCGCTTCCACCAGCACACGCTGATGGCCTTGAAGGAGCTGGTGCAGGCGGCCGGGCTCGACCACCCGAACCGCATCACCGCTTCGCACATCGTTCGCCGCGCATCGGGCAGCGACGTGCGGCTGCTGGCCAACCTGCTGCCGTTCGTCGCGCCCGGGGCGCTGCTGGCGGCGATCGAAGGCCGCGGCGAATGGCCGCACAAGGTGTTCGAGCTTTACTGGCCGCTGGCGAGTAGCGACAGCTTTGCCGCGCGTGCGATGGCGTGACTCAGCGCGCGTTCTTGCGCTCGCCGATCCAGCCGTCGATGCGCGCCTGCAGCGCGGCCAGCGGAATCGAGCCGGTTGCGAGCACCGCGTCGTTGAAGTCGCGCAGGTCGAACTTCGGCCCCAGCTCGTGCTGGGCGCGCGCACGCAATTCCGAGATCTTCATCTGCCCGATCTTGTAGGCCAGCGCCTGCGCCGGCGTGTCGATGTAGCGGTCGATCTCGTTGACGATGTCCTGGTCGGTCTTGGCGGTGTTGTCCTTGAAGTAGGCGATCGCCCGTTCGCGGCTCCAGCCCTTGGTGTGCATGCCGGTGTCGACGACCAGTCGCACGGCGCGCCACATTTCGTAGGTTAGCTGGCCGAAGTGGTCATACGGGTCGTCGTACAGGCCCATCTCGTAGCCGAGCTGTTCGGCGTACAAGGCCCAGCCTTCGCCATAGGCGACGAAGTAGGCGGTCTTGCGGAACATCGGCGTGTCGGGGAATTCGAGCGCACGCGCGAACTGGAAGTGGTGGCCGGGCACCGCCTCGTGCAGCGACAGCGGCACCATCTCCCAGGTCGGCCGCGCCTCGGGCTTGTACAGGTTGACGTAGTAGTAGCCGGGCCGCGTGCCGTCGGCAGCACCGCCCTGGTAGTAGGCGGCCGTGGTGTCGGGTGCGATGTTGTCGGGGATCGCGCGCACGCCGTAGGGCAGACGCGGGATCGTCCTGAAGACCTTCACCAGCTCGGGGTCGATGCGCTTGGCGACCGCGCGGTAGGCGTCGAGCAGCGCCGCCGGCGTCTTGTGGAAGAAACGCGGGTCGCTGCGCAGGAAGGCGAAGAACTCGGCCATCGTGCCTTTGAAACCGGTCTCGGCCTTGACGGTTTCCATCGCCGCGCGCAGCCGCGCCACTTCTTTCAGGCCGATCGCGTGGATCTCGTCGGCGCCGAGCTCGGTGGTCGTGTAGTAGCGGGCCAGGAAGTCGTAGTAGGCGCGGCCGTCGGGGCGGTCGGTGGCGGCTATCGACGAGCGCGTTCGCGGCAGGTACTGTTCGTCGAAGTAGGTTTTCAGCCGGCGGTAGGCGGGCACCAGCTGGTCGCGGATCGTCGCCTTTGCCGCGGCCTGCAATTCGGCGCGTTC
>Ga0307513_10007027_pt1 | contig 14643 bp, 17 predicted proteins | sample 15_EM_MG_FD_202174 | JGI IMG/M metagenome (GOLD analysis project Ga0307513, IMG submission 202174) | Populus trichocarpa ectomycorrhiza microbial communities from riparian zone in the Pacific Northwest, United States - 15_EM | ecosystem: Host-associated > Plants > Roots > Unclassified | place... | reverse complement strand
AATCTCACGATCAGCTGCTGAATGACAAATGGTCCACCTTCAAAGCGCACGTAAGCGCGAGGGGGGGATTTGTAGCTACTGAGCGGCTGCTGGAATTCCTTCTCCAAGGCATCCAAAGCGTTCTTGTTATTCTCCGCTTTGTCTTTTGTCCTGTTAAAGACTTGTGTAATGAGATCGTCAAATTTCATGAAGATCGCCACAACCGGAACTATTTTTCTCAGTTTCCGACAACCGTTTAGAGGACTCGGATGAACTTACCATTCCAGGCGCGATCTTCGTTGAAGAACTTCTTTTCTAATGGCAACAAAGGGCGCGATACATCCGGATCAACGCAGAACCTAAGCGCATTATCACTTGAGCCATGTCAAGGCAGGTGATAAAACTTACCAGATGACATGGATTTGATCGTCAACTTCCTTGGCTTTCGATCTCTCTTGAATGAAAGTCATCACAGCCTTGAGTTCCTCTTCGCCGCCAGCCTCGAATCCAGGAGAATCGTGGAAGACATAACCTGGGCTGCTCTTGAAAGTGAATGAACGACGAACATCGTGGATCCCCCGCTACAGTGTCGAAATCAGTCATCTACTCTAAGGAAAGTACAGAAATCACTGATCGGGCACCTTCGAGGTCGGATCAAGCTGATGATGAAGAGATGATGAGAGTGGGATATCACGATGAGCGGATAGCTCACCAGGTTTTTTCCTCCCTCGTAGATGGATGGCTCCTCAGTAGTGTTGCACACCCGCTTTAGCAGCGTTGTTTTCCCAGCATTCGCCCTCCCGATAACAAGAATGCGAAAGCGGGTATATTTGGCTCGGAGTTTTGCAGCTTCGTCTAGTTCATTTGTTACAGTAGGTGGGGGAGTAGCTGGAGGCACAGGAGCAACTGAAGGCTCAGCGATATGTGGAAATGAAGTACCAGGGGGAAAGCAAGGAAGCAGGTGGAGGCACAGTGACTGGTGGGGGAAAAGAACGGACGGACGTACTCTGCGATCCAAGTCCAAAGACCTTCTTCAGTCGATTGCGAAGTCCTTTGGACTCTTTGACGGTATGTTGGCGATCATCATCCATCTCGATGAGGGTAGGAGATAACAAACGCTTCGTTTGCGAGCGGGTTTTATTTCTAGAACCTGCCTTTTATATTTAAGGTTTGTGCGAAGACCCACGATGACAGATGCCTTGCGGCTACCTCGTGTCTTGCTTCCATCTTACCTTTCGTTCTCATCTCCATGGCCAACAAACACTCGTCGATTGCAGAAAAGAAATCGACGAAGAAAGGGGCAGCCAACTGTGTAAAACTTGTTTGGGATCTGGTTAAACGACCCAAAACAGCCAACGGCGTGGCTAACCCGTCGAATTTTCTGTCTTCTCTGTGTCTAGCGTTCATGATCCTGTCTCAGGTAAACGACGCAGGAACTAACCTGCTCTAAAGGGCATGTCGAAAGAAAACACTGAGGACGGACATTGAATTCTATGCTCCACTCAGTCACGTGAATATTGAACGTCCCCCTTTCGTATGGCTTGTATTTCAGCCGTACGATCACAGATCTTGCTCAAGCTCATCTACGGTAAGAATAAGTATCTTCTATCCTTTTTTTTGAAAGTAATTCCCCACCTCATTTAGCACCGACGATGTGGAAGTGGATCGCTACCAACATTATGGATCATACACTCCCGAACCTCGAAGCATCGCTCATCAAACAGGCGGAGTCTGCCATTTCCGTTATCAAGGGCACGTCTACGGCATTCTGTTTATTCCTCGTTATAATATTCATCATCACGATCATCTTCCTCCACACCTTTATCGAGAACCACACCCAGACTCTCCATTCGAACTACGTTCGGTTCCAATATGGCGACACCGTTGAAACCACGGTCAGAACTTACGCTAATTTGATGAAGTTCTACTCCGAACGCCTCCAAAGAAGTGGTGTGTAGGCATTGCTACAGAGATAACAAATATATTTCTAATCGGTGCAGGAGACAGCAGAAGCCTACCTACGCCATGACCGCGAGTTCGCGGACAACGATATTTTGCAGAGTCTCCTTCCACAAGTCCAACCGTTCGTGTTTAGGACCATCCCGGATGCTCTACGCACTCTCCACGACCTGTGTTGTACACCCGAAAAGAAACTGCCGAGGACCTTGCTTCTCGTATCAACCCGAGATCCTTCACTGGAGCGTCACAAACATGAGGCATTCCGGACGCCATCGAGTCTTCAAGGTCACTGCTATGCGATTGTGGGGACCGGATTCGGATGCAATGGTGTACCGGCTCACAAGCTATTCAAAAGTTCTGAAGGGCCAAACGGAGAGCGTCTTATAAGGAGCATGCCAAATATTGAAGGTGTCTGCTTCGGTTAATCTTATATTCGGATCGCTGGGAAACTACCATATTCGCCTTACTTTTTTCTTTAGACGATTGTCGATTGCCTTTGTGCCGCCCTATGATCCATTTGGATTTGTAGTACTTTTTAAATTCGCTCTTCGGACCGCAATTTTGTGCCACACCTACTACTACGAGGGGGTGGAGGCATGTAAAATGCTCAAGCGCTCAAGCGCCGAACCCCAATTCGGAAGCCGGAGGCCATTCGGACGTTCAAACAAAATAGGATATGTGTATATTCAACACGGTATACAGGAAAAACGGGAGGGTTTTTGTGAGGAATGGGATATGTACGACAGGTATGGTATGGTGAGATGAACGTTCGTTCGTACGATCTGTGTATTTTGGATGAGGTCTGTGGATTTAGTTAGAAGGAGGAACGAGGGGGAAGAGGGTGGTGTGAATGAACCTGGATGTGTGGGCGCGGCGATTAGGGCCCGAGATGGGAATAAATCGAGAACGAGCGTGGGTTAGGTATGTACATTGTTTTGTGTGTTGGGGCATTCTTGTTATGGAAAGCCACGAAGGTGTCGATTTTTGATGCAGATAGGAAAAAATGAGAGATGGTGGAGCGTAAGCGAAAATGGAAGATATGGTGTAGTATCGTAACAGAAGTAAGAATGGCGAAGTCAAAGAAAGGAGTATCGGGGAAGGCAGCGTGGCATCATGGCGAATAGATAGTCATGGCGCGTATGGTGATACAAAGGAAAGCGGACAAAGAATAAAGAAGTAGCGCTTCGATAACGGAACAGGAACAAGATTCAAAGGATAGATAGAGAATGTATACAAAAATCAAAACCAAAACAGAAAAAGGCGGACGATAGATGCGTTGCGCACCGCCAGCAATGCGGATAGATGGGTAGAAGTCGATGGGATTCGAAAAACGACCTTGGACGGTCTGTCTGTCTGCATGGGCATGTCGTAGAGATACGTCGTAACGAAATTGGAAACTGGGTATGAGAAATGAACGGAACAAAGAAAGTCATCAACGAAAGAAGGGTGAAAAGCTGATGGAAAGAATGTCCCAGGAAAGCGGAGTCGAGAAGAGGAGGGGAAGAAGGCGAGGGAAGGAGAAAAGCAAGCACACGCCGGTTCTCGAGGTCGACGTGCGGCAGAACGTGAATGGGCCCTAGACTAGGCCATCTGAGATGAAATGGTTCGTCGTCGGCAAGAAACCAGGAGCAGGTCGTGTCGTACTCACTATGCATCCCATCCCAAATCACTGGCCCCAACTGACCGACAGTGAACCCACATTCTTCAATTTGAACTCCAAATCGCCGGCCGTACCAGGACTCGCGGACGTAGAAGCAGGGGATGCCGACAACGTGGGGTGGTCCGTTATCCCACCAATGATTGGCACCGCGGTATGCGGCACACGCGGCGTCCTATTGTCCTCCTCGTTCGTCAATGACGCCGACGATGCTTGTTGTAGCTGTTCTGATCGAGAACTCGATGGTCCGGCGGCGGTCGGGCTGCTGGCACTGTCGTCGCTTCCACTTTTCTTCGTCTTTGGTCTCCCCCTTCTCGCAGCTGCAGCCGCGCCTCCCAATCCAACTATCCCAGAACCAGGCCTCCGAACGAGGTGGGCGTGGATAACAGGGCTCCGTAATGCAGCCCCCTTGGACTTTTCCGAATCGTGACCGTGTGTAGAGACCGAGGTGCCTCGAGAAGCCATGCTAGACGACCGGGATCCAGCAGCATGTGGATTTGTGACCAGGTCCGCCAGGGAGGTATTGGATGGGACGACTGTCAGCGGTCCGCCTACGTGGGCTTGTATTTGTGCGTGCGAATGTGGTGTGGAAGAGAGGGGCACCAAGCCTCGACCTCTGTTCGATGTAGATGTGGATGCGGAGCGTGAATTGGATGAGGTCGATGCGTGGCGGTCCATGGTGTTTGTGATCGAGGAAAGATTTTTGTGGTGGAAGTTGAATGGGAGACGAGCGTTGACGTTGACCATTTTACTGTTGCATTTATTAGGACTAGACGTAGGAAAGAGAAGGACTTGGACGCACCCTCCCTTGGCTCGTACTATTCGCTCCATTCGTTCCTCAAGTTTCTGTCAGTCTACGTCCACGATGCATGTGTCGTCTGGTAATAAAGAGTTGGAACGCATTCAGTCGTCGAAACCGCACATGAGAAATAAATTGAAATACTGACGACTCCGACTCGGTGGTAGCTGGGATAAGGTGGATTCGCTCGTTGACTCGTTCCTGGAATTAAATTAGATTCCTCTGTTAGCTCCGCCAGGATTTCTAGTTACACTCACAAAGGTTTCCATTGAAGCCAATATGAGAATAGGCTAATCATCGAGGAGCACCGTCCGTAGCTTCAACTGAGCGTGAAGCAGGAGAAAGTGAGTAACTCAGAGTGTCCTACCATTTTGAGCGCGATCACGGAGACGTAAGCAATTCACACAGTTGGACGAGTCCAGACTCCGATTTGTTTCGTGAGGAGTCCGAATCTTCACATCATCCTTCCCATATAACTCTTCGACCATAGATCCAATACGACGCGCAAATACCAAGAGTCTGAAATACTCACCACTACCTCAGCGATGATTGACTTCGAAATTCGGTGGGTGACTCCCTTTTACTGGGATGTCTAGTTGTGGCCACTGGCTCGGGTGGACATTGTCGTAAAGAGAGATCCAGTAAGTGCCAGTCATTGTCGGCCCAGACTCCGGGTGGTCTGATCTTCAATTGTTCAGGAGTCCGAATCCTCCATCATCTTTCACATATACTCTTCGACCATACGCAAAGCCTTATCCAACATTACGACGTTTGCCTTCCAGTACCTTGCCGGCAGAAAAAAATGGCACCCCACATCTCAAAGATCGATCGCCGCTGAGGCCTGAAGCTTGAAGTTTTGGCTTACCGTTTGCACCTCGACATTGTGGACCTCCTCGACACCCCATAGTAATCAATGGCTTCCCATACTATCAGGTAAGTTTTCTTCCCCATCACTGTTCCCTCATTGTTTATGTATAACCCTTCCTCATAGCTATTACCTTTTATCACCACAAATGAGTCTGGCTCGTTGGCGATGACGTCGCAGTTTTTTTTCTATCCCTGGGCCTCAGATTGTTCAGAAGGTCAGGTTCACATGGTATCGGAGATCCGTCCTCCTGAACTCCTTATCGACCGCGGGGAAACGCGCTTTCTCGTGGCAGATGCTTCCCTCCCTCAAGCCGTTTCCAGCCTTTTTTTGTTTCAGTCAGATTCTCAAATATCCACCTCCCGCCATCCCGTTGCGAATCACCTCGTTGGCTACTCCTCCGCAATACTCCTACCCCAGGTATGCAATTATTTGTCTATGATTAACTAGTGCTAATGAGCCGTTTTGAGTCCCTGGCCGCAGGAGGAATGTGAGTCCGCTACGGCGTTTGCTTGCTCTTGTGATGGTGTTGAGTAGTGGACGTATCCCGGGATATCTATCTGAATTTTCCTGTTTTTTCCGCGATTCGTGCGCATACTGACTCTCTATATGTTCAGCTATTGCTCAATTCACAGATAATTCATGGTTGGAGAGGGGTACGGGTGGCAGCGGGATATGACCCCTCACCCTACCCACGCTCAAAGTTCGTATTGTGTCTGGCTTTCTTTCCACTAAAATTTGTACTGATTCACCTATTCCAGGTTATGGCTATAAGAGGTAACATTTCCATGTGGCTCAATTGAAGAGCGGCTCTGACTGATCTACAATATAAAACAGGCCAAACTCTTGACTTCATGTTTCTTCTCAACTCTACGTGCGGCTCTGGCTTTATCCTGGGGTAAAATCCTGGTCGCGTTTTCCGAGTTCACTCATAGAGCCATCGTCTGGCCGTGCCCATTTTGTGCATTGTTCTTCTATCACCCACGCTACCTCTTGCCTCGTTCATTTCTGTGATCTTAATCGTCAAGAACTCTATGTCAGCTTTGCTGCTGGGGGGCCTTGTCGTCCCAAGGCTACGAAATGTTCCGGACGAGGCAGATATGGTGCGATGGGAGAGCTAATCTCCCGGGTGCTTGGATCCCTCAGAGGTTGACTGCTTTATTTTGTTATCCGCGTCGGCACCCTACATTATTACCGTTATCAACTTCGCAAAATTTGTATCTCAAGTAGAATCTCAGCTATCCTTATTTTGGATGACAAGATGGTTTCTGCGACGCCAGGCGAGGCCTGGTGGGACCCGCTGTAGTGATGACCTTTATGCTTCCTACCACATCGTTTTGTAACGCGTTGGCGGCGCTGCCAGTGGGCACAGATGTGTTGTTTAATTCTCATTTTTTCTGTTTACCTTTGCATTCTGAGCTTCAACTGGATCCCAACACGAATGGTTTCATCTTTTATGGTTTCGCAATTCTTGATCTTCCTTCCTTCCCATATGTGACCCAACGTCCTATTTTTGTTCGTTGGTAAGCTCATGAATTCCATTTCATATACAATTCTGCTCACCTCGCAGCACCATTTGTTGGTAGGCTCTTTCTCCCCGTATTCATCCCTACATCTTTCCCATTATCCCCCTCAGCATCGACTAAGTGGTTCCTAGGAACTCCTAGTGAATTGGCGCTCCAAGGATTGTTCATCGATAGAACTTGCCTATGGACGATCAGTTATGAGGGAGTTGAAATGCTTACAATGTGGACAACTTGGAAATTGAATTGCGCTGTGCATGTTTCATCTATGAGCTGCGTAAAGATCTATGGTTCTTCTCCGTACGTTTTCATTTTCTACCCGATACCGTTCTATCCAGCGTAAAATGTTGAACTCTCGACACCCTTCCGCACTCTCGAAGGGGTCTTTAGGATGACACTCGTGAGACCCGTCATCTTCATTTCCTTTTCGAAATTGGTTCGCGAAGTGGGTATCGTACCGAAACTAAAGAAGCTCTACGTCTGATCCAAGCGGATACCAACCACCGACTGTCATGCCTGACAGCGGACCTGAGTTGCGGTACGAGAATTATTCCAGATATTGGCGCGTTCCAGGTCTCGCACAGACTTTGATACTGTGCGTCGCATGGTCCAATTGTCCAGATACCGTGATGGGGCTTCAGAACAAGATACCATTCGACGATGGATTGTAGGAGCCAAACCAGAATTATGTGGAAGGTGTATCAAATACACATATAAATTTAATACCATTATGATTCGATAACATTCTAGAAAATCGATGAGATAGATTCCCCCGAGCCCATGTCTTCAGAATAAAAAAGACGTCTCGAACAAAGGGGAGATCGATAAACCTCCGAAGAACCAGATCAGCTCATGAAAATGGGACAAAACATCCAACAGGATATCTAGACGCCGGGGCTGCACAAGCACACCCAGGTTTCGGAATAGAAGAACGATCCCGGTAAAAAACACCCCGTAAGATAGGGCAGTGGCCATACGGGGTTGTATTATACCAAAATGCTGGTGTGGTTGGCATAGCATCTCGTCCAGGCAAAAAATCCCACAGGATGAAGAAAAGTAGAAACATTTTGAGAGAAAACCTTTCATAAGTATATCTTATCAATGGAAAAATATTGCCCGAAACAGAATAGCGATGAAATGGTGTCGACGACATGCTAAGATGTCTTGCTGTTCCATAAAAGCCAGCGCGGAGAACGACGATAAGGCAGCGACAGTATAAAAATTTGACGACCATGAATGTCCAAAATGGTGGGCGCAGACACAACAAACACCACAAGCAAGTGGATAAAAACCAAAAGGCCAGGCGGCCGATCCGTGTATATTCTCAACCAGGACTTGTCGGCTTCCAAAGAAAGAGAGGGCGAAGGACCAGAACAACAGAAAGAATTTACGAGGAATAGATAAAATGGTTAGCTAGAGATATAATCCACGACTCGACTGCGTGGCTGTGGATCAAGCCAAGTTTGGGGCCATGAAAAGGAGCAGCAGACTGCATGGTATCTTATCGACCAGTCGCCCTGGTGGGAATGCGAAAGAGAGTGAAACGAACCAAACCGGATGACACACATGGTGGAATAGATGAACCTATCGCGGGACCAAGGGGACAGATAAGCGGGCCGCTGAAGGATGGAGCGAGGGTGAAAAGATATAAAGTGCGGAAGAACTAAACCCACCTCACACTCCTTTCCATCGCACCATCACCATCTCCCCACACCGCATCCGAACTCCCATCAGATATCCTATCAATAAGACGGTAGCAATGAGTCATCTTCAAACGCGTAGATCACGAGAACTCACCTGGGAGGGTTTTCTCGAAGATACGGTTCACGAGGTTTGGACCGCTGACGACGTCAGGCGTATACACCACAATGTCACTAACGACGACGGCCACCGCCACCCTGCATCATCACCATGTCGTTGGATACAGTGCAACAACTGGAGCACCGCCAACGACTCGCAGCGCGTTGAGCTTTCAAATCAAACATCAAGGTCACTGTCTGTCACAATCAACGAGATCAGATGGCGAACGCTATCTCTTTGAACAGCAAAGAACATACCTTGCCATCCCCAACGTCGTGCAGAGTACCCACCCCAACCACCGCCACTCCTGCGCACCAAAACCATACCACTGCCGGCTTTAACCGACGTTCCCATATCCGTCAATCCTCTCCTGACTTACAACCCGTCCAAGGTCACCCACAAGTACAACCTCAGATTGCCACCAATCGCTGCGCATCTCCTGCCCAGCAGCAAGGCTCGCGTCAATCATCGAGATTGGAGGCAACAGCCAGCCATGAACCCGAGTACGGTAGGGTCTATGGTGATTGTTGTACCCGGTTTGGAAAGGGTCGTCGTCATATTACCCGCCACGTTGGACAGTGGGGTAGTTAAAGTCAGCGACATGCTCGTCGGTGTGAACTGTGCTGTACAGTAGCCACCCTTTGAACATCACAGAGAATTTGGCGCGAAATGTGCTCTCGAGGGGACAAGAAGTTTTCGAGCATCGGGTCAAGCCCACTTGACGGCGAACGCCTATACTCCTGCTATTGAGAAGCTTGGGGAAGTCCATTGGCGGACGGGCCCGTATCCATGTCACAGCGAGCGAGATATATGGGTTCTGCGCATACGAAGGATCCATCATCGAGAAACGCTTCGGCTCCCAAACAAAATCCTCTACTCACCTTCCGTCAAAGACTTTAGGATTTCTATATCGACACCTATCGACACCCATTATCTCGGACTTCAAAAAAAATACTGAACGTCGCACCAGTGGGTGACCAGTTGGTATCGTCGATGATGATGGCGATGAGCTGTCCGCATTATCGATGCATGGCCACGAGCTCCTTGCACTACCTCGTATTCCCCCAGCCGAGTATTCAGTACCCTGATGGTTTAAAACATACTCCTAATAAAATTCCCCGTGCAATAGGAGCCACGCAAAGAAGCTGATAACTATCAATTTGCCATGGGTGTCGGTTTGATTCAGATCCAACGTTCTAAGAACAACCACGGTTCTATCGAGGCGATAAGCTGCTGCGGGGTTCGCATTCTCAGCACGGTAAGCAATGGTTCTAAGAGCCTGTCATGAAACAAGTGTCTCAGAGACGAAACGAAGAGAGAATCAATGTTCAAGACCTCACAGACTCCAGCAGGCTCAAACTAACTTCTGGAGAAGGAGTCGAGACCAGTGATTAGAAAGAAAAACGAAGCGGGTCCCAAATTACAGAATTTCTCGATAGGGTTGTAGTTCGGTTCGTCATGCAGAACCTCCTCATGGGTTGAACAAGGAGCAGCTGGTGAAGGCGCTGGCGCTCCTCCTCGAGCTTCTCAAGCGTACCTTCCGGTCATTGGGGCTCTCTCATTATTGCGTTGATTCATTTGACCGCTAATAGATCATGATTATAAAAACCTATGTTTCGCATGCAAAAGCCAAGAAAAGAACGAACCATATGCACTGCCAATTCCCTCTCCCACAGCTCCGCCAACCCCGGAGGGAAGAACTGGAAGTCCTGACTATATCCCTGTCGACATCATCAGAACATAAGACGCCGAGAATTGGAGACCAATAATAAACCTACATTGCGATCTGCTTCGGCGCCTTATCCATCTTCGACGGCCCGGCACGCAGCGTATCCTTGAAATAATCATCCATCGAATAATTAGACTCGCGTTCACATTTTGATAACGAGAGGAGGTTGAAGTCGAGTGTTTTTTCTGGAAAGTAATAAATGTAAATAAGCACATTGGGTGACAACAAGATAGAAAGAAAGAAATCGGATACGTACCCCCTCCCTAAGGTCCTCGCCTTCCCACTTTCACAGACGCATCCGATTCGAAGTTGGTTGAAGTCCTCGCGCTTACTATTCAGCCCTATCGTCCTAACGATGAGCTGGGAGCCCGATTTCAGACGTGTATGAAGCCGAGTCCCCTGGTAGTTAGATTACAGTAACGGAACCACTAGTAAGTATTCTTGTTCTGCATGCGCATCCTCCATCTCGTATTCTTTGAGCGGACCGTGCAGTATTGGTTGCAGCTCGTGAAAAATAGTTCTCGTGCATAAGTAATGGTAGGCGTCTCTGTGGGCGGAGGGATACAGCAAGGAGTGTGGTCTGTAGCGCAAATGGAGAGGTGATGTGAACACATCAAAAGGCTGAACATGAAAGCGAATGCCGACCTTTCGTAGCGTACTGACACAGAAAACCTCCAAAATCGCACTGAGCACGCCCAGAACACCACCGTCGTCCTATTCGTGAACGAACCCGATCCCCAGGCTCGATTTGGATTATATAACCATTCGCCAAATGAGGGATAGGCAGATCGGTGTCAATCATGTATGAAGGAACTTCCGGTTACCCAGTCTAATCCAGGATGGTAGGCGCGTTCCGTCTCTTGGAAATGTCTATCGGCCAGTCTCAAGGCCATGTACACCGATGCTGGACTCTATTCCGAATATTAGATTCCCGAGATCGTTGATGAGGGCGCAGCTGTTGTGGGGAGGGAAACTGAGGCTCCAGCGCCATGACGGAGGAGCAGACGGCTGCATTTTGTATTTATTGAGTCTTGGAGATGCGAATGCGGGCGAGGGTTGAGACCTGAGGTCCAGGGGTGGGGTAGACTGGAGGTGTCTGCGGAGGTGTCGGCTTATTGAACGTAAAGGCGTGTGGCGCTAGCGGTCTTTGGTGGTGAGGAAGTGGTGAAGCGGCAAGTATGGAATATGATTTTCGTGTTTGAATTTTGCGAGTGCGAGGATGATGAGAAGCGGGCATGTTGTAAATTCAGGTCCTGCACTGTTTCAATCGAAGCTGGGTAAGGCATTAAAGCATCATGATACGGATTCAAGGAGCGCTTAGGAGGTGCCTGGAGGGAAGGCGTTCAAACAGTACTCGGACATCTAAAAAAAAAGTCAATGAAGAGTGTCATATCCAAAAAGACAGTCGATTACGCACCAGGAGCCTCATACACCCCTTGCCGACTCTAGGTCACTGTCTTGACAACCGCCTTCCTTGCAAAGTGCAAATACATGATAAGTGGTGGCCCTGCGCTCATGAGCTCTGTCTCAAGGACGAACGTGTCAAGACAGCCAATGTGGAAGACCGAAACGTCGAAAAAGCTGAAACATCGAGATAAGCGTGAGAGGCGGAAGAACACCACCCAAGCTCGAAGGCCGCCATTCACGGCCATTTTGTGTATGAGAATTACTGATAGAGTGGTGTGTTGAGAGTGGCAGTGGTGAGGTTTCGTGTGGATGTTCGGAAGCTGTCACGGAATTGGGATGGTTTGGGGATTTTTGATGAGCCGCTGTGGAGAGCCCGCCGACCGAATACCCGTCGTTGGCTGACTGAAAGCGATTATCCCGGTTTCCGAGGCCTCCTAGCAGTTGAACTTCAATAACGGGCCAGCCCGGTGGTATGCTCCCTCTGCACGCACATTCTCTCCCCCTCGTGTTCTTTGTAGTTTTTGGGTGGACGGCGGTAGTGGTGGCTTTCCTAAACCGGTCCGATTGATGATTGAGGTGACCGTGGGATAGCGAGAGCATTGCCGACACCTCGTGCACGCAGCGCCGAGGCTGCGTTTTGCCCGCGAAGCGTGTACCACCCAGCACGCACCTGTCAGGAGCTCCGCAATTCAACTCTTGCTCCAAGCCTCTTATCCAAGGTTTTTGGCAAATTCAGAGCCCTGCACCCCAGCCGGGACGCCTCAGCCGATGCCAGCACACGCGGCCGGGATGCCCGGAGCAGAGGGACCTTCAACCTTTGGCCAGCCACCCGACTCGGTGCTAGCACGGGGGCTAAGATTTGTGTGTGCTTTGCTACTACTCTGGTGGTAAATAGATAGGCTGACAGTGGAGATGAAACTCGCTGTAGATGCCATCGAAACCAGGATCCAGAAAAGGCAGACGCTCAGCCGAGAATTGCAACTCGCAACTACCGATTTACTGGCGCCATCCTCATCTTCTTAGCTGCCATCACCAGTGCCACGGCTGCTGGAGGCATCTGCGAGCCTCGCGTATAACTTGGAATCACGAAATCTGAAAGCTTGATCAAAAACTTGTTGACACTCTCCACAGTTTCTCGCCTCGAAACTTGGTGCAATGACTTAGGAAAAGCCTATACGTCGATCTTGCCATCGAACGTTTTGCATTTTTGATTCTTGATTGATCTTCACTCGCCTCAGTTTGCTTGACGTTCCTACATTGCTGCTCCTCAGGAAGATGCCGCTGAGTTCTGTCTCCATGGACCTTGATATCACACCCCACCCAAACCTGATTGTCGCTGCAGCTGTTTCATCCCTTCCTGATGGTCAATTCCAGGTATTCAAGGTGCTTATTATATGATTCGTTGGACGCAGCCGGCCCCATACATCCCATGTGGCTTCCTACGCATGATCAAACGAAGTATATCAACACGCGATCATCCTCATGCGCCCACTTCGAAGAACGATTCGCAGTCACAACCCAATTCTTTCGAACCCACCAACGAATGCCTTGCCTTGACATTCGAACTCGAACTCCCCATCCTAAAGTAACCGGAGATTTGGATAGGCCATGACCGCCATGGACAACGACAATTCGCCGCCAGACACCCCAAAACCCGAGTCAACCATTCTTACCTTTGAGGTTATGAACAGCGGCATCGACCTGGGAGACGCTAATTATAAACGAAAGGTGTAGTTATTGAACGATGCGATGCAAGAAGTTGGAATGGGGCGGTATCAGTGGTACAGTTTCAGACTTTTCGTTGGATTTTGGATATGCGCTCATGAGGAATTTCATATGAATAACGCAGGGGCCTTTTCGTCGTCACTGGGTTCGGCTATTTCTCGTACGTTCTATTCCTCTCCTCGTTCAACCACTAACTGAATTGCTAATTATCAGGGACAACCTCTGGCCTGTGGGTCCCATATTACTATGCACGTAACAAACATTTTACGCAGCCATTCGAACCTCAGGTCGTGACAGGACTTATCCTGCCTGTCGTCGTCAACGAGTTCCAATTCAAAGGGCCATTCCTCAAGTTGGGGCAGAACGTAGGTTTGCTCATCGGAGCTGCTTTTTGGGGAGTCGGGGCGGATATCTGGGGACGCAAGAGAAGGATTTTTATTTAAATGGTTCCTCGACTGACTTATTGATATGTAACCAATTCTCCGATAGGATCTCATTCAACATAACCCTTTTCATCACCGGCGCATTCGCTTTGGCGGCAGGTGGATCCCCGAACTATGTCGTTCTGAGCTCGCTGGTTGTTGAGATCGCACCGTGGCCGTGCCATTGACCCTTTATTTCTTTCGTCCTCTTTCTATTCTTTATTCCCCCTTTCTTATTTATCATTCTCTTTGGTCTGTGGTTTCCTTTATACTGTTTTACTTATATACCACGGACACCGTAGGATAGCACCTCAGTCCGTATATCCGTGACTGAGGTGAGCCACTTATTTATTTATTCAAACTATCATACTTATTGTACCATAGTATTACCCTACGTGATCTAGGTACAGCACTTCTAATATAGTCCGTATATCCGTGACTGAGTATTACCCTACGTGATCTAGGGTCTGATTTCTACAGGTTATGGGCCTTATTCGCCACTGAATCCGAGTGGCGTAGAAATCTCTGATCCTCACAGATCTCGTTTTATCTTATCTTATCGGCACGCGTCAATAACACGCGTTCGAAAACCCCTTTGTTCTTTGTGAACGCGCATACCGTTTCCCCCCCCTGCTCTTTTCTTTCCCCCATGCTTACCATGACTAAAGAAACACCTACCATTGTCGACCCCACCGATGCCGTCCGCCCTCGAATTGCCTTAGCGCGTATCAGCACCAGTTTCAGCGGCGATCCGCTCGACAAAACTGCCGGCAACTGG
>Ga0307513_10007026_pt1 | contig 14644 bp, 12 predicted proteins | sample 15_EM_MG_FD_202174 | JGI IMG/M metagenome (GOLD analysis project Ga0307513, IMG submission 202174) | Populus trichocarpa ectomycorrhiza microbial communities from riparian zone in the Pacific Northwest, United States - 15_EM | ecosystem: Host-associated > Plants > Roots > Unclassified | place... | reverse complement strand
ACCTAAATCCAAGATCTACAGCTCCAGATATGACCCAATGACCGAATAGTGTTCCAGTTTGGACTGAACCAGCATCTCTTTTCTAAGTTTGGCCCTCTCTTTGTCCTTTCAATTTCCGTACTTAAACTCATCAATCAATCCAGCATCATTTATGTGATAGGCCTGCATTTAAGATGAACATTTACCATAAATTAAAGGCATCTTATGGTATCAAACTTGTTATTATAAAACATGCTTTAGTTAAGGAGTTATTGATACTTCAAGTGCAAAATGATGATACAAAACCTTGATAAAAATGCACTTTTAAGTACTAATCAATGATCAATGATCAATGAATAAGACGAACTCTTGAAGAAACAGATAATGTCGCCAATGCCTTACCGCTTGAACCACTGCATAAAATTCAATATCATAGGCGTGGTACCATAGACAAGCCTGCCATTTTGGCTCAGAACCGCCCCGATTCCTAGCTTTGAGGCATCACAGTGTAGCTTAAAAGGATTTGAAAAGTCTGGTAGGACAAGTACTGGGGCGGTGGTCAGTCGTTTCTTGATTTCTTGGAAGGCTATTTCAGCCTCAAGTGTCCACACAAACTTGTCATTGCTCCTCATACAATCTGTCACTGGGGCCATTATGCCACTAAAGTGTGGAATGAAACGGCGATAGAACGAGACCAACCCGTGGAAGCTTCGGACATCAATCACGGTTTGCGGCTGTGGCCACTGTTTGATGGCTTTAATTTTTGAATCGTCTACTGAGAGCCCCTCAGAAGAAATGATGTAACCCAAGAACAAGACCCGGTCAGTTAAGAACACACACTTTGTTTTTGTTGCGAAAAACTGCTCCCTGCGTAACACAGTCAAAACTTCCCGAAGATGTTGTAGGTGCATCCTAGGATCAACACTGTAAACTAAAATGTCATCAAAATATACCACCACACTCTTACCAATGTAGGGCCGCAGGGCTTGATTCATCACCCGCATGAATGTGCTTGGGCATTAGACAACCCGAACGGCAGGACCATCCACTCAAAAAGTCCTCGAGTCTTAAAGGTCGTTTTCCATTCATCTCCTGGTCAAATACGAATCTGGTGATACCCGCTTTTCAGGTTCAGTTTCGTGAATATTGTGGCCCCACTCAACTGATCCAGCAAGTCATCCAACCGCAGGATTGGAAACCTGTAACGAACCGTAATTTTATTGATGGCCCTGCTATCAACACACATTCTCTATGTCCCATCTTTTTTTGGGGTCAGAAGGGCAGGCACCTTGTAAGGACTAAGACTCTCCCGAATATGCCCTTTTGCTAGCAATTCCTCTACTTGGCGCCGTAACTCTTCATGCTCCTTCGGACTCATCCGATAATGTGGCTTGTTGGGCAAGTTGGCACCTGGAACCAGATCAATTTGGTGTTGAATGTCCCTTAATGGGGGTAGGTTCTCAGGAAGCTCAACTAGAAATACATCTCCAAACTCCTGCAATAATGGTTCCACGCTGCCCGAAATAGTGTTATCCTCAACTTCCATTCTTCCGATTAGTATGTAAACCACTCCAGATTCCCTAATTTCCACTTCGAACTTAGCCATTGTCAATAAATTATTGTTTTCTCCTTTTGGAATGCCACCTGTAACTTCCCTTTTTGGTAACAACACAACCCTGGTTGAATTAAACATGAAAGTGCAAGTATTCAAGAACCCATCGTACATCACACGTCGGTCGTATAACCACGGTCTGCCCAATAATAGATGACAAACGTCCATGGAGACCACATCACACCAAACCTGATCCTTGTAGATTGCGCCGATTGAAAAAGACCCCAAGCTGCGCTTTGACAGTGTAACATCATTCTTCTTATCTAGCCATGTTAGTTTATACGGTCGAGGATGTGATTCTGTTGCCATGTGTAGTTTATGGACCACCTCTTCGGACACTACATTCTCATAACTACCTGAATCAACGATGAATTGACAAACCTTCCCCCTAATTGTACAAGCGGACTAGAATACATTAGTACGCAACCAGTCATCCTCTACCCCACGTGGTGTTAAACAACTACGTTGGATCATTAACACCGGTCCAGTATCCCCCTCTAAACGCTCTTCAATTATCTCTATGCTGCTATAGGTTGTCCCAGGTTTGATATCCACACCTTTCCCTGGGCAATACCCCACGCACTTCTTATGAATCATCAATAAGGGAACATGATCTCCCTCTAGTCGCTCCTCCTCGTCATAAACTGGTTCTGTCTCAACATCGCCTTCTTGCTCCCTGATGTTTTCTTCGACGTCCAAAAACAATCCCCTCCACAGTCCTTTCTTACACTCTACGAATCTGTGTCCCGATTCTCCGCAATTAAAACAACGAAAACCTGTGGTCGGTGCCGTTATGTGTATGGGCGCAGTAGGTTTGGTAATAGTAGATGGTGGAATGGTTGCTCGTCCGCTGCTACTGCTACTTGCATCACCTGTATCGGAACCCCTGAAACTCATATTCCCTGTTCATCCGCTGTTATTACTTGTACCTGCACCCAAACCTCCAAAATTCATGCCCCCCGTATTTCTGCGCACCTGTTGTTTCTCTAACTGCACTGCTCTCTGGTGGGCATCAGACACACTCAACACATCAAACATATTAAGGACATCTTGGAATTGAATCCGCAGTCCTCCAATATATCGCGCAACCCGCGACTCCTCGTCCTCTGCAATCGCATCTCGCTACACTAACTGTAGAACTCCATAGTGTATTCATCAACTGATTGGTTTCCCTGTTTTAGATTTTGTAACTGTTGGTAGAGCGTTCGTGTGTAATTGTATGGTAAAAACACAGAACGCATGTGTTTTTTCATCTTGTCCCAGCACGTGATCTTTCCTTTCTCCTGTAGAGTCCTTGTTTTCTTCACATGTTGCCACCAAGCCCCAGCCCGACCTCTAAGCCTTGTTGTAACTAGGGCCACCCGTCTGTCTTCTGGAACCTGCTTAAATTCTAAAACTTCATCTACTGTATTGATCCAGTCGAGGTACTCATCCGCTTGTAAACCACCATGGAACTCTGGTATGTCGATTTTGAGACCTATCTCCCAACGCCTTGATTCATCATTCGCTGGTCTCTTCTGTGTTAGTTGAGGGGCGAATGGATTTTCATCACTTTTGGACTCCTCTTCCACGTCTTGTGGATTTAGATCCCGATGTTGTTTCCTGAAGGGTCAAGGATAGGTGTTTGGTCTTCATAGGTTTGTATAGAGTTTAGAATATGTAAGTGATCTGTTTCAATGAGATGGTAATCCCACCATCCTTTAAGCTGGCTAGAGAAACCTACGATAAGGAGTTCAGCTATGGCTTTGTCTAGGGTTCCTGTTTGGGTTTTGTAGGCATTAGTTGTCATGGTCATTTGTTGGAGGGTGTTTAAGATATTGTATTCAGACATTTCATCTATGTTCCATTCATAGAGGGAAGATGCATTATATTTATGTTGACTAATGACAGTTGGTTCAGTAGATAGGGAAATATCTAGAGCAATGGTTGTTTTGGGAGCTTGCCAGGTAAGTCTGTTTAGGTGAAGAGGTTGTACTTGAAAAGTATCTGTATTGGAGGGTGATATGGGGTTATTTTGAAGAGTATTAACCTGATTTGTAGAGGATGAAGGGTTGGATTGTTGAAGTGTGTCTGGAACAGTCAAAGTTGTTTGGTCAAGGTTTTGTAAGTGTGTTTTAATGGCTATAAGAAAATCTGTTTGATTTTCTTGAATTTGTGTTTGGCTTGTTTTAGTAACTTGGTATGGTTTGAATACTGGGTTTTTTAACTTAAGGTCGACGGGGTTTTTATCAGTCATGAAGTGGAGTGGGTTCTTTTGTATTTGTTTTTCCAATCTGGTAAGTTGGTTTACCTATGGTATTGAGGTTGGTATTTGTGAAATTGTTTTGTTGGATGATATGTTTGGTATTTGTGAGGGTATTCTCTCCGGGTAATTTGTACGGAGCTGCAACAACTGTTTGGTCTTTGTGAGTAAGTTGTATGTTGCGCAAAGGTGGATGGTCAGACTCAATTGTAGGTCCACTGGTGAGGTTCCATGTAGGAATTTTGGAACGGGTTGTAATGGGACATGCATGTTTAATGAATGCAAATGGATATGTAATATGTTGTGCTGGTGCATAATGAAATTCAAACCAATCAAAGAATAAAATTTGTACTTTATGGGTCTCGATGTAAGTATAAAATTGTTTTTGGATATCATTCCTTTATTGGAGGAAGTGTTGAAAAAACCAAGATCGTTTTTCAAAATTATGGTCACCATAAAAATCTCTTCTGAAAAGAGTTTTGTTTATGACAAAATGCTTTTCTGAAGTCAAAACATTCAGTTCGTTTGGTATCAGAACCTACTAGGATCTGGGTTGGAATAGTAAACTAAAGAAATAACTATCAAAATGTCTTTGAGATAGGAGTTGGATGGTTTCAAAAGGTTTTGTAAGCTGAATATCTCTTTCTTCAGTTTTGATAGTAAAATCTGTTATATATATATAAACACATTTATTTTTTCATCTCTTTTTAATATATCATTAAGAACTTAAAAAGGATGAATATTTACTGCAACTACATTAATGAGTTAGTTAGGAGGGAAAAAAAATGGAATTATGGCTCTAATTTAAGTAGTTAGCTTGCAAATTCGTGCTTAAATGACGCTTACAACAATTCAACATTCTCTTAATGAAGCAATCCCCTCATACCAATCACATGCATGCCTATTTGGCATAGACATAAAACTCGGCCTAAATTGGTGGGTTGATCTGAGACCTTGACCATGTTTTAAATGGTCAAAACTCGAGCTTGTAATTGACCTGGTCAAACCCAAGTGACTTAATGTAACCCTAATAAGACTAAACCTCTTTTTTTATTTTCTTTAATAAACCCATAAAATATAAGATTAATTTATGAATACTTGGCCTTATATATTTTGTTTATAGCATACATCCATATAAAATGTTTTTTTAACTTTTTTATATGGGATAACTATATTATAGTTTATATACACATGAAATGATTCTTAACTTTTTCACGTGGAATAACTATAACTCTCTCTCTCTCTCTCTCTATATATATATATATATATATAGTCTCCATTCACATGAAATGTTTCTTAACTTTTTCATATGGGGTATTAAAACCTCAAATATATTTTTGTAATTTTTTCAAGGTTGACCCAAGACCTAGACCTTTGGCCGGGTCAACTTCAGGTCGAGTTTAATAATCATGTTATTTGTTGTTGATAACTTTGTCGGCTCTCCTACTTCACCTAAAAGAGTTACCTAATGTGTCTATATTCTCATCCTATTATCTCTGCCTTTTCTCCACCAAAATAATAATCAAACACTACTTAAAATTCTTAATATGTATATAAGTTTCATTTTCTTTAGTATCTACTTATCACTTTTCTTTAATTCATATATATAATAATATCATTACAATATATCATGGTCCTATTCGAGCTAATGATGTTATAGTATTGATAGATCAAGATTTCTTTCTTTTTGGCACCAAACCCAAAATGGTCATGGGGTCAAAAAATTTTATTCCATTTCTAAAAACTTTTTAAGTGCTCAGGTAGAACACCCAAGCCTAGAAAAAGGGTTGGGCTTGGGTTGAAAACAAAGCCCAGGTGATGGGTGACAACTTGAGCTCGAGTGTTGGGCATCCCAACACGTCTAGTGGGCTCAGACGCCAACCTGAGCCTAGGTACTAGGCATCCATAACACCTCTTTGTGGGCTCAGGAGCACCACTCGAGCCTAACCCCCAAAGAATGTGTCTTGGCCTACTTTTTAAGCCTAAAAACATGTGCCAAGTTCTTTTTTTTCTTTCCCATTAATGTTCATTAATGCTCATGTAAGAGATATTCTTCCTCATTAATGCTTGTGTAAGAGATATTTTATCCCTCGTAAATATTGTCATGGTGAAATTACTTTTAAGCCCCTCTAACCAAGAAAAAGAAAAAGTCCAAGGGTTATAAATATCACTTAAACTACCAAGTAAAATGAAAGTTTTTTTTACATTAAAAATATAAATTCAACATAAGAACAACAAAAATCTTAGAATTTAAAGCTCTTAAGTGTATTTATCACTCATTCTCTTTACAAAGTTATTGATTTTATCATCGGAGAGTCCTCAAACACCCTAAAATAAGACTTTTTGCAAGTATCGTAGGTATCCAAAGGCATTCATCAAGAAAGTTTATCTTAAAATTAGAGAAATGAACAGTTTTAAAAGACACTTAACCAATATTTGATTCAACCATTAAAAAACCTTGTTATATAAATACTTCTGATTTTAACACTTCATCAAGTATATATTATAATGTTATTATTATAGTTGCTTACATCAATAAATAAAACCCCACAACAACCAACATTCATATGTATAAAACCTACTCCATATTGATAATTGTATTCGCATCACAATTTAGCAATACTAGAATCGAATATTTGATTTGATGAATTTCAAATAATTAATTGTAATGCGATTCATCCATTATCAAATTTATAGTTTTTAAAAGTGAATATGGTGATGTATATCAATAAATTTAAATCTAATAAAAAGTGCATACATGTCAAATAAATTCTATAATAGATATAATTTTTAATTTAATTATTGAATCAAGCTAAAATTTTATGAATATTTTTTACCGACTCAATTCCTTGCAAAATTAACTAGTTGAATTTTCTTTATTTTTGAATGTCTTTTCTATTTAGATTTTAAATTTTATTTGATTTAGTTTTAATTCATTATGTTAATTAGTTTATCACCTAATTAGATTGTTTTTAAGTTATTTCAAAATAATTTTAAAAATTATTGAATTTAATAAATTAAAACAAAAATTTCCCAATAATTTAGAGCTATTTAAAAAAAAACAAACTTATAAATATCAATTTTTTTTTATTATATATGTTGTGCCATAAATTTTCTCTTTTGATGATAGTAATCAATGTATTTTATTAAGAACATATTTGAAAGTGTGGTAGCTTCCGCTTTTAAGTGGTTTTTAAAAGTGTATTTGCCTTGAAAATACATCAAGTTGATATTTTTTTATTTTAGTGTTGATGATTTTGATATGTTTATGTTACAAATAAAAAAATATCTGAAAAAAATTATTTTGATATATTTTTTAGCAAAAAATATTTTTGAAAAGCATCTTACAACACAATACGAAAAACGCATTAGGGATTAGACCATTCTCATGCTTTTGGAGAGATCTAAATGCACTGCAATCAGTGTTTTTAAACTCAACCCGAGGTCTGGGTCACTGGGTCACTTGGGTCAACCCTATTTTTTTATAAATTAAAATGATGTTGTTTTGATAAAAAAAATAAAAAAATAGTCAACGGGTTGCAACCAGGTTTTTGACCGGGTCTTGCCGGGTCAACCCGCCGGGTTAGTCGAGTTTTTAACTACCTCTGTTAGAAAATAATATAAATCATATCTTGGGACCTCACTTAATAACTTAAGCTATTGAGTTGAGATGGTTCTTTGACATGGTATTAGAGCCTTGATGATCAAGCGGTCACGAGTTCGAATCTCATCATCCTCATTTATTTGATAAAAATTAAGCACAAGGTAATGTGAGTCTGTGCAAATTTCAAGCCAAAAGGGCTTTCACTTGAGGGTGTGTGTTAGAGAATAATATAAATAATATCTTGGGACCTCACTTAATAACTTAAACTATTGGGTTGAGATGATTCTTTGACAATCCCTATTTTTTCATAAACCCGACCCGGTTCCAACCCCGGGTCAGTCGGGTCCCAGGTCGACCCGCCGGGTCGGGCCGAGTTTTAAAACTATGACTGCAATTGTTGGATGATGGGAAGTTTTTGCATCTTTCGTGATCATAACATATATGTCCATGGCTCAAACTCGATGTCCAGTGGGAACAAAGACAACTGAGGATTTATAAAGGTTTTGATAATCAATTAAAAAAAAAAACAAAATGAAGATCATAATGATGAAGTCCCAAAATTCAAGATATGTAAATAAAATGTTATTTAGTGTTTGGGATAGTGGTTAATTAATATGTTCAAATACTTGGATTTCTTTTTCTTAATCCAAGGAACTCCAAACTTATAATAGAAGCTCAAGTACCTGCAAAAACAACCCCAATCGAGGGACTTAAAGACTCTCCAATGATAAAGTTAGTATATTTATGAGAAAGATATTAAATGAATTAAGATAATAAATGACTTAAAAGAGCTTTAAATTCAAGAAAAAAAAATGTTTGTTGTTAAGTTTTTTTAAGTTGGTTAATACTTTAAAATCTATATGTTTTTATCTTAAGATATGAAAAGTGCTAACATTTTACCTAGATGGTTCAATGGGTACCTGAACCTTGTTGTTTTCAGAGAGGAAATGACTGAAAAGTCCTCTGCTTTCAGCGACAATAATAAGAGATAAATATCTCTTGCATATCATTAATTAATGAGATAGCAAGTATGATATCTTTCTTAAGAGACCTTGTATACACCTATGAGTATATACATGACAGTTTATCATGTTTTTAATACTTTTATGGTAGAGAATCGTTCACAATCAAGCATATAGCATTAGAACTTGATAATGTCTAAGTTCTTTGGGTTTGACATATTCCCTAGACCCATGTTATCTTGAGCTTGACTAGTTGTTAAATTCAAGTTTTTTAGGTCTGACATGTTCACAAAACTTATTTTATTTAAGATGATTTTTATTTAAAAATCTTAACAAAAAAGTTAACTGGTTACATAAAACTTGAAAAAAGGATTTGATACATTCTGGGCTCCAACCGAAAGAAAGAGAGAGATCGAGGCTCACTAGTAGAAGACTTCGTGAATAACAACAATGAAAATCAACCAATTGATCATAATAAAACTACTCGCATTTGACAACAGAGCATCTTCATATAATTATATTTTTGTCAATGTTTCTGAATTTGAATGAGACAGAGACTCAAGGATTTAATATGTTTCGTGTAAAGTTGTGTGAGGCTTTAGGAAGAAACATAACATTTCCATGAAAATGAAGTTTTGGCATTTGGTTCTTGTTCTTGTTTCAATCCTTAAACTGTAGTAGAAAACATGTGATGTACAAGGTTTCAAGTTCTATTTGGTCTCTTATGCAGCGGTATCTTCCCTCCACAGCCTTGACATAGTTTGTCATTTTTAGGATTGATTAATCAAGGAGGATTCCGTACTTGTGAAATTGTGATGACAGCAGGTTTAATTAGTAGTTTAGTGATAATACAATTTTGTATTTGATAATGTGATGCATATGCTATTTTTACAAAATGCTTTTTAATTGAAAAAAATAAAATAATATATTTTTATTTTTAATATCAATATAAAAAAAATACCTTAAAAAATATAAGATGAGCGGTCTTTGAAAAGTAAAAGTTACTAAAACGACAAAAAAAAAAAATTCAAAGATTTAACAGTGAGTATGGTGTGTCCCGAGAGGTGGTAAGATTAGTCTCTCGGCAGAATTCAGTCGAGGAGGTGGTTGAAGGCAAGTAAAATGATTCGATTCGTAATGGACAGTATTATATAGATTACCTTTCGACAAGTTGCTCACAAGGACAAAGGCACAGCAGTGCGAAGTCAGAATCAAACTGATTTATGGGGTAGCCAAAAAGATTCGTTGACTCGAGTGTCGTTTATCACGTTGAAAGCAGCCATAGAATGGGGACAAACCTTTTCTATGAGTGTTTTTTTTCCTGTGGTTGCTTCTTTTTTTAAGCAAATCACAGAAATAAAATATTTGATAAAATATAAAACATTAATTACTGTATATGAAACCTATTATAATTCATGTTTCGAATGCAGGTTATCCGAAAGTAGCATGAATTTGCTTCTTTCTTAGTGACGCGTTTGTGCGAGTGAATTATTTCACTGTGGATTGTTTAATTTTCACGTGACCGTGAATAACGACCGGATCAGGTATGGTCTAAACTTAAATGTATTAGACCATGTATCAAGTAAAAAAAACATTCAATTTTTTTTAATTGTATTTTACTTGAAAAATTAGTGTTTAATATTATTCAATGATACTACGTAAATTAGAAGGAGATTGCATGATGACGTAACATTTACAGAATTTGATCGTAATCCTAATTTTGTTTCTGATGATATTTTACTTGATTTTGTTGCACGCTCAAAAAACTATGAAAAATTTAGTCCTAATCGGATGAGTTTCGTACGTGATGGAATTATAAATAGGTTAATGAAACAATAAAAAATATTTGATATAAAGTATTATTTATTTAATGATGTAATAGTAGTAGTTAAATCTACAATATTTAAATTAAAAACATCAATATTAATATATATATCTTTTTTAGTTATTTTATAACCTCAATTTGAAAAGCATTTTTAACCAAACACATTAAACTATTTTTTATTGAACCTCAATTTCAACCACAGTTTTAACCAAACATATATAAATATTAAACCAACCTCAACCAAAAGTAATTTTTATAAAATAATTTTTTTCAAACCACAACTATAAAAGCTACCATAATACCACACACATGTTACTTTGAAATACAACACTCTTATTTTTTTTTTTAATAGGAATGTCAAGTAACTATAATTTAATTGATTGTGCTGGTATCCTTTGTTTATTATGATTATTATTAAGTGGAGAATTATTTAAATTTAAGATATAAAAAAACCCATTAACATAACTTATATGATTAAGATTTCTCAAACATAACCCACCATTTCTCCAATAACTTAAGAGAATTTAAACTCATTAAAATTGTTAAATCTACCTAAATAGATCCATATTGTAATCAATCATTTCAACACTCGGGTTGATTACATGTCAACGCTGTGATGTTACCGTCGAGAGTACTTCAAATAGTGTATTGCAATGGAAAAACAATTTGCTGCCGTGTACGAATCATGCATACCATGGAGAATTATTTTTTTATGTTTTTGAGTCATGCAGTATAAAAAATAATTTTTTTAATATATTTTAAAATAAAAATACTTTAAAAAATAAATTCTAATTCCATAATCAGCAGACAAAAATGTCACAGAAAATTTGGAGCCCAAGATGGACACTATAATCTTCAAATTGGATTATTGGCATAGGGCTCACCGTAGAAGGAAAAAACAAAACAAAACAGGTGCCACATTTGGACTTTAACTAGAACCTTAAAATCATGTCAATTTAAATAAAAAAAATTCTTAAAATTATTTCAGTTGAATCACATCTAAATTAAATTTGGTTAAATAAGTTTATTAGGTTATTGAAATTTAACTTTATTGATCCATTCAAAATAAAATTTATATAGATAAAATTTTAAGTCTGCGAATAAAAGGTTAATAATCGATCGAGAAGTTCAAAATCGTATCTATATAATTTACGTTGTGTATCTTGATCAATTAGATTGTTTCTTTGTGGATTCCGATACAAAATTTTTATAGATGTTTTTCAAGGTATTTTTTTATTATTTCGTCTAATAAGAAGAATTCTTCAAATTCTATTAATTTTTCTAAAATACTTTCTTTTAAAAAAAAATATATATTTTTGGATTTACTAGTATTCCAACCGTTAATAATCCAAGATTCCAAAAAAAAATCCACCGGAGACGTAAGATATAGAAGGCGAATGAATACTTTTTTTTCTATTTTTTGATCTGTGAATTTTTAATGAATCCGCTTCATTCGTCAACTCTATAATATCTATCCGGAGATAAATATCTATGCTCTTTACTTTAAAAGTTTGTTCATCCTAATGAGACAAAGCAGTTGAGAGTGAACTTTGACCTGTATGGCAACTTCGACAGAGGATGTATATCTTATCTTGATGAAATTTGGCAATTAACTATTTGCTTTTAATTTAAGATGTCTTCGGCGCTGAAAAATCTGGCACATTCTGTAATTAAGATCATGCGAAAGTGAATCCTGATGGATTTAACTATTTCATTTGAATTACTAAAAAAATTAATTGAATGAACTAGTTGAATATTTCATCTGTAAGTTCAACATAAAATCCAGCTTAACAAGCTGGAATCATGGATTTCCCGAGTAATCGAGTTCAATAACTATAGATATATGAGTTATTAAAAAACGTCGTCGCTCGATGAAGACACGTGTTGTGGCTCCTATAAAGAGAACAGAAGAATCCACCACCGTCCTCGGATTTGTAATTTGCTTGACTTTGAAAAGCTAGCATTTAATAGTTTCTTAATGAGAAAGTAACGAACCATCCTTCATTGAACTGAGGAGAGAAAGATTACAAGAACTGTATTTTTTTCACCCTGCAACGCTCAATTCCACACACAAGTAACACAGCCAAACCCAATGGATCTCCGTGAATCGATTGGGAACCAAACCGACGTAGCATTGAGCCTCTCCAAGCAAATCCTCTTAACCGAATCCAACAACTCCAACTTGGTGTTCTCGCCGCTGTCAATTGAGGTGCTGCTCAGTCTCATCGCCTCCGGGTCCAAGGGCAGCACACTTGAGCAGTTGCTCTCCTTCCTCAAGTCCAAGTCCAGCGATCACCTCACCTCCTTCTCCTCTCAGTTATTGGCGGTTGTTCTCACCGACGGGAGCGCCAGTGGTGGGCCACGATTGAAGTTCGCCAATGGCGTTAGGGTGGATAGCTCACTCTCTCTTAAGCCTTCTTTCAAACAGGTTGTGGGCAGCACCTATAAGGCATGCGACTAATCAAGTTGATTTCCAAACCAAGGTACACGATTACTTTCTAATAACCCATTTTTTTCAGCTTTACAAATTACAATAATTTTGTTGTTAGCAACTTGAAAGGATAAATCGATTCTTTTCATGTAGTCTTTAAGTGATTGTAATTTATCAGTAGGAGTGAGCCATGTGTATTAATGTTTTCAAAAATTCCTGGACTGATTCCTTAGGTAGGTCTAATGATGCTGTGCTCTGTTTTGTACTAGTTATTGCTGTTCCAAGTAGATGCTAATAGCTTTAATCTATTTCGAAGGAGCTTGGAATGAGAAGTTTGATGCATCAACCACAAAAGATGATGATTTCTACCTGTTGAACGGGGGCTCGGTTCGTGTGCCGTTTATGACTAGCAAGAAGAAGCAATTTGTATGTGACTTTGATGGTTTTAAAGTCTTAGCTCTTCCTTATAAACAAGGTGAAGATAAACGCAAGTTCTCTATGTACTTCTACCTTCCAGATGCTAAAGATGGGCTGCAAGCTTTGGTTGAGAAAATGGCTTCTGAATCTGGATTCTTAGATCGCCACCTTCCACCAAAACAAGTAAAAGTGGATGACTTAAGGATTCCAAGGTTCAAGATTTCCTTTGGGTTTGAAGCTTCCAACGCTCTAAAGGGACTAGGATTGGTGTCGCCTTTCTCCAAGCTTCCAACGCTCTAAAGGGACTAGGATTGGTGTCGCCTTTCTCCAATGAAGCAGACTTGACTGAGATGGTAGACTCTTCTGCAGGGCAGGGCATGTGTGTTTCAAGCATATTCCATAAATCATTTATTGAAGTGAATGAAGAAGGCACAGAAGCTGCAGCTGCTTCTGCTGGTGTTATAGCATTGAGAGGTATTGACTTTCCCACTAAGATAGACTTTGTTGCTGACCACCCATTCCTTTTCCTCATCAGAGAAGACATGACTGGAGTGGTATTGTTCGTAGGCCACGTTCTCGACCCCTCACAGGCCAATTAATCTTCCATACTGGAGAACTCGTGAGTATGTGGATCAAGCCTAACAAATATAACTTTAATTTACTTGTGGCTGGTTATTGTAATGTGTTTGGCCTTTCCTGTGGTGGTTTGATGCAGGATTGTGTCTACTGTTTTGCTTCGAAGGAGATCCTTTTCTCAATAATAGATTGTATGGATATGGCAGAATCGGCAGCGAAAACTGAGTCATCAATTCTATATATATATATATATATATATATATATATATATATATATATTTAGTTTGGGTGTTTACATTCTCCCCCCTTAATATGAATTTCGTCCTCGAAATTTAAGAGGTTTCATACTCCATACCTGGTAGTTCAAATAAATTGGGGTACCTTTTCCTCATCTCAGCCTCCCTCCCAAGTTTCCTCTTCTATTTGAGTATTTCGCCATAAGATTCTAACGATGGAGATCTTTTTGCTCCGTAGCTCCTTCACTTCCTGATCTAGTATCCTTATGGGTCTCAATTCCAGTGTTAAGTCTTCCTTGACTTCTACTGGAACCTGGGGTAAAACTCGGGTGGGGTCCACGTCAGCCTTCCTTAACAAGGAGACGTGGAACACATCATGGACCTTGGCTAACTGTGGGGGCAAGTCCACTTTGTAGGCTACTGGTCCTACTCGCTGTAAGATTTTGAAGGGTTCGATGAAGCGAGGAGTTAACTTCCCTTTCAATCCAAACCGTAACATGTTCTTCCATGGGGCTACCTTCAGGAACACCTGGTCCCCCGTACTAAACTCGAGAGGTCTTCTCCTCACATCAGCATACTTCTTCTATCTATCCTATGTGGCTTTGATGCGATCCCTGATAGTTCTCACTTTCTCCGTGGTGACTTGGACCAACTCCGCGCCATATAACTTCCGGTCCCCAATTTCCTCCCAACATAAAGGAGTTCTGCACCTCCTACCATACAAGACTTCATATGGGGCCATCCCTATTGTTGCTTGGTG
>Ga0307513_10007025_pt1 | contig 14645 bp, 9 predicted proteins | sample 15_EM_MG_FD_202174 | JGI IMG/M metagenome (GOLD analysis project Ga0307513, IMG submission 202174) | Populus trichocarpa ectomycorrhiza microbial communities from riparian zone in the Pacific Northwest, United States - 15_EM | ecosystem: Host-associated > Plants > Roots > Unclassified | place... | reverse complement strand
GGCGCATACAACCTGGGTTGCGCGATGCAGCTGCAGGCTGCGGTTTGGTATCGACAACGTAGGTTTGAGGAGGCAAGATCTGAGGTCCTGCACGCCGTCGATATTTATGAGAAGCTCGGGGCTGTGAGGAATGTGGGGAACGCTAGGGACCTCCTTCGGGGAATCGAGGAGGAAATGAACAACCCGGTGTCCTTATATTTCGACGGTGAGCTCAAAATGGTGCTGTTTCCTACGCCTATTATTAACTCTCTATCTTCTCGGGGCGTGGAAGGCATGGGATGGCACCGCCTCGGGAGTATGTCCAGCCATCTCTTTCATATGAGACGTGGGCTTCGGGAAGCCGCGGCCGAATACCGCCTCTGGTGCTTTTGGGCGGATATCTTTCTAGTCACCGGCTTGATCGCCGGCCTGCTCGACGTGATTTTCATTGGTATCTTCATATCTCAAATCGTCCTTTCCTACGTTAGCAGTTGCCAGACACGCTGACCGGTTACCGGCGACCTCCTGTACTCGCTTTTTTTGTGCGCATCAGCAATCCCATCCAATCTGTTGCTCGGTAAGGCGATTGACTCGGTTTTGGAACGGATTTTGAGTCGATTTTGAGTTGAAGCCTTGAGTTCTCCATTCAAAATCTTCTACCTCGGCGGGCGCGTTGCTGATGTGGACCCACATTTTTGATCTGTCTCCCATGCTCTTTTCGCCTTTTACGCGTACTGTCCATCGAAAGTGCTTTCCTGATGTTCGGTTCATCAAAGTGACGATCCCCAAGAGGTGGTTGACCATATAGTTCTGGAAAATCCGCAGGACGAGGGGCTGTGGGTAAGTATTCCCGGACACTGAAGACCCTTGATTGAGAGGCCAGCGCTCTAGCGGCAATTGCAACTGGCCGTCAGGGTTACTGAGACCTATGGAATGATGGAGTGCAGATGAAACCTTATATCTCTGACATACGAAGGGTGTAAGCACTCAATATCAATCATCGCGTTTGGGGTAGGCGTAGCGCTAACCGAGAGGCCATACAAATTATGTCTCCCACGCGTCGTTGCAGCCGATAAAACCAGTGCAGTGGAGGGTTTTGTGATATACACGGAACCAGAGAACAGAAATACATAACAAGTGCAGGACGTGATGAACTACTTCTTCTTGTTAGCCTCCTCCTCTTCCCGCTACGGGAGAAAGGGTATCAGTAACCGTGATTAGGGTGTCGTTGCGGGGGATTGATTACCTTGGCAGCACGTAACTTGCGTTGACCCTCGTGTCTAGCACGGAACTTAGCGTCGCGGAGGGTCGTAGCGGCGTTGAAGTTGCGCTCCTCCTCGGTAATTTTGCGTGGAGCCTCGGGGGTGAACGGAGGTGGGAGACCCAAGTTGATACGGGTAGTGGGAACATTGAGGTCATCACCCTGTGCAAATTTTAGCAATAATGGACGAAGAAAAGGAAGAAAGGCATACAGCGGAGTCGCCCTTTTTGGGTTTGCTGGCCTTGCGGGGGAAGATGATAAGCTTGGCCTTGTAAGCCTTCAGCCTTTCAATGTTGAGAGCTTTGCCCTCCTCGCTCAGGTTCCTCCTCCTGTGATCAACAACGATGCCAACGCCACGAGCCTCCTTCTTGCCAATGCCAGCCTCCTTCAGTTCGGCGAGAGTGAACCCACGTCCCTCCCTGAGTTTTCGGTTATAGCGAACTGTTGGAGCACGAACGGCAGGTCGGAGTAAGGTCAGAGGACGAACGCCAAGGGCAGCGGCCTTTGCCTTGCGAGCTTGTCTTCTGCGAACTTTGGAGCCTGGTTGGTCGAACCAAGTGCGGACCCGGCGTTGCCAGTCTTTTCGGAAATGGTTTGCATGGAGGACTAATAAGAGATCTAAGCATCTTGCGTTTCAATCTCGCCGTATAGGTACGCCATACCGTTGTTGTGCTTGAAACCCATTTTGCCGTCTGCGGGTTAAAAGAGAGATCAGTACACGGTGCCATCCAAATCGCTGATCCCCAATCCATCCACTAATCCGCCGAACTTCTTCGCAGAAACCATATAAATGGGCTCGCCGTAGCATTCTGGCACAGACAGGGGGTTTCTGGGGACGACAGAGATGCTCACCTTGAGGATGGGTGGGGGCGGATGCGGTATCAGTGAGTTGTGTGGCCCAGGACCAAGTGGGGATGAAGCCACAGATCACGTGCTGTACGGCTGTAACCGACATTTCCACGGCCGCTCATTCCCAGCTGACACCAATTGCACAAGGAAATACCCAGTATGGCCACAACCTGAGAGAAAACCAGTATTTAAAGTGCAAAATTGGCATGCTGAATGCATGCACATTGCGTGTTCCACGGAATGAGATGAATAGTGCGACCCCTAGTTCTCATAATCATGCGCCACCCCCATAGCATAAGCGCTAACCACTAGGCTCAAACAACATGGTCCCTAGTGTTGGAACGCGGGGTCGAGTACAGGTTGAGTTCTGCGCGCGGCGCACGCTCTGAGTCGGGGGGGACGGGGATGATCGGAGCGTTGATGGTCTCCCGGCAAGCTGATGGGGGTCATACATGTCGATGCTGGAGCAGGTCACGCGAGAGACATCGTTTCAAACCGTCCGCAGTGTGTTGGAGGCGAATAGGGCCGCGGCCGTTGTTGATGGCTGTGTCGTTGAACGTTGACGGATGGAGACTCAGCTCGGGTTCGCCTGCCAATGCGCTGCAGGGTGTTCCCCCAGCGCGTAGACTACAATTATGCTAAGCAAATCCTCGTGGCTAAGCCGGCGATTGCGGTCGTCAGGAGAGTAGACAGTATCGCCTTGATGGCGGAGGTTGGGGTCGAGGACAGCATTGTAGGCGATTATTTGATTCCCGCTCCGTACGTACCCTCTCCTTACCTCTCTCTCCCACCTTTCGTGCGGCAGGATGCTGCCATCGGAATTCCTCCTCTCCTCCCTCTTCCTCCTCAGCTCTCTCCTTCCTTCTGTATGCTCCACTTTCACGTACGACTTTGGCGTGCCGGGTTCATGCGATGACCTCGGGGTTTCCTGGACCGGTCCGTCTCGTCCTATTGACCTCAAACCGTCCTCCGACTCACTTCTCAGAATAGGTGGCCAGGGCCCTTTCGAACTTATTTTAGTCCCAGTACGCGTTTTCGTCCAATGTCATCACCGAAAATCTCGCTTAGATGATCCCCTCCCCCACAGGTCTTTGGAACACCAAGGACTTTCAAGATCCCTGATTCAGCAATAATCAACGGAAAAGGCCTCTATAATGTACAAATCAACTTCCCCGTAGAAACGAGAATCTTTCTCGTCATGTCGGACGCGACGGGTTTTGGATCCGGCGGCACGAGTTTAATTACACAGGTGGGACCATCCGTCAGCGGGAGGAGCTGCAACACGACGGATCCTGGGGTAGACTTCGCTTTCAATCTCGACTCAGCGCTCACACAGTGCAGGAAAGTCCACCACCACTAAATGTGCCCCCACCCCCGTCTAACGTGTCCCACAGGGCCTATACATTTAGCGGATACACCCAAGCGGCTCAACCGGTTACGGTCACCGTCAGTTCTCGGTTATTCAGATGCGCAGTCTCCAAAAACTTATCTCCGTTACAGGGGTTCATTCCCGGAGGGTCCTCATTCCAGTTTAGTCCTCCAACTGGGCCTTCGACATATAACTGGATGGCTGAATTGAAAGCTGGAACATCCGTCGTCTTTGCTATGATGGATTCCCAAGGCCGCAACGGTTGGTATCATCCCACTGCTGAAGGCGCATATAACTCAATCTTGTTCAGGCGGTTCGTCTGACGTCAGACTCGTTGGGGCTTCCGATGACACTAGTTGTCTCGATTCTGACTCGCCTTCCTCCACCCCAAACCCCCCGACTGCGACTTCATCAACCGCCCCCTCATCTCCACCGCCCGGTCAAGGTAACCCGGGCGGTGGACCAAGCACTGTCGCCATTGCTCTCGGGGCCCTAGGGGGTGTCCTGGCTCTTGCTATTGTCGGTGCCATTATCTTCTTTTTCTTCCAACGCAAGAAAAAGAGAGAAAGTGCTTATTCGGACGGTGTATACCCCCACCGGGGAAAGCGCGGCTCGCGAAAGATGTCTCTGGACCTCGAGGAACCACGACCCGTCGACAGCACCCACGACGACCAATCTGTATCCCATATCACGCCATTCGCTTCAAGCTCGGATCACTTGCGACATTCCAGAGAGGATCTTCGGGACGGGGGCTTCGTTTCACCTCGCCCAAGACCCCCATCTTCGAGCGGACCGTCAAAAGCATCGCAAGCTGGTTCCTTCAGGCAGCCTCGATACATTGTACACACCGATGTGGAGGATGCCATACCAGAAGATGGCGATCAGGAACTCATCGAACTTCCGCCAACTTACACCGAACGAAGAGGGCCGCCATCATCCGTGGGGGGGTCTTCTCTCTATACAGACTACCCATCACCTCCACCGTCACAACGTCCCCCCGCATTCCAATGATTTCCTCCCAGGTTACCCCCTTTCTTCGTTTCGTTTGTATTGCCTTCTGAAACAGAGCTCTTGAGAAGGCTTTACCCGGTGCTAGATGGGTACGCGCATTTAAAAAAGTCCCGTGCTCTGTTTGAACACTTGTATTTTTTCAAACCCCCTTTTTATTTTTGGGTTTCGGTCGTGCAGTATGAAGTGCCGGTGCTGAACCTGACGTCCAGTCCTTATCTCGCAATATATCCCCCGGACTTTTCGATTCATCCTCTCGTTCTTTCCTCTTTTCCTTTTCCTCGGTTCTTGATGCGTCCACCTTCGTCTCTATACTACCTCTTGTTCGTTGTCTCGGGAACAATATACAAATACACTATCTGTCTAGACACATTTTCCTTTCAGGTTCCAGTGGGTAAGTGTCTAACGCAGGGCGACGCCATCCTAGACCTTGATAGGGGTGGACAAGGGAATCGAGTAACACTCATTGTGATTCCGACCAAGTCCTGTACATATTTAACTTCTATTTTGGACACTAGGATAAAGAGCGTGCGTGCATGTGTGTGCAAGAGAAAAAACTAATATGGCAAGAACAAGGTGGAAGTAAGGAGTGCTGAGCACAGTCACCCGGTCAATGGCCGTGAGGACAAAGACAAACTCTCGCCACCCAGGCAGAGGGAAGAAAGGGATTACTTGGTGGGTTCAGATAACTGTTGAGGTAGAAAGATGGATTAAGGAGAAGCGAAGAGAAACAATAGAGCACAATACGATGAGGCAGTAGAGGTACACCACAAAGCCTGACGACAGCACAACGTGGGAGGTGGTAAACCGGTTGGATAGACGATAGGGAGTGTCGGAAAACAATGGTTTCTCGGGGGAATAGATGGGGGTTGGAGTTAGTACAGCGGAACCACGAGGCCGAGGCTAAAACAGAACGAAGGAGGGGGCAGGAACAGAAAAGAGCTATGGTGGGCTCTCATAGATCTGTTTGAATTGCGCTGGAACCCGGTCGGTCTGCTTGGTTATTGAGGTCTGTTCGCGCGAAGGCGTCGACCAGGGCATCCTGGTCTCTCCGCCTCTTGTGCCGTTTCCTTCTGTCTTCCTTGATGACGTGCGCTATTCTACGGCGAATCTTGGAATGCATTCGTGGATCGCCTACCGCTTGTTTGCACTTATAGCACGCAAGCTCGATCGACGCCAGCAGGCGGAGAGTTTCAGAGTTATTCAGTGCCTGAGATGACCGTGGCGTCAGCCATGGTTTTGAGAATAGGTGAGAATACGGACATTTAATGACCACGATACTACTCTCGCGTTTTCGACACAGCCGATGACAACAAAGTTGCCTCGTTTCTCTGCTTGCAGGTCACAAGACTGTGGTTTTGGTGTTTCGTAAGCGGTAGATAGACCGATAGGGCAAACCGGAGTACCTCATGGAAGGTGGTCATGATTTTGTCATTTGTCACAGAGCGAACGACTTGGGGATACATTTGTCAGCCGTTCGTGGCCAAAGTGGCGGGGCCGCGGAGCGATACCACTCACCAACACGAGACGACTGGCCGTGAATTTCTTGGGTGACCGTAGCACGCCCCAGATAAACCCAAGCATCCTTCCCAGGTCGGCGAATATGAACTTTGACTGAGATCTCTGGAAAGCCTTCGCGAGATCGAGAGGGTGTTGTCGACGCAAGCGTTGGAGTCGGACCGGGGGGAGTCGTGAGCGACTGCATCAAGTTTTCTAGATTGAAGGCCGAGCCTTGTGATGTCGAAGCTTCAGTGTTTCCGAGGGTCTCTGGCTGAGCGGACGTCATGGGCTGCTGTGCAAGATCAACGTTGCCCGGGATGACATCGACCTCCATGCCCTATGAGTAACCCGTTTATGGAGGTTAGCGTACGTTCGGACAGACCGATAATTTTACGCGTTCTGCTTACGGTGTCCATGAGGGGGATATACGCGTGGGTGTGGCTGCGAGTGTGAGTGGACGTTGAGGTGAAGTGTCCGCGACGAGAATGTGAACAAGGGCAGGGGGGATGTGTGCACCTCCACGTGACTGCGCGGGGCCATAAATGATTGTCCTCTCAAAAGATATGCTACAGTTGGCCAAGCTACGGTCTCCGCAGTACACTAGACATTCCTACAGTATCTCCCGATAATGGCTATCGCTGGTCTGGCGACAGATAAGGACCAGCAACCAGACAGAGGTTGCGAGGAGTGAACTCGACTTTGATGATCGGAGTTCGCTTCGTGGAAAAAGTAGCTAGCAGATCCGCGCTGTGCCGCGGAGGCATAGTTTCAGAACGGAACTGTGGATGCAAGGAGCTAGTCCTACTTACGTCTCAGACGAGTCGATGTCATCCTTGTTTGTATCTGCTGACGAAAATCCGTTGACAGTCGCCCCATTCTGTTGTTTGTTGGGGGGTCCGCCAGTCCCTTTAACATCCCAGCACTTCATCGTCCAGTCAGCGCTGCCACTGACAAGCAGAGAGGACTCGGCGCTGAAGGCGAGTGAATAGATTGAAGCCTTATGTCCAGTCATTTTCTTTATCCGCTTGCCGGAACCAAGGTCCCATAGGTTGATGGTGAGGTCCTCGCCTGCGATGAATCTCAGTCATTTACTTAAACTTGTGGACAACTCTACGCACCTGCGCTAGCGAGATACCTGCCATCAGGGCTGACAGCAAGTGTAGAAAGGCCCCCCTGGTGTCCTATGAACACCCTCACGCAAGACCCGCGCTGAACATCCCACAATCGGGCAGTCCAATCACTCGATCCCGTTGCCAGATACAATGAGTTTGGATGGAAGTCCAGACACTACCAGCGTCTTTAGTTCCAAACCTCCAAAGCAAGAGGACGAACCCACATCCACATCGCTCAGATGACCCGCATATATGCGTAATGCCGTCGTGCGATCTGTTGACCACAGCCTCGCCGTCCTGTCCCTGCTCGCAGTGGCAAAATACACCCCCATTGGGCTCCATTTTACGTCCCAGACCGGATTCTGATGGCCACGATACACGACTAGATTTGTCATGGTATCTAGTGACCACAATCGTGCTGTGCTATCCGCAGAGGAGGAAAGCAGATGTCGTGGTGAGGCAGCAGAGCCACTCAGTGGGTCAAAGGAAAGCGAATAAACTGGCCCACTGTGTCCTATCAGCTTTCGGGTTGTTGTTCCGCCCTTTTCTTTGAGTTTTCGTAATGATGCAGCTGGAATTAATCGTCAGTGGCGTAGCCAACCGGTAAACGGAATAGCACGGACCATCCTTAATGGAACTTGGTTGAAAGTCACTTCGCATACCCCTCAGTTTCTCGCCTTTCAGGCTCCATAATCGGATGTAGCTCTCGGCAAATCCTGCAGCCATCATAGAGACATCTGGGGAGAATTCGATGCATGGAGCGCTAACAAAATGTTAGTGTCGGACACATTTTAGAGACGAAATCGTACCCTTCTGGCACATCATGCAGAGAGTATATGCACACACTTGGAAGTGCAGATGCTCTGTAAGTGGCAGCAGCAGGGGAGTTCACCCCGACAGCGGTGAGAGTTGAGGGTTCCAGACGAATCCGTTTTCGCTCGTCTCTCACCCTTTCTACCTCGCGCCTCACGTCCAATGTCTTGAAGGTTGGAGGGTGTGGAAGTAGTTCTGCAGTTGTTGGGGCTATCGTTCCGGGTACTGTCGGTTGAATATTGTAGTTAAAGTCGTAGGACGTTGACAATTCCCGATCGATCATGGCCTGTTCTTTGATTGCGGTTTGGAAATCTTCGCTCAAAGGAGCAGGGCCCAGTTTCAATTGACCCGCAGAGGCATTGAACGCTCTAGGATCGACGAGAGCGGTGGCGGCGTTCTTATTTTGGGGGATCAACGAGGACAGGAGTCCAGTAGACTCCTCCCATGAATTCGGTGTAACTGTGGTAGAACTTGCAGTGGTAACTGTGAATTCACAGTAAACAAAACAAAGTGTTCATGAAAGAGACGAGTATATTTACCATCAAACCGTAAATGATTATTTACAACCCCCAGGGTCGCCGAGCGACCCCGTTTACCCGTCTCGCCGGAGAATCCGATGCCGGCACCGGTGCCCTCACCCGAGGAACCCTCGGTGAGCCATCCTATCAGCAACGACAGCCCAGACCTGCTCATTTTAACCACGTATTTCTCGTTCTTGAACCGTTGGGCTAAGTCGTCATTCTGGACATGTGCCGGAAGGGATAGGGTTGAAAGGTGGTGGAGAGTAGGTCTGTGGCTTGTCATCAATTGTGGTGAAAATTGGTTGAAAAATGACCGCCCTGTGGATGCCTCTGTTAGTCAGGTACAGCCCGGTTTGATAACTGCCAACTGACCGGCGTCTTTGTACCCCGCCTGGATCAAATCAAGATAAAAATGGCAGAATATCGGGAATAGCACTGGACGAAGCTCTGGCTGTAAAACGGTTAAAAAAGAGACGGGGACACGTGCATGTGTGTATGAACCTGATACATGTCAAGAGATCCCTCCACCCAAGCCTCCAATTCACGGTAACCTCCGTGTTTGTCAGTGGGATCTGACACCAGAATATCTTCAGCACCGATAGCCCCAAGACTAGCAATGAGGTCATGGATCGTCGTTGGGTTATTCATCCCTACGAGCCCCTCCAAGACGTTGGGGGTGCTCTTGAACACGTTCTCACCCGGACGTGACGGTTTCGACGCGAACACGGCAATCTTTGATATCAATTCGTCCGCAGAAATCGTAGTGGATCCAGAGGCTTTGTTGCTTTCAGAGGTATCATCATCCATTAACTCTGAAAGGGCGTCTTCAGCTGCTCTGTATCCGCGTACTTTCAGATACTCCAAGACGAGACGATCGGTATCCGCGACTTGGACGACATCTTGCGGCGCGTTCGGAGTGGGTTCCTCTTGGACAGGGGATTGAGATGGACCCGGGGTTCCTGTGGACATCGTGTGAGGACAGCCACCGCTTGGAGGTCAAGTAGTAAGAGAGAGGTCGTGATTGATCACGTGTCCCCGCTTCTTCTCCATTCCACTCCCGACCCTATTATATCTGGGCGCGAGCTCAACGCATAGAAACAATGTGGGCTATCGGTCGCGTCTCTCAAGTTTCGCATTAGTTGGCTTATTATCTTTGATCAGACAACGAAAGCGCTCTTCTGTGTGTAGCATACAGGTCCCACGGCCTGTACCTGGCCCCCAAGGACCGCGCTAACGTCCAGTGTACCTAGCCAGGAGCCCGCTCATAGGATACCGATCGCTACAGCATCCCACCTTCAAGTTATACCCACACAGTATACCAATGTCCCTTTCAAGTGCACTCGGAAGGCTTCGAAATACTTCTCGCACCCATAATCGTGGACCATCGACCCAGTTGCCCGAAGCCCAACGAAGTACGATCTCTCTGGTTTGTGCTCTATCCCAGATCTTCTTCTGGCTGCTTACGCACGTCCTTTTAGTTCCTGGATCGTAGCAACATATTTGGGAAGAAAGCTGAACCTGGGCTAAAGGGGTATCGCAGCTTGTTATCAGAGGACGCTATACCAAACTTACAACGAATCCTGGCTTCAATCGCTAACAATATCCTTACCATGAGGTAGGCCGCTAAAATCTCTGTGTGAGCGGCGAATCCTAATGCTTCTTCGACAGTGAAGGGGATGACCTGCGAAACGGGCTGAAGGTCGGGACACAGCCACGAGCCAAGGCTTAAACATACCTCTCACGTTATTTACCCAGGTCATGGAATTAGAAGACACTGTCTTAAAGCTACTTCAACATATCCGCGTTTTGCGGAACCACTCACGACCGATTGGCCGTCTCCCTCCGGAACTACTTTCCAGGATATTCGAACTCGTCGCCGCTCCCCCGGAATACGATTCGACCCCGACCCTGAAAGACGTCATATCGTTGACCCACGTGTGTCATTACTGGAGGGCCATCCTGTTAAACCACAGCGGTGTTTGGTCCGATATACACCTCAAAGGGCAAGATCCCGGCTTAGTGGCCCAACAGCTCGAACGGTGTGGGGACACGGCACTCAGCGTGAACGTCCACCTGCAGTTTTGGATGTTCCGCAGAGAGAATGGCCGCCTCCTCAACAATCTTCGGGAAGCGTTGACGAATATCCGCCTCCATCAGAACCAGGTTCGACGATTAGTCGTGCACATTTCGTGCTGTCAGGCTTTCCATCAGTACTTCAACTTCGACCTTCCGAACCTGGAAGAACTTGTCTGGGAGGATCTTTGCATGCAACATGCAATCACCCACAACTCCAACCCCCCAGACCCCGAACACAATCGGTTCCCAAGACTGCGACATCTCTCCGTGAAGAAGAGTCTCTATTGGCCGGTGGAGTTCACAAACGGATTGACGAGCTTCAAGTTGGAAGGACATATGACGGTTACACCCGAGAAACTCACTGGTTTCCTTCGGCGGAACCCAGCTCTAGAATCCCTGGAGTTAACCAATTTCCACGTACCGTACCGCTTCCTTCCGGATAAACCCATCGAACTGGACCATTTGACGAAACTATCGATCCGAAACGTGGAACATGGGCACATCTTTCCCTATGTTGCAGTACCCGCCCTCAGTAGTTTGGACATCGGGCCGTTCGAGCAACCTCCACGTTGGGTTGGTTCCGTGTGGTACGGTCTCCAGGTCCCGTCTGGAATCACTGCCCTTATCATCACATATCACGGCCCTGAGGGAGATCGGGACAAGATTTCGGTGGTCGGTTTCGACAAGACATCTACACGGTTGTTGGCCCTCGCGGAACACTCGGTCGCGAGACGGCTTAGCCCTGTTCTTGATGCCTTGGTCAAGGCTTCCTTAGACTTGGTCACCACTCTCCATTTCTACGAGGAAGGGAAGAATCTCGAGGATCAAATGCCATCCGATTCTATCCTAGCTCTACTCAGGAGCCTCTCGCAGTTGAGACGGATCAATTTGGGCTGGGATCATCTGACCGACAAGGTCATTGCGTGCCTGAACGACCACAGGCAGTTGTGTCCGGACTTGAAGGATTTGAGGGTAAAGATCACGAGAAGGTCGTGCTCTTCGAGATTCGAGGCAGTTCGGGGGTTGGTGCGGTCACGCGCGAACGCGGAGCAGTGGCTCAGCAGAGTCGAATGCTTCGTCTCGGAAGCTGACGGAGATGCAGAGGCTACCAAACAATCGTGGGATACTCTGTTCCGAGAATCCGATCTGGCGAGCTCCCTTCGTGACGCGTAAGTCAAATAAAAACGATGCTCGATCTCCAGCCTCTTACTCAATTATGCACGTTACAGTGGCGATAGCCGTTTCAGTACGGATATGGGTGACGCATCACATCTCGTGGGAGCCGGCTATCTATGAGGGCGGATCTGTATTGTTCGAGACGATTGGCAATTTATGATCATAGTTTGATCAAGTACGCACTTCCGGGATCTAAATGTACGCATACCATTGAACCTTACGAATTTATACCCGGCGCGCTTTGACGAGAACGTAATCTACCTGCCTGTCCTCCCACAACAAGACTAAACCACCAAAATTCACCCTAATCAGGAACCTCGCTACCCAGGCCACGAATGGTGAGTGGTCCACTCCCATGCTCGGCCGCTTCTGCATCCTCTCCTGTGCGTAGTCCCAGGCAGGGGGGAAAACGCGGCCCCCAATGGATTCCGTGGACAGGATCTCGAAACCGGCTTGAGTGAGGAGCAAATTAAACCTCGAAGCAGGTCGCCACTCATCCCCGGCCATCATCTTGACGACTGTGGAAACGATTAGTAGCAGGAGTCTCTTGAAGATTCCTTGCGATTTGCCGGTGACATTCTCCGAATTGGCGCGGGGGGTGGAGGTGCCTTCGGCCCTGACTATGTCTGCGTAAGAAAACTCGGCACCGGGCGGAAGTATGTCGTGGAGGGCGGCAAAGCAAGCGCGTAAACCGTCATCTGGGATCTCGGCGAGGACCTCGCACGAGTATGCACCAGAGAACGGTGCACTCTGGAGGGTGTCGATCTTTGTCGCGTTAAGGAATTGGTGAGTGATCTTGGGTGAGAGCCCAGCGGAGGCGGCGAGCTTGTTGGCGGCGGCGACGTGCCCCTGGTTGATGCTCACCCCCGTGACGTTGACGTTCGGCCCTGGAAGGTGTTGGGTGAGTAACGAGTGAGGACAGACCCTCGGCGAGAACGTACCCAGGGAATTGACCGCATCGATGGCTGACTGGCCCAGCCCACACCCAATCTCGAGAAGGTTCACTTGTCCGTTCCTCGCATGTTTGTTCAAGACTTGGATATCCAGCTGCTCGATGACAGCTTTGACGAGGTTGGCGGAGGGGGTTTTGGTGGACGGGCCCTCGTCCCAGAAACCGTAATTCAGGTATCCGGTTCTACCGTCCTCGAACTTGCCCACGTTGAGGGCGACGATATAAAACTCGCGGAAGGCGTAAAGCAGGGTCCCAGTCAAGAAGGACAAAATGCTGAAGGGGACGAACTCTTCGAAGGCGTCCATTGCTGGGTGGTTGGGACCATACCCTCAGGTTAAGTGAATTTATACTTTCAGTCATCGAGTCTTGGTTATTGCTGCACCAAATCCAGTGAACTAGGCGGAGACAATGGTCCCGCTGGACCGATTCAGACCCCTCCCCCCCGGAAATACTGTTGGTACGCCCACGGAGCGGCGTCGGGGAACTGGGGATATTCCTGTATATCCCCATAAACAGCTGAAATCGAAGGCCCGGACTCAGTAGCCGAGAGGGTCGGGTCGCGGGCCTCTTATAAAGCTCTATGGGCTAGTGGATGAAATTCTGACGCAATTGCATGAGCCGTGTAACCTACTGTCAGATTTTGGGGGGCCACACGACCCCCTGTCGACTTGTATTCCCTTGTGGGCCCAAGCGAGGTGGACGAGATTTTTCTGACGAGTGTACTCTCACCGGAAGGGAGAAATCTCGTTGACCGGGTGCGGGATTACCACAGTAGTACGTTTGAACTTTGGATATTTACAGAGAACCAACGGCTGGCTAAATATTGTGTGGATGTTATCGATGCGTTGGTGTGTACACTTGTCCCAACCCCAACGAGGAATTTGGGGTCCCTTACTATGGCTCGAGTATACCAGCCAACTCCAAGCTCCGCCACTGTTGAAGTTGTAAGGTCTTGGAAACCCGAGTGCCTATATTTATATCTATAGGATGATCGATGAAGTGAGCGACCATCTGCCATAAGGCTCCACTATGTATAGGTTAATATCCGGAGCTCTTTGAGGGATATCGATTCCATATCGTTCGTCCGAAGTCCATCAGATACAACGCTGGCACCGCGGGAAAGGTTATTGGGTGACTATCCATAGGCTTTTTATCCTCGAATAAACGAATATCCGGTGCCTTTTAAAGGAACTGTCAGGACCCCGTCCATCATGCCGGGTCGCGGGCAGCGCGAACCTCGGTTACTGGCACCCTTCTACGACGGAAATAACATTATCTGGTGGTACGGATAGTGGGTGACTGTCCGTAGGGTTACACCGTGTACACATGTTCCTATATGAATATCAGAGGACTTATAAGGGAACTGTCAGGACCCCGTCCGTCGTGTCGGGTCACGGTCAGCGCGAACCTCGGCTACTGGCACCCTTCTATGATGTTTAGAGATATCTCTAGTCTTACGGATAGTCACCCAGTCACCCATTACAGTACTGAAATGGACGAATCAAATCAGGAAAATCTCGAGTCGGGTTCTATATGCAATTGTGTCCAATCGACGCGCTTCCGCATGCTCCACCCGCTTCCATCGAAACGCTCGGTCCATGGAAGCGCTTCGAAGTACTCCCCTAAAGTTTTGTGTAGTGTATCGTTGAGTAAATTGGTGCTTATTCCAAGCACATGGTCATCCATTCCGTCTAAATCTGGTGCCTGCAGAACAAGTCAGATGAGCAAAAATTACTCGGCCACGGTTGCACGGGCTTCGATACGCTTCGAGCCAACTGTCGATACCAGAAGCGTTTCGAAGCGCTTCTGTGGTACCTCTTGTTATTCCAGGTGCTTATATTCACCCACAAGCTGACGGCATTTTCCTGATGGCCAGAAAAGAATTCCAGCGCATGCTATTGGGTCGTTTTCAGCAAGTAACAACTCCGATCTCCTACCTGGAATATTATCCACTTTGTTTCCCATGGGGACCGGAGATTTCGAGGTTCCAGACAGTACTTGCGCAATCTTGTTCCAAAAGCAAGCGGAT
>Ga0307513_10007024_pt1 | contig 14646 bp, 16 predicted proteins | sample 15_EM_MG_FD_202174 | JGI IMG/M metagenome (GOLD analysis project Ga0307513, IMG submission 202174) | Populus trichocarpa ectomycorrhiza microbial communities from riparian zone in the Pacific Northwest, United States - 15_EM | ecosystem: Host-associated > Plants > Roots > Unclassified | place... | reverse complement strand
AGGGGCCCTTCCTCTGCAATATGCCAGTGTGGGCTCAGTCGAATGCGATGTGTTCGCGTCTTTGGATTGCAAATCTATACGGGCTTCTGATATTTGGTAGTATTCACCAAATTGGCCATGTCCAGTTCGGGCTTGTGTTACTATGCACAGCGTTCGACAGTCGAGTGTGCGGAATGCGTGTGATCTAGCCAGTGAGGGTGGAAGGCGGTCTGCCATGACGTATCGTCCAGTCATTGGTTTCTTCGCCCATTCTATGACCATGCATCTTGCAGGCCTTTGCGTATCTGTTTAGAATGGCTTACAAATGTGGTGGTTTGTACTGCTGGTTCAAGTCCGGTTGCCTGCTTTGCCAATTCGCCTGCCCTTCGTTCCCTTTAATCGCCATGTGCCCTGGGACCCACGAGATTTCTCTGACAGCTTTCGGGCTATTGTCGAAGGCCAGTGCTATCTCCAAGATCTTGTGAGAGATACCCTGGTTTGATCCAGATAGAAGATGTGTTATCAGCAAACAATATGAGATGGGTCTGCGCACGGCTCCCTTCGGGTCGGGTCTTTTCGTATTCGATTGCTGTTTCCAACTCTCTCTCTGCGGGAGGCATGATACCTCAGTGATTTACATGCCAATGTCTTGAGTAGACCCAAAAAACCGCCATATTACGAGGGTGAATGTAGTGTTGCGAGTGTTAGAAATCGGGGTTTCTGGTGGTACCCACCTTCCATACCCGCCGTACGCAAACCACATGGGTACCTGATGGAGGCTATAATCGCTTATGCACGTCGGATTTTTCGGAGGCGGGGTGGCACAACCTCCGGTGTGCTATGTTCTGATAGACGTCAGCTTGCACATCGCTATGCCATTAACATTCATTTTCAGTGTTTTTTGGTTCGTGCACAATGTATTTAGCGTGTTCTGAGTTACGAATAGACCAAGAGGGTTCACACGCGATTTTCCGATCCCGTAATAATTCTAGCAGAGAGAGAATGGGGGGTGATGTGGAGTAGAACTATGGAGAACTTGTGGGAGGCGAGAGTATTCAAACCTTCGATGTTGCACCTTTGGTCCTTTTGGCAGCTTGCTTCTGCCTCTGTCATTTCCCGACCTTGGACCGGCACTTCGTGTAGCATTTGACAGGGAATTGGAAGGTCTGCATTGTCGAAATTCAATCTTCGATTGGCGGTCTTGTGTCATGGGCAAGGGTTGATGCCTCGGAAGTAGGAACTTGGGCCTGAGACGACATGGTGTCGGAGGGTTTGAACTGACCTCCTAAGATTGAAACTCCTGGCACCACACTTAGAAACCCTCTAGCTTGGTTTTATATGCGCGAGAAGCTTACCACTGGATTCGAAGTGAAGGACCTTGGGATGGGCGCAATGTCGTCCCCATTACTATGAATGACGAGGCACCTGTTACTACGCAGTGCATCTGTTCTCTTTGGAGAAGATGGAGAGAGCTAGACTATTCCTAATTAACAACAGACACCGAGCAAAGGCGGAGGCTGGACTGATAGGCTATGTAAAGATCCACTGTGTGCAGAGGCTCCCTTATTCAGGCATTAATGCCCGACAGGATTTGCATTTAGAGGCCACGGCGCCTGTCTGTCCGTGCCCCAGTCACTTCAAGCAACGAGAACAACAAGTAACATTTGATCTAGCGATGAATCTAGACTGTGCAACCGGGCAATTCCCCCTACAGCCTTTGTCAGGCCACCCGCGATCGAGCGTCGGAACTAGACTTTCTCTTATCTCCTTGCTTAGCTCCTCCCGCGAATCAGAATGCTCCGGCGTTCCCGTAATATTCCCTCTTTCAAAATTTCTGTGATTTTTTGTCCGGAATCGGAGTTTATTCCAAAATCCCTAATCAGCATTTTGTTCATTACCTGAAAGCCGGTCATCCTGCATCAACCTGAGCAACTAGATGAAGCCTACTATGTGTCCCACGCTCATCCGACACATCCGGCTGAGCTCTGGTGTGCCCTTCCCCTTCAACTTCCATCCTCTGGTATTCCGTGTCGCTCTGTTTTGCCCCTGCCAACCTTCGTTTCCGCCTCTCCAACGCCGCTTCCGGGGTCTCTTGAGCTTATTTTTTTGCTGCAGCTCTCCAGGCCAAAAAGTATAAGCCCTTCCTCTTTCGTCTCCAAGACTTGCTTTGTCCATGCATTATTACCCACCTCGCACCCTTTCCCATGCAGTGCTTTACACCCAAAAACGGCAAGTCCCCAGCAAGGCTCTCCTACTCGTTTGGGCTATGGAACGTCCGAGAATTGGTTAATGCGGGCATTAGTTGCGTAGGGGACGCGAGTGGCGCGCGTGGATGGCTGTGAAACGTGGCTTCTCGGAGGCGAGCTCCTGGCAGGTGAGCGATAGATGCCGCAACCCACGTTTTTCGGAGCCTACAAGCCACGCGAGCGAACGTCAATCGCCACGACCACGAGGGAGGGTGACGCCCGTCGTCGATATGCCCGATGTGGGACCCTCGATCCAACCTCGTCCGGCCCACTGACACCACACTTCAAGGAGCTAACAGGACGTGTACGCGTCTGTCAATTTATTTAGAGTTTTAGTTCCACGATGCAGTGCCCCTACGATGTCGAGCGTTGAAACGTCACCTAGAATGGACCAGCACAGTCGCATTGGTCATGCTCACGAATAATTGCGTCAAGGCATGACGACATATGCCTTTTATGGCTCTTGTTCCGAGCAACGCGGGCACGAGTGCGTTCTTCAACGGAGACTGGATAAGCGTAGTCAATCCGATCTCCCCGAGGAGGCGTCTAGATGAATTGGGTCCGTCCTGTAATAAACGTCACAGCTCTTTCTCATCCAGAATCTTGAACCCGGAGGGGGCACGAAGCCAACGTGTCGGCGGACCGCGGACTGCCGCTTGTTACCGTGCGCGAGTCTTCGCTTAACACGAGCAACTCCACACACTCTGTAGGGGGAGTGGGAGAATTTTATATCTCCACCGCGACGCCGCGTCGATCAGTTACCCCGACGACTCGACCAGTCGCTAAGAACTTTCTGAAACACGCAACAAAAATAAGCCACACAGAAATTCAATCACGAGTAGTATCAGTACGACATTGGACATGGACGTCAGCTTCAAGCGGTCCAGTCAGGGATAGGAAACAGTTACGGGTCGGGGTCACGGATGGAAACGGGCCGTAACGAAGGATAGGGGAGAGTAGTGACAAGGTAATAAGGTAGAGGTAAGAGTGGGGAGGGTGTTCGACGACGGCTTGCTAAGTAGGGGAAAATAAGAGGGCAGTACTACATAGTCTGGTATGGCAATGAGGGGAGGAGAGAGTGAGTAAAAAAGTCCCTAGACTGCATTAACGAAGCAAGCGGCGAAGATCATAAACTTGATGTATTGACCTCAAAAATAGGCATAACGAGGGGGAAGCTGTCCTCTGGTGGTGTGCCTAGGCGGAGGGCTTTCGGAAAGGATTTCTGTCCACGGCCGTTGTCCCACCAGACGAGTACTCCCGCGACTCGTCCTTGACCTCGGGGAACATTGTGCTCAGCTTGTATAGCTCAGCGTCAGAGTACTTCTTGGGGTCAGAGCGCTTTACTTCTTCCAACGATTGCATATCAAAGTCGCGCCTGGGTGCCTGTGGGGCGGGCTTGCGCAGAACATTCGGCTGCGCCGACGAGTCTCCGGCAGTTGACACACTAAAATGCGAGGGCATCAAGTCCTGACTAGGACCCTTGGGTTCGGGTTGTCGGCGAGGTTGGCCAGTGACCTGCGAGTAGAATGAGGGCGAATTGCCGCGCGAGACTTGATCGTTCATGAGATCCGCATAGTGTTGATCCTGTTCGCGCGAGTAACTCGGCTGTCTCCTGTGCTCACGATCTCGTCGGGATGAAGGTGCTCTGTACGAGTAGGAACGCCGAGAGCGGTGATCGTCCTCGTCCTCAATCTCCTTGCCATATTGAGACTCTCCGTACTGTGAGCGGGTTGGAACGTTAAGATACAGAGGTCGGGTTTTCGTGCGTTGGCTCCTGCCCTCAGAACGCTCCGCGCGCGAGTCGTCCGTATAGCCATCCGACGTCCTCGTCCGGCCAGTGATGGAAGGACGTCTCGGAGCGGGCTCCTGCATCGTAATCCACGTTCTGCGACCCTCGTCTGTGTGGGAAGCAGATGTCCGCCAGTCGCCAGCCGAGCTGCGTGCACCCTCGAGGTCCCGCGCGCGGTTATCCTTCTTCTTGCGCGTGAAAAAGCCAAACGGATTGCGCCAGAGCCTAGACCAGAGCCCGCGGTTCTCCAGTTGGGCCTTGAACTCCTGTGTGCGCTTGGCCCGTTTCTTCCGGGCCTGGCGGCGCCAGATGAGGATGCAGACGGCGATGATGAACAACCCGCCAAGAACCATAAGGAGGATCTGCCACCATTGAGGCGTGAATCCACCGCTTTGCTGTTGGGCGTTGGTCGCTGCATTAGGATCGAGTGGGGGAATGGAGACCGGGGGAATAGCGGCGTTGCTGGGCACAACGACCAACTCGGCAAGGCAAACTCCAAGCCCACCAACGGCGCCGGAGCCAGACCCACAGTCCACGGCCTCGCACTTGCCAACGCGGAGGACGGCTTTATCGCTCGCGCAGCTCAGGCATCCGGACGAGCCCCCAGTAGAGCACGACTTGCAGGACGAATCGCACGACTTACACGTGCCTGACGAGGCGTCAAAGTACTCGGTCTTGGCGCAAGTGGGGAGGCAGCGGCCGTTACTTGTGAGCACGGGAAGGTTGGATGGGCAGGTCCTGCATTGGTTGAAGCTAGGCCCTGAGCAGGTTGCGCAGTCTGGGTGGCAGGGAATGCAGGAACCGTTTGAGGAGAAGGCGTTGGTCGGGCAGGATGAGACGCATTGTCCGTTGAAGGCGGATTGGCCAGAGGAGCAGGTCAGGCAGAAGCTTGGGCTGCTGGAACAAGTTGCGCATCCGTTGGTGCAGGCTGTATATACTTATCAGCGTTTTGTGAAATATACGAGAATTCGGTAAAATTACCAGTGCAGGTCTTTCCGTCGCTCGAAGCAATCTTACCAGCCGGACAAGTTGCAACGCAGTTTCCATTGTCGAGGACAAACCCGGGTAGGCATTGATCGCATTGTCGTTGATCCTGGGTTGCAGCATCGGGGTTGAAGTTGGGAATCGAGCATTGGGCGCACTTGGGCGGGCAGGTATCGCACACAGTCCTACGTTTGTCGGCAACGAGCGAGGTACCCCTGCACTTTCCCGTGTTATCGAAGGCCAGGCACTGCCCGCCGCGAAGATATGCGGTCGGGGGGCACGCGGTGCAGTCTGTCGGGTTTGGACCATTGCATGATGCACAAAGCGAGTTGCAAACCTGACAAGAGGTACCGGATTGGAAGGTGCCCTGGCCGCAAGTGGTTGAATCAGCCGCGATGCATCTGGTCGGGTTGCCGGGGTGCGGAAGGGTGCCCGGCGCACAGGTAGTACAGGCTGTGGCAGTACAGGCGCTGCAGCCAGAACCACAGGACACGCAGTTGTTGGTGGTCGAGTCGAAGAAGAAGCCCGCGTCGCAGGTCGCGCATGCCGTACCATTAGAAGCGTTGGTCCATCCTGTGAGACAGGTGCAAGTGCCAGACGAGTTGCAAGTGCCATTCAAGCAGTTGCACTTGGAGGGCGCGTTCGAAGGGAGTGGAGTGGAGAGGCACGCGCCGGTTCCGGATGGTCCTTCGTCACACTTGTCGCAATTGTTAGGGCACTCTGGAAATAGTGAGAGTCAACACCAATACGAGGTAATCCAGCGTGATGAGAAGTGTGACTGACTGGAGCAGTTGGGCCCAAAGAAACCCGCTTCGCAGGTCTCGCATGACGTGCCGGTGAACCCGGGAGGACACACACACTTGCCCTGGGCCGAGCAGGTAGCCTTGGAGGAACAGGCAGGTGAGCATGTGCTCGTTTGGATATCCTTGACAGAAATAGACGAGGCGATGGCGAGTGAAGGTGGAAGTTGGGACCAGAACGGGAAGTTGTCCCAGATTACGACGCGGGAGGTCGAGGAGCCGGTGGTGGCCTCGATTGCCGCCCACGTGTTTGGGGGTATGAGGAAAGAGCCGAGACCGAGCGTGGAGCCATTGAATGCGTTGGGGCCTGTAGGTTGGGAGATAAAGGCGGGCTTGCCGACGAAGCCATCGGCTGGGTATGATAATACACCAGGCTGGAGGACTAAAGAGAGTGGAAGAGAAGGTGGCGCGGGCGCCGTGGATGCAGTATTGTTAGAAAAGCCATTTGCTACGGATACAGTGGATGAAGGAGAAGTGAGAGCCTTTTGCAGGTCAGAGTCCGAGACTGAGGACGTGTATGTTCCGGGTAGTAAGATGAAATCGGTATCGCTAGTCGACAACGTAGCTCCAACTATGAAGGGCGAGGTGGTCCTGGTCAGCGTCTGGAGGCCGATCGGAAAGAAAAATGCACACAATTCGTAATATTTGTTGTGCCCTCGAGACATTGGTTGGCACTGCATACTTGAACAGACTTGCTCTGAGCAACTGTGGCGAGGCGGGCGTGAGTAACGGCAACAGTGGCGTTGGGAGTCGGAGGAACGTGGAACGTGGTCAATATCCTACCTGCTAGAGAAACCAGAGCAGCTGGGAGGAGAAAAGAAAGCATAATGGGTTGCCGATGGCACAAAGGCCGATTAAACTGGCGAGGCGTATCGTTACGGGTGGAGAGCGAGGTCGTCGCAGCCGTCGTTGTCGTCGTTGGGGTCGTCTGTAGGGGTGCGGACGGAGGAAGGGAGAGAGGAGAGGAGGAGCGTGCAAGGTGAGGAGCGTGAAGAGTGGAGAGAGGTGGAGAAAGAGGTGAAAAACGCCACTTTCAGCCCCCATTGTGGTAACCAAATACCGGGACAAATAAACAGCCGCTTCTTTTCCTTTTTTGGAATCAAACAAAGCTTTGACAGCCGGGAACAGCACAACAGCACAACAGCAGAGCAGCGGCTATTCACTTGCCCGGAACTTCAACGGCCGTCGAGTCCGTCACCTCCCTCAACCCTGGGCCGTTGCGCGATCCCTGGGAGTCGCCTAGAGCGAGAAGTTACACGACATGCAAGACCCCAGATTGCCTTTCCTGGTCCCTGGCTCGTGTCCACCCGGTCCCGGTTTTGCTGCCCCGCGGTGAGCTGCAAAGGCCGGTGGCAGATGATAGGGATCCCACCGACAAACGTGACGTGCGAACGTGGTGAAGCTCTTCGGGCGCTGTTATGAGATTGCGGCAAAAAGTCTCCACGTGAGTGGGTGCACTCTTGCTCTATGAACCACGCTGAGTGGAAACGATACAGCAGAGCTTGAAGACGCCTCATATGCAATAACAATAAAGTGTTCGTAAGTTGGGCTGTGCTAACCACTGGAAGAATCGAAATCCGCTCGGTAAGTGGACTTGGCAAACGACCGAATCAGACTCCATTTGCATGTGAGGGAGTGACTAGCTTAGTGTCATGGAATCATGCTCAGGTTGTGCCTTGCGGGTTGGTGCGGGAAAGACTCCTGTCATAATAGTCGCTCATCTTGCCTTGTAGAGTATGTCATAACAAACTAACCGATTACGATGCATAGGATTTGGAACCCCCAGCGAGGGACAATGAAACTCATTGAGGGAACCGCGGAATCAATTTGAGGAGCGGTGGCTCGGAGCTCGAAGAGCTTGTGACAGGTACTTTGGTAGCAGTCAAGTTGATACTGGGATATGGTTTCTGATACGCGACGCCCTTGGACGCTTCACATACGGTGTGATAAGTTTCCGACGGCCTTCATGAGCCAAAGAAAGGATGCAGGCGGGTAGGGAGAATATGCATGGATGCTTAAAACGTTAATGACGAGGGAAAATGAACGGGATAGTATGACGTCGGGAGGAACATCGAAGCCAAGGCGCGAACTGAGGCTGGGTGGCAGTTGCTGTTCCCTGCACCAATGGTAGATGACCCAAGACTAGGTCGCCATGCCCGGAGATCATAACCATCTGGAAGCTGAAACTTGTCCGCTTTAATCAGTATCATCAACCGACACACATTACCTGTTATGTCCATGTCCATATCTTTCCCTGCGAGATCAGCAATACTCCCAACAAAGTTCCTCTGGCCGGTTCTGTGATGTACGCAACTCAGAAAGCCCAGATGTCTCCGCGGATGTTTCCTTCCAGAACGACGTCTGGCAAGTGGGCCCATAATTTGGAAATTTGAGCGAGATCCGCGGTTGATCGCAAAGTAACTGGCGCCTTCGCTCCTTGAGTGGACCTGCTACGTTCCAGGACATACGCCATCAAGATTCTAGAAATTTCGCCTTCATTCTTGGACCCTCCGCCGTCCTGCCCTGCCTCACCTCGTCACTTCGCTGTCCAGCCTGCCTTACGCCCCTCCCCCGAAACATGTCCCCAATAATTTCTACACTCCTCTCCTCCACGGCCGATCTGATCACGTACGGCCTTACGCCGCTTCCTTATTTCCGTTTTTCTGTTTTCGACCTCATTGGTTCACTCCGCCTTGCGCTCGTGCTACGTCAGATCAAGGAATCTGAGCGCCAGCGCGGGATACAGGAGAAACAGAGGGGTATTAACTCGAAGGAAACTCGCGAGCTTGAGGATGGTGGGCTGGTGAAGGACGTGATAACCGTGTGGACGGTCGTTTATGGCGGCGAAATGGTTTGTGGTACGTGTCGTTCGTCGTTGTTCGTACCTTGTTTCCTACATTGCACCCTTGTGAACCTGTGTTAATAGACTTGTGGACTCTCGACAGCGCCATGGCTACACTTCACTCCCTCATTCCTCACTACACCGTCCTACGTCCTTCTCTTCGGTGGGGCTCAAGTGGTGATCAACCTCTTACCCACTGTACCACCCATCGGTCTGCAAACCGAATTCCCATTCGCGTTCTTCGATGCGCTCACGAGGACGTTGCTCTTGACAATAAACAACCCTGGATTCATCGTGCGACACGCTAGTGAAAGCGTACGAGACAGCCCATGGGCTCTCGGTGTTGCCTCTCTGGTATGTCATACCCCTCGTCCACAAATGTCCCCTTCCACTTGGGCAAATTCAAGGTTGATGATGAGTGAGGACTAACCATTGACTATCATCACACTCACAGGTCTTGGCGAATGCAGGTTTCCTCCTCGTAAATGCTTTAAGTATGCTCTCGCCTTTCGGCTACACCCTCCGGACCCCGCCAGAGTTCCTCCCTGGCGGGTGGACCACAATGGATCTCTGGGTCGCGCCGCTCATCACGTGCCTTTACGCGCTACTGACGTGTGGACAGCCGTGTTGGGTGCCTGTGCACCGTGCGGTCATGAGGTGGCTCGGGCGGGTGTTTGAGGAACAGCCCAAGGGAGTAGATGGAGTAGATGAGCTTACTGCGCAGGCTATTTGTGCGCTTGTGCTGATTGCACTGTTTAGCTGGAGGGCGTTGGCAACGCACGGCCTGGTGCAGGTCAAGGATGTGAAAGAGAAACCCCGAGAAAATGGTGTCCTGAAGGCTAATGGTAAGTCTACTAGGCCGTTTGGGATGTCGTTATGTCTCTGACGATGTGATCATAGGAGTGAACGAGAAGAAATAGATCGAATAGATGTACTTCCCAAAGACGTTAGACATTAGCTATCCCGAATGGACCATTCTGCTGCTTGCTTTCCTGCCGACCTAATTGGTTGTGACGGGTATATAGAAAGCTCGTCCATGCTGTGCCAATGGTGTTCGTAGGTGCCTGAGCAGGGTGGGTTAAGATCACACAGCGCCGCCCGTCGCTTTTCTGATTAGAGGAACCACCTTGCGGCTGTATACTAGGACTACAACACCAGCTGCTCTACATTCGACGGTGGTATCTTCTCTCCTTCCCCCGTGACCAACACCCCTCCGATTCGCTTCATTCGTCCCGCCTTACTTGATAATCCTCTACCCTCTCAAGGACCAGTGCCACCTGTTTGGATCCGGAGTTCCAGCATCACGAGGCTAGGAAGTTGGAGGCCGAGTAGGCACTCCAAGCGCGATCCATTGAATCAGGTGATTGTGAATACTAGAAATTCCAGGTTGTGAAGTGCGTCTACCTGTACTGTACACACATCACAATAGTAATATTTCCAAATGAGCAGAGGCCTCGGTTCGCCAAGACTCTAGTTCCTTGCCCTCGACATCTCAGGGACAATCAATCGCCAATGCACTCTGCCAAATGTTCTGGGGTGTTCTCTATCCTGGCCAGCACGTATACAACCGGCCCGCATATAAATGGTTACTCGCTCTCTCTGTATGTGGTCGTCTTGTGAAACCCCCTTCGCGGTTGGTCGTGTTCTCCTTTGCTACGTGCAACGCTTCGCTGATGTATAACGTAGATGGAGAACCCTGCAAGCAATACGACTACTCCCAACGATCCTTCGTTTTGGTGGATGGCAGAACCGACACAGCGGGGAACATTTGGGATCCTCTCCTTCTGTACCAGCACCTTAGTCATATGTGTGTGGAGCGCTCTGCACCTTGACATACCCAAAATTCGCCACACGCCCGTCCGCCAATTCATCATCAAAGTTGCTTGGATGGTCATCGCTTTGATCGCACCAGAGGCTCTACTCTGCGCCGCAATCATTCAAAGGATCGACGCTAGAATTTTGTTGAAGAAAGCTATGAAATATCTCCCATCTCAAGAAGTGGCAAAGCCTGGAATACTTACTCGGTTGTATAACCGTATCCTCGGGCGGGCAGACGTGAGTACCCAATATCAAGCTTCCATAATCTAACAGCTACTCATTGGACTTGGCAGGTGGATTATCATCTCATAAAGCGGACATCTAAGATGCGGAAGTATCGCTTCAGCGTCGTCCATGCGTTCTATGCGGCCATGGGCGGTTTTGTCTTTGATATATCCGACAATGGCGAAACCGTCACTACTGAGGATTACCCCTCCGAGTCATCAACAAATACCCGTCACACCCGTCATGTCCCCACTCCTGCTGCGTTCACCTATATCATGAAACACTTCCCCCACATTATCCCTGACATCTCAGAGGACTCCATTACTGACCGTTCGGAGTCGAGCGGGTTGAGCAAAGCCCTCCTGATTGTTCAGGTTGGATGGTTCTGTATGGACTGCGCTTCAAGACTCACCCAACGTCTTCCCCTCAGTCTTCTTGAGGTATCCACTGCCGCTCATGCCTTCTGTACTCTACTCACCTACTTCGTCTGGTGGTCAAAGCCACTCAATGTTGCGGAGGGAACACCAATGAAAGGCGAAGAGGCTCGGGAAGTGTACGCACTGCTCATGTGTTCGAGATTGGAGTACAAAAGCGCATTGGTGATGGCGGAGACCAGAGCAGCACGAGACTCTCTGGTGGCTACAAACGACGGCCAGCGGGGGAGGCGAATCATTCTGGCAGCAAAGGCGCTGCAACGTGTTCTTCCAATCTCGGATTCATCTCCACCGGTGCACCCTTTTCGCGATCGTTATGAGTGGTCGCCCCCTGGCTCATTTCTGACTTGGGGCCTGCAATCCCGGCCAGACGAGTTAGCCGCTGCAGCCTCCTCCCCGATAATCTACGGCCTTGTACATTTCCTGGCCTGGAATGTCCATTTCCCCAAACATCTGGAACGTCAACTTTGGCATATCTCCTCAGCTTTGGTAACCTTTTCGGGGCTCGCGTGGGCTCCATTGGTATACTTTATGGAGCTTCACTCGACACGCATGATGTTCGTCATAATCGTGCTGATTGTGATGCCCCTTACTTACATGCTTGCATCGGGATTCCTTATCGTGGAAAGCTTTCGGCAATTGTTCTTTTTGGACCCCGCTGCGTATCAAGTCGCGTCCTGGTCAAATTATTGGCCTCACTTCTCGTGACTGTGGATGGCATCGTTCCTTAAATCAAAACCACTTGTACCTGCTGACGTCGAACCTGGTGCTACCGTTCAGCTTGTCATATTTGGAACTCTTTGTATTCCTCTCTCTTTGTAATCCGTTCGTTTTATGACAGGCAAATTGGACCTGACCACACGTCGTACTCGTCCCGTCATACGTATAAAAGCAACAACATTATTTATACAGCATGACATGCGATCTACGATTGCCCGCGCGCAATAAATTACGAATACCATTCGTACCCACTCTCTGTAAGTTCCTGGTCCCTAGCTCGTCCACCCGGCCCCGGTTTTGCTGCCCCGCGGGAAGCTACAAGGGCCGGTGGCAGATCATAGGGATCCCACAGACAAATGTGACGCGCGAACGTGGTGAAGCTCTTCGGACCCTGTTATGAGGTCGCAGTGGAAAGTCTCCACATGAGTGGGTGCGTTCTTGCTCTATGAATCAGGCTGAGTGGAAACGATACAGCGGAGCTTGAAGACGCCTCATAAGCAATAGCAACAAAGTGTTCGTAAGTATGGGCTGTGCTAAACCGGAAGAATCGAAATCAGCTCGGTAATTGGACTTGGCAAGCGGGCGAATCAGACTCCATTTGCATGTGAGGGAGTGACCCCAAGTATCAGTGGTGCGTAATAGCTTTGTGTCATGGAATCATGCCCAGGTTGTGCCTTTCCGGTCGATACAGGTGTCGTATAATAGTCGTCCTCATCTTGCCTTGTAGAGTATGTTATGGTAAACTAACCGATTATGTAGGATCTGGAGCCCCCAGCGAGGGACAATGAAACTCACTGAGGGAACCGCGGAATCAATATGAGGAGTGGTGGCCCGGAGCTCGAAGAGCTTGTGACAGGTACTTTGGTAGCAGTCAAGTTGATACTGAGATATGGTTTCGGATACGCGACGCCCTTGGACGCTTCACATGTGGGGTAAAGTTTCCGACGGGCTCCATGTGCCAAAGAAAAGATGCAGGCGGGTAGGGAGAAGATGCATGGATGCTTAAAACGCTGATGACGAGGGGAAATGAACCGCATAGTATGACGTCGGGAGGAACATCGAAGACAAGGTGCAGATTGAGGCTGGGTAGCAGTTGCTGTTCTCTTAGATGACCCCAAGACTACTCGGAGGTCATAACCATCTGGAAGCTGAAACTTGTCAATATGATCAACCGACACACATTACCTGCCATATCCATGTCGTTCCCTGCGAGATCAGCGGTACTCACAACAAAGTTCCTCTGGCCGGTTCTATAATGTACGCAACTCAGAAAGTCCAAATTCCTTCGCGGGCGTTTCCCTCCAGAATGACGTCTGGGAAGTGGGCCTACAATTTAGAAATTTGAGCGAGATCCGCGGTTTATCGCAAAATAACTGGCGCCTTCGTTCCTCGAGTGGACCTACATTCCAGGACGTACGCTAGAACATACGCCATCAAGGTTCTAGAATTTTCGCCTTCGTTCTTGAACCCTTTGCCACCCTGCCTGCCTGACTTCGCTGTCCAGCCTGCCTCACGCCCCCCTCCGAACCATGTCCCCAATAATCTCTACACTCCTCCACGGCCGATCTGATCACGTACGGCCTTACGCCGCTTCTTTATCTCCGTTTTCGACCTCATTGGTTCACTCCCTCATTCCCCACTACACTGTCCTACGTCCTTCTCTTCGGTGGGGCTCAAGTGGTGGTCAACCTCTTACCCTCTGTACCACCCATCGGCCTGCAAACTGAATTCCCATTCGCGTTCTTCGATGCGCTCACGAGGACATTACTCTTGACGATAAACAACCCTGGATTCATCGTGCGACACGCTAGCGAAAGCATACGAGACAGCCCAAGGGATCTCGGTGTTGCCTCTCTGGTATTTCATACCCCTCGTTCCCTACTTTCCCCTTCCACCTCGGCAAATTCGAGGTCGATGATGAGTGAGGACTACCCTTCGACTATCATCACACTCACAGGTCTTGGCGAATGCCGGTTTCCTCCTCGTAAATGCTTTAAGTATGCTCTCGCCTTTCGGCTGAGTTCCTCCCTGGGGGGTGGACCACAATGGATCTCTGGGTCGCGCCGCTCATCACGTGCCTTTACGCGCTACTGACGTGTGGACAGCCGTGTTGGGTGCCTGCGCACCGCGCGGTCATGAGGTGGCTCGGACGGGTGTTTGAGGAACAGCCTAAGGGAGTAAGATGGAGTAAATGAGCTTACTGCGCAGGCTATTTGTGCGCTTGTGCTGATCGCACTGTTTAGCTGGAGGGCGTTGGCAGCGCATGGCCTGGTGCAGGTCGAGGATGTGAAAGAGATGACCCGAGGAAATGGTGTCCTAGGCTAATGGTAAATCTACTAGCCCGTTTGGATTGAAAGTCGTTATCTCTCTGACAGTGTGATCATAGGAGTGAACGAGAAGAAATAGATGTACTTCCCAAAGACGTTAGACATTGGCTATCCCGAATGGACCATTCTGCTGCTTGCTTTCCTGCCGACTTATTGATTGTGACGAATGATGACGGGTATATAAAAAGCTCTTTCATGCTGCGTCAATGGTGTTCACAGGTGCCTGAGCAGGGTGGGGGATCACCAGCGCAGCCCATTAGAGGAACCACCCTGCGGCTGTATACTAGGACTACAACACCAGCTGCTCTATACTCAACGGTGGTATCCTCTCTCCTTCCTCCGTAACCAACACCCACTCAGATTCATTTCATTTGTCTCACCTTACTTGATACTCCTCTACCTCTTAAGGACCACCAATGGGGAAGTTGGAGGCTGAGTAGGCACTGCAAGCACAATCCACTGAATCGGCCGGTGATTATGAA